>ENA-OQJN01000526-OQJN01000526.1-human-gut-metagenome-genome-assembly--contig:-NODE-526-length-15423-cov-3.536872_pt1 | contig 15423 bp, 27 predicted proteins | sample MGYA00242610_ERZ504777 | MGnify/ENA primary metagenome ERZ504777 (study PRJEB26092, sample SAMD00036350) | human gut metagenome | host: Homo sapiens | study: EMG produced TPA metagenomics assembly of... | reverse complement strand
GAAAAATCTGGAGTATTCTGGCACTGGCAGCATTGACAGGTTCCCTGCTTGCAGGATGCGGAGAAGTAAAAACAGAAGAACAGACAAAAGAAACAAAGCAGGAGGAAAAACCGGCAGAATTACTGGTGGCTGCTGCAGCGAGTCTGGAATATTCTTATGAAGAAGAACTGCTTCCTATGTTTGAAAAGGAAAATCCGAATATTACCGTAAAAGGCACCTATGACAGTTCGGGAAAATTACAGACACAGATCGAAGAGGGGATTGAGGCAGATGTCTTTATGTCAGCGGCGACGAAGCAGATGAATGCGCTGACGGAGCAGGGATTGGTGGAGAAGGGACTCTGTGGTAGATCTTCTTCAGAATCAGATCGTACTGATCACAGCAGCAGATTCTACGCTGGATCTGCAGAACTTTGAGGATATTACCAAAGCAAATGTGATCGCAATCGGAGATCCGGAAAGTGTTCCGGTAGGACAGTATTCGAAAGAAGTGCTGACCAATCTGGGAATCTGGGATACAGTGTCTGCAAAGGCAAGTCTCGGAACCAATGTTACAGAAGTTTTAAAATGGGTAGAAGAGGGCAGTGCAGACGCCGGAATCGTGTATGCGACAGATGCAGCGACTACAGATAAGGTGAAAGTAGTGGCAGAAGCACCGAAAGACAGTCTGGCAGAGCCTGCAATTTATCCGGTCGGCGTGGTAAGCGCATCGAAGCATAAAGATGCAGCGGAAAAATTTGTAGAGTTTTTACAGTCCGAAGAGGCACTGAAAGTATTTGAATCCTACGGTTTTCAGAAGAATGCAGAGTAACTGGGGAAGGAGAGCACATGGAGATTTCACCGATCATTGTTTCTATGAAAACGGCTTCTGTGTCCATTGTGATCACTTTTTTTCTGGGACTGGCAGCCGCATATGGCGTGGAGCGTATCCGCAGCAGAAAGCTGCAGCTGGTCTGTGACGGTATTCTGACGCTTCCTCTTGTCCTGCCGCCTACGGTGGCAGGATTTTTCCTGTTGTACATCTTTGGGGTAAAACGCCCGGTGGGGAGATTTTTTCTGGAATTTTTCGGGACAAAGATTGCATTTTCATGGCAGGCAACAGTATTGGCAGCAGTGGCGATTTCGTTCCCTTTGATGTACCGTTCGGCAAGAGGAGCGCTGCAGCAGGTAGATGAAAACCTCCTTTATGCAGGCAGGACGCTTGGGATGTCCGAATGGTGCATTTTCTGGAAAGTATGGTTTCCAAACGCTATGTCCGGAATTTTGTCAGGCGGAATCCTTGCATTTGCAAGAGGATTAGGAGAGTTTGGAGCAACTGCCATGATCGCAGGAAATATTGCAGGAGAGACCAGAACGCTTCCGCTTGCAGTATATTCCGCGGTGTCAGCCGGAAATATGGAAGAAGCGTATCAGTATGTGTGGATTCTGGTGATCATTTCATTCCTGGTAGTGACAGGAATGAATGCAGTCACGCACGGATTTCAGAAATTTAGCCGGAGGTAGTACAGATGAACGTATTAGAAGTGAATTTTGAGAAAAAACTCAAGAACTTTCCCCTGCATATACAATTTCAGGCAGAAGGCGGATGTATCGGGATTCTGGGAGCTTCAGGCTGCGGAAAAAGTATGACATTCAAAGCGATTGCCGGAATCGAGACACCCGATTCGGGAAAAATCTGCCTGGGAAAACGGGAATTGTTTCACAGAGGTCATAAAGTAAATCTGCCGCCCAGAAAACGCAGTGTGGGATATTTGTTTCAGAGTTATGCCTTATTTCCCAATATGACAGTGTTTCAAAATATTGAAGCAGGAATCCAGGGAAAAAAAGGCGGCGAAAAGAGAGCGGGCAATGGAAATGATGGAAAAATTTCATCTGTCAGAGCTGGCATCCGGCTATCCCGCCCGTCTTTCTGGAGGACAGCAGCAGAGAGTGGCCCTGGCGAGGATACTGGCTTGTGAACCGGAACTGCTCCTTTTGGACGAGCCGTTTTCTGCACTGGACAGTTACTTAAAAGAAGAACTCCAGTTTGAGTTGAAACAACATCTCCGGGAGTTTGGAAAAACGACAATCATTGTAAGTCATGACCGGGATGAAATATACAAGTTGTGTGACAGAACGATGGTGATGGGGCAGGGCGAAATTCTGGTTTCAAAAGATACGAAAGAACTGTTTGAACAGCCGGAGCGTGTTATTGCAGCGAGGCTGACAGGATGTAAAAATATTTCGAGAGCAAAAAAGTGTGGAATGCATAAAGTGTATGCAATGGATTGGGGTGTGGAATTGACGGTAGACCGGAAAGTTTCAGAAAAAATCACCCATGTAGGAATTCGGGCGCATGATTTTCATCCGGCGGATGCTTCGTCACATGATAGTGAGAATAAAATTCCGGTGGCTGTGGACCGCGAGGTACGCGCGCCGTTTGAGTGGACGATTTTATTTCGAAACAGAGAAAATCCGAAAGAAAATATGTGGATGAAGATGGAGCGGGAACAGACACAGATCCCGCAGTGGGTACAGGTGGACCCGAAACGAATTTTGCTTTTAGAAGAATAGGAGGATGTGAGAGATGTTTCATCCGACATTAAAAATTAAAATATATCAGGAAGATCTGGTATTTGGACCGGGACTGGTCATTTTGATGGAGCACATTCTGGTGACGGAGTCCATGAAGGATGCCTGTGGGGAAATGGGAATGTCCTACAGCAAAGGCTGGAAGATCATCAACCGGGCAGAAAAAGAACTGGGCTATGAGTTGTTGGAGCGCAGGCACGGCGGAAAAAGTGGTGGAAAATGTACGGTGACAGAAAAAGGAAAGTCCCTGATGAAGCGCTATCGCCAGATGGAAAAAGAAACAAGGGACTGCCTGCAGAAGAGCTTTGAAAAGTATTTTCCGGAATATCAAAGGATTCGGTAGATTTTCCTTTCATTCAGAAGTATAATAAAAAACAGGCCACAGAACAAAACAGTGAGCCGGAAATGGAGGAAAAAAAGATGCCGAACTGGACAAGAGGACAGCTGAAAAACAATGCAAAGATGAATTTTTATAAAAATTACTGGATGTGCGTAGGCATGGCATTGATTTTGACACTTGTGCTGATGATGGAACCGGATGGACCGAAAAAAGAGATCATGTTGAAGATCAGAGATTACACCGATATTCTTCCTGCTTATGGATATCAGGGCTGGTTGTCAAGTCTGTTTGATGGGTTGGGATACTGGTTTGGAGTATTATGGTCCGTTTTTTCATTGTTTATTGCATTGGTACTGCTTCTGATCAAGATTGTTGTGGGAAACGTGGTCTATGTAGGCGGCATTCGTTTCTTTATTCAGAACAGGAGAGAGAATCCGTCTGCGGGAACTATCTTTTTCGGATTTCAGAATGGAAATTACGGAAACATCGCATTGACCATCTTTTTGAAAGATCTGTATACTGCACTTTGGACACTTTTGCTTGTCGTGCCGGGGATTATCAAGCACTATGAATATCGGATGATTCCATATATTCTGGCAGAGAATCCGACAATGCCAAGAGAAGAGGCATTTCAGATCAGCCGCCGCATGATGATGGGGCAGAAAATGGATGTATTCGTATTAGATCTTTCATTTATCGGCTGGTTTATTTTAGAAAAGATTTCATTTGGACTGGCAGGATTATTTTTTGTAAGACCTTATTATGAGACTGTATTTGCAGAGCTGTATGAGGCAAATAAACAGAAGGCATACCGGGAAGGATATATCCGGTAATATGAAAAGGGGCTGCATCAGGACTTTCATCCTGTGCAGCCTTGAGAAAAGGGAAAATTTATCTAAAATTAGGTAATGTCAAAAATAAATATCTGGGCGAAGTCCAATGACCACAGATGCGCTGCATGTGCAGCCATCGTCTTCTGTTTTTGTTGATAGATATAGAATACCAGTGAATTGTGAATGAGATGTGACAAGAAGTGAAAAAATATCTTAATTAAATGTAATGAAAGTATAAAAAGGAGCTTATAGATTTTTTAGAATTAGGAAGTCTGATTGACGAGATGCATCGTGTTTTTGGAAACAGAGTTCCAGAAATCCCTGCGTGCATCGTACTGCTCCAAAAGCCAGGAAATCGCAGCATCCATTCCATCCTCGGTCATGGGAAATGTATTCTGTGTTTTTTGTTCGTCTGGTGTCTTTTCAAATGACCATGGCTCCGGATATACAAATACGAGAAAGTTTTCTTTTGTATCGTCAGCACAAAAATAATAGCGCATTCCAAAATGAGAACCTGAAAAGGGTTCTTTTTTTAATCCTTTGACAGGGATGAGTTTCTTATCGATCATGGTGTTCCCTCCTGAAAAGTTATTAACTATAGAGTAACACTGCATCAGAGAAGATGCAAGAATAAAAGGACAAAAGGAAAGAGCCACATTTCTGTGACTCAAAGGGGGAAAAAGTTTATGAAAAAGTGTTCTGTTCTTTTGAACAATTATAGTATAAAAAGAAATTGTGTAAAAAATGTGATATAAATTTGAATCTAATGTTAATAAAACCAAAAGAAATTGTGAAGCACTAATTTTGTCCGGCATTTTCTGCAAAATCAGTTGTGACCAGTTTTTCATAAGGAGCGCGGGCCTTCAGCTCGCCGGCGCTTTCCAGGATATCCTGGAGCAGTTCAAAGCTGTCACGTTCAAAGATCAGATTTTCTTTCCAGGAATCCTGCTCATAATAGCGGGATACGATGGTTGTGATCGTGGAAAGGTCTGTTTCCGGGAATTGCGGTTCAATGATTTTGGCAATCTCTTCCGGAGAATGTGTCTGTACGTAGTCCATTCCCTTTTGCAGGGCATTTACAAATCCCTGAATAGTATCTGAATGTTCACTGATATAGCTTTTGCGGGCACTGAAAGCGGTATAAGGAATGTATCCGCTGTCGGTTCCGAGAGAAGCGACCACATATCCTTTCTGGCCTGTTTCCAGGGATGTGGCTCCGGGTTCAAATTCTACGGTATAGTCGGCCTGACCTTCTGAGAATGCGGCGGCAGTGGAACCAAAATCAATGTTTTGTACAATGTTCAGATCGGTTTTCGGATCCATACCGTGTTGCTTTAAGATATATTCAAAAACCATTTCCGGCATTCCGCCCTTTCGTCCGCCAAGTACAGTGCTTCCTTTTAAATCTGTCCACTCAAAATCGGGCCTCTCTTCTCTGGCAACAAGAAAATTGCCTGCGCGCTGGGTGAGCTGGGCAAAGTTTACAACAAAGTCAGAAGCGCCTTCGTTATACGTGTAAATGGAAGCTTCCGACCCCATAAATCCGATATCTGCTTCACCAGAAAGTACAGCAGTCATCGTTTTGTCGGCTCCAAATGGGGCTAAACACTTAGTACAAAACAGATTATAAAAAATCTACAGCTTTAATCGTATTGTCATCATTTAGGTAAATCTCCTGTATCGTGGATCTCCAAAAAGAACGCCTGTTTTCCGGAGACAGCGAATCATACATCTGGCGAAAGTCAGTTTTTAATAGTTCTTCTACATAATGCAGGTTTCTCGTCTCTTCTTCCTCGCAAAAAGCAGCAGAAGCGGAATATTCTCTCTCCAATCTTTGGTACTCCTTATCGTAGTAATCGTAAGAGATCCGCCCTTTTTGAAATAATATATTTAATCGTTCCATTTCTTTTCTAAGCTTTTTCGGATCTTTCGCTTTCTTTTGCTTTTTTAACTCTTCGCTGATCTTGTTGCTGCGGACTTTATACTTTTCGTACTCTCTTTCAAGATTTTCGAGCAGATATTTTTCGATAAGGTTCTGGCTTACCCTATGCCTATACGTGCAAATATGGTCTTTAAGTGCTCTATTGCAACGGTAGTAGCAGTACGTCCTTTTTTCACGTGTTTTACGATCTATAATTGATGAGCATCCGGTACCGACTAATTTCTGTCCGCATACAGGACAGCGCATCAAACCCGTAAACAGGTATATTCTACCAGACGGCGTGTTTTTAATATTTCTTTTCGATATAATTTGCATCTCATTCCATTCTTTTTCTGACAGGTATGCTGGACAATAAGGGTACCCTCTGTACGTCCCCTTGTAAAATTCGCTCGATAACATTGTTCTCAACATTCCATAGCTAAAATCAATACCATAGGCCTCTTGCATGTACCGTACAGCACCTTTTTTGGAGTTATGGCTTTTAAAGTATTTAAAAAAATCCTCCACCATGTGTTCTGTTTCTGGATCCTTAACCATGCATTTCTTTCCGTCCACAACGCCTGTTTTATAACCAAAAGGCATGTTTGCATCACCAAATATTAGCTTTTTCTGCCGTATAGATGATTCGTTGACAAATTTAATACGCTCCGATGTGGTATCTACTTCGTTTTGGCCGATTGAGAGTACAACGTTTAACTGCAAACGTCCATCCCGTGTCTCCATGTTGATTCCCGGCTCAGATACGGATATCCAACGCACTCCATGCGCATCTAGCACGTCCTGCACTTTGTAAAAATCCGACAGGTTTCGGAACCATCTATCCAGTCTCCAAAATAGTATTACATCGATTCTGTCCTTTTTTACATCCTCTACAAGAGCATGGATGGCTTTTCTTTTCTTCAGTTCTTTTCTGGCAGTCTTTCCCTCGTCCGCATAAATTCCGACTACAGCCATATTATGATCCGCTGCATATTGCTTTAGGCATTCTTTCTGTGCTTGCAGAGACTTGCCATGTACGCTCTGCTCAAATGTGGAGACGCGGATATAGATGGCACATCTCAATATTTTCTCTTGCATCTTGTATCACTCCTTTGTAAATAGTATTTAAAAATAGGTATAAAAATAACAGCCGCGCAAAACAAACGTTCCGCTTGCAAGCTGTTTCCGAAGATGATACAATATTCATGGATTTTAATCGCATATCTTCGGGTATGTATACCGTCTCTGTTGGCGCAGGGGCGGTTTTTATTTTATTGTGGTGGGTGGCAAATGCCGCACGGTTCATAAACTCCGCGTACCTCAGACAGATGTTTTTCTATCTTAGATTTCAAAGTTCTGCATCCAGCGCTATGATACTTTGCCCCAGTGTTTGTTATATACACGATGGGGTCATCTTGGCTTTGCTGTGCAGCCTGCTCTTGTGCTGCTTGCGCTGCAGCTTGCTCTTGTGCAATCCTTTCCTGTTCAGCAGCCGCAGCCTGTTCTTGCTCGATACGCGCCTGTTCAGCTGCTTGAGCTTCCTGTTCCAACCTAATCCGTTCTTCTTCCTCGGCTTTTATTCTCGCTTCTTCTTCCGGATCTATAACGGTAATAGTTTTCGAACTGCTTTTAATTTCTCCATTCGCCGTAAAAAATAGTGATGCATTCCCAGAACCCGTAAATGTAATGACGGCTTTTCCGTCCTTATATTCGAGATCTGCGATATTATTTTCGGATAATTCCAAGCTTTCGATTTTTGCGTCCGACGGGCTTGGAGTAATTTTCACCTCCGTTACATCTCCGATATTAAATTCTTCTTTCCCCCACTCTGCAGATATAGAGTTCAATTCAGACGGAGATCCAAGCCATATAAAGATAATTAGAGATGTTGCAAACACAATCGAGCATATCACAGTATTCCTGATCCTGTATGGCCGGAATTTTTTGGATACAACACAGTATATCAATGCCGGTATCGCTGGTATCCATAAAAAAGAATACACTACAAGTGCAATAGAGAGCATTATCAGCAATGCAATAACACTAAGGCATCCACCACCACTCTTATTCGATGCTTTACTCATTGTTTTCCCCTTGTTTTCTTTAGTTTTTCCGTTTTTGGTTTCTGTGTAATACAGTCCGCTCCCTGGAATTCCAAAGCTTTTTGTCCGTTTTCCATCAGAATTAACAGTGTAGTGAATTCCTTTTCCACCAAACGTGAAGCTATGGCTATTCTTGTTAAGATTAAACTTTATACCGGGAGCAATTTTAAAACTTTTCTGAAACGAAATCCCATTCCTTTCTTAATTCACCTTCTTTTCTCTCCTGTACTTTTCCCGCAATTTATATATAAACGCCGAAGCGGTTATATCATTACCATTATTTACCTGTAGTTTCCAGATTTGGAATATACTACAATAATTACACTATGAAAATACTACTCGATAAGATCATGCACGATAAAAACCTATCTACTCGGCAAGTATCCATTGCAACTGGAATATCAAAATCAACGATTAACCGCATTGCAAATGGTAAAATATCGCCGACAGCTGACACGCTGGAATTGCTTGCCAAGGGCTTAAAAGTCCGAATTTCCGACCTTATCGACTCTCCATATCAATAAGTGTCCCACATCTGGGACGATTGTCCATTTTCGCGTAAGTTTCCCGAATTTTAACTGTTTATTTAATAGAGGGCAAAAACATTGCCACAAAATAACAGAACAAATGTTCGAACAAAATATTGATTTTTGTCCCCTGAGATAGTATTATATGTTCAGGGATTTCGAACAAGTGTTTTTGCAGTTAGGGGGATCGCGAATGGACTACAAAAAACTTATCATCGAATTGGTCAACAAGTCCAACAATATTGAGGTGTTGGAACTTGTGTACCGATTCTGCATAAAGCTTTTAGGCTAGGGGAAACCCTAGTCTTTTTTAATTAAGCTCTCTGCGAGCTTTTCTAGGACATCCCATTCACTTTCATCCAGCTTTGCAAGAGCTTCTACTAATCTCTTTTTAAATGTATCGTTTTCCATTATAAGATCAGCAGCGAAGTCTGTAATCAACTGGTCTCTTGTCAACGGGATAAACATTTCACCGTTTCCGGTTCTTAACCATTTTTCGTTTACATTAAATTTTTCGCACATCAACCTATAAATCGGTTCCTGTTTCTCTGGATTTTTCAAACGGTTATTTTCAATATTATTTATAACGTCTCTTTTTACTCCAAGAGCTTCACCGAATTCGGTCTGTGTCATATGTAATTGTTCAGTCCGGAGGAGTTTTATTCGCTCGAACATTTCCATTCTATCACCTCCTTGCAAAGTACATTATATCATAACTGCATGAGTTTATCAACTCAAAAAACGAATAAATTTTTAAAAAATAGGGTTGACAAACTCTAAAAACGGATGTATTATGAGTTTACAAACTCAAACAACACAAACAAAAACTGAAAGTGAGGAAATGGAAATGAAAATAAAAGAAGAATTTGGATTTTACATTAGAAAGACAGTTATAAAAATCTGCTATCAGCTCACAGGAAGATAGCAGATCGTGGGAATGTGAAATCTCTTATTATTTTAACAAAATTTATTTTAAAGATTTCCAATCAATTCAATGATATGTTGATTGATCTTGGGCTTGAAGAAAATGACAACAGCTCTGATAAACCGCCGGATACGTCCCGGCACTGCAATGCAGCCGAAGCCGGTTTCAAGCCCGGAAATGCAGAGGACAGAATATAAGGAAGGAGGAGTGAAGAGATGCATGAAATTTTTTGCACACGCAAAACATTTTTAAAAGGAGAATCCATCGCAGCAATATCTTTTGAGCTTCCCGAAAAAGAGTGGGAAGAATTGAAAGAAACACAAGGATGGCAATTCGTAGAAAGATTTTTAAATCGAAAGAGAAAAGGGATTGTAAATAATTTCGAACTTTTAAAAGCGATTAGTGCTGAACGAGAATTCAGTGAGATGATCATTGCGTTGGCGGAAGAATTTAAAACGCCTGAAAAGCTGGAAGAGGCTTTAAAAAAGGAAATTTCAGAGGAAGAGCTGCGACATACATTAGAAGCAGCTCAAGAAAGTGATTATCCTCTATTCTTTTCAGGCATGCAGTAAGCACAGCCGTTTCTGTTTACAGCAAGCATGGAAGCAAAAATCACAGCTTCTGTATAAGTGTCGCAGTTAAAAACATGTTCTGGTTTTATTTCATCGATTTGACATTGCGGTGTTTCGCGGTCTAGATCGTGAATTTCTCCAGTGTTTTTGTTTAAAACAAATTGCTTTCCGTTAAAAGGTGAATTACAACGTCTCATAAAATCGCTCCTTTCGTAATACTCAGGCATGGCAGTGCCCTGTATTTACAGTATAGGAGATAAACAAAAAGAAAGCAATCCCGCCACGGAGGTTACGACGGCAATAAAAGAATAGGAGGTAAAAGGTATTGAACAAATTGCAGCAAAATTAGATAGCCGAGAAGTGGCTGAAATGGTTGGAAAGGAACACAAGAACATCATCAGAGACATAAGAGGGTATTTAGAAGAATTTTCACAGCTCAATTTTGAGCCGTCAGATTTCTTCCGTGAATCTACATATAAGCGTCGCGGAAAAGAATACCCGTGCTATTTAATCACAAAAGAGGGCTGCGAATTTATCGCCCACAAACTCACAGGAGTCAAAGGGACGGAGTTCACAGCAAAATACATCAAACGGTTTCATGAGATGGAAAATATCATCAAAGAGCACGTTCCGCAGGGTAAAGAACTTCTTGCACTGGCAGTTCTGGAAGCGCAGAAGACCATTGAAGAGCAGACAGCACAGATTGAGGAAATGAAGCCGAAAGCGATATTTGCGGATGCTGTCGCTACCAGTCATACATCCATCTTAATCGGCGATCTGGCGAAGATTTTGAAACAGAACGGCGTTGAAACAGGGCAGAAGCGCTTATTTGAGTGGTTGCGTGAAAATGGATATCTGAGTAAGAGAAAAGGAACGGAATGGAACTCGCCCACACAGAAATCTATGAATTTAGGGCTGTTTGAAGTGAAAGAGACAACAGCTATGAATCCAGATGGTTCCGTTCGGATTAACAAAACCACAAAAGTAACCGGCAAAGGACAGCAGTATTTTATCAACAAATTCCTGAATGTAGCATAGGAGGTACACATGAGCGAAAAAGAGAAAGAAATCATCAGAAAAGTAGCGCAAGCACTGCCGGATATGTCCGACATGAATAAAGGTTATTTTCTCGGCTTTGCAGAAGCTATGGCATCGCAGAAGAGCCAGAAGAACGAAGAAAATAAAGAAAAAGAAGATGACTAGGACAACATATCATGGACAATCTAACCATCATACATATTAGAGAGGTGATTTTATGAAGCCAGATATGGAAAAAATCATACAAGTGTTGATATCTCTTATCGAAGAACAAGAACATGTGAAAATTGATTACACACTCGAAAAGAGGACAGAAGAGAAAACCGCTTAGGCGGTAGAAAGGAGGACAAGCATGGAGATTAAAGGAACATACCGTTGCGATACCACCCAGCATCCAAACACCTTAAATAGCTGGGACATCCGGTCTGTATCGGTAGATCTGCCGGAGCAGGACAAGCCTTACTGGATCAGAGCTGGAGTGGCAGTGATCGGGTTTATCTTGGTGCTACTGGCGTGGTATCTGGTGTTTGGGTATTAAAAATGAGCACCTACAAAAAGGCTGGGAAGCCGTAGGTACTCTGACAAAAAATCAAGAATATAGTAACAGATTTTAGGAGGATAAGCAATGGATAGAAAGAAAATACATGAACTTTTAGACTTAATTCTCGAGATCCAGGAACGCGGAGAAGGTAAGGATGGGTACCCTTATGTAAACATTGAATTCTTGAATTACGGTGGCAGAATACTTTTGTCCGCGCAAGAAAACGGATTTGTCGCGAATAGAGGTTACGATTTGTTTGACTGGATTGAAACAGATAAGCAACTAGATGATGCAATCGTTTTTGCGAAAGTATTACTGGAAAAAGCAGTGGATATGGTGGGCGAATAATATGTACGGATATACAGAAGAACTGGAAGAAATAACAGATCAAGAAGCGACTGAAAAAGATAGATATTTTAGGGTGCGCAAAAGGCACTATCAGAATTATTGCGATTTTATGGAGGAAATAACAAATGGCAACATTATACGAGATTGACGAAGAGATTTTAAATTGTGTAGATCAGGAAACAGGCGAGATTATCGACCCAGAAAAGCTGGCACAGTTGCAGATGGATTTTGACAAAAAGGTAGAGGGAATTGCTCTCTGGATCAAAAACCTCTTATCTGATGCAGAAGCAATCAAGGCAGAGAAAAACAAACTGGCTGACCGCCAGAAAACATGTGAAAACAAGGCAAGAAACTTGAAAGAATACCTGTCTGGTTATTTATGTGGTGAAAAATTTAAGACACCAAGAGTCAGCATTTCTTATCGAAAATCAGAGAGTGTAGAGGTACAGGATATTTCAAAGCTGGATGAAGAATATTTGAAATTCGTTGATCCCGAGGTGGACAAGACCAAAGTGAAAAAGGCACTGAAAGATGGAATCGAACTCTCTGGCGTTGTATTGGTGCAGAATAATAATATTCAGATTCGGTAGGTGAGAAATATGGAATTTAGGACATTAAAGGCAAACGAGATTGAATGTCGGATCGCAACGGTGAAGAGTAATGGGATATCACTATTACTATACAAAGATGCAAGGTGCGATATGAATATCTTGGATGAAACTGTTGGAAAGTTAAATTGGAAAAGAGAACATAGCAGAGACAACGCAAACTGCACCGTGAGTATATGGGATGATGATAAAGGTATCTGGGTTTCCAAAGAAGATACAGGAACGGAAAGCTTTACTGAAAAACAGAAAGGTCTTGCATCCGACAGCTTTAAGAGAGCTTGCTTTAACTGGGGAATCGGAAGAGAGTTATATACCGCTCCGTTTATTTGGATCCCATCCGATAAATGCGAAATTTCCGCGAAACAGAATGGTAATGGAAGCACTTGTTATGATCGTTTTCGAGTAAGCTATGTTGGTTATGACAAAGAAAGGAACATAGATGCCCTGAAAATCGAAAATGAGAAAACCGGAAAAGTAGTATTTTCGCTTGGTAGAAATGCCGGAAATTATAATCCTGCTAATCAAGAAGAATCTCTCAAAAACTATGTGACCGAATCACAGGTAAAAACACTGGAAATTTGCATTCCTAAGCATAAGCAGACAATAGCGAATGTGTGTCGGGTTTATAATGTGTCTGGTTTGCGAGAACTGACAGTGGAGCAATTTAAAAAGCTTATGAGAAATATGGGAGAAGAATAATGAGGTTTACAGGAAGATTGAAAGAACCTGTCGCAGATTATCACAGTGGAAAGCTGACCATTCTATTCGAGCCTATAGAGGACTTCCGACAAGCCTACGATGAACTGAAAGATTATGAGAAATTAACGCTTGAAATAAAGCCGTACAGAGCAAAGAGAAGCCTTGACGCGAACTCTTATTTGTGGGTGTTACTCGATAAATTAGCGGAAAAGTTGGACATCACTAGGTGGCAAGCGTACCTAAATGAATTAAAATCCCACGGTGCTTTTGAGTACATACCGCTCCGGGAAAAAGACATCTATCTGGCACAGTCAGTGTTCCGGATTGTGATAGATCGTGGAGCACAGGAAGTAAAAGACCTAAAAGGGAGAACTGAAACATTACACACTCTGCAATGCTACAAAGGGTCAAGCAAGTATAACACAAAAGAAATGAGCAGACTCATCAAAGGCGTGTTGGAAGATTGCAGAGAGGTTGGAATACCAGATGCAGACCTTTTGACCCCAGATGAAAAAGAAGAGCTTAAGCAGAAATGGGGAATTGAACTATGAGCATTGATTACAGTGACATGGCATTCCCTAAGCCAAAGTGCAAGAAAAAGAAAAAGGTCATCAAAGAGCATCCGGCAGACCAAAGAAGCTGTGGAGCATATTTACAGAAGATATGGATCACTGCATGTACACCGGAGCTTACGGAGTGGAGAGGCATCACATTTTCAGCCACACATCGAAAGAAATTGAGCTTTCGGAGGATTATGGTTTTATCGCTCCATTGAGACCAGACCTGCATCCAAACGGAACAAGGGCAGGGGAGAATGCATCAAAAGTTGACCGATACTTAAGAAAACGCTGCAAAGAGTATTATTTGCAGCACTACGGAACAGAAGAGCAGTTCCGACAAGAATTTCACTATGTTAGCAAAGGGTAACCTTTCGCTATAAATTGTAACCCGTTCATGGCTGCACAGTACGTCACAAATACCTTAAGTAAGCCAGATTCATTGTCTCCCGGTAATTCCGGGAGCAGAAAGGAGAATAAATGGTAATTACAATTCCGGGCAAACCGGTTGGAAAAGCAAGACCGAGATTCCGCAGAGCCGGATTTAAAGTCATTACATATACGCCACCAGAAAATAAAAAGTACGAAAAGGAAGTTGCAAGGATTTACAAGCAGAGTATAGGCGTGCTTTACACGGACATCCCTCTGAGAGTCCGAATTTTAGCGAAATTTCCGATTCCAGAGAGCTGGTCTAAGAAGAATAAGGAGAAAGCTTTAAAAGGCGAAATAATGCCAAATAAAAAGCCAGACTTAGATAATATCGCAAAAATCATTTTGGATGGACTGAATGGAGTCGCATATACGGATGATAAGCAGGTGACCAGTATGGAAATCGAAAAAGTGTATTCTGATGAGCCTTGCGTGGTGGTCTATATTGCGGAGGATGAGTAATGGCAGAAGTGAAGTGGATAAAGATAGCAACGGATATCTTTGATGATGAAAAGATATTGCTGATAGAGGGTTTGCCAGATGCTTATGCAATTATAACAGTCTGGTTCAAGTTGTTATGTCTTGCCGGGAAGAAAAATAACGGTGGCGTATTCCTGATGAATGACAAGATTCCCTACACAGACAAGATGCTGGCTGCAATCTTTAGAATGAATGAATCTACTGTAAAGTTGGCTTTGAATGCGTTTGAGCAATTCAAAATGATTGAGATAGTGGAGGGAATAATCACGATCCCGAACTGGAACAAGCACCAGACATTGGATGCTTATGAACGAAAAAAGGAGCGTGACAGGCTGTACCAAGAGGAAAGAAGAGCCAAACAGAGAGCTTTGATTGAAAAATCGTCTGACAAGTCGTCTGAAAGAACGTCTTACGTCGCTGTTTCAGATATAGATAAAGAAGAAGATAAAGAAAAAGATAATAATATATATGTCCCGTACAAAGAGATCATTTCTTACCTGAATGAAAAGACAGGCAAGAAACTAAGATGGGATGTTAAGAGTAACCAAAAGGAAATAAAAGCCAGATTCAATGAAGGATACACTCTGGATGATTTTAAGACGGTGATTGATAAAAAATACAATGAGTGGGGCAGAAAGCCGACAAAAGAGGAATTACAGCGCGGCATTAAGGATATGAGGATATATCTAAGACCAAAAACCCTGTTCGGCAGTAATTTCGATGTTTATCTTAACCAAGAGCAGACGGAAAAAGTGTCAGCAAAACCGCCAGTAAGCAGAAACTTAAACAACTTCGAACGCAGAGGATACGACATGGGTGCGACACGTTCCTTGATAACTGCATAAGCAGGAAACAAGGCATATACAAAACTTTTGTATAGAGAACTGATATTCCAAAGAGTGGAATGAGGGGGTAACGCCCCAAAACGCTCTC
>ENA-OQJN01000524-OQJN01000524.1-human-gut-metagenome-genome-assembly--contig:-NODE-524-length-15450-cov-2.029694_pt1 | contig 15450 bp, 17 predicted proteins | sample MGYA00242610_ERZ504777 | MGnify/ENA primary metagenome ERZ504777 (study PRJEB26092, sample SAMD00036350) | human gut metagenome | host: Homo sapiens | study: EMG produced TPA metagenomics assembly of... | reverse complement strand
AGAAAGAAAGTCCAATAGAAATAGAAAATGAACAATAGGGGGACAAAACATCTCATCTCATTTGATTTAACTCTTCCAGAACAGCCCAAAAGAACTATTTATAATTTCCGAATATATACCTTCTTCCAGGACTTCCCCCATAGTCCTCATGGTCTTTTTTTGAAAGAATTTAAAAAAGACATTCACTATAGATTATCCGACTGTCGAGCAAGTTTATACCGAGCAAGTATTAACTGTACCGTCACATTTATATTACTAATATATTATCTTTCTTTCCAAAAGGAAAGAGCATTCATTCTTGTTATATGGGGCAGATGAAGTTCCACCCCATATAACAAGAATGATCCCCCATTCCTCCAATATCCCCATTTATAAAAACATTCTTGGCCAAAAATTTATTTTTGAAGTATTTGTTTTTCTTCAAACATTTTTTTTGCACAGACATACCCTTCCTCATATAAATCGGTCAGTTTCTTTATATCTGTTTCAATACGATCCACTTCCATCGGCTTTTCAGGACGAATTACCACAATCCTGCCCTTGTCTTCCAATTGCTCTACTAAATCAAGCTGTTCGTTGTAAAATACGGCAACGTTTACTTAAAACCACGCGCAAACGAGGGTATTTTTTATAGATAAAATGAGGAATTTTCATATCCTTTCCTTTTTTGCGATATCCCCGATTACGGGTAAGTACCACTACATTTTTATCATATCCTTGTTCAATAGCACGCAACACAGGAATAGAATCCACAATTCCCCCATCAAGCATCGGCTCACCATCTACATAAGCTATAGGACAAACATAAGGAAGACTGCTGGACGCCTTAGCTATGGCAATAATACGTCGAGGATCATGTTTCTCTTCCAAATAACACGCCCTACCCGTAATGCAATTAGTAGTCACCATTTCAAAACGAGCAGAATTTTCAGCATATGTTTTATAATCATAAGGAAGAATTTCCTTAGGAAAATGTTCATAAAGCAATTCCTGATCAAGAATACTGTGCTTACGCCATAAATGCTTTATGCCGATATAATGATATTTCTCCAATAAATCAATATTACTAAACTTAGCTCTACCACGCTGGCGAGACATATATGAAAGACCATTGCACGCTCCGGCAGAAACTCCTACCCCATACGGAAACCAAACCTTCTTATCCATCATATAGTCTAATACCCCGCAGGTAAAAACTCCGCGCATACCTCCGCCTTCCAGTACCAGTCCTGTTTTATCATCTATTTTCATAATCAATGTTGAGGAACAAATCTATCCTTGAAAGAGTTCAGTGCAAAGTTAACCTTTTCAAAGTATTTAGCCGTATCTTTTATATTTATTAAATAATTAGCATTCCATCATAAAATCAATCAAATTCTCCTTCATTGATAAATTACTGAATGGCAACTTATCAAGGAAATATAAGAGAAACCTGTGAAATTAGAAAAGCAAGATTGACAAATGATAAAAATAAAGCCGAAATCGATTAAAAAATACAAATAAGCAAATAGTACTTTTAAGATTATAATTATTACATTTGCAACACAGTTCAATAAATATTCAATTAAAATAAAGTTAACCATGTTTGATTCCGCAACTTATCAAAGACGCCGTCAGGCACTTAGAAATAAAGTGCAAAATGGTATTATCCTTATACTAGGTAATAATGAAGCTCCGGCAAACTATCCGGATAACACATATAAATTCCGTCAGGACAGTTCATTCCTCTACTTCTTCGGTCATTCTCACCCCGGATATGCAGGTGTAATAGATATAGAAGCAGGAGAAGATTATTTCTTCGGAAATGATGTAGATATGGACGACATTATCTGGATGGGGCCCCAACCCAGTGTGAAAGAATTGGCTGCACAAGTAGGTATTCAGAAAAGTTTTCCTTTCCCCCAGCTAAAAGAAGTGGTAAAAAAAGCTATCACACAAGGGAGAAAAGTACATTTCCTTCCTCCCTACCGATTCGATAATATGATGCTCTTAGAAGACTTAACCGGTATCCGTGCGGCTATAGTAAAGAAATATGCTTCTGTAGAATTGATAAAAGCTGTAGTTGATTTACGTTCTGTAAAAGAAGCTTGCGAAATAGCAGAAATCGACTTGGCATGTAATATTGGTTATGAAATGCACACAACCGCCATGCGTCTATGTAAACCAGGAATAAAGGAACAATATATCGCCGGAGTACTGGATGGCATCGCCGCTTCTTATGGAAGCATGACTTCATTTGCCACTATCCTGACTCAACATGGGGAGACATTACATAACCATGACCATAGCCATATCTTAGAGCCAGGGCGCATGATGCTAACAGATGCCGGAGCTGAAAGAGTCACAAATTATTGTTCAGACCATACACGTACCGTACCTGTGGGAGGCAAATTTGAAGGACGGCAAAAAGATGTGTATAATATTGTATTGGCTTGCCATGATAAAGCATTGGAAATTACTCGTCCAGGTATAACCTATATGTCTGTACACTTAGAAGTCTGCAAAGTGCTAGTTCAAGGATTAAAAGACCTGGGACTCATGAAGGGCGACGTGGAAGAAGCTGTTGCCGCTGGTGCACATGCTTTATTCCTGCCTCATGGATTAGGTCATATGATGGGATTGGATGTACATGACATGGAAGACCTAGGACAAATTTACGTAGGATATGACGATGAAATCCGTCCTTCTTCCCAGTTCGGGCTAGCCTCTCTACGCATGGGACGTCGCTTACAGAAAGGCTTTGTAATTACTGATGAACCGGGTTGTTATTTTATTCCAGCATTGATTGACAAATGGAAAGCAGAGAAAATGCATACAGACTTCCTGAACTTTGATGCTATTGAAAAATTCAAAGATTTTGGAGGCATCCGCTTGGAAGATGATATTTTGATTACTTCGGAAGGCTCCCGTTTCACTGGCGAGAAACGCATCCCTATCACTATCGAAGAAGTAGAAACTATTATGAATGAGTAACATAACAAACAAAACTTTTATTTCTAAAATGAAAAGATTTACATTATTAGCAGCATTAGGTTTATGCAGTATAAGCCTCTTTGCACAAGATGCACAAAAAGAAGAGCCAAAGGAAGAAGGGTTTGTATTCACTACAGTAAAAGAACTGCCTATTACTTCTGTCAAGAACCAAAGCCGTGCCGGTACTTGCTGGTGCTATTCCAGTATGGCCTTTCTAGAATCAGAATTACTTCGTATGGGAAAAGGAGAATACGACTTTTCTGAAATGTACATCGTACACCAAACTTATTTGGATCGAGCTGATGCCGCCGTACGTACTCATGGAGATGTATTCTTTTTCCCAAGGAGGATCATTCTATGACGTTATCTATGGAATAGAAAAAATTTGGTCTGGTGCCCGAAGAAGTTATGCGTCCGGGAGTCATGTATGGTGATACACTAAGTAACCATACAGAACTTACAGCCGTATCGGATGCTGTAGTAGCAGCAATAGCCAAAGGAAAATTACGCAAACTCCAAACAGATAATAACCATAATCCATTATGGAAAAAGGCCATTGCCGCTATTCATGATATCTATTTAGGTAAATGCCCTGAAAAATTCACTTATAAAGGAAAAGAATACACTCCCCATTCATTCTTCGAATCAACAGGATTAAATCCAAATGATTACATTTCATTAACCTCGTATACCCACCATCCGTTCTACGAACCATTTGTCCTTGAAATTCAAGACAACTGGCGTTGGGGACAATCATACAACCTTCCCATTGATGAATTCATGCAGGTTTTTGACAATGCCATTAATAACGGCTATCCAATCGCATGGGGATCTGATGTCAGTGAACAAGGTTTTACACGTGATGGCGTAGCTGTTATGCCCGACACGGAAAAAGTGCAAGAACTAAGTGGGTCAGACATGGCTCATTGGTTGAAAATGAAACCGGAAGAAAAGAAACTGAACACCAAACCACAACCTCAGAAATGGTGTACACAAGAAGAACGCCAGGAAGCATATGACAATTGGGAAACAACCGACGATCATGGCATGTTGATTTACGGTATAGCTAAAGACCAAGAAGGAAATGACTATTATATGGTAAAGAATTCTTGGGGAAAAGCTGGAAAATACGAAGGCTTATGGTACGCCTCAAAAGCATTCGTTCGTTACAAAACCATGAATATCGTAGTCAATAAAAATGCACTGCCTAAAGAAATTGCTAAAAAATTAGGCATCAAATAATCCGCTACTATACAATACTTTACCGCTAATTCCATAAAATATATATGGAATTAGCGGTTTTTTATTTGTTTTTCCTAACTTTACGGATTGATTGGGTAAGTATAACTAGAAAATGGTATCATCCCGTCTCCGAGAGCAGAAAAAGAAAAAACAATATATAAAATGAATCACAAATGGAATTATCAACCTCCAAGCCAAGAACAGACAGAAGCAGCTAAAGCATTAGCAAAGGAAACAGGGATCAGCCCGTATTCTTTGTAAGCTGTTGCTGGAAAGAGGTATAACCTCAGCAGCAGAGGCTAAAAGATTTTTCCGTCCCCAGCTTAACGAGCTACACGACCCATTCCTGATGAAGGATATGAGCATTGCCGTAGAACGGCTCAATCAAGCTATGGGCAGGAAAGAACGTATCATGGTTTATGGAGATTATGATGTAGACGGTACAACAGCTGTAGCATTGGTATACAAATTTCTCCAGCAGTTCTATTCGAACATTGACTACTATATTCCCGACCGATATAATGAGGGCTACGGAGTATCAGTAAAAGGAGTGGATTATGCCTGTGAAACAGGTGTAAAACTTATTATTGTGTTAGATTGCGGTATTAAAGCCGTAGAGGAAATTGCTTATGCAAAGAAAAAGGTATCGATTTCATCATCTGCGACCACCATGTACCTGATGATATATTGCCACCAGCCGTAGCTATTCTGAATGCCAAACGGGCAGACAATACGTATCCTTACGATCATCTTTCAGGGTGTGGTGTAGGCTTCAAATTCATGCAGGCTTTCGCTTTGAATAATGGCATTGAATTTCATCAACTAACTCCTTTATTAGATTTGGTTGCTGTCAGTGTAGCATCAGACATCGTACCTATCATGGGAGAGAACCGAGTGCTGACACATCATGGTTTAAAGCAGTTGAACTCCAATCCCAGTGTAGGTCTGAAAGCTATTATTGATGTATGCGGATTATCAGAAAAAGAAATTACCGTAGGTGATATCGTATTCAAGATAGGTCCGCGCATCAACGCATCCGGACGTATACAGAACGGAAAAGAAGCGGTGGAATTGCTCATAGAAAAGGACTTCTCGGCAGCATTAGAGAAAGCCAACCAAATCAACCAATACAATGAAACCCGTAAAGATCTGGATAAGACCATGACCGAAGAGGCCAACCAAATTGTAGACCACTTGGAAGGACTAGCAGACCGGCGTTCCATTGTCATTTATAATGAAGCGTGGCACAAAGGTGTTATCGGTATCGTAGCTTCACGCCTTACAGAGATTTATTATCGCCCGGCAGTTGTATTAACCCGTACAGATAATCTAGCAACTGGTTCTGCCCGTTCCGTATCAGGTTTCGATGTTTACAAAGCTATCGAATATTGTCGTGACTTGTTGGAAAATTTTGGAGGACACACTTACGCTGCAGGACTATCCATGAAAGTGGAAAATGTGGAAGAATTCACCCGCCGTTTTGAGACCTATGTCACAGAACATATTTTGCCGGAACAGACTAGTGCTGTAATAGATATTGATGCAGAAATTGACTTCCGGGATATCACTCCGAAGTTCCATGCCGACCTGAAAAAGTTCAATCCCTTCGGACCAGACAACCACAAACCTATCTTTTGTACACATAATGTATATGATTATGGTACCAGCAAAGTAGTAGGTCGTGATCAGGAGCATATCAAGTTGGAATTGGTAGACAATAAATCAAACAATGTGATGAATGGCATCGCTTTCGGACAAAGTTCACAAGCACGCTATATTAAGACCAAACGTTCTTTTGATATTTGTTATACCATTGAAGAGAATACGCACAAGCGTGGTGAAGTACAATTGCAAATAGAAGATATAAAACCCAGTGAGGAATAATGGTAAAAATTTATCTTTGAAATATGTCAAAACTTTAATGACGTTATCAGATACTTATCAGAATAATAAGATGACAAGTCATTGGGGTTTTGACATAATTTTCTTATTCTCCTTCCAATGACCTATAAAGAAATTCTAAAACAATATTGGGGATATGATAACTTTCGAGGCATACAGAAAGAAATCATTGAAAGTATAGGCAACGGTCACGACACGCTAGGATTGATGCCTACCGGTGGTGGCAAATCCATTACCTTCCAAGTACCAGCTTTAGCACAACCCGGATTATGTTTAGTTATCACACCTCTTATTGCCCTGATGAAGGACCAAGTACGCAATTTACGCGGCCGGGGTATCAAAGCTTTAGCAATTTATTCAGGCATGACGCGCGAAGAGATCATCGTTGCATTGGAAAACTGTATCTTCGGCGACTATAAATTCCTTTATATTTCTCCGGAAAGACTGGATACTGAAATATTCCGTAACAAACTACGGAACATGAAGGTAAGTATGATCACAGTAGATGAGTCACACTGTATATCTCAATGGGGATATGATTTCCGCCCTGCTTATCTGAAAATTGCAGAAATTCGAGAACTCCTTCCTGACATACCTATATTGGCACTGACAGCAACTGCCACTCCGGAAGTAGTAACAGATATTCAAACAAAACTAAACTTTAAAAAAACAGTCAGGTTTTCCGAATGAGTTTCGAAAGAAAAAACTTGGCTTATATTGTACGTCCTACAGAAAATAAACAGGAAGAGCTATTACATATTTTAAATAGTGTGCCCGGCTGCGCCATTGTCTATACCCGCAACCGGAAACGCACACGTGAAATTGCCGAACTACTGGTCAATAACGGCATAACTGCCACTTTCTATCATGCCGGTTTGAATAATGATAGTAAAAGATCAACGTCAAAAAAGCTGGCTCACCGGAGAAAGCCGTACTATGGTAGCAACCAACGCTTTCGGCATGGGTATCGACAAGCCAGATGTACGTATCGTTATCCACATAGATATGCCTGATTCTCCTGAAGCCTATTTTCAAGAAGCCGGACGAGCAGGGCGTGACGGGCAGAAAGCATATGCTGTTCTGCTATACGCCCAAAGTGATAAAACCACTCTCAACAAACGTATCAGTGATACATTTCCCGACAAGGATTATATCCGAAAAGTGTACGAAGATATCAACTACTATTTTCAAATGGCCATGGGAGACGGTATAGGTTGCACCTTTGCTTTTAACTTGGATGAATTCTGTCGTAACTTCAAACATTTCCCCGTACAAGCAGACAGCGCTTTAAAGATTCTGACCCGTGCCGGATATTTAGAATATACGGACGAGCAAGATAATGCTTCACGTATTCTTTTCACTATGAAACGCGACGAACTCTATAAACTACACGAGAATGATACAGATACAGAGAAACTGATAAACATCATCTTGCGTTCTTATACAGGATTATTTACTGATTATGCCTATATTAACGAAGATTCCTTAGTAATCCGTTCCGGATTAACCCGCCAACGAATCTATGAAATTCTACTGACGCTAACTCGTAGACATATCATACATTACATTCCACGGAAAAAGACACCTTATATTATATATACCCGTGAACGGCAAGAAAAGAATCGCCTTGTCCTAACTCGGGAAATATACGAAGACCGAAAAAAAGCTATACCACCCGAATCAAGGCTATGATAGAATATGCCACAGCCGATGATAAATGTCGTAGCCGAATGCTACTCAGATATTTTGGAGAAAAGAACGAACACAACTGCGGACAATGTGATGTATGCCTTAACAAACATCATTCAGGAATAAAACAGGGGGAATTTCAAGAATTGGAAAAACAAATCAAACAGCTATTACAGGCAAACGCCATGCCTGTTTCAGAACTACTGAACCAATTGAATAGCAATCGTGAAAAAGCGGAAAAGGTACTCTCCTACCTACTTTCCGAAGAAATAATACATTAAAAAATGGAATTCTTTCTGTATAAATCGTATCTTTTGCCATTGATTTATTAACCTTTTACCCCAACAGAATATGAAAAAAATGCATCTGGCAATCATTTGTCTTTTTACCGGTTGTACTATCTTTGCCCAAAACATAGATGTACAGCCCATCCCTCAACAAGTTTCCAAACAAGGCGGACAAATCAATTTACCTGAAACTTACCAGCTCTTGGGAGAAACTGAAGCTAATCCATATGCCGTACAAGAATTAAAAGATTTATTAGGTGGAAAACACCCGGCCAATACCGGTTTGCGCATTTATATTGGAGAAAAAGGAGACAAGTCTATCCGCAAGTTTACTCGTCAAATCCCCAACCAAAAGGAAGGTTATTATCTATCCATCAATAATAAGGAAATAATTCTGGCAGGGAACGATGAACGTGGAACCTACTATGCCTTGCAAACCTTAAAACAATTGCTCAAAGATAACCAATTACCGATAATAGAGATACAAGACTATCCGGCCATATGCTACCGTGGTGTCGTAGAAGGATTTTACGGGACTCCCTGGAGCCATAATGCCCGTCTTCGCCAACTTCAATTTTATGGTGAAACAAAATGAACACCTATATATACGGTCCTAAAGATGATCCTTACCATAGTTCTCCCAACTGGCGCTTGCCTTACCCCGAAAAAGAAGCAAAACAATTACAGGAATTAGTAAAAGTAGCCCAAGAAAACGAAATAGATTTTGTTTGGGCCATCCATCCAGGGCAAGACATCAAATGGAATAAGGAAGACTGTGAACTATTATTGGCAAAATTTGAAAAGATGTATCATCTCGGTGTCCGTTCTTTTGCCGTCTTCTTTGATGATATTTCAGGAGAAGGTACTAACCCTGTGAAACAAGCAGAACTGCTGAACTACATAGATGAACATTTTGTAAAAGTAAAACCAGATGTAACTCCCCTTATCATGTGTCCCACGGAATACAATAAAAGTTGGTCCGACCCTGCTAAAGGATATCTTACGACTTTAGGAGACAAACTGAATCCATCCATACAAATTATGTGGACAGGAGACCGAGTTATTTCCGATATTACCCAAGATGGTATTCAATGGATAAACGACCGGATTAAACGTCCGGCATATATATGGTGGAACTTTCCTGTTTCCGATTACGTTAGAGATCATCTGCTCATGGGACCAGTATATGGAAACGATACTCAAATAGCCCATCAGATGTCTGGCTTTGTAACTAATCCGATGGAACATGCCGAGGCTTCTAAAATAGCTATTTATAGTGTAGCCTCATACGCTTGGAATCCCCAAAAATATAACAGTGAAAAAACTTGGAAAGATGCTATTATGAACATTTTGCCCGATGCAGCCACTGAATTGGAATTCTTTGCTGCCCACAATTCGGACTTGGGTCCCAATGGACATAAATATCGCCGAGAGGAATCTGTAAATCTCCAACCTACAGCGCAAAGCTTTACTGAAAGTTACATAAAAAATAAAACTTACACTGAAAAAGATTTCTCTATTCTACAAGAAACCTTCAGCCAGATGATTGAATCAAGTGATATTTTAGTCGCCCATGCTGATAAAAATCCGATTATAGTAGAAATCATGCCTTGGCTTTATCAATTCAAACTATTGGGAGAAACCGGAAATGAAGTATTGGCAATGGTCAAAGCATACGACAAAAATGACCAATCTTTATTTATGCGTAAATACAAGCACGTGAAAGCCTTGCAACAACAAATGTTTCAAATTGACCAGACATACAACCAAAACCCTTACCAGCCGGGTATAAAGACAGCAGGAAGGGTAATCAAGCCATTGATTGATCAAACTTTCGCCACCGTCACGCAATGCTATAACCAAAAATATAGTACACTGCTGAATGCTGAAACCGACTATATGCCGCATAAACTAATAAGCGATATCAGTCAGATAAAGAACTTACCTTTACAGGTAAAGATAAACCGCATTCAGATTTCTCCGGCGCTGGAAGTTATCAAATGGCCCGGTAATGGTTCATTGACTATCGAACTGGATCAAGTTTATCCCGGAGAAAATATAGAGATAGATTTCGGGAAACCGGAAATCGCAACTTGGGGAAGCCTTGAGATATCTGCAAATGGAAAAGATTGGAGTAAAGTAAACTTTACACAAGAAAAGAACCTACTGACTGCCAGTTTACAACAGAAACCAATAAAGGCAGTACGTTTTACCAACATGCAGCATCAGGAACAAGAAATTTACCTCAGACGATTTATTATAACAATAGACAAATAAAACAACTATAAATTATGGGCTTATTTAAATCCTTATTCGGCGGAAACAACATCCCCGAAACCGAAAAAGAGAAAAATGATAAAAAGAACTTCGAGATTTTAAAATACGATGGCATCCGCGCCCAACGTATGGGTAAACTACCTTATGCCATTAAATGTTTTGAAGAGGCAGTTGCCATCAACGATGAATTAGAAACTCTCAGCCTGCTAGCCACTGCTTATACACAGGCGAACCGACTAGATGACGCCCGTATCACACTAGACCGCATGGCTACAAAAGATCCTGAACAAGTAAACACCTTCCTTTCACTAGCTGGCATCTGCTATATGCAGGAAGATTACGAAAATATGAAGGATGCCTGCCAAAAAGCTTTGGTTTTAGATAATAAGAACCCCCTATCTTTCTATTTGACAGCAAAAGCAGCTATCGGCATGAAAGATGATATCACTGCCATTGCCATGCTGACTAAAGCTATCGTATTGAAAGAAGATTATACCGAAGCATACCAGCTACGCGCTGAAGTACTTTGGAAAATGAAACAAGCAAAAGATGCTGCTGAAGATATACAAAAGTTACTCAGCCTCAATCCCGACGACGAACAAGCCTTGCTCTTGAAAGGAGAAATTCTAGCCGCCACCAATGAACCGGAACAAGCACAAGAATGTTTTAATCAAGTATTGTCACTCAATCCGTTCAATGAAAAGGCCTATATCCTGTCAGGCGAACTATATCTGGCAAACAAAGATTTTGACAAAGCATTGGCTATATATGATGAAGCCATTGAAATCAATCCAAACTTTGCCAAAGCATATCATGAACGAGGACGTATCAAATTACTTAAAGGAGACAAAGACGGATCTGTGGAAGATATGAAGAAAGCAATAGAACTGGCTCCTGAAAATGAAATTAATATTAGCGGTCAATACAATAATTATGAAAACATGACTAAGAATGTTCCGTTTTAAAAGCGGAACATTTCAATTCGTTTTATTGTTTATTTATATACAAAATAAGCAAAAAACACATGAGCGTAAAAGAACAATATTGGAAATACTCCCTTATCACCATTATACTGGGATTAGGACTTATTTATTTATAAAAATGTCTCCTTTCATGGGAGGTATTTTAGGAGCATGCACCATTTACATTATGGTAAGAAAACAAATGTTTTATCTTACCCAAGAAAAGCATTTCAAAAAAAGCATTACAGCCATTTTACTCTTGATAGAAGCTATTATGTGCTTTCTTGTACCTTTATCATTGGCCGTATGGTTATTGATCAATAAATTACAGACGGTAAACGTAGATACGACAGGTTTTATCCATACGGTAACCAATCTTGCCGATTGGCTCCATACCAAGACGGGATATGACTTACTAAATGCGGAAAACATTTCATCCATAGCCTCAATTCTTCCTGCCATCGGACAGTTTCTGATGGGAAGTATCAGTAGCTTTGCCGTTAATGCTTTCGTATTGGTCTTTGTTCTCTATTTCATGCTAATTGGCGGAATTCAAATGGAAAAATATATCTATGAGTTACTTCCTTTCAGCGATACAAACAAAAAAATGTACTGAAAGAAATTAATATGATTGTAAGGAGTAATGCGATAGGTATTCCCTTACTAGCAGTCATTCAAGGAGGAATAGCTACATTAGGTTACTATTTATTTGATGTACCCAGCGCGCTATTGTTTGGCTTCCTGACCTGCTTTGCCACCGTCATTCCTATTGTAGGAACAGCATTGGTATGGTTCCCGCTAGCTGCCTATCTTGCTCTTTCAGGAGATTGGACACATGCCATCGGATTACTTCTTTATTGTGGATTAATTGTAACAAACATTGATAATCTCATCCGTTTTATTCTGCAAAAGAAGATGGCAGACACCCATCCACTCATCACCATTTTTGGAGTAGTCATCGGACTTTCTTTATTCGGATTCATGGGTGTCATATTCGGACCGTTATTGTTATCCATCTTCATTTTATGCGTGAATATTTTCAAGACGCAATACTTAAAATAATCACTTTATATATAGTTGATAAGCATCCGCCAGTTGTTTCATCGCCTTTTCGATGATACAACGCGGACTTGCCACATTTAAACGCATAAAGCCAATACCTTCCTTACCAAACATCTCCCCGTCATTCAATGCCAAATGCGCTTTATCTACAAAGAATTCATTCAAATCTTTCTGGCTCAACTTCAGTTCACGGCAATCCAGCCAAACTAAATAAGAAGCCTCCGGACGAATGGCCTTGATTTTAGGTGCATGATTTTTCAAAAAATCGTCTACAAAATCTATATTTCCTTGTATATATGCCAAACATTGGTCAAGCCATTCCGTACCATGACTATAAGCAGCCTCAACAGAAAGAAAAGCAAAAGACATGTCCCATATCCAACTCACCGGCATCCATATAGATACGGAAACGTTTACGCAAATCTTCATTAAAAATAAGAGCATGTGAGGCAGATAGTCCCGGCATATTAAAAGCCTTGCTAGGAGACATAAAAGTAACAGAGTTCATTCGAGCCTTTTCACTGACAGTAGCAAAAGGACGATGTGTATGAGGAGGTAAAGTCAAATCCGCATGAATTTCATCCGAGAAGACCAATACTTCTCATCATAACAGATATCAGCTATCGCTCGTAACTCTGCTTCAGTCCACACAACGCCACCCGGATTATGAGGATTACATAAAATAAACAGCTTACAACCTTTAATCTGTTCACGAAAAGTATCCAAATCCATACGATACATGCCGTTTTCCCATTTTAACGGATTGGTAACCAAAGTGCGCTCATTACGAGTAGTAACCCATGCAAAGGATGATAAACAGGAGGTTGAATCATTACCTTATCCCCTTTCTGAGTAAAACAATTCATAGCCATACCGATACCTGGTACAATGCCGGGAACAAAATTTATCATTTCCTTGGCCACAACCAGATCATAACGCTGTTTTACCCAGTTTATAATCGCATTATAATAGCTATCTGGTTTACCTGTATACCCTAGAACTTCATTTTCGCAACGTTTACGGATAGCATCTGTTACAAAAGGAGCTGTGGCAAAATCCATATCAGCCACCCATAAAGGAATCAAATCCGTACGTCCCCAAATATGCTTCAGCCCTTCTACTTTCTCAGCAGACGTACCGCTGCGATCTATCACTTTATCAAAATTGTATCTCATTGTTTCTATTTTTAGGAATTGTCGCCCAAATATAGGAAATTTCTACATTGGGCGACATTAATTCCCTTATTTTTTCAAGGCTTCAATTACCTGAGGCATCATTGTCCAAACAAAGTTTTCACTTTGTGCTGTATAAAAATTACCATCAACAACCGATTTTTCATCAGTAGCCATCCCTTTACTTACAGCCGGTTTTGCCAAAGGATGCACAGCTAATCTCTTTCCCTCTGTAATTCCAGCAAAATCAAACAACAGGCCTGCAGCACAATGACCTATCAGGATCTTTCCTTTCCCAGCAAATGCTTTCAAGACCGACATCAAGTCCACATTATAAGGCTTATCCGCATTTTGAGCGAATACAGGAACCGCATCCCCACAGGCAAAAACCAAAGCATCAAAATCATCCTCATGCCCTATAAGATTTGCAATCACATCATCGGCCACCAATTCAATACCCGAGTTTGTTTTAATTTCCTTTGTTTCCGCCACTGCATACACCTTATAGGATATAGCATTTTCAAAAAACGCTTCCAAATATTGGAACAAACCGAATCCGTTCACCGGATTTACTGCTAAAACAGCTACTTTCTTTGCCATAATCTTAACTAATTATAAGTGAAACAATAAATTTATCTAGTAAAACAATAGTTATCTTTAGTAAGTTTATTACTTTTGTGATACAAATGTAAGTATCCTTCTTCCAAAAAACAAGAAGGCACCTGTAAATAAGGAACTTACATAGAGGTAACCATTGTTGAACGACAAGGAAATAGGAAATATTAAAAAATGAAAAATTTTCATCTGGATGATAATTGTCCTGTACGGAATGTATTGTGCAGGCTTGGTGATAAGTGGTCTATGCTAGTTCTTATCACATTAAATGCTAACGGAACCATGCGATTTTGCGATATTCATAAGACAATAGCCGATATCTCACAACGCATGCTGACTGTAACCCTGCGCACACTGGAAACTGACGGACTAGTGAGCCGGAGAGTATATGCCGAAGTTCCGCCACGAGTAGAATATGAACTGACAGAAAGAGGGAAAAGCTTAATACCACATATAGAAGGATTAGTAGATTGGGCTTTACAACAGATGCCGGGAATTATGGAAAGCAGGAGCCAAACAGGCACTGTCTAAAAAAAATTTGAAAAAAACTTCTTATTTATTTGTTTTTGCTAGAAATATATTACTTTTGCAGCGTATTCAATAACAATAAGAACAAAATGAAAGCATTATACAATACATACTTTTTCTTCTTTTATTACTTTTACTTTAGCAACAAAGTGAAGCGGGAATTTGTATGTATACGTTAAACAACGAATAAATCAATGTGATAATAACAACGAAATCCCGCTTCCGGCAGAAGCGGGATTTTTTTTATAATACAATAGCGAATGAAAAAGATAGCAATACAAGGTGTACCGGGCTCATATCATGACATTGCCGCCCACAAATTCTTCCCAGGTGAAGAAATCGAACTAATCTGCTGCTCCACATTCGAAGAAATCTTTTCGAATATGAAACAGGATAGCAATGTCATTGGTATGCTTGCTATCGAGAACACCATTGCAGGAAGCTTGTTGCATAACTATGAGTTGCTGCGCGAAAGTGGAATGACCATTATCGGAGAACACAAACTACGCATCAAGCACAGTTTCATGTGTCTGCCCGACGATGACTGGAATACATTGACCGAAGTAAACTCCCACCCCGTTGCCTTGGCACAATGCCGAGAGTTCCTGATGCAACATCCGAAACTGAAGATAGTAGAAACGGAAGATACAGCAGGAAGTGCAGAAGCCATCAAACGGGAAAACTTGAAAGGTCATGCCGCCATCTGTTCCAAATATGCCGCCGATCTATACGGAATGAAAG
>ENA-OQJN01000523-OQJN01000523.1-human-gut-metagenome-genome-assembly--contig:-NODE-523-length-15461-cov-3.987935_pt1 | contig 15461 bp, 15 predicted proteins | sample MGYA00242610_ERZ504777 | MGnify/ENA primary metagenome ERZ504777 (study PRJEB26092, sample SAMD00036350) | human gut metagenome | host: Homo sapiens | study: EMG produced TPA metagenomics assembly of... | reverse complement strand
CGGAATTGGGTAGGTACTTAAAGCCTACGCTTGCAGCGGACAACGACTAAAAAGATTATTGTCTTTTTGCAAACAAGGAAACGCTTGTAACAGGCGGTAAGCTTGTATGTGATGACGGTAAAGAAGAACGGTGTAAGCTTCTTCCGTTGACAGTGAACATTCTGCTATCTTCCAATGTCTGCAGGGAATGCCTGAAAGAAAATGCTTAAAAAGCTCATTCTTACAGCATCCGGCGGCCCGTTCTTTGGTAAAACAGTCGAAGACTTAAAAAATGTAACAGTTAATGAGGCTCTCAATCATCCAAATTGGAGTATGGGTGCAAAAATAACCATCGACTCTGCTACAATGATGAACAAAGGTCTTGAAATCATTGAGGCGAGATGGCTTTTTGATGTTCAGCCAGAAAACATTGATGTTGTTGTTCATCGTGAAAGTATCATACATTCTCTCATAGAATATGTAGATAATTCCGTAATTGCACAGCTTGGACTCCCCGATATGAGGATTCCGATACAGTATGCAATTACATATCCGGAAAGATATGAGTCACCTGTCGGTGAATTAAGTCTTGCTCAAATCGGCAAAATGACTTTCTTTGAACCTGATTATGATACTTTCAAATGTCTGAGAGCCTGTAAAAAAGCTCTTTCACTCGGAGGCGTTGCAACAGCAATTGCCAACGGTGCTAATGAGGAGGCTAACCGTTTTTTCAGAGAAGGTAAAATCACTTTTCTTGAAATCGGTGACCTTGTTATGGGTGCAATTGATAACATAGACAATTTTGAGCCTTTATGCATTGATGATGTGTTAAAGGCAGACAAACTTGCAAGAGAGTATGTACTCTCTAAGCTATAATTTGCGGTAATATTTTCCACTGCTGTCTTTGCGACGGCAATGAATATTTTGGAGTTGATTTATTTTAATGCAAATTTTAACAGTTGCGGCTCTCATTGTAATAGGAATATTACTTTTTGAGCTTATAATTTTTTCTCACGAATTCGGTCATTTTATTACCGCAAAGCTTTCGGGTGTAAAGGTAAATGAATTTGCACTCGGAATGGGACCGAAAATAATCAGTTTTGTTAAAGGCGAAACAAGGTACTCGCTTCGTCTTTTTCCTATAGGCGGTTACTGTGCCATGGAAGGAGAGGATGAAGACAGTGAAGAAAAAGGTGCTTTTAATAACGCAAAAGTTTGGAAGAGAATGATTATCATAATCGCAGGTGCGGTTATGAATATTCTTCTCGGCTTTGTTATGATGTTTGCCTTTACCGTTCAGGCTGACAGCTACAGTTCAACTACAATATCTCAGTTTCAACCCAATGCATTTACTGCAAACACAGGTTTACAAACAGGGGATAAGATTGTTGAAGTGAACGGTTATTCAATTTGGAATTCACGAGATTTGCAGTTTGCAATCTCTACTCTTCCATATGAAACAGTAGAAGGCAATACACTTGAGGTATACAAAGAAAGAGCAACATCTGCCGCTTGCGGTGTATATAATAAGTATGCAAAAGACGAGTCTCTTTCAAAGGATGAACTTCAAAAATACTACAATGCTCTTTCTGAGGGTTGTTCAAAAATAAATAAGGTTGCAAGCAAAGACGAGGCTAAAAAACTTCTTGACGAAACTTGCAAGTCAATTTATGCACTTGACAAATCATATGATATGTCAAAGTATAAAACACCCGAAATAGACACAACTACATCAAGACCGAGATTCATGGGTGATGTAAAAGTTGTTCGTGACGGCAAAGAAATAACACTTGAAAATGTACAGTTTTTACCTATTACGCTGATGAGGATGCCGAAAAGGAAAACAAACCTACTGTTGCGTTTGACTTTGCAGTTGAACCGATTGAGAAAAATGTCGGTACTGTTCTCGGTGAAACATTCACACAGACCTGTTCAATGGCAAAAACCGTGTGGACATCTCTGGTGTGGCTTGTTCAGGGCAGATTTACATTCAACGATATGTCAGGTCCTGTTGGTATTGCTACAGCTGTCACTCAAGTTGCATCAATGGGACTTCAAACAGGCTTCGGAGATGCAGTCAATAACATTCTTTTCGTAATGATTCTCATTACGGTAAACCTCGGAATTGTAAATATGCTGCCGTTCCCGGCACTTGACGGCGGAAGATTCTTATTTTTGCTGATTGAATGGATATTCAAAAAGCCGATTCCGAGAAAGGCAGAACAGATTGTAAATACAGTCGGTCTTGTTCTGTTGCTTGCATTTATGCTTATTATTTCGGTGAAAGATGTGTTCCAGCTTGTAACTGGAACATTCCCCGGAATGTAGACAAACGGAGGAAATTTTATGGGAAGTAAAATTCAGGTAACTGCCGGCAATGTAAAAATTGGCGGCGGTGCTAAAGTAAGCGTTCAGTCAATGCTCAACATTCCCTCAACCGATATTGAGGGTTCTGTAAGACAGGCAAAAGAGCTTGAAGAGGCCGGTTGCGAAATTATTCGTGCAGCTATTCCTAATAAAGATGCAGTAAAGCTTATTCCTGCCCTCAAAGAGGCTGTAAGCGTCCCGATTGTAGCCGATATTCATTTTGACTATAAGCTTGCGCTTGAGGCGTGTGCGGCAGGCATCGACAAAATCCGTATCAATCCGGGTAACATCGGATCAGACGATAGGGTAAAGGCGGTGGCAGACGCTTGCCGACAGCGTGGCATTCCGATTAGAATCGGTGTTAACTCAGGTTCTCTTGAAAAGGAAATCCTTGCAAAATACGGTCATCCTACACCCGAGGCACTTTGCGACAGTGCCTTGTACCATGCATCACTTCTTGAAAAATTTGATTTCAACGATATTGTTCTTTCAATGAAAAGTTCAACCGTTTCTACTATGATTAAAGCCTATGAGCTTGCAGCAGAAAGGTGTGATTATCCGCTTCACCTCGGTGTTACAGAGGCGGGAACAGAAAGAATGGGTATTATCAAATCTTCTGCCGGAATCGGTGCATTACTCCTCCATGGTATCGGCGATACAATCAGAGTTTCACTCACAGCCGATCCTGTAAAGGAAGTTTACGCCGCTCATGATATTCTCAAGGCTCTTGACATTGAGAAAGACGGAGTTCAATTTGTTTCATGTCCGACTTGCGGAAGAACAAGGATTGACCTTGTGAAGATTGCAAACGAGGTTGAAGATAAGCTCAGAAACTGCAAAAAGAATATCAAAGTAGCGGTAATGGGTTGCGTTGTAAACGGTCCCGGAGAGGCAAGAGAAGCTGATATCGGCATCGCAGGCGGTGACGGTTGCGGTCTTGTATTCAAAAAAGGCGAAATTCTCCGCAAAGTTCCGGAAGATAAACTCGTTGACGCACTTTTGGAAGAAGTAGAAAAATTATAACTCTATCAGCAGTCAAAAGACATTTGCTGTAATATGACAGAAGGACATATATGAAAACATTAGGAGAAGTCTTTGACTCCCAATTCGGCATTAAACTGCCGCAACAGATTTCACAGGGAGAACTGACACAACTTAATATTAACAAACAAGCCCGTTTGATTACTTTAACAGTAAAATTCAACGGGCTCGTTGAGTGTAATACGCTTTTTGACACGGAAAAGCTGATTACCAAGACACTTGCGTATCATACTGTAATAAAACCGCATTTTCCGACAGAGTTGTTTTCCGCTGATTATTTTCCTCAGCTATATGCAGCCGTAAGGCGAGATATTCCGAGTATTAACGGAACTCTCAACAATGCTGAGGTTAGGTTTGAAAACAATACGCTTACGATAAATCTTCTTAACGGCGGAAAAACTCTCCTTGACAGTAAAGGCTTTGACAAAGCACTTATAAAACTCGTTTCGGAAGAATTCAATCTTTATATTTCCGTTAATTATACCGGAACCTTTGAGGTTGAAGAAAACAGCGAAGAATACAAAGCCGCTATTCAGGATGCTCAGGAGAAAATCAACCGAGAAAATCTTCAGAAAGCCGCTGAATTCTATCAGGAAGAGGTTGAAACAGCGGAGAAAAGAGAAGAAAAACACGCTGAAAACACTACTGTTGAAATTGAAGTTCGTGAGGGCAAGTTTGCAACACCGCAGATTATCCAGTCCTCAATCCGTCCGTTATACGGTCGTTCAATCAGGGGAAAAATGATTCCCATTTCTTCAATTTCAGGTGATTCGGGAAGAATTGTGGTATGGGGCGATGTGTTTGATATTGAAAAGAAAGTCACTAAAAGCGGTGACAAAAATATTTTCACTATCGACATAACCGATTATACGGGTTCAACAACAGCTAAAGTATTCAATTCAATCAAGGAATCAGCCGTAATTGATAATATTAAAAAAGGCGATACAATCGTTGTTCAGGGTGATGTTGAGTATGATAAATATGCAGGCGAACTTGTTGTAAATGCCCGTTCAATCGGTACGGCTCAAAAAGTAAAGTAGTTGATAATGCCGAGAAAAAGCGTGTTGAACTCCATATGCATACAAATATGTCGCAGATGGATGCCGTAACATCGGCAGGTGACCTTGTAAACCGTGCTTATCAGTGGGGACACAAAGCCGTTGCAATTACTGACCACGGTGTCGCACAGGCTTTTCCCGATGCAATGAAAGCCGCAGATAAAATCAACAAAGACGAAGAGAAAATTAAAATCATCTACGGTGTTGAGGCATACTTTATGGATGACCTTGTTGAGTCTGTAAAAGGTGATGCCGACACAGGTTTTGACGGCACATTCATCTGCTTTGATATAGAAACAACAGGTCTTTCAGCCACCCGTGACAAGATTACCGAAATCGGCGCAGTCAAGGTTGAAAACGGTGTCATCACCGATACTTTTTCAACCTTTGCAAATCCCGAAATGCCGATTCCGCAGAAAATCACTCAGCTTACAGGCATTACCGATGATATGGTAAAGGATGCTCCGTCGCAGAGCGAGGCGGTCGGTGCATTTCTTGAATTTGCCGGTGACAATGTGCTTGTTGCTCACAATGCTCCCTTTGATACATCCTTCATAGCAAAAGCCTGTGAAGATATGGGCAGGGAATATAACTACACTTCAATCGACACGGTTGCAATTTCAAGAGCGATTCTTACAGATATCAAGAACTGCAAGCTTGATACGGTTGCAAAATTTTTAAGGCTCGGCGACTTCAATCATCACAGAGCAACCGATGATGCCGAAATGCTTGCGAGAATTTTTATAAATCTCTGTCAGCGACTTACAGATGATTACGGTATAACAAAAACAAACGACATTAATACAAAGATAGCAGGCGGAGATTTTAAAAAACTTCCGACCTATCATCAGATTATTCTTGTAAAGAATAAAACAGGTCTCAAAAATCTTTACAGACTTATTTCTTACAGTCATCTTAATTATTTCTACAAAAAGCCGAGAATTCCCAAAAGTGAGCTTGTGAAGTACAGAGAGGGACTCATAATCGGTTCAGCTTGTTGTGCTGGTCAGCTTTACATGGCAATTCTTGAGGGCAAGCCGTGGGGCGAACTCAAACAGATTGCGTCATTCTATGATTATCTTGAAATTCAGCCTGCAGGCAACAACAGCTTTATGATTCGTGACGGCAGATTTAATTCTGTTGACGAACTTCATGAAATTGACCGTACAATAATCAAGCTTGCAAAAGAACTCGGCAAGCCTGTATGCGCAACCTGCGATGTCCACTTTATGGATCCGACAGATTCCGAATTCAGAAAAATTCTTATGGCAGGTCAGGGCTTTAAAGATGCCGAACAGCAAGCTCCGCTTTATTTCAGAACAACCGCTGAAATGCTCAAGGAATTTGAATGGCTCGGCAAGGATAAAGCCTATGAGTATGTAGTAGAAAATCCTAATAAAATCGCCGATATGTGCGAATATATCAGACCTATTCCAAAGGGTACATTCCCGCCTAACATTGAGGGCGCACAGGAACAGCTTATTGATATTACATGGAAAAGAGCAAAAGAGAAATACGGTGATCCATTGCCTGAAATCGTAAAGGCAAGACTTGACAAGGAACTTAATTCAATCACAACCTACGGATTCTCGGTGCTTTATATGACTGCGCAAAAGCTTGTTGCAGACAGTGAGGCACACGGATATCTTGTCGGTTCACGAGGATCGGTAGGTTCTTCCTTCGTAGCTACTATGTCCGGTATTTCGGAGGTTAATCCGCTTTGTCCGCACTATGTATGTCCAAACTGCAAACACAGCGAGTTCATCACAGACGGCAGTTATGGCTCAGGCTTTGATATGCCGCCAAAAAACTGTCCCGAATGCGGCACTCTTATGGATCAGGACGGTCACGAAATTCCGTTTGAAACATTTCTTGGCTTTAAAGGCGACAAAGTGCCTGATATCGACCTTAACTTCAGCGGTGAGTATCAATCAAAATCTCACCGTTACACGGAAGAGCTCTTCGGTAAGAATAATGTGTTCAAAGCGGGAACAATTTCTACAGTAGCCGAAAAGACAGCACTCGGCTTTGTTAAAAAGTTTGCACAGGAGCGAGGTCTTGTAATGCACAAGGCTGAGGAAAAGCGTCTTGCAATCGGTTGTACGGGTGTTAAGAGAACCACAGGTCAGCACCCCGGCGGTATGGTTGTTGTACCGAGAACAAACGATGTTTACGATTTCTGCCCTGTTCAGCATCCTGCAAATGATGTGAACTCAGATAACATTACAACCCACTTCGACTTCCATTCAATTCATGATACAATCACAAAACTTGATGAGCTTGGACACGATGTTCCGACAATCTATCATTATCTTGAACTCTACACAGGTATCCCCGTAATGAAAGTTTCAATGAGCGATCCTGAGGTTATGTCGCTGTTTACCTCTCCGAAAGCACTCGGAGTTACTGAGGAGGATATCGACTCAAAAACCGGTACATTCAGTCTTCCTGAATGCGGTACGGCTTTCGTAAGAGGAATGCTCATTGAGGCACAGCCCAAAACCTTTACCGACCTTTTGCAGATTGCAGGTCTTTCGCACGGTACCGATGTATGGCTCGGAAACGCTCAGGAACTTATTCATAACGGAACCTGTACAATTTCGGAAGTAATCGGTACTCGTGACTCGATTATGACTTATCTTATGCACAAAGGTCTTGAACCGGGTATGGCATTCAAAATAATGGAGATTGTCCGTAAAGGTAACGCAACAAAACTTCTTACAGAAGAACACTTCAAGGCTATGCGTGAACACAATGTTCCCGAATGGTATATTGATTCATGTATGAAAATCAAGTATATGTTCCCGAAAGCCCATGCCGCAGCCTATATGATTGCAACGCTCAGACTCGGTTGGTACAAGGTTCACAAGCCCGTTGAATATTATGCGGCATACTTTACCGTACGAAGCGAAAATCTTGACGGTGCAATTGCCATGCAGGGACATCAGGCTGTCCGTGACAAGATGAACAACATAAAACAAAAACAGAGTGTTCACGAAGCCACAGCCAAGGATGAAGCAGAGTTCCAGACTTTGCAGATTGTCAACGAAATGATGGCAAGAAAAATTGAATTTCTTCCTGTTGATATCTACAAATCCGAGGCTAAAATGTTCAAGGTAGAGGACGGAAAAAATCAGACTTCCGTTTTCATCCTTACCCGGTGTAGGCGGCGCCGCCGCAGATTCACTCGCAGAAACGGGCAAGCACACAGAATATCTTTCAATTGAAGATATGCAGATAAAAACAAAGGTTACTAAGGCTGTTATTGAAACACTGAAAGATGTCGGAGTTCTCAAGGATTTGCCTGAAAGCTCACAGATGTCATTATTTTAAGGAGTTGTCTAAATGAAAAAACTGCTTTCGCTAAAAACTTTGCTGATTTGCATTTCATTTACAGTATTTCTTTTACTTGTAAAAGATAATATGAATGTTGTGTGGTCGGCAATCGGTTGGATAACAGGCATAATCACTCCGTTTGCAATCGGGTTCCTTTTTGCTTACATCCTTAACTATCCTTACAAATTTTTCTACTCCAAAGTTTTCGGCAGAATGGGGCGAAAGCGAAAATTCCTTGCTAACTTCAGAAAACCCCTTGCGCTTATTATAACCTATGCAATTGTAGTAGCAATTTTTGTTGTTATAATCTCAATTGTAGTTCCGCAGATTGCAGCCAGCCTGTTCAGTCTTATTAACAGCCTGCCGCAGTATGCAGGCGTACTTTCTGACATGACAAAAACAGTAGTGCATTGGATTAACCATACATTCAGTATGGAAATTGACGCAAGTGAAGTAATAAACAACTTCTTCAAGTATATTACAAACTTTATTTCGGCAGGCAATATCACCAGTTTTCTCGGCAACTCTACAAATGCCGTATTCAGCGCAATTATGTCTACGTGTAATGGTGTGTATAACTTCCTGCTCGGAATCGTTATTTCAGTTTACTTCCTTGCCGCAAAGGAAACACTTTGCCGTCAGATAAAAAAGCTTGCTGTTGCTTTTATTCCGATAAAGTATCTTCCTAAGATTTATGAAATTGTCGATATTACAGATACAAAATGCGGTCGTTTTCTCGTTGGCGATATCATTGATGCGGCTTTTCTCGGTGTCCTCACATTCATTACAATGTCAATTTGTCAATTACCGTACGCACCGCTTATTGCGGTTCTTATCGGTGTAACGAATATTATTCCGTTCTTTGGACCGTTCATCGGTGCAATTCCGAGTGCTTTTATCCTCTTGCTTATTGATCCTATTTACATGATTATTTTCATAATCATTATAGTTATAATTCAGCAGCTTGACGGCAATCTTTTCAAGCCGAAGATTATCGGCAGTCAGGTCGGTCTTTCAAGCTTCTGGGTACTGTTCAGCGTAATTGTCGGCGGAGGAATGTTCGGTGTGCTCGGTCTTATTCTCGGCACACCAATCTATGCTGTAATCTATGCTCTTGTCGGCAAGAGAGTTAAAAACAAAATTGACTCAAAGGGAAGAATTGCTCAGGAGGCTCTTGATTTTGAGGTGCTTAACTATACCAAAATTGCCGCAGAGCAGAAAAAACTTCGTGAAGAAAAAGAAATGCAGCAAAGAGAAAAATTTATGAAATTCATCAACCGTAACAAAACAAATGATGAAGACGAATCCTCAGAAAATACAAATGAATAATCGTAAAATTTTCGTTTCATCTGAATAGTGTTGACAAATCAAGTTTAGTGTGTTAGTATATTACCGTATTAACACGCTAAAGCGTTGAGAGGTAATTATGAAAAAGAATTTAAAAATAGACTCCCGAGGGAACAAAGGACTTTTTTGTTCGCTGAATGTTCCGCTATGGATTATATCTGCACAAGCATTGAAAAGGTATTTGTCAAAGGCGGATTTAAACGGGTAATAACTCCTGCTCTTGAATTCTATGATGTGTTCTCAATTCCGTCAAGCGGAATCTCGCAGGAATCAATGTTCAAGACAACCGATAACAAAGGCAGACTCCTTGTTGCCCGTCCTGACTCCACTCTGCCGATTGCAAGAATGGTTTCTACAAGACTTAAAAACAATACACTTCCTGTTCGGCTTTACTACAAGCAGGCAGTATATCGCAACAATCCGTCACTTGCAGGAAGAAGAAACGAATTTCTTCAGATGGGTGTTGAGCTTCTCGGGGCAAAAGGAAAAAGAGCCGACCTTGAAATTCTCACCTCGGCATAAAAAGCATTTCAGCTGTTGCCGATGATTTCAGAATTGAACTCGGACACGCCGAAGTATTCAATGCTCTGTCAAAAGAACTCGATATTGATAACGATTACAAAGAAAAATCAGGGTATCAATCGAAAGTAAAAACTACTCGGCGCTTAACAATCTTCTTGACAAACTCAAGCCTTGTAAGACTGTTTCCGCAATCCGTTCGCTCCCGTCACTTTTCGGCGGTGAAGAAGTGTTTGATGAGGCATATGACATCTGCAAAGGTACAGGCGCCGAAAATGCTCTTGATTATCTCCACTCAATCTATAAAGAACTTTCCGTGCTTGAACTCGGCAATAAGCTTATCATCGACCTCGGACTTGTTCAGAGAAACGATTACTATACGGGAATCGTATTTTCAGGGTATATTAACGGAATCGGTGACGCTGTTATTTCGGGAGGAAGATATGACGATCTTCTCAGCGAATTTGACGCTCCTATGGGTGCGGCAGGCTTTGCGATTGATACAGACGCAATTACAATGAAACATCTTTCCGATGATGATGTAAATTATTCAGATAATCCCGATGTTCTCGTTTTTGCAGAAAACGGACATGAAATGAAGGCTCTCAGATATGTTGACGAGCTTAACGAAAAGGGAATAAATGCACAGTTCAGCGTACTTGAAACTCTTGAAGAAACAGAACAGTTTGCAAAATCAAGAGGAATTGCAAAAGTTGAAAGTATATAATCAAGCTGTCGGAAAGGATTAAATATGAAACCATTAAGAATTGCTCTGACAAAGGGCAGACTTGAAAAGACCACAATTGAACTTCTTGAAAAAATCGGATATAATTGTGATGAAGTAAAAAACAAGGGAAGAAGGCTTATTCTTCCGATCGGCAACAATGATTTTGAAGTTGTGCTTGCGAAAGCCGCAGATGTAATTACATATGTTGAGCACGGTGTGTGTGACCTTGGTGTCGTTGGCAAGGATACAATTCTTGAAAACGGTTCATCTTTTTATGAACTTCTCGACTTAGGATTCGGTAAGTGCCGTTTTGCTCTTGCTACAAAAAAGGACTCCGATTTTTACGGCGGTTACAAAACAAAGACAATTGCGTCAAAGTATCCCAATGTAACCAGGGCATTTTTTGACGATAAAAATATGGATGTAAGAATCATTAAAATTGAGGGCTCGGTTGAACTCGCTCCTCTTGTAGGTCTTGCAGACGGTATTGTAGATATAGTAGAAACAGGTTCAACGCTCAAGGCTAACGGACTTGAAGTAATTGAATGGGTATGTGATATTTCAGCAAGACTTATTGCCAATACGGCAAGTCTTAAACTGCGCAAGGCTGAAATTGAAGAATTGCAGAAGAAACTGGAGGCTGTCACAAAATGATTACAACTGTTGTAGCAGACGGAAAAAACGAATATGAATTTATTGATTTGCTCAAAAAGAGAGCGCAGAATTCAGATAAAAATGTAGTTCCGATTGTTTCGGAAATCATCGAAAATGTTGCAGAAAACGGTGATAAAGCCGTAAAGGAATATACCGTTAAATTTGACGGAAAAGCACCTGAAAAGGTAGAAATTACTTCCGATGAAATCGACAGCCTTATTGAAAAATGCGATAAGGATTATCTCGAAACAATCAAAAAGGCAGCCGCAAATATTGCAGATTTCCATAAAAGACAGGTTCAGCAAAGCTGGCTCACAACAAAGAATAACGGCGTAATGATGGGGCAGAGAATCAGAGGCCTTAAAAGAGTAGGTATCTATGTTCCGGGCGGCACTGCAGCATATCCCTCATCAGTTCTTATGAACGCAGTTCCCGCTAAAATTGCGGGTGTTGAGGAAATTATTATGTGTACACCTCCTCAGAAGGACGGTACACCGAATCCGAATATCATCGCCGCCGCAAAGGTAGCAGGTGTTGACAGAATCTTCCTTATGGGCGGTGCACAGGCAGTAGCCGCACTTGCATACGGTACAGAATCCGTACCAAAGGTTGACAAAATCGTAGGTCCCGGCAACATCTTTGTTGCAACAGCAAAAAAACTTCTTTACGGAACAGTTGACATTGATATGATTGCCGGTCCGAGTGAAATACTCATCATTGCCGATAAGTCTGCAAATCCAAAATTCCTTGCCGCAGACCTTATGAGTCAGGCAGAGCATGACAGGCTTGCGTCTGCAATTTTGCTTACCGACTGTGAAGAGCTCGCAAAAGAAACTGAAACAGAGCTTGAAAAGCAGATGACCGCTCTTTCAAGAAAAGATATTATCCGTTCATCGGTTGACAATTTCGGTGCAGTTATTGTATGCAGTGATATGTCACAGGCGATTGAATTTGCTAACGAACTTGCTCCCGAACATCTTGAGGTTTGTTGTGAAAACCCAATGGAGTATGTCGGCAAGCTTGATAATGCCGGTTCTGTATTTCTCGGCAACTACAGTCCCGAGCCTCTGGGCGACTATTTTGCAGGTCCTAACCATGTTCTTCCGACAAGCGGCACGGCAAGATTTTTCTCACCTCTTTCGGTAGACAGCTTTGTAAAGAAATCAAGCTTTATTTACTATACGGAAGATGCTTTGAGAAAAGATGCCGAAGATGTAGTTCGCTTTGCAGAAACAGAAGGACTTACAGCACACGCAAATTCAATTAAAGTGCGTTTTGATATGAAATAAGAATGGAAGTTATGCAATGTCTTATGAATTAAACAAAAAAATCCGTGAACTTGAACCGTATGAACCAATCAGCGGTACATATAAAATTCGACTTGATGCAAACGAATGTCCCGAAAATTATCCCGATTTCATCAAAGAAGAAATCAAAAATGCAATTGATACAATTGATTTCAACCGCTATCCCGATCCGCTTGCGGAAAAGGTTGTTACGGCTTTTGCGGATTATTACGGAATCAATCCAAAATATGTAACCGCAGGCAACGGCTCAGATGAACTTATCTTTTTGATTGAAGCCGCATTTATGGAAAAAGGGGACAGGATGCTTTGCGTTGCTCCCGATTTTTCAATGTACAAATTCTATTCATCAATCTGTGAGGTTGAATGTGACACATTTATCAAATCCGACGACCTTTCAATTGATACGGATGCACTTATTGAAAAGGTAAATCGTGACAATATCAAACTTCTGCTCTTTTCAAACCCATGCAATCCGACAGGGCAGGGAATGACCGCCGAAGATGCACGCAGGCTTGTTACAAGCGTAAATGCACTTGTAATTCTTGACGAAGCATATATGGATTTCTGGGATCAGAGTCTAATAAATGAGGTTGAAAAGTATTCAAATCTCATTATTTTCAGAACCGCATCAAAGGCAGTAGGCTCAGCGGCACTCAGACTCGGTTTTGCTGTTGCAAATGAAACAATTTCAAGAGCTGTAAAAGCGGTAAAATCTCCGTACAATGTGAACACATTTTCTCAGGTTGTCGGCAGTATAATATATAAAAATAAAGATTATCTCAAAAATAGACAAAAAACAATTGTCAGAAACAGAGAAAAGCTGTATAATGACTTATTGGGGTTGTCCGCTCTTTCCGATGATTTTAAGGTTTACAACAGTTGTGCAAACTTTGTTTTTGTTAAAACATCATTCGGCAAAGACTTGTGGAACTATCTCAAGGACAATTCAATTGTAATCCGGTTTATGGGCGATTACATCAGAATTTCCGTTGGCACAGAAGAAGAAAACGAAGAACTGATAAGTTGCATTAAAACTTATTTATCGAGGTGATTATATGCGCAGTGCATATGTTGAGCGTAAAACGAAGGAAACCGACATAAAGCTAAAACTAAATCTTGACGGCGGCGATATTAAAATTGATACAGGCATAGGCTTTTTTGACCATATGCTCAATTCGTTTGCCACTCACGGCAGATTCGGACTTGAGGTTTCGGTAAAAGGCGATCTCTATGTTGACGAACACCACACCGTCGAAGACACAGGTATAGTTCTCGGCAAAGCATTTGCAGAGGCCCTTTCAACCAAAGAGTCAATTGAAAGATTCGGCAGTTTTTATGTTCCTATGGACGAAGCGCTTGCGTTTGCATCGGTTGACATCAGCGGCAGACCTTATCTTGTATTCGACGCTGATTTTCCGCAGGAAAGATGCGGCGGCTATGACTGTTCAATGACAGTAGAATTTATGCGTGCATTTGCATTTAACGCACAAATCACACTTCACCTCAAATCTGTTTACGGTGACAACTCTCACCATATCACAGAGGCTTTGTACAAGGCTTGCGCACACGCACTCCGCCTTGCAGTAAAGCAAAATTCTTCAAATGTACTTCTTTCTACTAAAGGAGTGTTATAATGATTATTTTACCCGCTATTGACATAAAAGACGGCAATTGTGTCCGTCTTTTTAAGGGCGATTATGCAACCGTTCAGAAGGTAGCAGAGTCCCCTTATATTGCCGCTCAGGGCTTTGCTGACGCAGGTGCAGAGTGGATGCATATGGTTGACCTTGATGGTGCAAAAGACGCAAAGCTTGTTAATGCCGATCTTATTGCAGATGTTGCAAAAGCCTCGGGACTTTCTGTTGAGGTCGGCGGAGGAATCCGTGATATGAAAGCGGTTGAATACTATCTTTCAAGAGGAATAAACCGTGTTATTCTCGGTTCAGCTGCAGTTAAAAACCAGCAGCTTGTTATTGATGCCGTAAAAGAATACGGTGAGAGAATTGTAGTTGGCATTGATGCAAAGGACGGCATGGTTCGTGCAGAAGGTTGGATTGACAATTCGGAAATCAACTACATTGAGCTTGCAAAGCGTATGGAAAATGTCGGAGTAGAGACTATTGTGTTCACAGACATTGATCAGGACGGCACTCTTGCAGGTCCTAACCTTAAACAGCTTGATGACCTCTCTCACGAAGTCAGCTGTAATATTATCGCAAGCGGCGGTGTTGCAGTTCTCAAAGATATCATTAATCTTTCAGAACTCGATGTCTACGGTGCAATCTGCGGTAAGGCTATTTACACAGGTTCGCTTGATTTGAAACAGGCGATCGAAGTAACAAATAAAATCTGAGGTAATTATGGATCTTGATAAATATTTTGTAAAATCCGAACTTATTCCCGCAATTATTCAGGAAAAGTCAACGGGTGAGGTACTTATGCTTGCATATATGAACCGTGAAAGTATGCAAAAAACTTTTGAAACCGGTTACACATGGTTCTGGTCAAGAAGCCGTCAGGAGCTTTGGAACAAGGGTGCAACATCAGGTCATTTACAAAAGGTAATTGATATATATGCCGACTGCGACGACGATACATTGCTTATCACAGTTGAACAGACAGGTGCGGCCTGTCACACGGGAAATCATTCCTGCTTTTTTAAAAAATTAAAATGAGGAGAATTTTAATATGAACGACAGAGAAGTTCTTGAAGCACTTTATGCTACAGTAGAAAACAGACGAGATAATCCAAAAGAGGGTTCATACACTTGCTACCTTCTTGATAAAGGAATTGACAAGATTCTTAAAAAAGTAGGCGAGGAGTGCAGTGAAACAATCATTGCGGCAAAAAATGATGATAACAGCGAAACTGTTTATGAAATTGCAGACCTTATCTATCATCTTACTGTAATGATGGTAAAGCTCGGCATTCCGCTTGAAGATGTTCTTGCCGAACTTGACAAGAGAAGCGAAAAAGACAGGAAACCTTAAAAAGTTCCATGTTGTTGACAAAAATTCATAACTAAAAGCACAAACAAAAAGGCCCTATGACTTTGGTCATAGGGCTTAACAGTATGTATATATTATTTTATTGCATTAACAAAAAGCAAATTTAGAAATACGCCT
>ENA-OQJN01000522-OQJN01000522.1-human-gut-metagenome-genome-assembly--contig:-NODE-522-length-15467-cov-3.304302_pt1 | contig 15467 bp, 16 predicted proteins | sample MGYA00242610_ERZ504777 | MGnify/ENA primary metagenome ERZ504777 (study PRJEB26092, sample SAMD00036350) | human gut metagenome | host: Homo sapiens | study: EMG produced TPA metagenomics assembly of... | reverse complement strand
GCACTGCTTTGATCACGTCGAAAGTTTCCAACACCGGATGGCTCGATCAGAATCCGATCCGGATGATACGTATCTACCACTCTTTTAAGGATTTTCCAAAGTCTCCGACTAACGAACAACAGATACATCCTGAATTCATCTCCCTGATTTCAATTCCCGCTTCCTTAAGAAATCCTCCGTCAATCCCGATCTCTCCGAATTCGTTCTCGATAAGCACAACCTGCTCTCCCGAAAATGCTTCTTTGAGCATCTTTTTAATAAATGTTGTTTTTCCGGCTCCTAAAAATCCGGAAATAATATCAATCTTTGTCATGTTCATTCTCTCCTTTTTATTTTAAATCCAGCTCAATCGGACAATGGTCTGACCCCATAACATCTGTCAGGATCTTCGCATCCGCAAGCCGGTCCTTCAAACATTCTGAAACGCAAAAATAATCGATCCTCCACCCTGCATTCTTTGCTCTGGCACTGAACCGGTAAGACCACCAGGAATAAATCCCTTCCTGATCCGGATAGAAATACCGGAATGTATCAATAAATCCCGCATTTAACATCTCGGTGAATTTTCCTCTTTCTTCATCCGTAAATCCGGCGTTTTTCCGGTTCGTCTTCGGATTTTTCAAGTCAATTTCTTTGTGTGCCACGTTCAGATCACCACAAAAAATCACAGGCTTTTTCTCTTCCAGTTTCTTCAAATACGCCAGAAAATCAGATTCCCACTTCATGCGGTAATCCAGCCTGGCAAGCTCGTTCTGAGAATTCGGCGTGTACACAGTCACAAAATAAAATTCTTCAAATTCCAGTGTGATGACACGACCTTCCTGATCGTGCTCCTCGATTCCGATTCCATAAGTCATATTCAATGGTTTCTTTTTTGTAAATACAGCCGTTCCGGAATATCCTTTTTTCACGGCATAATTCCAGTACTGCTCATATCCTTCCAGATCCAGCTCGATCTGACCTGCCTGCAGTTTTGTCTCCTGCAAACAGAAAATATCTGCATCTGCTTCCCGAAAGAATTCCAGAAACCCTTTCTGTACGCAGGCACGGATTCCATTTACATTCCATGATATCAGCTTCATAAATCCTCCTGTTTTCTTTAGAAAAACCCAAAAAGGGACCGTCTACTTTCGTACCCGCCCCCAATCTAATAATACACTTCTTTTAATGTCAGCCCTCTTGCAGGTGCAAGAAATCCGGCATCTGCCCTATCTCTGCCTGCCAGTGCAGCCTTCACCGATTCCGGCGTCCTTCTTCCGTCTCCTACTTCCAACAGAGTTCCTGTCAGGATCCTCACCATATGATACATAAAACCGCTGCCCCGGTATTCGATCCTCAACTTGTCCCCCTGTACCTCCACGATTATAGCATAAATTGTGCGAATTGTGGACTTTTCCTCCTTTTTGTCCGTAAATGCGGCAAAATCATACCGTCCAATCAGATCATCCGCTGCTCTTTGCATCGCCTCTATATTCAGCTCTTTCGGATAATGATAGGTATACTTTCGCATAAACACATCTGGTTTTTCCCGCATATCGATCCAGTATTCATAACATTTTCCAACTGCACTGAGTCTCGCGTGAAATCCGTTCTTTACCAGTTCCATTTCGATCACCCGGATATCCAAAGGAAGCAGCCGGTTCATATTTTGTAAAAACTCAGACTCCTGTACTTTTCCGCGCAAAAATCACACTGGCCGTCTGCCCCTTCGCATGGACACCGCCGTCTGTGCGTCCTGATCCCTGTACTTCCACCGGATATCCTGCCGCCTCAGATGCCGCTGTTCTAAAGCCCCTGGATCGTCTTGTCTGTATTGCTCTGTCTCTGCCAGCCCTGATACCGGCTTCCATCATAAGCGATCGTCAATTTATAGGTTCGCATACGGCTACTCCAGGATCTTCTTCAGTTCGGACATAAATGTGTTCACATCCTTAAACTCTCTGTATACAGATGCAAAACGGACATATGCGACCGCATCCAGATCTTTGAGACGGTCCATCACGATCTCCCCGATCAATTTACTTGGGATCTCTTTGTCCTCTCTTTTAAATATCTGGAGCTCGATATCATCGATCGTCTGCTGGATCTGCTGTGCTGAAACAGGACGCTTATAGCATGCCCGCAAAACTCCGGCTTCAATCTTAGATCTGTCATACTGCTCTCTGTTATTGTCTTTTTTGATCACGATCAGGGGAATCGTCTCTACTTTCTCATAGGTTGTAAAGCGTTTCCCGCATTCATCGCAGGATCTTCTTCTTCGGATGGCGTTGTTGTCTTCCGCCGGTCTGGAATCGATCACCCGCGTATCCGGATGACCACAATACGGACATTTCATACTCATTTCCGCCTTTCTTTTTCCTTTGCATTTGGTTTCTTTTCCCCATTATAACCAACATCTAGTACTTTTGCAAAAACTTTTCTTCACAGATTTCCACCAAAATGATATCCGGCCCGATTTTTTTAATACAACCGAACGGAATCACATATTCTCCGTCACTGCCAAGTATCCCGCAGATCTTCCCGGGAACCGGAATAATGATCGCCAGAACCTTTCCATCGCAGACATCAATATCCACATCCACCACACAGCCAAGTCTTCTGCAGTTACATATATTGATTACTTCTTTCTCTCTCAGTTCACAGAGCCTCACACCTCACACCCGCTTCCCGAAATCCGTTCTGCCGCTATAAAAAGCGCCTGCATACAGCAGCAGCCTTCTTACTGTTACTATATGCAGGCACCTTCTCTTTGTGAAATGCTCTGTCTGAAACAATTTCTATTTTGCCATTACCTTTTCACTTTCAAATGCTTTTGCGATTACCGTGATCAGTATCATTCCCAGGATCAATGTCTCTGCCAGTGTCACCGCATACTGCATCACACTCACATCTCCTGTAAGAATTCCCTGTAACGCCAGCGCTGTATTAAACACCGGTACTGCATAATACCAGCTTTCAATATTCTGCGTCGTAAACATTGTCGCAATCCCCAAAATCAGGATCAGCATATAAACCGGCATAATATAGCTGTTTGCCTCTTTTGTATCTTTTGCAAAGACAGAAATCAGAACGATGATTCCGGAATACAGGAATGCAATCGCAATCAGCAAAAATGCCATCATCAGCACCTGCCCGACTTCCAGACTCAGTCCCAGACCTTCACTTCCGTAGGCCCCCATCATCTGTGGCAGGAAGCCTACCATAACCGCAACATATACAACCGAACTGATTCCTGAAATGATCATCAGCGCAAATACTTTTCCGAGTACGATCGAGCTTCTTTTGATCGGCGCTACCAGCATACTTGCCATGGTACCGCGCTCTTTTTCTCCTGCCACCATATCGGTTCCCAGTCCCATTGCTCCCGCAAAAAGTAAGATCGTCACAAAATACGGAAGCATCATGCCAAGTGCTTTGCCGCCGGCTTTCTGTTCATCCTGGATTACCATGTCCGGATTGTCTGAATTCACCGTAAATACTGTCAAAGACTGCATATCTCCGACACGCTCTGACAACAGTGCCTGCCGGTAAACCTCCAGACATCCGCCTGCCACACCTTCATAGGCAGCCTGCGAATACTCTTCGGACGGATTGTAATAAACTTTGATCTGAGGAATCTCATCCCCTGTCTTATAAACTTCTATCTGCTCCAGAAAATCCTGCGGAAAAGCAATCCACAAATCGGCTGATCCATCTCTGATTTCCTCTGTCACTTTCTGTTCGTCATCCACCGTGCGCAGATCCATCTTCTCATTATACGCCTTCAAGTACTGCTCCACACCCTCCTGGGCATTCTGCAGATAAACAATGGGCGCATGAGATTTGACATCATTCTCCAAATTTTTCGAAAAACTGGTCATTACATTCATTACGACCACCATGATGATCGCCGGCAGAAGAAATACAGAAAATAACATCTTTCTGTCTGTCAGCACTCTGGATAATTCTTTTTTACAGATCAATCGAATCTCACGCATCTTCCCCGCCTCCTTTTACCTGACTGTACAATTCAAAAAACGCATCCTCCAGATCTTCTGCCTGTGTCTCTCTTAAGATATCCTCCAGATGCCCTTCCATCACTTTCCTTCCGTCAATGATCACTCCGATCCGGTCACACAGCTTCTCTGCCTCTGACATGATATGTGTAGAAATAATGACCAGCTTTCCCTCCTCTTTCAGGCGCTTCAGATAGTCTGTCACACTCCTTGCCGTCACGACATCCAGACCGTTTGTCGGTTCATCAAAAATAACAATATCCGGATCATGTACCAGGCTGACTGCGATTGCAGCCTTCTGCCCCATTCCGGTTGACAGCTCTTTCATCTTTTTGTGCGCAAAATCCTTGATCCCAAAATAAGTAAACAGTTCCTCTTTTCGTTCTTTGAGCTTCTCCGGCTTCACTCCATGGATCTTCCCGAAAAAGTCAAACATATAATCCGGGGAAAACTGTGGATCCAGCTTGATATCTCCGGTCAGAAATCCGATCTTTTCCCGCACTTTCTCCGGCTCTTTGCGCACCTCATGCCCATCTACATAAATCTCGCCCTTTGTCGGCTTGATGATCGTGGAAATACAGCGCAGCGTAGTCGTCTTCCCTGCTCCATTGGGTCCCAAAAGGCCATAAATCTCACCTTTTTTCGCAGTCAGCGTAAGAGCATTGACTGCCGTCTTGATCGGATTTGTGGTTCTGGATTCTTTCATCTGCTTTTTATTCAACTTATACGTCTTTGTCAGATTCTTAATCTCAATCATACTTTTCCTCCCGGCTGTGCCTGGTGTGCTGTACACCTGTCGTATTATTGTATTATTTTCTTAATACAGCTATTATATTTCTTTTCCCTGTACCCGTCAATAGATTTTTTATAATCTGCCCTTTCCTTACAAGATAAAATCTATTACAATAAATGCAAAAAGATAGATAGGAGATTTCATCTGTATGAGAGAAAGTATTTTATTATTCCATATATCAGACAAAGAGTAAAAAAGAAAGTGGAACGTGCACTGCTTCCGCTTCGTGTGCGTCTCCGCCACATTACACTCAAAGATTACAGCCAGCCTCTCGGTGTACTTGCAGGGCTGCCGGACATGACACCTTCTGAAGAAATTTATGACGGAGAAGAGCTCTCCGATACAATGATCGTATTCTGCGGACTTTCCAACCAGAAGCTGGATCAGGCGCTTCTTGCTTTGAAAAAAAGCGGTGCGGGACCGTTTCCGTACAAAGCGATCCTCACACCGACCAATCAGCACTGGCTCGCAAAAGACTGTCTTGCAGAATTAAAACGCGAGCATGAATATATGACCGCCCGGGGAAATGCATGATCTCCCCGGGCTTTTTTCTAAGACGCAAACTGGCTTTCATACAGATTTTTATAAAATCCGCCTTTTTCTAACAACTCCTCATGGCTGCCCTGTTCAATAATATTTCCATCCTTCATCACAAGGATCACATCTGCCTCCCGAATAGTAGAAAGCCGATGTGCCACAATAAAGCTGGTACGTCCCCTCATCATACTCTGAAACGCTTCCTGAATCTTCATTTCTGTACGGGTATCGATCGAAGAGGTTGCCTCGTCCAGAATCAACATATCCGGAATTCTGAGCATAACTCTGGCAATACACAAAAGCTGCTTCTGCCCCTGTGACAGGTTTCCGCCCTCTTCTTGAATCAGCGTATCATACCCCTGCTCCATTCTCCGGATAAACCCATGCGCATGAGCCGCCTTTGCCGCCGCAATGATTTCTTCCCTTGTGGCATCTTCTTTTCCATACGCAATATTCTCTGCGATCGTTCCTGCTTTCAGCCAGGTCTCCTGCAGAACCATTCCAAAGTTGGCCCGCAAACTGTCTCTTGTAATATTCTGAATTCCGGTATTGCCGACACGGATCTCTCCACTTTGAATATCATAAAAACGCATCAGAAGATTGATCAGCGTCGTCTTTCCGCATCCCGTCGGTCCTACAATCGCAATTTTCTGACCCGGCTTTACATTCAGGTTCAGATCCTGTAAAAGCTTAATCTCCGGATTATAAGAAAAACTGACATGTTCCAGTGTCATACTGCCGTCTGGATTTTTCAGTTCGATCGCCGATGCCGCATCCGGCTCTTCCGGTTGTTCCTCAATAAAGTCAAATACCCGCCGTGCGCATGCCAGTGCATTCTGAAGCTCTGTGACCACACTTGAGATTTCGTTAAACGGCTTTGTATACTGGTTTGCATAGCTTAAAAAGCAAGACAGCTGCCCCACCGTGATCCCGCCTCCGATTGCGGTAAACGCACCTGCAATACTAACCCCTGTATACACCAGTCCGTTGACAAACCGGGTACTCGGATTCGTAATGGACGAAAAGAAAATCGCCTGCAGGCTGACTTTCTGGAGCTTTTTGTTGATCGTATCAAACCTCTCCACTGCCCGGTCACCGTATCCAAATGCCTGCACAACCTTCTGATTTCCCACCATTTCATCGACAAGGGATGTCATCTGTGCTCTGGTCTCTGACTGTGCTTTAAAAAACACATAGGTTCTCTTCGCAATAAAGCTTGCCACAAACAAAGATACCGGCGTGATCAGGATTACAACCAACGCAATCTTCACATTGATCAGGAGCATAAATACCAGGGTTCCCAAAATCGTCACCACACCGGTAAAGAACTGAGTAAATCCCATGAGGAGTCCATCCGAAAACTGCTCCACATCGGTGATGATCCGACTGATGGTCTCTCCATATGCATGGCTGTCTACATATTTCAGAGGAAGCTTCTGCAGCTTTGCAAATGCCTTTGTACGGACATCCTTAACTACCCGATACGTAATGTGGTTGTTGCACAGATTCATCAGCCACTGCGCAGCGCTTGTTATAACAATAATCCCTGCCAGCCTGAACAGAATCCTGCCGATCGCGTCAAAATCCACACTTCCTTTTCCAATAATCAGATCCACAGCATTACCGATCAGAATCGGAGCATACAATGTCAGCAACGCAGAAATACCCGCAAATACGAATGATAGCATCAAAAAATGCAGATAGGGCCGAATCAGCCAGAGTATCTTTTTCCATACACTTTTTTCTTTTTATGCATACTGAACCCCCTCCTCTTTCGAAAACTGAGACCGACAGATTTCCTGATAGACACCGCACGCTCCAAGCAGCTCTTCATGATTGCCGTATCCCACCATCTTTCCGTCATCCAATACCAGGATCTTATCGGCATGCATGACAGAGGATGCTCTCTGCGATACCAGAAATACGGTCATATTTTCCGTATCCTGGGACAATGCTTTTCGAAGTGCCGCATCTGTAGCGAAATCAAGCGCAGATGCACTGTCATCCAGAATCAGTATCTGTGGATTTTTCACCAGTTCTCTTGCGATCGTCAGCCTCTGTCTCTGCCCTCCCGACAGGTTTTTTCCGCCTTCACTGACAGGAGCATTCAGCCTTCCCGGCTTCTCCTCCACAAACTCCAAAGCCTGTGCGGTTTTTAATGCTGCATACATCTCCTGTTCAGATGCCTGCTCATTTCCCATTTGAAGATTACTCTTTATGGTACCGGAAAACAGCACTGCCTTCTGCGGAACCACTCCGATCTGTTTTCGCAGAGCCTCTGTCCGGTATTTTGAAATCTCCAGTCCATCGATTTCGGCTTTTCCCTCTGTCACATCATAAAACCGGGGAATGAGATTGACCAGAGTTGTCTTGCCGGAACCTGTCCCTCCAATGATTCCAATCGTCTCTCCTGCTTTCGCGGTAAAAGAAATATCCTCCAGCGCCGACTCCTGACTGCCCGGATAGCAGAATGTCACGTGTTCCATCTTTACTTTCACGGCTTCCGCTTTCGCCTCTGCTTTCTCCCACTCTCCGTCCACAAGCTCGGATCTGAGTGCAAACACCTCATTCAGACGGGCTGCAGATGCTACTGCTTTTGTAAAGGAAACAATCAGATTCGCCAGCGCCACCAGCGCCAGAAGAATCTGGGACATATAATTGACCAGGGCGATTACCTCTCCCTGTGTCAGCAGCCCTTCATATACCTGTCCGCCCCCATACCAGACAACCGCAATAATCCCGGCGTTGACAATAATATATGTCATCGGATTCAACAGCGCTGAAATCCGTCCGGTCAGAAACTGCAGCTTCATCAGTATCTCACTCTTTGTATCAAACTCTTCCTGCTCTTTCTTCTGTGTACAAAACGCACGGATCACACGGATTCCCGCCAGATTTTCTCTGGTAGAGACAAGCACCTGATCCAGTGCTTTCTGCACTTTTTTATACAGCGGGATCGTCACGATCATAATACCGTAGATCACAAGCGCCAGAAGCGGAACTGTCACGACAAAGATCAATGCGGTCTTTACATTGATCGTAAATGCCATAACCATTGCGCCTACCACAATAAACGGCGATCGCAGAAACAGACGAAGCACCAGATTGACGCCGGACTGTACCTGATTGATATCACTTGTGATCCTGACAACCAGCGTGGCGCTGCCAGCCTTATCCACTGCAGCATAAGAAAGCTGTTCAATGTGGCAGAACAGATCATGCCGAAGTTCTGTTCCGAAACCGACAGCTGCTTTTGCCGCAAAATACTGCGCCAGCAGGGAACACAAAAGTCCCATTACACCAAACGCCACCAGCAATGCCGCCATCTTCCAGATATACGGGATATCCCGGTTCTGAATTCCGATATCAACAATTCTTGCAGTGACTAATGGCACAATCAATTCAAATACCGCCTCTAAAAGTTTAAACAGCGGTCCGATAATACTTTCCTTTTTATAGTTTTTCAAATAAGGAATCAATTTTCTCAACTTTTCATCCTCCTTGTTCTATGGTTGCTGTTCACAGCAATCTAAATTTTAGCAGATTTCAGGTTCTGTTGACAAGGTGCAAATCTTCTTTGACAGTCTGCCGTGAAGCAACTATAATAGGTCTATCATCAGAATCGGAGGAATCCTGTTATGTGGACAAGAAAACATCTGAAACATCAGGCAAAAAAATCACTAAAGAGCAACTATCAGAAAATGGTATCTGTCTGTTTTCTGATCGCATTTTTAACGACCTCATTTGCATCTTCCACTTTTTATTTTCCGGCAGTTTCGCCCGGGACTGCAACAATTTTTGTTCAGTACACATCTGAATTTTCCGGATGCCTCCAATTCGTCGATCGCAGCAGACACGCTGCACCACGTATTCCAGATTTCACTTTCCGGTACACCGCTGGCAAGTCTGTTCGAACACATGCTCAATATATATACCAGTGGAAGATCTTTTATCTTTGCCACTTTAAAGACTGTCAACGAGGCCTTCCTTGATCCGTTTTCCACCTCGTTTTTTCTGCTTCTCCTGGGGGTATTGCTCTCTTTTCTCTACACTGTCTTCATTCAAAACGTGCTGCTTGTCGGAGAAGCCCGTTTCTTTCTGGAGGCACGCACTTATCAGCAGACAACGATCAGTAAGCTTTTCTTTCTTTACAAAGTGAACTTCTTTTCCCACCCTGCATGGATCATGACCTGCCGTTGTGTTTTTCAGACTTTCTGGAACCTGACGTTCATCGGCGGCATCATCAAAAAGTACGAATACAGCATGATTCCTTATATACTGGCTGAGAACCCGACGCTGGGACGAAAGGATGCATTCTTTTTATCCAGACAGCTGATGCGCGGAAACAAATGGCGGATGTTTCTTCTGCATCTGTCTTTTATCGGATGGAGCATTCTTTCTCTCCTTACATTCGGTATTCTGGATTTTCTGTTTGTCAATCCTTATCAGACAGCCACCGATGCTGAATTATATATGACCCTGCGAAAAAATTATATCCGGTCCCGCGCTCCCCGTTACGAACTGTTTAATGATCCACTTCTGGAACAGGAGCTTTCTGATGACGAGCTACTGATCCGCAAAGCGCTTTATGACGATTCCGAAGGACCTTATACAAAGATTGCCTATTTTGAGCCACATCAGTATCCGGCCTTTCTGTTTTCTGTCCAGCCGCCGGTCCGTGCTGTGCATCAGCCTCTGGCTCCGACCGGTTCCTATCACCCGCTGACACTGGCCTCGCTGTTCTTTCTGTTTTCCATTCTTGGATGGATTCTGGAAACACTGAGCTATCTCACAATGGAAGGGGTCTTTTTGAACCGTAGTATTCTGCTTGGTCCATGGATTCCTCTTTATGGAATTTGCGGTGTTCTCAGCGTAACGATGCTGCACCGATTTGCAAAAAATCCGATTCTGGCATTCTGTATGAACGGGTTATTATACTCTGTGATTGGATACCTTTCAGATTTTACAGTCCAGATGATCTGGCACGCAGACCTGCACAAAATTTCTCAATACTTTCGTCCATCTCTGCTGCCTCCGTTTTTTGCGGATGCCGTGTTCCTGGGACTGATCGGATGCACCTGCCAGTATTTCATCGCACCAAAATGGAAACAGGTTACCAGAAAAATCCCGCTCTGGTTCCTGCTTTGCGTATGTGTTCTGCTGGGAATGCTGATGTTGCTGGATGTCTTCTTTGCCTTTTATCGATAATCCACAACTTCTGCGTGGAATAACGTTGCTTTTTTGTACGAAAAATAATATAATTTACTCATCACAATTATTTAACGAAAGGGATATGACTATGAAGAAAAGAGTTGTCGTTGCACTGGGACACCGTGCTCTTGGAACTACATTGCCGGAGCAGAAAGTCGCAGTAAAAAATACATCAAAAGTAATCGCAGATTTGATCGAAGCCGGATTTCAGGTTGCGATCACCCACAGCAATGCTCCACAGGTAGGGATGATCCACACTGCCATGAATGAATTCGGACAGCGTCATGAAAATTATACAGCTGCACCGATGTCTGTATGTTCTGCCATGAGCCAGGGCTATATCGGATACGATCTCCAGAACGGAATCCGGGAAGAACTGATGAACCGCGGAATCTACCGTACAGTCAGCACTGTATTGACACAGGTGATCGTAGATCCTTATGACGAGGCTTTCTATACACCAACCAAAGTTCTCGGACGTTACATGAGCGCAGAAGAGGCCAACGAAGAGCGTAAAAAAGGAATTATGTGATCGAAGAAGCCGGAAAAGGATTCCGACGAGTCGTTTCCGCTCCGCATCCTGTGAAGATCGTGGAACTGGATGCAGTCAACGCACTTCTGGATGCTGATCAGGTCGTAATCGCTGCCGGTGGAGGCGGAATTCCTGTACTGGAACAGGACAATCACTTAAAAGGCGCCAGCGCAGTCATTGAAAAAGACCTGACTGCCGGAAAACTTGCAGAAGGTGTCGATGCTGATCAGCTGATCATCCTGACAAGTGTGGAGCAGGTATGTATCAATCTTGGAAAAGACAACGAAGAAAAACTGGGAGAAATCTCAGCTGCACAGGCAAAAGAATATATGGAACAGGGACATTTCGGAGTCTACAACATGCTCCCGAAATTCCAGGCTGCCGTTGAATTTGTAGAAGAAAGGGAAGGACGTACCGCTCTGATCACATCTTATGACAAGATCAATGATGCACTCAAGGGTAAGACCGGAACTACGATTCATGCTTAAGTAAAATAAACCACAGGCGAATCATGTTGATTGAGATTCTCCTGTGGTTTTCATATTTCTCTATTTCAAATTTTGACTTCTTCTGTTTTTCTTACAATCTGCAGCATCCCGCTTTTTAACAACACCGGACGCAGTGCATTATACAGAACTGCCACCAGAATCGTAGATACAACTGCATTCACAAATGTGGTTGCTGTACTCCATTTTGCAAGTACTTCTGCCATCTGCTGCGGCTGTCCTAAAATATACTGTTTGTAAAAATATCCTACCAATGGGTCCGCGATCACGTTAAATCCCAGTCCTGCAACGGATGCAAGGACACTCCAGCGAAATACATATTTCTTATCTGTACTTTCATTAATTTTCCCGATACGATGTGCCACAAGTCCTACGATCAGACCAATACAGAGCTTCAACACAAATGTCTTTGGTGCTCCTACGATATAAATCGGATCCAGAACATCTGCGATCGTCATCCCAATTGCGCCGGCCAGTCCGCCGTACCAACCGCCTAAGAGCAATGCTCCCAGAACACAAAATGCATTCCCGATATGAAGGGATGTAGCATCTCCACCCGGCATCGGGATCTTAATCTGCAAAAATGTAAATGATACAAAGCAAAGTGCTGCCAAAAGTGCTGTCTGTGCCTAGTTTTACTACTGTCTGCTTTCTCTTTTCCATCGTTTTCCCTCTTTCATTTTTGATGGTCTTATCCTACCACCAAAGTGGATAGATGAAAATGTCCAGTTATTGTATTTTTAACCAGTCCAGTTTGATTATTTCTGATTTGCCGGCTCTACCGCAACAGATTTTCCTTTGATTTTCGTATGATTCATTGCATTGAGTACATCTCGTGCATATTCTCTCGGAACTTCTACAAATGTATACTTATCAAACATATCGATCGTTCCGATCAGTTTTCCCGGAATTCCGCTTTCACCGGCAATTGCGCCCACGATATCTCCCGGTTTTGCTTTGTTTTTCTTACCGATATTAATAAATAGACGAACCATTCCGGCTTCTTCTGCCCCGGTATCACCAAATTCCATATCTTTTTCTTCTGTCTCCTGCTGTCCGGAACAGTATTTTAAAATGCTGCTGCCAGATCCATTGCAGTATAATCAGATTCATTGACACGTTCTTCAATGATCTGAAGGAATTTTGTCAGATCTTCATTTTCAATGATCTGTTCAATCTCTTCCAGCACATTTTCCATCTTTGTATTTGCAACATCGTTTAAAGACGGTACTTTCTGTGCATAAATTTTCGTCTTGCAGTAACGCTGAATCTCTTTCAGCTTATAAACTTCTCTTCCGGAAACAAAAGAGAACGAACGTCCCACGCGTCCGGCACGTCCGGTTCTTCCGATACGGTGCACATAATATTCATCATCCTGCGGAAGATCATAGTTAAATACCGCTTCCACATCATCCACATCGATTCCTCTTGCTGCTACGTCTGTACACACAAGAATATCTGTCTTTCCGGAACGGAATCCCTGCATCACACGGTCTCTCTGTGCCTGCTTCATGTCTCCATGAAGTCCTGCCGCAAAATATCCTCTTCCAAGCAGTCCATTCACAAGCAGATCTACCTGTTTCTTCGTATTACAAAATACAACGGAGAGTTTCGGTGTATAAATATCCAGAAGACGGGAAAGCACTTCCTCTTTATTCTTCGGTTTCACTTCATAGTAAAACTGTTCAATGTTCGGAACGGTCAGCTCTTTCTTCGTCACCTTCACCAGTTCCGCATTTGTCTGGAACTGTTTTGTGATCTCTAAGATTGCCTTTGGCATTGTCGCAGAAAAAAGCACTGTCTGGTGTTCCTGTGGAATTCCTTCCAAAATTGTCTCAATATCCTCACGGAATCCCATGTTGAGCATCTCATCCGCCTCATCCAGCACGATCGTATGCACATGATCCATTTTCATAGTTTTGCGGCGCATATGATCCATCACACGTCCCGGTGTTCCGATCACAAGCTGTGTGCCGCTTTTCAGAGAACGAATCTGTTTTACAATCTCCTGTCCTCCATAGATTGGCAGAACTTTTATCCCATGCATATATTTTGCAAGATTTCTGATTTCTTCTGCAACCTGGATTGCCAGCTCTCTTGTCGGGCAAAGAACAATCGCCTGAAGTTTTTTATTCTTCGGATCAATCTTTTCCAGAAGCGGGATTCCAAAGGCTGCTGTTTTTCCGGTTCCTGTCTGCGCCTGTCCGATCACATCTTTTCCGCTCATGATCACAGGAATCGCTTTGGACTGAATCGGTGATGCCTCTTCAAATCCCATATGTTTTACTGCTTTTAATATTTCAGGACACAACTCTAACTCTTCAAATTTTAATTCTTCCATAAATCTCCTTTTCTCAAAACAAAAATAGGGGACTGTATAACAGTCCCACAATACAATCTGAATTATCATATCAGAATTTTCTTTTTCTGTCAAAATTTCTTTGATTATAAAAATTTTTTAAAATCACTTGCATTCAAGGAATACAAGGTGTAATATACACATATACTTAATGTAGTTTTTAAAACTACATGCAATTTTCAAATTTTAAGGAGGAAGATATCAATGAACAAAACACAACATTTAAAAGACCCCGGCAGCGCGATCACACATTTTATTGGTATGCTTATGGCAATCTGCGGCGCGATTCCTCTGTTGATAAAGGCAGCCCATGAACCGGGCAGGGTATCTCTCATTTCCCTTGCCGTATATGCGATCAGCCTGATCCTGCTGTATGCTGCCAGCACGACCTACCATACATTTGATATTTCTGCAAAAGTAAATACGATATTGAAAAAGATCGATCACATGATGATCTTTATCCTTATCGCCGGAAGCTATACTCCAATCTGTCTGATCACTTTGAAAGGACGTACCGGACTGATTCTGCTTTCCATTGTTTGGGGGATCGCTATTGTAGGAATTCTGATCAAGGCCTTCTGGGTCTATTGCCCGAAATGGGTATCTTCCATTCTCTACATCGGGATGGGATGGACCTGCGTACTGGCTTTCACACAAATTTTCCACTCATTATCGCCGGCGGCATTTGGCTGGCTTTTAGCAGGGGGAATCATCTACACGATCGGCGGTATTATCTACGCATTAAAGCTTCCGATCTTCAATAGTAAACATAAGAATTTCGGAAGCCACGAGATTTTTCATCTTTTTGTTATGGCCGGAAGTGCCTGCCACTTTATTGTCATGTATTGCTACCTGATCTAATTCATCGGTTTTCCATTCAGCATCGCTTTCAATAGCTTTCCGTTTCCATCATAGATCAGTTTCAGAGAAAAGAATTCTTCCGATTCCTCCAGGAGTCGGAAGAATATTTTTATCCCCTTCCCAGAGATTGAGTCGGTCAATTTCTTTTTTATCTACCCACTTAAGTTCTCCCTCGTCACAGGCAATCTGTTCTCCTGTAAATCCATCTGCTGTAAATAAGGACATATACTCTGTCACACCGTCACCTGACACAAATGTCACGATCGCACGATATTTCCAGGAAGTCAGAGTGTATCCTGTCTCCTCTTTCACTTCCCGCAGCAGACATTCCTCCGGACTTTCGTCTGCCTCAAAATGTCCACCCACACCGATCCATTTATCTTTATTGACATCATTCTTTTTTACTGTGCGATGCAGCATCAGATATTTTCCGTCTTTTTCGATATAACATAATGTACTTAATCCTGTCATTTTTTATCCTTTCCCTTATCCAACCCGTTCTTCACTCCATTCCAGAAATGTTCCTGTGTTGGCGTCAATTTCAAAATCATATTCTTTTCCGTCATAATAATGTCGCCTTCGTATTTCTGGACTCCATCGTCAAACTCCAGCTGAATTCTCAAATCCTGTGCAGATGCCCCCGGCACTCTTTCCAACGCAAGGTTTGTTGCTT
>ENA-OQJN01000521-OQJN01000521.1-human-gut-metagenome-genome-assembly--contig:-NODE-521-length-15469-cov-3.522683_pt1 | contig 15469 bp, 16 predicted proteins | sample MGYA00242610_ERZ504777 | MGnify/ENA primary metagenome ERZ504777 (study PRJEB26092, sample SAMD00036350) | human gut metagenome | host: Homo sapiens | study: EMG produced TPA metagenomics assembly of... | reverse complement strand
ATAGAGTAAAATGCTCGCATCTATCATTTCTGGCAAGAGAAGATAAAGTGAAATGCTTGCATTTTCTAATGATTATTATGGAATGATTTTTAGGGCAACACAATCCGTCGAATTATTTTGCGCTTACTCTATATCAACTACTACTGAAACATTGATATAGTTTTTTATCTCTTTATTTCTGATTTTATCGCCCTCGCTCGTAAAGACGATATGCTTGAAAAAGTGCCTAAAATTAAGGATTTCTACATAGTTCGTCTTTGTAGCAACACACAAGTCTCCACATGTGTATCAAATTAAAACATATCCCCACAAAACTACAGATATCTAGGCAATATTATTACAGTACAAATACCGTTCGTCTAACCCTTTTCACACAAGTATTGCTTGTTACGGCAATCTCCTTTCCATCAATTTTCTCCGCATTTTATCTAGTTTTAATATTTGTTTATGCTCCCAGTCCTTTTCTATTGTCTTTAAATTAACGAATGCAATAATTTTATCAATATTTTCATTTGCCTTAAACATTTCTGATAATTGCTTAATATCATCTTTATCAATCTTCCGATAAGGAATAGCCAGTCTTTTAAACTCACTTGGCGTTAATTCTGAAACGCCTCCAGCATAATACCGCCCATAAAATTCGCATTGAGTTAATGTCAATGAATTATAAAAGCAAAATGCCATGCTCTCTTTATCATATGCAGAATCCAATCTCATATTATAAGCAATATCTGTTGTATAAAGATCTGTTTCATTTACACATATTCTTGGAATTTTATCATACCTTTTAAAGAAAAAAAGATCACCATTTCGTACAATTGGTACTCCATACCATGGTTTCCTATTTCTGCATTTATATCTGTCTTTTAATTTTACTTCCGCTGCATTTTGTTTTTCTCCAATAGTTGTCAAATATTCCCTCAAAGATTTCGAAAGTAATTTTTCATCAACATGTGATAGATTCAATAAATAGATTCTATTCCCTCTTTCTCCGATTTTTTCAACTACATCTTGAGTTAATATAAACTGACCATTTACTATAATACTTTTAGCAATTGTCGGTAAAACAAACTCATGGCACTCCAATTGTTCTACCTGTTCTTTCGTTAAAATAAACTCATTATTTGCTCCAGTTACAATTCCAGGCGAGGCCTCACACACTTCGGAAACCTTCTTGTATTTTGAGTCAATCATGTTCAACAAATCAATATCTTCATCTGAAAGAATGGCATTCGTCCATTTTTTCAATGGTTTATTTCTTTGAATTTTAGAGCAATAATATGGGTAATCTGAATCTAATTGAGCATAAATCTTAAAATTAATATATGGTTGATTCTTAAATTCATTTGTCAAATAAACCAAACAAGATTCTTGTTCTATTTTTGGAAACATCCTTTCTTTAAAAGACAGAATATGTATTGTATCAAAATGTTCTTCCAAAAACAATCTAATCTTCTCTGCGTATTGAACCTGAAGAAACTCCATCGGGAGCACAAAAAAAATAGTTCCCTCTCTTTCCAAGCAAGATACCGCTGCTAGCACAAAAGCAACCCACATATTTTGCATTAAAGAATTAGGTAATTGAAATTTCTCGCATATTTCTTTTGCTTTTTCTTTTGAATTGTTTTCCATATTTTTAATATTAATGTATGGTGGATTTCCAATAATCAACTGGTACTTTTCACTTGTCTTCTCTGCAAAATCTAGAAAGTCGTCTGCAACTATCTCTACTTGTTCTAGATAACCTCTATTTTTTAACTGTCCTACCTTTTCTTCGATTAATTCTACGGCCACAATCTTTTCAATACTTTCTTCCTTTTCAAAGGCATCTAAAAATCGCCCATCCCCCACTGACGGTTCTAACACTTTGCCATATATTTTATGCTCTCTTGCCAAATATTCTTTCATGAATTGAATCGTCCTATATGGCGTATAATAAGAGCCTGATAACTTATCCTCTATCTTTTTCATTATTGTATTCCGCCTGTCACTGCCATACGATTTCTTTTCTTTAATAAAATGCTGAGCGTTTCACCTAGTTTGCGTTTACATTCTTCATCCTTTTCAACCTGATACTTGCCCTCAATCTGCAATCCCAAATAGTCTAAACGTCTTGTCTCATATCCTAAGTGAAGGGCATCGTAAAATTGTTGTACGAATTCGTCATCCTGATATGTATCGCAAATCTGAATGTAATAGTCTTCATCTCTCTTAAAAACAGTTGCTATATTCCCGTTATCTACATTAAGCAAATCATCATATGGTGGCTTAATTGTAATTCCACGTTTTCCACGATTACATGATATGCACGCCCATGCCAGATTAATCATCCTACCTGCTTCTGTCCTTCCCGCTGTTGTATCTGGAAAAGAAGCCTCATTAAAAAAATGATCAACTTCAAAAGACTCTACTGGCAGAAGTCCCCACATAGCACCACAATATGCACACTTATTATATATTTTCGCAAATTTTTTATGGTACTCACTATTCCGCTCCTTCACCTTATTATATATTATCTTTGTCCGTGGAAACGCTAGTTTTATTTCTTTTTCTAAAGCATTTTTTTGTTCCTCTACCTTATCCAATACGGGACAATATGTTGTATTTCTATAATCATTATCTCTTGCCATATTACTTGCTCCTATTCCATACTCTGGAAAGCGATAATTAATTTATCAATATCCTCTTTAGACAAATCCTCATAATCATTTATCCCATTTAAAGAATCCACTGTCTTTTCAATCAAAAACTTTTCAATTCCTTTATTGCTCTCCAATTTTTTAGAAATATTTCGAAATGTAATTACTCTCTTTATACTCTCATCTATTTTGCTTTTTAACACTCGTTCATAGTATTCCTTTGATGTCTCCGAACTTCCACTCCTATACTTTGGGATAATATCAAAGTCATTATTTTCACCATTCTGTGAAATTACCAACACCTCAATAAAAGGAAATACTTTTCTCAATATCATTCTAAATTCTTCCCCCGAAAACTTTCCTTTACATTTTACACTATCGTTTTCAAACAATCTAGAATCAATCAGTATAACGTTTGCAGAAGCTACTTCTGGAGAATCCAACAAACCTTCATAACCTTTGTTAACTTCAAATTCAACTTCCTGATATCTCACCTCATACTTATCATTCCGATAAATATCCTCTAAATAAGAGGATATTGCCTCGTCTCGGTCATCGTCAATATAAACAAGGTTTATTATTTCTTTTATTTTCATATTTTATCTCCTAACATAAATTCAATTTTAAATCCATTTAACCCTTCAATTTTTAATATCTTTCCGCCTGTATTAGCAATCGTATTATTCACAATCCACATCCCTATTCCATGACCTTTTTTTCTTGATGTTTCATGCACCTCCAAAATACGCATGGGATCAAACTTATATTTCTCTGAAAGTCCCTTCCCTTTATCCTTATACACCATATTAATATATCTTCCTCTTTTTTTCAACATATATATGAATTTCCAGCATGTTTTCAGCATCATTTTGTTGTATACTATTCAATATCAAATTATCAAATATCACTCTGAAAATATCTTTAGCACTTCTATATTCTAATCCTTCTTCTATATGCAATTGAATATTAATCCACGAATAGTCCTTTTCCCAAACAAATTTTATATTTTTAAAAAGTTCATATACATTAATATCCTCTGGCACAAACTGCTCTTTTTCAGATTCTGACAACATCACATCCATAAGGTAATAATTTCCTATTAATTCTTCTGTTTTTTCTAAAGTGCCGGAACATCTCTATGCATATACTTCATATTTTCAGGCTCATTCACAGCATCCCAAAGCTCATATCTTTTTAATGCTCTAATAATGTAATCGACATTCTCGTCAATACTATTTCTATCATTATACATTTCATGTGCAATAGAAGTTGCTTTTAATCCAGAGGTGGCAAGCATATTCAGCAGACGAATATCATATTTATACCTTCTTTCTGTTTCATCCATCTGTTTCTTACTTTCTCTATTTTCTTTTTTCATCTGTTCCAATTCGTCAAGAAACAATTTCTTTTCTTCTGATGACAGTTCTGTTAATTTTTCTGGATTTTTTATTACATTGTCAATAACTTTGGGCTTTTTTTCTTCTTTTGACTCGTTATATTTATTTGCAATACAGCGAACTATGCTTTGTCGGTACCTTTCAAAAGAATTTATCCCCGCAATAATAATTGCAATAAACACTTTATAAATATCATTCTCTACTAACCCCTGTCTATTCATCAAATCAAATAATCCTTTATTTTCCTTTTTATCAATAATAACTTTACCTGACATTTGATTTTCACGAACACGCCATGAGCCTGTAGGGTGACTGGCCGCTGCTGGAGACTTTCTAGACCTTTTTCCAAATCCAAGCCAGTCTTTCTTACCTTCGTAAGATGAAATACTAAATGCATTTCTGTACAAAACAACACCCGCTTCATACCGATCAACCAATATTCTATGCTTATAAAAATACTTTTCCGCATCAAATGTAGAAGGATTTTTTAACGAAAAATACAATTCAGCCGAAAAATCACCCACATTTTCCAATACCTCTTTCCATTCTTCAAGAGTTGCTTCTTCAGATAAATCATTTTTCATTTCACCCAGTTCGTCCACGATATTTAGTTCTATTTTCTGTTCTTTTGTATCAATATCTGGACATAACTTTTTTACATTTTCTTTAAATTCATCTGATTCTATATCACATACTAGCTTCTGAAATTTTGCAAGATACTGTAGTCTTATTACACTAACGCAGTTAACGCCTAACTGTATTTTCCCAAAATATCGCGTTACAGCTTTTCTGTCTTCTTTATATTCTACCTGTATTTTCATTTTATCATCATTATAAGTTCTAGACAAAAATTCACGCAAATTACGAACTCTCGATTCTGTCCAATTGTCCCGAAGCTGCTCGATAACTATTTTTGTACCTCTTTCTTTTATCTCCTGATAAGTTTCCAAAGTATTTGTATTCCAATCAGTCTTCCACAAAACTGCTTCTTGTTGATCCATTTTCGTATAAACACTGGCTTTTGCACCCAGTCGAGCTATAGCAAATCTACCGACTCCTTTGGAACCTGCCAACACCCTCGCAGTCTCTCCCGCACCTATAATATATTTTTTATCACTTATACCAACATGCATCCACGCCCCAAGTATTTTTTGACGATTCATTCCAATTCCATTATCTTCAATTATAATCTGACTCTTAGAAATGATAATAACAACATCTAGTGACTGGGCATCATATGCATTTTTTACTAGCTCTAATATTGCAGATTCTTCATTTGTAAAATTCTGTACTCCCAGCACTTCTGCAATTGTACTATCTTCAATAATATATTTTAACTTTTCCATGGATCGCCCTCCGAATCAGCACTCAACTCTTTTATAGTAATTATACCCTCTACAAGAAATTGATATAATCCCTCATACATCTCTCAAATAAATCTAAAAATCATTTTTTACGCTTGTCCAAAATACCTCAACGCATCCTTTATCGCTTCCACTTTCTCTGCTGTCGGATGCTTCCTCGGCTGTTTCAATTCTTCTACCGCATTAGGAGCATCGTACATTGGCAAGCCTAAATCTCTCTTTACCTCTGCGATATATGCGGTATGTACCTTGAAGCCGTATTTAGCTTCTATGTACTCCTTTATCATTTTGTAGGTCACTCGTTCTTTGGGCTTATATTCTTCAGCTCTTTTAGCGATATTATCAAGCGGAACTTTTCCCTCACCCTCGCCAAACTCAACTTTTACGTTGATATGTCCGTCTGGCTTTTTGTGGGAAAGCAGTACTACCGTCTCCACATGAGTACCAAATCAAAACATATCCCCACAAAATTGCGGAAATACGGACAATATTTATACAGTACTAATACTGCATGTGCATCCCTTTTCCCACAAAATATAAGTTCCATCAATTTTGCACCTTTCTGATGCAAAATTTATTCTTTTTTCATACCTTCGATGTCCTCTTCCCCTGTCTTACTAGCTTCCAATGCTTGATATTCCTGATTTAATTCTCGCAATAATTCTTCCTCGCTTGGTAAATACACTTTGTATTTTGAAGCAAAAAATCTGTGTTTCATTTTCAGGTAACGTATACTTAACTACAGACTCACTTTTATCTGCACACAAAACAATACCAATCGGCGGATTGTCTCCTTCATTCATAAGTTCTCGTTCATAATAATGAACATACATCTGCATCTGCCCCAAGTCCTGATGTGTTAAGTCCCCAACTTTTAAATCTATCAGAACAAAACATTTTAAAATATAATTATAAAATACAAGGTCAATTCTAAAATGACGTCCATCAAAGGTTATTCTTTTCTGCCTTGCGACAAATGAAAACCCTCTACCAAGTTCCAAAAGAAATTTCTGCAAATGTGTAATTAACGCTTGTTCTAAATCGCTTTCATAAAAATCATCATTAGATTTCAGTCCAAGAAACTCCAACACATATGGGTCGCGGATGACATCTTCTGGTTTTTTCGCCGGTTCTAATGTCTGTATTTCCTCTGCAACTTGCTCTTTATTTTTACTGGACAATAGCCTTTCATAAAAGAAAGAATTTATCTGACGCTCAAGTTGTCTGGTACTCCATTGGGATTTTACAGCTTCCTGCATATAAAATTCTCGCGCATTTTCATTCTCCACTCGCATCAGGAGCCGATAATGAGTCCAACTCAATTCGCTACGCAGTGCGTAGCCATTTGGGAATGTTAAATAAAACTGACGCATATTTTTCAAATTGGCAACGGTAAATCCTTTCCCAAAATCCTGTGTCATTTGCTTTGACAACTCTTTTAGCAATCCTTTACCATACTCCGCTTTCTCATTTCCGCCTTGTTCTTCAATAATTGATTTTCCAATATTCCAGTAGGCTTCAACCATCGCAAAATTGGCTGTTTGATAAACTTTATTTCTCGCCGAAATTAAAATTTCTTTGATTTCATTATAAAAACTTTGATTCACTTAATTTCTCCTTTTATGTTTCAACTATGATTGTATCCGCCACTTATGTCCATCTTTTGAATTATAAGTATAATATTTTTCATAAAATATTTTCATAGCATTCATATACTGATTTAAAACCAATACCACATCACTATTAGTCGGCATCTCATCAACATCCAAAACATCAAGAAACGCATGTGTATTTTCCATCTTAAGCATCTCCTTTATAGGTTCCAGGATTCTATTAATAGCTTTCACTTTAAATGCATTTAGTGGGGAATCTGGTTTTTTCTTTGATAATTCCTGCATTTCCTTGTATATACCTGTAAGCAAAGGATTTAACAATTCATATTGATTAACAGCGTCCTGAGTTGTTTTATTCATAATCATACCTCCTACATTACTAAGTCCATTATCGGATGTGATGTTTTTACTTCTTCATCCGTATCTGAAAGATTCCAATACCAATTTCCAGATAACCGTTTAACATTATCATATTTAAATTTTTCTAAACATTTTATATATTGAGAAATAATTAGTACAACATCGCTGTTAAAAGGCATATCATCTTCTTGGAATCTTTGAAAATCAGAGAATGGCATATAACGCTTACCCAATAATTGATTTGCCTCTTCAATCAACTGGTTTATAAAATTCAACTTAAACTTATTAATAGCACCATCTGGTGATTTCTTGGATAATATACTTAACTCACTATACATATCCTTAATCTGGATATGTAACTTTTCAAATCTCTCAACGTCTTTCTTTTCCATAGTCTACTCTCTCTTTCTTATGATGGGCACATTCTTATAAATTCTACATATTTTTTATTAATGACCTCCATTGGGTCACGTTGCTTACTTTCATATACATCAACCATCAGTTTGACATCCTCATCAGTAAGACACAAAATACACTTTCTCTGTCCACTCCATAAATCTATAGTATTTCTCATAATATTCTTTTTCAATGGATTTCTTGTTAATATAATACCAAAACGTCCAAATTGTTCTGAAAGATAACGATTTAACTGATTAATATGTTCTCTACTAACTTCGTTTACATTCTTCATCTCAAATACGATTTGCCTACAATCGTACTTATTATACAATTCTTTTAATAACGGAAATGAACAATTATTATAAAATATCAAATCCCTTATTTGAGTCCCTGAATCAATTCTACTTTGTGCCTGTGCAAAATCAAGATGTGGATATAATAGGGATGCGAATAACTTTGTACAATTACTTTCAAATTTTTTATCAGCATTATCTGTTTTTCCTAATGGCAATTTTACTATTTGATTCAAACATTTTTTTGCAGATATAACTGGTATTTGCTTAAACAATGGGTCATTTTTGCAATCTGCCTGTTTGCGCTCTTTGGATGCTATATATGCCGCAATCATATCGTAATTATATCTATTATATTCCAAAACCTTCGGTCTTTCAATTTTATCTTCTTCCCCTTCTTTAACATAGGCATTCATAAAATAATCATCATAGTTAATCCATGGAGTATGACGTAACCAACGCTTTGGAACAAAAATAATAGGAGAATCATCTTCTGGATTATATGGCAACGATAAGTCCTCTTCACCCATTTTACAAGTTTTCGGATTAAAAACTTTTATATTTGTAAACTCTTTTACTGGAATATTATATTTCTTACACTCATCCTGTGTAAAATCAATAAGAAATGATTTTAAAAAATTACACGCAAAATCACTAATCCTATCTTTTGATATATTATTTACGTATAGTTGTATTTCCTCAAAATGCGAAAAACCATCCTTTTTATATTGTGGCACTATACAAAACAACTCTAATATTTCTTTTGCTGTTTTGATTGATATTTTCAATCCTCTTTTGGTCTTTCCTGTTCCCAATCCCACTTCGCTACATTCAGATAATTCACTCAAAAGACCCGCTATCACTTCTCTTTTATCCTCATTTTGTGAATATACTGTACCTAACATGTTAAATGTATTAATCAATATTAAATGTAACGCATTATCCTGTTGTGACGGAGATTTCCATAACAAAAACGGGTCTAAATATAATGGTATATCTTCATCTAAAAATGGAATAGCAAAATCAACTTCTTCCTGTGTAATGGGAACATTATAATAATCAACTAACCGTGGTCTTACTATTGTCATTAAATTTCTCCTTATATTATTTCAAAATGCTTCAACGCATCCTTTATCGCTTCCACTTTTTCGCCGTAGGATGCTTTCTCGGCTGTTTCAATTCTTCTACCGCATTAGGAGCATCATACATCGGCAATCCTAAATCTCTCTTTACCTCTGCGATATATGCGGTATGTACCTTGAAGCCGTATTTAGCTTCTATGTACTCCTTTATCATTTTGTAGGTCACTCGTTCCTTGGACTTGTACTCTTCGGCTCTTTTAGCGATATTATCAAGCGGAACTTTTCCCTCACCCTCGCCAAACTCAACTTTTACGTTGATATGTCCGTCTGGCTTTTTGTGGGAAAGCAGTACTACCGTCTCCACATGTACCGTTGCTAACATATGAGCACAATCCTTGCATCTCGTCTGCTATGTAGGAACACATTTTTTTAGTCTTATCTATAATGCTATCCTTCTTAGCAAATCTCTTTTTTGCATCTTTCACTTCATTCGTAAATCCTGTTTTATATATAAAAGTAAGCTTATAGGGATCTTTATTACCATTTTCATCAAAGCCACCAACAATGACTTTCTCTATAATACTTTCAAAAACAACTCGATCAAATTCTGTTATTATTTCATCATTTAATAGAGCCTCCTTGAAATCTGAAATTCTCTCTTCTAAACTTTTTTGATCCTTCTGTTTTTCTAACAACTGAGCTAACTGAATATTTACATCGGAAAGCTCCCGTACCAATGTAGTTTCATTTTCTTCATACATATCTTGGGCAATTATATTATTCATATAATTATCCAACAATTTCTGACGTTGCTTTTTTATTTCATTTATCTTCTTTTTACACTTCTTTATCTCCTTTTCTAAATTCTGCTTTCCTAATGTTTGCTCTGCTCTTTTTATAAACTCATCTACTACCTCTTTATTATCTCGGCATAATAACCTATAGGATTCAAGAAATGCTTCTTCTATCACTTGCTCTGGAATTCCCTTGCTATCTGGACAATTGTACTTTCCATTTTTGCTAGCCGCTATACACTGCCATATCGATTTCTTATATATTGAATTACTATGCCATTGTCTACGTGTCAGATGGCCTCCGCAAAACCCACATTCCAACAAGCTACTAAAAGCATATTTCCGACTATATTTATCCCTCTTTCCCGGAACTACACTGAGCTTTCCTCCATTTCTGCGGCTTCTCATTGCCTGAGCCTTTTCAAACATATCTTCTGAAATAATCGGTTCATGATGATTTCTTACATAATATTTGTCTTCCTCTCCAAAATTTTCCAATCGTCTTTTGGATATTGGATCTACTGTAAATGTTTTTCCCAAAAGTAAATCCCCTTTATACTTTTCATTATTTATAACACCCATGATACTTGATGCAGTCCATTTATTTCCTCTTATTGTATGAATTTCCTTTTCATTCAATTCTCTTGCAATCATGGTGCTTCCAGCTCCCGCTATATACCTTTCAAAAATGTATCGAACTACCTTAGCTCCTTCGGGATTTATAGAAATGGTTTTTAATTCTTTATCATAATCATATCCTAAACAATTATTAAATCCAACCATTTCCCCTCGTTTCATTTTCATTTTTAACCCCATTTTTACATTTGCTGAAGTATTTTCTACTTCTTGTTGTGCAATAGAACCAAGCACAGCAATCAAAAATTCTCCATCTCGTATAGTATGAATATTTTCTTTTTCAAAATAAACTGCAACATTAATTTCTTTCAACATTCTCACATATTTCAAGGTATCTAATGTATTTCTCGCAAATCTTGGGATATTTTTTACAATAATCATATCTATTTTTCCAGCTTTACAATCTTGAATCATACGATGAAATTCATCCCTTTTGTCTACTTTCGTTCCTGTCACAGCTGGATCTGCATAAATCCCTGCAAATGTCCAAAGCTTATTTTCCTGAATCAAAGCCGTGTAGTGTTTAATCATGGAATTATAACTTTTTTCCTGTTCTTTGTCATCCGTACTTACTCTACAATACGCCGCTACTCTTAATCGGTCTTTATATCTTTGTTTTGCAGAATCATCAAATTTATTTTTGCTTTAATAACTTCTACTTCCATTCATTTTGTGCTCCTATAGTATTGTGTATTTATATAATATGACACTATATATCAGAAGTCAAGTCATCAAATCAGAAATCACATTATAATCTTTCATCAACTTCTTTTTAATTAAAAAGTATTCTTCTTGTGTAATGAGTTTCTTATAAAGTAACTGATGAAGCATAGCTAACTGCATACTGTATCTAATCAAATGTTGGTTTTCTTTTTTCATATGTTCTCTTCCCCATTATCAAACGCTATTGCTCATGCGAAGAAAAACAGCATTCTCCAACGAGTCTGCTGTTTCTTCTTTACGACACCGTGTCATAAGGTGTCTTTATCATTCCTACATTTTATATTTGCAATTTCCTTCCAGTTTTCTGGAAACCCCATTTGGTATAATATTGTTTGATATACAGAATGTCTTTGAAAACATTGTTTCAATTCTGTATAAAACCATTCAAAATCTTCTTCCTGTAATAGCATTTTTAAAATAATCACCTGCGCAAACAAATCCTCTTTTCCACAGCAATACCTTCCTAACCGCCTGGGGATCTGAAGCATCTGATGAATCAGCAAATCTGGCAAAGCATCTTGAGTCTTAAAATTAAACAAACGATCATTATGCGCACAGACATTCCGAAATTTCGTCATAATTGACAGCATCCTTTCCAGTTCATTTTCTCGAATCTCCCCAAAATCTTTACAGATTTGAATCTTCACTCGACTTTTCTGACAGGAATACATTTTAGACACTTGCCCCAAAGTCAAGGTATTCACCAACACCCAAAATGGAACCGATTGATATCTTTTTACATAATGTCGGATATAATAATAACTGCTGTTTTCATTCAATTGTGCTGACATCTTTTGAATTAGCTTTTTGATTATTCGGGAGTGATTCTCGGACTGCAGATAATTAAGAGGATTTAGATATGCCTTTTGATCCTCACCATATATTTGACAAAAATGATATGACAATGAAGATTTGATTGTTTGTTCACAGATTAAAATATATTTCAGCAATATGCTTCGAAGATTCCTGTCAAAACAATACATTCCATAGACATCCTCAAATCTTACTCCTACTTGAAACTTATTTGTCTGTGGATTTTTAAATATCCGTTTATATCCATTGACTAATGCAAAATATCCAGTTTGAAAAAGAATCCGTTTTGCATATTCCTGATCTTCAATTATCAACTGCTTTTGTTCTGACAAAAATGAAATCTGTTCATCATATGTCAAAAACCTCTTTCTGTTCACTTTCGCAAATCTCCTTACAAATAGCGAAAGGCTCCCCGTAGGAAGCCTCCCGGACTGCGGGCTTCGCAAGTTTCCGCAGTACGATCATGTATATATACTATTCTTTTCCAAGTTACCTGTCAAGTATCTTTTACTACTTTTCCACCCAACATTTTCCTTATAATTTATGCGGAATTTTCTTGGGTTCCTTGATATTTCTCCTCACCTTTCTTTCAGCCACTCCTTTTACCTGTTCTGCAATCTTTTCTTTTGCTACTTCATTCTTATCTAAACGCAGCTGCTTTTGATGGGAATCATAAAACTGTACCTTATTAGAAAGCAAATCTTCTTTTGATACCTGTGTTGAGTTAATTTCTGTCACCATCCGTTCCAAGGCTTCTTTTGATATAGATCCATCATCTTGTATCAGAATCAATTCGTGCGTAGAAGATGGAAGGACATAATAATCTCCTCCTAAAGCATCCCCCACTTGTGATAGCACTTCTTCCTGTACCAGCGCATTAGCCCCATTTATTCTACTGGTATTGGTCAATACATACGGACCCTTTTCGGAAGCATTTACCACATCTGTACTCAAAAGTAGATTTTCCGGTTCATGTTCAAACGCCATAGAATATACCAAATCTTCCAAACCATATAGGCCATACCCTCGATTACGATCTGCCAGAAGTGCATCCTGGTGTAGCTGTTCTACAGAAATCCCCCACATTTTCAGATGATCGTTACTGATTGGCATACTTGCTGTGCCAAACCCATTTTGTTCTAATGTAACATTGTATAAAGCTGTCAGTGTGCCACAATTTTTATGTGCATACTGTTCCAAATATTTCACATTATTTTCCGGATCGCACATCTTGATTGTTACATGATCTTTCACGGAATCATAATCAAGGAATTCTCTCCTATTAAACGGTAGTTCTTCTCCCTGTAGACATTGATCTGCAACCTGATTCATGATCTCATGCATGGATTCTCCATTCTGATATTCCTGTTCCAGACTGTTCAGATGAATAGCCACAGCAAAATCTTCTCCTTCTCTTTGAACCGTCAAGCTGTCTAACACCCGGTCATTTCCTTTGATTGTCTGCTGGATCTGAATTTTTGCATTGGCATAAGATTCTGGCAGGTATTCCCGAATGTTATTTTTGACGTATTCTGTAAATTCTGAATCCATATTAGTTTTCCCCCTCTTTTGTTTTCACTTTTAATGCATTAATTTTTCCTGGTAATTTTGCATCCGTTCTTTCTGCATTTCTGTTCTCTTCTCGTTTTCTATTTTTCCATCGTTTTCAAATGTCATCTCCATTTAATTTTCCTTCTTTCTCAGTATTTCTATAACACACGAATCATTATCATTTCTCTATCGTGTCACATTCTTTTTGCATCCTGCAGGTTCCTGTCAGGGATAACAGGACACATTGGAATTGCACCATCTTCTTCAGACCGAATTTCTATCCGGAAGTATCATTATCCAGAAACAGAGTCTTGGCTATAGGTTCCCTACTTCCTATTTGCTGCATGGATTGTTCCCGCTCCTGCTTTTCCACATACAATTGTACGTTTTGTACTTTATGACACGGTGTCACAAAGTCATAAAAGCGCTCTCAGCGTATCTGCAGCCCAGCTCGTCTGTTCCATACGTCCTGCTGGATGTAACAGTATTCTATTTTCAATGTGCTATTCTCTGATTTCTCCGGAAAGGGAACGAATAAAATCAGTTATTCTAAAAGAATCTTAAAATTCACGATCTTCTCAATCAATTTTGCCCGAATCCTTAACTTCATGAAGTCATCCACTTGGTCATACTCTCTTCCATCTGCCAATTTGATTTTCCTTTTACACAGCTCATTTATGTAGGGATCATAATATTCCAAAACATAATTGACAGACTGGGCATCACCGGAAATTGCTGACGTAATGATCTCATACGGCAATGCTTTCTTTTCATTCTTCATCCATTTCCTCCAAAATTTGCCTCATCCGGTTTAAAGAAACTTTCTTATGATAGTGGATCGTACTTTGTACCAAATGTAGATAAGATGCAATTTCTGTCTCTGTCATATCCAAAAAATACAGCATCAACAAAATTTCCCGTTTCTTTTCCGACAGTTTTTGGAAAGCTTCTGCGATCTGCCGATCATGAACCTCCACTGCCTTTCCCATAACCGGGAAGTATCTTCTGTCGAAGCAATAATCGTCCATAGAATATAATTGCTCCAACTCTTGTCTGGTCAGTTCTGAAAACAGACTTTCTTTCGATTTCTGTCTCGTCAACTCTCGCCAGTAATGTTTCACCTCTCCTTTGATGGTCTTTTTGCAATAGCTGTCAAACTTCATTTGTACCTGCTGTTTTTGTTTAGGAGATAATTCCATTCGGATCACCTCCCTTCTGCAAACTGCGGTAATTAAAAAATGGCTTCTCCCTTTCATAAAGGAAAGCCACTTCTTAAAGAAAAATATCGAAAAATCACAAAATTTCCATACTTTTTTCCAAACACTTGAAGTTCTAATTTTTTTCATAGCTTCTAAAAATAGTAAAAATATAATTATTAGTTCCTGTTGGAACATCATCCAAACGAAAAGATATCAGACGAAGAACTTAATCCTCTGATTCCGTAAAGTATAGAAGTTCCAGAATAATGTAGTATTATTCAATATAGAATAAAATGTTATCCTTCCAGAATCCTATCTAGGAATGGATTTCTGGAAATATATTTGAGGAGCACTCCAAAACTAAGCGCTTAATGATACAATATCAAAGACAGAAATTATATTAACACCACAGAATGTGTCATATTAGCAATTGTAAATCATAGATGTGATACCACTTTTTTGTCTAAGAACTTTTTAAATTAAGAGGTGAAAACAATCTACATTTGTCAATATTTTCGTGGTATATAGGAAATGCATATGCTATATTTTATTATAGTGGATAAGTTGTACATATGAAAAGGAAAAAGGTAAAGGACGCCTCATAGT
>ENA-OQJN01000520-OQJN01000520.1-human-gut-metagenome-genome-assembly--contig:-NODE-520-length-15474-cov-2.994071_pt1 | contig 15474 bp, 16 predicted proteins | sample MGYA00242610_ERZ504777 | MGnify/ENA primary metagenome ERZ504777 (study PRJEB26092, sample SAMD00036350) | human gut metagenome | host: Homo sapiens | study: EMG produced TPA metagenomics assembly of... | reverse complement strand
ACAGATAACATCCAAAATAGATTACCAATGTCCAGGGTATGAAAGGGATCCTCTCATCCAACACAGTCTCAATATTGTAATGATATCGCCCGGATGCAATCCATCTGGCACCATTATATGCCAGTGAGTTCCATAACAATGCCAGTAAAAGCGGCACAATCCCGTACGCCGGAATCAGTTTCTTCCTTACATTGTTCTGTCTGTATCTCATCTTGCCTGCTCCTTCTTCTCCAACATTTGACAGTGTTTAGTATAGTCGTTTTCTGTTTCTTACTCAATAGTCTTTACTGTATCTTTAAGAATCTTTAAGAAATCTTAAAGATTAGAGAGCCTGTTTCCAAGCTCTCCAATGATTATCTGCTTATATTTAATTTTCTCATCAGTGCTTCTTGAAGAACCTGAGAATAATTTAACCCCGGCTCTCGTAGCCGCCTCATTCAACCACTCTGGTATGGTTAATGTTTTCTTCACTGCTCTATTATTATGCATTTTTGCATATTCAATTGTATCGCATGCGATATAATTCACAAATTCTCCGTCCTTTAACTCGACTTCTGCCGGAACAGAGACCTTTCATTTTTATTGTGGCGGATCCATGGAACTGATATAATAAAGGTATCAAGAAAACGACAGATCAGAGAAAGGAAGGGGAGCAGAATGGTTATTTGGCTTCTATTTTTAGCAATTATCCTGTGGGTCAATTTACCATCCATTGTACAGAAATGCCTTACGAATAAACTCATAAATAAAGATTACCATCCATCAAATGGACCGCTAAAAATGATTGAATGGTTTCGTCTTTACCCACTTAAAAAGTTATTGCTAGCCTTTATATGGGGATTTTGTGCTTATCAGTCTGTACGGGGATTTAGAATAGTGTGGATTGAAAAACATCAAGAAGTTCTATGGATCGAATTATTCTTTCTTTGTTTTACTTTGTTGACCGCATATAAAATATGGAAATATATCAAAACGCCCTATCATTGTGCAAAGTTCAACACGAATGTTTGTCAGTAAAAATTGGTTCGTTATAAACGGAAACCTCTATGCCAAAAAGTATATAAAGGATTTGCGCTATGTATTTCCAGGAACCAGAAATAATACAATATGGATTACTTATTACAACAATAAAAGACTGACTCTGCCTTTTTCAAGCATTGATTTGTCAGGAGATAACGGCGAAGAAATGAAACGAATACTTAATAAAATAATGCGGGGAGACCAGAGCATTGTCGTAAATGCAAAATAGAAAATCAGGATTATCCACTTAAATGGTAATCCTGATTTTCTATTTTCTCTTCAGTTCTAATTAGTCTTCTGCAACATCTTTCATGCTGAAGCTGAATCTTCCCATTTTATCTTTTCCAAGGCATACAACCTTCACAACATCTCCAATGTTCAGAACATCTTCTACCTTGTTGACTCTCTCTTTGGAGATCTTGGAAATATGAACCATTCCTTCTTTTCCAGGTGCAAACTCAAGAAATGCTCCGAATTCTTTGATGCTGATTACTTTTCCTTCAAAAAGCTGTCCTGCTTCAAAATCTGTTACGATCGTTGCGATCAGCTTCGCTGCTTTTTCCATCGCTTCTTTTTCTGTACCGCAGATAGAAACTGCTCCATCGTCTGTGATATCGATCTTCACTCCAGTCTGCTCGATGATCGCATTGATCGTCTTTCCTCTCTGTCCGACAACATCGCCGATCTTCTGTGGGTCGATCTGCATCTGAATAATCTTCGGTGCATAAGTTCCCACTTCTTTTCTAGGTTCTGCAATTGCTTTATTCATCACTTCATCCAGAATGTAAGTTCTTGCTTTCTTTGTCGCTGCGATTGCTTCTTCAATGATTGGTCTTGTCAGTCCGTGGATCTTAATGTCCATCTGGATCGCTGTGATACCCTTGTGTGTACCAGCCACTTTAAAGTCCATATCTCCGAAGAAATCTTCCAGTCCCTGGATATCTGTAAGAACCAGATAATCATCGTCTGTCTCTCCTGTCACCAGACCTGCTGAAATTCCGGCAACAGCTGCCTTGATCGGCACACCTGCTGTCATCAGTGACATACTGGACGCACATACGCTTGCCTGAGAAGTAGAACCATTCGATTCAAATGTCTCAGATACCGTACGAATCGCATACGGGAACTCTGCCTCGCTTGGAAGTACCGGAAGGAGTGCTCTCTCTGCCAGTGCACCGTGACCAATCTCACGACGTCCCGGTCCTCTGGATGGTTTTGTCTCTCCAACAGAATAAGACGGGAAATTGTAGTGGTGCATATATCTCTTGGAAGTCTCTGCCTCATCCAGTCCGTCGATTCTCTGTGCTTCTGAAAGAGGTGCCAGTGTTGTCACTGTACAAATCTGAGTCTGTCCTCTTGTAAACATCGCAGATCCATGAACTCTCGGGATCAGGTCTGTCTCTGCTGCCAGCGGACGAATCTGATCGATCGCACGTCCGTCCGGACGTTTGTGATCTTTTAAGATCATCTTTCTGACAGTCTTCTTCTGATACTGATAAACTGCTTCCCCTAACACTGCCAGCCATTCTTCGTTCTCTGCAAATGCCTCTTCCAGTTTTTCTGTAATGACACGGATATTTTCTTCTCTTGTCTGTTTGTCATCTGTAAAGACTGCTTCTTCCATCTCTGCCGGTGGAACGATCTCTTTAATCGCCTCAAACAGTTCTTCCGGAACCGCGCAGCTTGTATATTCATGTTTTGCTTTTCCGCATTCTGCCACGATCGTCTCAATAAATGCGATGACTTTCTGGTTCAGTTCATGTGCCGCAAAAAATAGCCTCGATCATCTGAGCCTCCGGAACTTCATTTGCTCCGGCTTCGATCATGATTACTTTCTCTTTTGTAGATGCAACTGTCAGCGCCAGATCCGATACTTCTTTCTGTGCTGCTGTCGGGTTGAATACAAATTCTCCGTCAACCAGACCAACCTGAGTCGTAGAGATCGGTCCGTCAAACGGAATATCTGAAATACTTGTGGCAATCGCCGCACCAAGCATTGCTGTCAGTTCCGGACTGCAGTCCTGATCAACAGACATAACCAGATTCTCCAATGTCACGTCATTTCTGTAATCCTTCGGGAACAGAGGACGCATCGGTCTGTCAATGACACGACATGTTAAAATTGCATTCTCAGAAGCCTTTCCTTCTCTTTTGTTGAATCCTCCCGGAATCTTTCCGACTGCATAAAGTCTCTCATTGTACTCTACACTCAGCGGGAAAAAGTCAATCCCGTCTCTTGGCTTCTCAGATGCTGTCGCAGTACAGAGAACTGTAGTATCTCCGTAGTGCATCAAAACCGCACCATTTGCCTGCTTTGCCACTCTGTCAACATCCACGCGCAGAGTTCTGCCGGCAAGTTCCATCTCAAATTTCTTATACATAATATTCTCCTTTTTGTTTGAAACATTTCCCGGAACAAGTGTCTCCGAAACTACTGAAAAAACACCGGAAGCTTTCGATATACTTTTCAGTGGTCTCGGGTATACATACTTGTCCGCAATCTAGATTATTATACCATAGATATGTATGAATCGCAAGAAATAAAAAGACCTCTGCCTGCCGGATAAACCGACACAGGCAGAAGTCCCTCTTCCATGAATTATTTTCTTAATCCAAGTTTTTCGATCAAAGCACGGTATCTTTCGATATCTACTTTTTTCAGGTATGCAAGCAGTCCACGTCTCTGTCCTACCATTTTCAGAAGTCCTCTTCTTGAGTGGTGGTCTTTTGGATTTGCTTTGAAGTGATCTGTCAGCTCGTTGATTCTTGCTGTCAGGATCGCTACCTGTACTTCCGGAGATCCTGTATCTCCTTCACTTCTTCCAAATTCTGCAATAATAGCCTGTTTCTTTTCTTTTGCGATCATCGTATGATCCTCCTTTAAACTTAATAATAAACCGCCTGGTATTAAGTAACGGTCGGAGTTGTCCGATTACCGAACACCGGCTGAATCCTAAGGTAGTATACCACAGGGATTTTCGGATGTAAAGTCCTATTTTTTCAACTCGATTTTCAAAACAGTATCGATTTCATCCGGCAGCGGATAACTGAATACCGGATTTTCACCCAGCGCCACAAACGGTGTATCTGAATACATAGCTGTATTCCATGCCTCACCCCTCTGCACCTGCGCTCCGCTGGAAAGGAAGGTGATTGTTCCTACCTCCTGCGGGCTGATTCCATACAATGGGAGTGCTCCCAGAGGCGTTTCATAAATATGGGCATATACCGTGTTTCCTTTTTGTGTATAACGTCCCCATTCCGGCTTGTCATACTCGGAAATTCCACATTCATAAAGACTTTCTCCGTTTTGCTCCATCCATTCTCCTACCTGCGTCAGAATTTCCTGGCTTTCTTTCGGAATTCTTCCTTTTGCATCCGGTCCTACGTTCAGGATAAAGTTTCCGCCTTTGCTGACACATTCAACCAGTTTGCGGATAATGGTCTGTGATGTTTTGTAAGTATGATCATAATAACAGTATCCCCAGTGGTTGTTCATCGTTGCACAAAGCTCCCACGGGATCGGTTTTCCGTTCAGATCTTTCATTCCTCCCGGCGGAATGATCATTTCCGGACTTGCGAAATCTCCGCTGTAAATATTCGGATGATCTGTTACGATACTTCCGTTCTTCTCTCCGGAACCTTCCAGACGATTGTCAATAATAACATCCGGCTGATGTTTTCTGACCATACGGATCAACTCTTCTGCTTTCCATGTATCTTCACACATGTTGTCATAAGAGAAATCAAACCAGAGAATATCCAGCTTTCCGTAATTGGTCACCAGTTCTTCCACCTGGCCATGCATATATTCCAGATACCGGTCAAAATTGATATTTTCATCTTTATACGCCTCATTTCCGCGCATTGGATGGTGCATATCATTGTATTTCGGATAGTCCGGATGATGCCAGTCAATCAGTGTAAGTAAAGCCCTACTTTTAATCCTTCCGCACGGAATGCATCCAGAAATTCCCGAACCAGATCCCGTCCGGCCTTTGTATTTGTCGCTTTATAATCTGTCAGTGCAGAATCAAACAAACAAAATCCATCGTGATGCTTTGCAGTCAGCACCGCATATTTCATACCTGCTTTTTTTGCCAGTCTTGCCCATTCTCTCGGATTGTAATCCGTTGGATCAAACTGCTCGAAATATTTCTCATATTCTTCTACTGTCATTCGTTTTTCGGACATTACCCACTCGCCCAGCGCCGGAATGGCATACAGTCCCCAGTGGATAAACATTCCGAATCTTTCTTTCCGGAACCATTCGGTCCGATTCCATATTTCCTGATTCATTACTATTTTCCATATCCTTTCATTTCATAAACAACACCGTTGTGTTCCCGGCTGTCTTCTGCCGCCAGTGCCATCAAATGACTCTCGATGGATTCTGATGCGGCGCTTACGCTTTTTGCAGTTCCGCCTCCTGCCACCAGTTCCACAAAGTCTTTCATCATGGAGACATCGCTTCCGCTGTGTCCACCTTTTGGTACTTTTACCTTGATCTTTGTTGTATTTCCAGACGCAAAATCTTCCACAATGATTTCATTTTCTTCCATGTTTCCGCGAATCTGTCCTTTTGTTCCCATCAGATTGATGATCCGCTCGCATTTATTGGTAAACGCACACATTGTCATACTTGCTGTCACACCATTGTCAAACTCCAGATTTACTACCTGATGATCTACCACATCGTTGTCACAGTGGTAAACACACCTTCCATATGGTCCGTCTTTCAATGCATCCAGCAGAGATTTTTTATCCGTCTGAAGACTTACCACTTTTGCAAATGTTCCGCCTTTTTCCTCTAAATCCTCCAGATAGAATCGAGGTGCAAAATACGGACATTCATCCCGGTGTACACATCCGTCCAGACAGTGAGCCGGAGCATCTTCTGGTGCATTTTCTTCTTTAAAATGCATCAGATTTCCGAAGCTTGTAAGTCTTGTACAGGACGCACCTACGAGCCATAATAAGATGTCCATATCATGACAGCACTTCTGCAGGATCATCGGACTGCTTAAGGACTTGTTTCTCCAGTTACCACGTACAAAGCTGTGTGCCATATGCCAGTATCCCACACTCTCAATATGCTGGATATCAACAAGCTGACCGATCGCTCCTTCATCCAGAAGCCGTTTCAGCTCTCTGAAAAATGGAGAATAACGCAGCACGTGGCAAATACTGATCACCTTGTCATAATTCTTTGCGATCTCCCCGATCTCGATCAGTTCAGATTTTACAGGTGAGATCGGTTTTTCACATAAAATGTGATAGCCTTTTTCCACAGCCAGCTTCAATGCCTCATAATGCATCTGATCCTGTGTACAGATCAGAACACAGTCCGCCATTTTCGGACGGTTCAAAAGCTCCATGTCCGATTCCACAGCGTTTTGAGGTGCAATATCATGAAGCTTTGCAAACTCTTCCCGTCGATCCGCTCTTGGTTCCGCTACTGCTACAAATTTCAATTCATTGGGATAATCCAGGGCATAAGAGGCATAAGCCTCTGCCCCTCTCTGTCCGGCTCCCAAAAGAATGGCTGTTACTTGTTTCATGTTTTTTCTCTCCTTTTAGCCTTTTACTGCCCCACCAGACAGTGCTTCAATAAAGTACTTGCTGAAACAGCAGAACAAGATCACCGGCGGAAGCAGAATTACAACGATTGCGGAAAACATTCCGTTGTAGTTCGTAGAAAATGCATTCTGGAACTGTGCCAGAATCGCCGGAACAGTCTTCAGTTCTTTTGTTGTCAGTACCATAGATGCCCAGTAGTATTCATTCCAGTAATTCATAAACGCCAGCATTGCTGCTGTCAGGATTCCCGGACGTGCGATCGGCAGCATGATCTTGAAAAATGTCTGTGTATAACCGCAGCCGTCAATACGCGCTGCTTCTTCCAGCTCTACCGGTATCGTCAGGAAATAGTTTTTGATGACCATAAAGCTGACTGCGATACCGCTGCATGTATAGATTAAAATCAATCCTGCATGCGTATCGTTGATTCCCATACTGTTGATCAGATTATAAACCGGGAATGTCATCGCTGTCGGTGGAATAAACAATGTAGACATCAACATGACGCTGACCACCGATTTAAATTTAAAGTTCATTCTTGCCACAACATACGCTGACATGGAAATCATGATGATACTTAATACGACAGAAATACCTGCCACTTTAAAACTGTTAAAGAAGTATCTCATAATATGCATGTCCCGGAATACTCCGATATATCCATCAAAACAAAGTGCACTTGGCAGAGTAAATCCCGGCTCTGCCAGAGGATCTGCCTTCAACGAGGAAATTGCCACCCAAATAACCGGAAACAGGGAGATGAAACATACCAGAATCATCACAACATACGAAACGATCTTTCCAAAAGTCCCCACTCCATGGACCGCTTCATTTTCTTTGCCTTTTCTCTGTCTGCTCATCATCTTCTGCCTCCTTTCTGTTTTCTCTCACGAAACAGCATATTAATGATCAGGATCAATACCAGACCTCCCAGGATCTGAATCGCACCGATCGCATTTGCACGTGCGTACTGTGCTCTTGGACTGACAACTGCCAGTTCACGGATCAGGAAGCTGATACTCTTTGTTCCTGCTGCTCCGTTCGTCAGGAAATAAACTTCATTATACAACAGGAATCCTGCGGATACGGAGAGAATACTGATTGTCTTTATTGTATCTTTAATCAATGGAAGAACGATACAACGATCCAGTGTCCATCCTTTGGCTCCATCCAAAAGTGCCGCCTCACGAACCTCTTCCGGTATTGCAGAAATCTGTCCCAGAACCATGATCATGTTTGTTCCTGCAAAGAAGATGTATGCGCAGGTCAAAGCGATCATATTTACCTTTGGTATAAACAGTACGTTGTCCTGGAAATTCGGCACAAAAACACGGATAATTTCATTGATAATACCATACTTCGGATTGTACAGCTGTAAGAAGATCAATCCCATTGCTGCCGAAGAAATAATATTCGGTATCACGTAAATATTTCTTGCCAGCTTCCATCCTCTGCATTTCTTGGAGATTACCAGTGCCACTCCTGTCGCGATCGGAACCTGGACTACAAGTCCGCACAATGCCCAGATACAGGAATTTCTAAGTCCTTCCCAGAAATACGGATATTTCTCAAAAATATATTTATAGTTGTCAAACAGATGTCCAAAGGAATACATCTGCATATCATTCAAATTCGTGTAGTCCCATTTTGCAAAGGAACTGATGACCACCGTTGCGATCGGATATAAATAAAACACACAAAAGCAGACCAGAGTCGGTAAAAGAAAGAAGAGAATAAACGCATTCTTTCTCAACTTTTGTTTTTTTCCGGTTATTTCCATTTTGCTACCTCCTACTCTGGAAAATTTCATAGAGAAGGAAGCTGCTCCTTAAATACCTCCTGCAAAGAGCAGCTTCCATGATTTACAATTAACCAATCAGACCGATCAGTTCACTCTTTAATTCTTCAAATTTTGCATTTACATCAGTTCCGGAAACGGTAGATTCGATCAGTTTGTTACCGATCGCATTTGCAATATCTGTTCCCCATGTAGAATCGATTGTTGCAATCACATATTCTGCATCATTTGCCTGAGAACATGCCTCTGCAAGAAGTTTTGTTTTCTCGTCAGATCCTTCTGCCAGTGCATTCAGATCCAGTGTTGTTGTACATGGGTTTGCACCTACTTCTTTGAAGATCTTTGTCTGTACTTCATCACTTGTCATATATTTTACAAATTCCAGTGCCAGTTCTTTTTCTGCATCACTCATATCATTTGCTGCTGTGATTCCGCCGCTTGCAGAAGATAAGGAAACGCTTCCCGGGAAGATTGCCGGTTTAAAGTTTGTAGTATCTTCAAATCCGCCTGCTGCCCATACTCCGTTGAAGAACACTGCAGACTGTCCTTTGTTGAAGTCTGCTGCCCAGTCGTTTGCACCGTCATCGGCATTGCTGCTGGCATTGGAAGATCCGTTTTTCTGATCCATATTTGCCACCTGTTTGAATGCTTCTTCAAACTCTTTGGATTCGATTGCTTCTTCTGTCAGAGGCTCTCCTACGATTTTTCTTCCATTTTCGGACATACCGAGGATTGCGTTAAAGCATCTTGTAGATCCCTGACCGGCACCATATGCATACACATCTCCGCCTGCGGAACGTACTTTTTCCATTGCTCCTTCAAAATCGCTCCAGTTCTTCCATGTATCCGGTGTTGTTGCTCCTGCGTCTTTTAACACCTTGTCATTGTACCAGTATCCCAGTGTCAGAAGCTGATCGTGAACCGTATAAATCTTTCCATCCACGTCGTTCTGTGTATAGTTGATTCCAACGTTGTCTTTGATTCCTTCTTCATCTATGTATGGTTTCATGTCAAGGAGCAAATCCTGACTGATCGCTGCCAGTGATACAGACCGTCCTGCCAGATCCACCATATCCGGATAGCTTCCGCCTGCCACTTTATTTTCTACCACACTGTCGATATCCTCTGTCGGAATTGCTTTAAATTCCACTTCTCCATCTGCATGCTCTTTTGCAAACTCGTCATAGATATCGCGCATAACCTGTGCAGGTGCCCATTCGCTTGCATCCTGATAATATCCATGATAAAACTCCAATACCTTGTCATCAGATGCTTCTGTTTTCTTTTTGCCGTCATCTGTTTTCTCAGAGTCACCGGATTTCCCACATCCGGAAACGACTACTGTTGCCGCCATAGTTGTAGCCAAAATCAGGCTGATGATTCTTTTCTTTTCATTACTAAATCCTCCTTCGATTTCCTGTTGAATTTAGAATATCATGATCATCAGCCTGACTCTATGGATAGAATTGACACTTTCTTGCATTATTTCTGGTTTTTCCGTGTCAATTTCCTATTTTTTGTAATATATTTATGATTCTGCCGTTTTCTTGTAATTTATTTACCTCTGTTTTGTCATATTTATGAAAAGCGCCATACCATTTTCATGATATGACGCTGCAACTATTGATATAAATTTGTACAAAACTGCTCTTCATCCAAAGTCCCGTTAAGAACTTCCATAATCTGGTTCCGAAAGTTTTCCAGCTGATCTGCCGTCCAGAGATTGTCCGGCACCTCAATGATACGGTCTGCTCCACGAATTGCTTCCACAGCATTGCACATCCTCGGAATCTGCTCCTTATATTCTTCCAGATGTATCTTTGGGCTGGACGGCATTTGTCCGGTTTCCAGAAGAATCCGCTTCTGTACCTTTTCGCTGAGCATATACTTTAAAAATTCAACACTGGCATCCATTGTCTCTTGATTCCCGGTATTGCCTACAATATATCCCAGACATACGGAAGAACTGGCGATCGTGCTGCCATTCTTTCCCGGAAACGGTGCATAGCAGGCATCGATTTTTTCATCGATCAGCTTACTTGCCCACACTCCATTGATATACATGGCTGTATTTCCACTGTTGAACATACTTCCTTCGTCCCTGTATCCATAATTTTTGTCTGTACTGTCCCCATATTGTCTGATCTGCTTCATTGTCTCTAAAACCGGAAAAAGTTCTTTTGCACTTAGCATCATCGAATGATTTTCCACTGCGTCCTGTGCTTCTTTGGAAGTGTCCAAAAGCAGGGCATCTGCCAGATAAGCACTGTTTTCTTTCGTAATCTGTACCGGGATCACCGATTTTTCCTTCATTCTGTGACCAGTTCTGTATCTTCTCACAAGCCTCCAGAAACTCATCCCAGGTCTCCGGTACCGATTCAATCCCCGCTTTTTCAAAAATATCCGCGTTATACCAGTATCCCCCTCCAAGCAACAGTACATCTGACAGGGTATACAGCTTCCCGTCCTTCTGCCAGTAGGAAATGATCTCCGGCGCTACAGAGTCTGCAAATTCCTGATCTTTCTCCAGATAAGGCATAAGGTCTGCCGCTTTGTTTTTTTCTTCCATAAAGCGGTACACCGAATCTTTTCCGTAGCCTCCTGTAAAAATCAGATCCGGAACCTCTCCAACAGAAAGCATGTTTTTTGTCTTTTTGATCACCTCATCCGATGAAGTCATGGACATCAGATTCAGCTTGATCTCCGGGTGCTCTTTTTCAAAATCCTTATAAATCTGCCGCATTCTGACATGCTCCGATTCCATGGAGCCCCAACCATGTATCAGCGTAATCTCTGTCTGCTCCGCGCTCTCCTTACTGCAGCCTCCGAGCAGACAGGCCGTCATAAGAAGCAGTAAAACCCACGTTCCTTTTCTCATAGATTTCTTCCTCCGGACTGCTCGTATTCCTTTGGCGGACATCCTGCATATTTCTTAAACACCTTTGAAAAATATGCCGTATCCTCAAAACCGGTCAATGCTGCGATCTCATAGATTTTCTTGTCTCCTCTTAAAAGCAGTTCTTTGGCTTTTTCCACACGAAGAGAATTAATCGTATCAAACAGGTTCTCTCCTGCCTTCAATTTGTAAAACCGACTCAGATAACTGGAGCTGACATGGACTGCCTCCGCAATATCCGCCAGTGTCAGGCGCTCTGTATAATGGTTCCGGATATAGGTCTGAACACGCTTTAACAATGTATCTGTCCCATCTCCCTCTTCTGCATTCTGCGGCACGATCAAAATCTGCTCTGCACTTCTTCCCTTGGCGTAGGCCTTTGTCTGTTCATAGAGCAAGGAAGAATCATCTCCCTGCTGATAGGCCCGGCTGCACAAAATCTGCGGCGTCTCTCCAAGAAAGTTTTTACAAAAGGCTTTCATTTTCTCACAACAGCTGAAGATTTCCTCTGTCCGTTCACTGTCATTGACTGTAAGCACCAGTCCTTCTTCCTCCGTTCCGGGTGAAAGAGCGCGGTATTCAAACGAATGAAAGGCATGCAGAAAGAATTTTCTCACCTTTTCACCCTGACGCACCGGTGTTACCAGGAGCATCCGATACCAGGTCATATTTTCACTCTCCAGCCGCTGTTTGATATTTGCAATGGCTGCCGGAATTTCTTCCAGAGCTGCTGTTTTGACAATATAATCACTCACCTGGTACTGAATTGCCTTTCGTGCATACTGAAAATCCGCATACGCAGTCAGAAAGATCACAGACGTCCGGATATGATTTTTATAAATGTATTCCGCAACTTCCATGCCGTCCATCAGCGGCATTTTTATATCAATGATCGCAATATCCGGCGGACAGCTGCGGATCTGTTCCAACAGATCCTGACCATTCTCCGCAACATAGATCAGCTCGCATCCAAGCTCCTCCCAGGGAATCAGCTTTTCCAACCCTTCCCGGATATATGGTTCATCATCTGCAATCATCACTCTCCACATGACTTTCTTCCCCTTTTCCAACGGCAGACACATCGTTACACAAGTACCCGCACCCGGTGTACTCTCAATCTTCATCGATGCTTCTTCACCGTATATCGTATGAAGCATCTGCTGTGTATTGGTAAGACCGATGTGCGTATGCTTCTCATCTTCCACCGCCTGCCCTTTGTTCTTCTTCTGCTCTTCCACATCAAATCCGACTCCGTCATCTTTGATCTGAATCCGCAGCTTCCCATTTTCTTCTTTTGCTTCCACCCTGATATGACCGCTTCCCGGTTTACGGTTCGAGACCGTGTGAAACAGCGTTTTCCACCAAATGGTTCCACACTCAGCCGCGGAATTCTGGCATTTTTCACTTCTTCACTGCAAAGTATATCATATGTAATCTTTCCTGCAAACCGCTCTCCCTGTAAAAGCAGATAAAACTCGATCAACTCCATCTCCTGAAATAACGGGATTTCAATCTCTCCGTTCCGGAAAATCTTTCCCTGAATCAGTCTGGAAAATGCGCTCAAAAGCTTTTGCAGTTCTTTGTTTCCCTGCAATCCTGCTTTCATACTGAGCATGGATAAAATGTTAAACATGAAATGCGGATTGATCTGAGACTGCAAATATTTTACCTGAGCCTGTGTAGCAAGAAGCTGTTTTTCATAGACTTCCGTGATCAGATTTTTGATCTGCCCGGTCATCTCATTAAACCGTGTGCTGATCTCATCAAACTCTCTTGTATCAAATTCCCGCATCTGCGCATCCAGTCTGCCGTTTCCAAATTTCCGGATATCTTCTCCGATAAACTTCAGCGGACGTGTCATTCTCATGGATACCGCAAATACGACAATCGCCGTGATTCCGATCACGATCAGAAAAATCACTGCAAAAGGCTGTACGGTGGAACGGATCGAGGCATAGATCAGATTCTTGGGAAGTGCCATCCTCAGTTCAATCCCAAACCCGGTTTTCCCTCCATAAAAGAGAGTCATCTGATTTCCGATCTTTTCCTCACTGCTTCCCAAATCCTGAATTTCCAGCATCTGTTTTGCCTGTTCTTTTCCCTTTTCATTTGCAAACAGAATCTGTCCTTTTTCTCCTGTGATCAGCCAGCTGCTTTCCGGATATTCTTTTGTTTTGGAAAACAACGTATCCACCGCACTTTTTCCAAGGGAAATAATGCAGCAGCCGGACTCCTCCATCTCCTCATTGTATACACGCATACATACATACGCGCGTTCATCATGTGTCATATACCAGTATTCATTGCTGCTTTTCAAAAAACTGGAATTGATTTCTTTATAAATTTGATTCTGAAGCTCCATATTTTCCACTGTCTCCGGGTAGAAACGACTGCTCACCCATTCTCCGTTTTCATTAAACAGATAGATGCAGTCGATAAACGGAGAGGCGGAATCAACCATATTCATTTCCGAAAACAAATCGGTACTGTTTGCAAACTGCTCCCTTGCTTCTTGCTCATTGTACGCTTCTCCCGCGATAAAATGTTTCAGCACATTATTATGCCGCAGAGAAATCACCATATTTTCCATATTTTTGATTCTTGTATCAAACTGCCCGCTTGTATTCTCGAGATAAAATTCCAGGTCAGAACGAGCCTGTCTCGAAAAATGAAAAACGGACAACACCATCTGTGCGATTCCAAGAATCAATGTCGAAATAATACAGGCCGACAAAGTCAGAAAGATCAGCTTTGTACGAAAACTTGGTTTTTTCTTCCCTTTCTTCATAAACCACCTCACTGCTGCGCCCGAAAATACTCCATACCAAATAAAATATCTCGATCCACCTGTGTTTTTAACTCCTCCAGAGATGCAAATCTGCTCTCCGGTCTCTCAAACGCACAGAATTCAATCTCCACATATTTTCCGTATGCATCTCCCTTATAATCAAATACATACACCTCTGTCAAAATCCGTTTTGCATCCGTTACCGTCGGTTTGATCCCCAGATTGCCGATTCCGCAATACCAGGTTCCATCCATTTTACTCTGCATGCATATACGCCAACCGGGGGCTGCTTTTCGGGCTTCCATGCGACATTCAAAGTGGGAAATCCCAGCGTTCTCCCGAGCTTTTGTCCATGCTCTACAACGCCCTCTGTACGGTATCGGTATCCCAAAAGCTTTTCTGCAAGTTCCACATTGCCGACTTTCAGCGCCTCTCTGATATAGGTACTGCTGATTCCCTTTTTCGATACACTGCCTTTTCTACAATCTCCAGCTCATATCCATAGCGCTTTGCATACTGTTTCAGCATACAGATATCTCCTCGCTTCTGATGACCAAAATGAAAATCTGTTCCCACTGCAATGTATGCGGCATGCAGTTGTTCAATCAGGATCTTTTCAATAAATTCCTCTGCTTCCATCTCACGGATTGCCTCAGTAAACGGACAGATGATCAGCGTATCCACACATCCTTCCAGATATGCTTTCTTTTCCTCGCCTGTCATCAATGCTTCTTTCCCCATATCAAATGCAAAAACAACACTTTCCGCTTTTTCCTGATCCGCAAATCTTTGAATCCGGCTGATCAGTTCCTGATGTCCTCGGTGAAGACCGTCAAACTTTCCGAGTGTGACAGCTGTCCTGTTTTCTGTCTGATATTTGCTTAAGTCTGTTACGTACTGCATAATCATCCTCTTATTTCTTCCTGATCCAGAAACATCTTTTCCACAGTAAGTTTTTTCCTGTTTTTATCAAAACAGAAGATACCGATAAAATGATTTTCCAGATCGTATACACGTATCCATTCCTGATTTTTTCTTTCTTCCATATCTGTTACAAAGCGGATTGGAATCTCATTTCCGTTATACGCAAGCGCCTGCCCCTCTTTTTTACCGTCACGGCAGGATATTGGAAAAACAACTGCATCCAGAGGGGTTAGTAATCTCTGAAAGCTTTCCTTCCTCTCTTTTTTCTTGTATTTCTTGAAAGCTTCAGACTGCTCTCAATCTCAAAACGGACTCACCTTTGTACGAAGAAGCGACTCCATACATCCAAAGCAACCCAGCTTTTCTACCGATATCGTGACACAATGTCCGGATATAGGTTCCCTTGGAACAGGAAACCTCCATCCTCACACGCGGCAGTGCCATTTCCAGGATCCGGATCTCTTTGAT
>ENA-OQJN01000519-OQJN01000519.1-human-gut-metagenome-genome-assembly--contig:-NODE-519-length-15476-cov-2.599583_pt1 | contig 15476 bp, 13 predicted proteins | sample MGYA00242610_ERZ504777 | MGnify/ENA primary metagenome ERZ504777 (study PRJEB26092, sample SAMD00036350) | human gut metagenome | host: Homo sapiens | study: EMG produced TPA metagenomics assembly of... | reverse complement strand
CTATGCCCGTAGATAACAAAAGTGAATATGGATTGATTTGTTGCAATGAGTAACCTAGGTTTAATCTATCAAAGAGATACATCGGGATAGTGATGCGATAGTAGCTTATCGGGAAGGTCTCGATTTATTACAGAAACGAGGTGACAATCCGAAATTCGAGATGCAATACATGGGAAACCTCATCGAATCTTATCTTCGAACCGACCATTTTCACCGAAGCCAAGGAATTATTAACTCGTTACGATGAAATGATCCAAGATAGAGAAAGAGAGAATGAAGAGCAAGGAACCGCTTTCCCCGTGGATCGTTGCCGTGCGTTAATGTATGTTTTTTATGCGGATATGTATGTCCTTCAAGACAAGCCCAAGGAGACATTGGACGCCTTGTTGAAAGCGACACCGATCGTAGAGAAAACCGGAGATGATTATACAGAATTCTGCTACAACTTCGTTTTCGCCAAGTATTACTATTTAATAGGTATGTATGAAAGGGCGCTGAATATCATAGATAAAAATAAATTAACAGAAGAAGATATACGAACCTCGGAGCTGAAAGTCGAGATACTCGAAGCATTGGGACGTTATAAAGAAGCGCTCGCATTTAGTAGAGAAGTTGTAGAACATACCAAGATGTTGCATAACGAGGCCTTCAACCGGCAGATCAATCAGCTCCGGACATTACATGATCTAAACAATCAAGAGATGCAGGCATATGAACTACAGCTACGTGAACAACAACTGCATACCCAAAGGTTGTTAATGATTATTCTACTCGTAGTATCGATCGTGCTTTTAGTGATGCTATACATCGTATACAAGTCCTATCGCTCCGCACGCCGCTACCAACGAGAACTTATGAAAGACAAGGAAGCCTTAGTAGAGTCCGAGCGTCAACTTCGTACAGCCAAAGAGATAGCGGAACACGCCAACCAGATGAAAAGCACGTTTATCGCCAATATCAGCCATGAGATCCGTACGCCGCTTAACGCGATTGTCGGCTTTTCGGAATTAATATCCGATGAATCTATTTCCGCTGGCGAAAAGAAAGAGTTTTTCTCCATTATCAACAATAACTCTTATTTATTACTTAATCTGATAAATGACATTCTTGACCTTTCTCGCCTAGAATCCGGGAATATGAAGTTCATTATAGAGAAGACAAGCTTATCGGATTGTTGCCGGAACGCTTTGGCAAGTGTAGAGCACCGGGTCTTCCCGGGTGTTCAATTGACCTATACACCTTCTGAAGACCCCTTACATATTCAGACAGATTCGATACGTCTCCAACAATTATTGATAAACTTATTGACCAATGCCTGCAAGTTCACGAAAGAAGGAGAGATCAACCTATCTTATCAAATAGATGAGGACAAGCAGCATGTACGTATCACCGTAACCGATACCGGATGTGGAATACCGGAGGATAAGCAGAAAGCCATATTCGAGCGTTTCGAAAAGGTAGATGAATATGCACAGGGTACAGGCTTAGGGTTATCCATCAGCCAAACAATTATCGAGCATTTAGGTGGCTCCATTCAATTAGACCCGACGTATAAGCATGGAGCCCGGTTCATCGTACTCCATCCCTACAACCCTTTTGATAATCCATCATGACGTAAACCACGTCTTGAAATCCGGCACTCTCGCCTTGCTAACCAATATACGGTCCAAGGTCGGTACGATCAAATTGATCGCAAGGCGTCCGTTAAACCAGAGATCGATATCTTGCACCGCCTTTCTGGATATCAAGTACTGACGATTGATCCGGAAGAACAAGGCGGGATCAAGGCTATCGGCGAGCTCATCCAAGGTCTGCGTGAAAAGGTATTCTTTCCCGTCCGTCATCACCGCCTTTACATTTCCGTCCGCTATATAGAAAAATAAGATCATATCCACGGAAACAGGTAGCAGCTTATCCCCTTTCATAGGGATCAAGAAATGCGTTTTATATCCTTCCACCCGCTTCAAGGCTTGCATGACAGCGGAATAATCGATCGCTTCTTTCTCCACAGCCGTCGATTGTAACCGTGACAGCTTATCCAAAGCTTTCCGTATATCATCCGCATCGATCGGTTTCAGCAGATAATCTACGCTATTCACTTTAAACGCCTTCAGCGCATATTCATCATAGGCTGTCGTGAAAATGACCGGGCAAGAGATATCCACATGACCGAAGATCTCGAAAGCCGAACCATCCGCCAAATGGATATCCAGAAAGATAAGTTCCGGCATTGGATGCGATTGAAACCATTCGACACTATCCGTAATACTATCTAGGACATCGATCACCTCGATATCCGGATCAACCTCTCCCAGCAATGCCATCAAATTACGGACAGCCGCTTTCTCGTCTTCTATTATCAAAGCTTTCATACCAAAGGAATTGTTACGCTGAATATACTAGCATCTTCTTTTATGGAAATATCTTTCTTATACAAGAGGTTATAACGTTTACTCAGGTTCACCAAACCAATACCGGTGCCTCCGCTATGTGTCAATTTCGGTTGGATGGGATTGCTAACCGTCAAGGAATCATGGTCAGAACGAACGGAAATGGTCAATGAATGACGGTTGCTAATCTCGTTATGCTTCACGGCGTTCTCGATCAAAAGCTGCACCGACATAGGAGGCAGTTGCTTAGACTCGTGCTCCTTCCCTAAGTCTATATCGAAGACCAGATTATCCTCATAGCGCATTTTCAAAAGGAAGATATAAGCGTTCACGAAATCCATCTCCTCCCGTAAAGTAACACTACGGCACTCATTCTCTTGCAAGGTATAACGTAAGACACGGGATAACTCCTGCAAATATTCTTGTGCCTTCCCGGGAGTCTCCCGGATCAAGGAACGGAGCGTATTCAAGGAATTAAATAACATATGAGGATTAAGCTGGCTCTTCAAGGCCTCATATTGGTTCAATAGATTCTCCGCCCGCAATTGCTGGTTCTCGACCTGTACTTGCTGGCTTTGACGAATCAGGTAAATCATATAGCAACTACCCGTAACGACGCACGACATGATAAAATCCCTCAACGGATGCAGATAATGATGCACCAAGGCGTCGATCGCCGGGATATCAAACTGATGGTGCAAGAACACGAAACCCTTTCCTAATAAATTATTCACGCACCAAGTCATCACGAACGAGAGCAGGACCTTCCGCCAAGAGATATGCGCTTTCTGCCGATTGAAACCAAAGACATACGTGTTCATCGCAAATAACAGTAAGAGGGACACGAAGGTGAAAAAGACCTCATTCGCTACATCCAATACCGACATATCCGGAAAAAGAGCGTTCTGCCCGGTAACGTCAAACAACGACACCAATTCCGGGAAATGGATCAAGAAGGCCACCATGATCGATATGATGACCAACGAGAACACATATTTATTCTTTATATTCATTTTCTTCATGAAGGCAAAGATAGTCATTTCTTCTCTACCCGTGCGGAAACATACATACCGGGACGAAAACGAGGATTTGTCTCTTTTACCCGAGCGTACATTTCCAAGGAACGGCTCGTCTCGTCCACCTCCTGTCCGATCGAGATCAAGACCGCATGGAAGGTCTCCTTCCCCATTCCATTCACCCGGAACTGCACTTGGTTCCCAATGGATAAGTCCGCTAAATCCTTCTCATAAGCGGTCAGGCAAAGAAGAGTCTCGCCTTTATCGATCACATCACAGATCGGTTCGCCCGCGTTCACGTATTTACCGAGATTAATGGACAGCCCGGCGACATAACCGCTCAGTGGCGCTTTTACCTCCAAATAAGGTTGGATACCGTCTTCCAGAAGATCGCCGGCGGAGACACCTAGGATAGCAAGTTGCGCAGCGGCGGCATCTTGACGGCTCTTCATGGAAGATAATCCGCCTTGCTTTGCTGGAAACGTTTTGCGAGCCGCTTCTTGCTCGCTCAAACGCTGTTGCCTTTTATACTCAGCCTCTAAGTATTCCGTTTGGGCATGGGCATCCAAATAGGTCTGTTGCAACGTGATAAAATCCGGATTCTCCAAGCTGACGACCACGGAGCCCTTCTTCACATAATCGCCCGGAAGCAGCGTAGTAGCATGAACCGTGCCTCCCATCGTCAATGTAACCGTAGCCTGCCGCTGCGGGGGAACTACCATGATCCCGTTGAAAGAGGAGTGATTCGGAAGGGCCGTAGCCGAGGAAATCCCATCCACCTCTACGCTATCCACGGATGGTTCGGACGGTACGTTTTCTGCTACTTGAGTAATAGCGGGCCGGGCAGTTATGTCTTGCGAATCGCCCTGTCCTTTCTCCGCATTGTTTGTCATACTGCATGCGGCCAATGCCATAAGAGCCGCAGGAATCCATATCTTTTTCATCTTATACTATTTTTCTGGTTATCTACTATACAACTCCAACTCAAGCGCCGATATATTATAGGCATATACGGCCTCGATATATCCCCGCCGGATCTCCCGGGCGGCGTTCAGGCTTTGGACAAACTGCGTGATATCTGTCTCGCTCTCTTTGAACTGTACCGTCGCGCTCTTCAACAAAGCATCCGCTTCCGGTAAAGCGCCGGTCGTATAATAGCGGATATGCTCTCCTTCCTTACGAAGCGCAACGCTCAACTCCTCCACCTTATTGTTCAACTGACGGATGTTGCTCTCCGCTTCCGTGCGGGCGATATAGGAATCGATCTTCGCTTGCCTTACCCGGCTATGCTGCGGGAAGAACAATACCGGGAACGAGATCCCGACCATCCAAGAGTCCAGACCGCTCAACGGGGCTATTTTCTGACGCACATATCCTACCGATAGTTCCGGGAAGAAACGGCTTCGTTCGATACGAAGCATGGCTTTCTTCTCATCGGCCACGCTCCGGAAGTAATTCAGATGGATATCGGACGGAGCGATCTCGGCTACGCGAGCGGGGAATAAAACCAATGTCGTATCCATAGGCAGCAATGGGGAATCCGAATAACAAGTCCATGAGAAACGACGGGCAGCCAATTGCAACTCCTCTTCCGCCTGCGACAAACGGGTCTGTAGATCGGCGACCAAGGTAGATGACATATTCCGCTCCAATAGCGTGATATCCCCTTGCTCATAACGCAACTGACTTGCCTTTCGCAAACGTCCGGCCCACTCGATCTGCTCTTTATACAAGGCACATAGATGAAAGGCATATTGATAATAAGCCCATGCCCGTTTTACCTCGGCCGTAATCTCCTTCTTCACCAAGTCCCGGTAATATTCTCCCGTGGCGACTTGACGGTTCACCAAGGCGTTCTTATAAAATGGGGTCAATAGAGAGCCCAAGGATTGCGTGATCTCCATCTGATTGTCGTTTCGTGTCTCACCGTTGATCTGCCCCATGAATAATTAAAGGTGGTCGGTGACACCTCCCAGCTCTCTCCCCGTGAAGCACGACTACGTTCAATGGATGCCGTGGCAGTCTTCAGGCGAGGATGATTCTCCAAGGCGATCGTCACGGCTTCTTCCAACGACACCGTCTGTTGGGCATGCGTGGGGAATAAGATACCTAAAAAAAGAAGAAACGGCAATAGGCGCTTCAACCAGTGTTGGCGCTTCCAAGCGGCCGAGCTATTTACCAACCGATAAAATACCGGGATAATAATCAACGTCAAGATCGTGGAGACAATCAAGCCTCCGATCACGACCGTCGCTAACGGACGTTGCACCTCCGCGCCCGCGGACTTCGCTATCGCCATCGGCACGAATCCTAGAGAAGCTACCAAGCCGGTCAAGAATACGGGGCGAAGTAGATGCGGACATCCTTTCGCAAGGATACGATTCGTTGTCATTTGATATTTAGTTTGTTTTCGTAAGTTATTAAAAATGATTAATCATTAATATACCCATTCAAAACCGCTACGCCAACAAGGCGATAAAGCCGACCCCCGCCGATATACTGAAAGGCAACCCTCGTAACCAAAGGGCCAGAATACCCCCTATCAAGGATAACGGGACGGTAGAAAATACCACCAGCGAGTAGGTAACACTCTTAAAGGCAAAGAACAACAGCAATAAGATCAATGACAAGGCGACCGGTATCACGATCGTAAGCGTATCGATCGCATTCCGCAAGTTCTCGAACTGGCCGCCATACTCAAAGTAGTATCCCGGTTCCAGCTTGATATGCTTGTCAAGGGTTTCTTGGATAGTACGCACGACTTTCTGGATATCAGCGTCACGGACATTCACCCCGATCACGATACGGCGTTTCGTGGCATCCCGGTTAATCTGTAGAGGCCCGTTGACCAGCTCGATCGTAGCGACCTCGCTAACCGGGATCTGGATTCCCTCGGCAGTCCGTACAAAGAGCTTATCCAAATTCAGATCCGCCACTTTATCATTATCCAGACGAAGCACCAAGTCGAAACGTCGCTCATTCTCGAAAACGACACCCGCCGCCTCTCCCGCATAAGCCGTACGGATGATCGTGTTCAACTCCTCTATATTCATCCCGTAACGGGCGATCTTGGCACGGTCGTAGTGTACGACCAATTGCGGCAGCCCCATCGCCTGCTCCACGATCACATCGGCGGCTCCCGGTACTTGCTCCACGAAAAGAGAAGCTTCCTTCGCCTTCTTATAAAGCTCCGCCATATCCTCTCCATATAGCTTGATCGCGATATCCGCCTTGGCTCCCGTCATCAATTCATTGAAGCGAAGCTGGATCGGCTGGCTGAAGTTAAACTCCGCCCCCGTAATCGGTTCCAAGGAAGCCTTCATCTTCTCCACCATCTCCGCACGGCTGGAGGCCGAGGTCCATTCCTTGAAAGGTTTCATCACGATCATGATATCTGCGTCTTCCACCGCCATCGGGTCGGTCGGAACCTCGGCCGTTCCGATCTTGGCTACCACGTGTTTGATCTCCGGGAAACTCTTCATCAAGGTCTCTTCCGCTTGCTTCGATAGCTCGATACTATGCGTCAGGGAACTACCGGCGGGAAGCGTCATCTGCATGGCGAAATCCCCCTCATCCAGCGTAGGGATAAACTCCGCCCCTAACCTCGTGAATAAGAAAAGGGACACAGCCAGAGCCGCGAAAGAGCAAGCGATCGTTCCCCAGATATGACGCAGACAGAAATGAAGCGTACGCCTGTAAACCCCATTTAATTTCCCGAAGAAACGATCGGCGAATGTAGGCTTCGAAGAGATCGTACGCTTTAGGAACAGGGAGGCCATCATCGGCACGTAGGTGAGCGAAAGGATCAAAGCTCCGATAATACAAAATACCAAGGTCTTCGCCATGGGGGTAAAATACTTGCCCTCTATCCCGGTCAGCGTAAGTAGCGGGAAGAAGACGATCAAAATGATCAATACGGCAAAGGTAGCGCTCCGGGCGACATGACCGGCTCCGGCCTCGACCTCCCGGTCCATCTCCTCGGCAGAGAGCGTACGCCCCATCAACCGCCTCGAATAGATATGCGCCAACATCCCCTCCAATATAACGATCGATCCATCGACCACGATACCGAAATCGATGGCCCCCAAACTCATCAGGTTGGCGGAGACCCCGAAAACACGCATCAAGATAAAAGCGAAAAGCATCGCCAACGGGATCACGGAAGCCACGATCAAACCGGCCCGCACATTCCCCCAAGAAGATGATCAATACGATAAAGACGATCAACGCTCCCTCTATCAAGTTACGGATCACGGTGGATATATTTCGGTCTACCAATTCGGAACGATTCAAATAAGGTTCTACACGAACACCTTCCGGCAACATTTTCTGTACCCTTTCGACCCGTGCCTCCAGTTCCTTGGTCACGACATTGGCGTTCGCACCCTTCAACATCATGGCGATACCGCCCACGCACTCTCCCTCGCCATCCTTTGTCATGGCTCCAAAACGCTTGGCGGAACCAAAGCGAACCGAGCCGACATCGCTTATATGAATCGGTATCCCTCCACGGTTCGTGATCACAATGCGCTCGATGTCCTTTATCTTGCCGATCATTCCCTCGCTACGGATGTAGTAAGCCTTATTGATTTTCTCGATATAACTGCCGCCTGTATTCTGGTTATTCCGGTTGAGCGCCTCGAACACCTCGCCGATCGTAATATTCAAGGAATAAAGGGCATCCGGATCTACCGCCACCTCATACTGTTTCAGATAGCCGCCAAAGCTATTGATCTCCACGATACCCGGTATACCGCTCAGTTGCCGTTTCACGATCCAGTCCTGAATGGTACGGAGTTCCATGGCGTCGTATTTCTCCTCATAACCGGGCTCCACGCTCAATACATATTGATAAATCTCGCCCAAGCCGGTCGTGATAGGCATCAGCTCCGGCGTACCCAGTTCCGTGGGGATTTCTCCCGCCACGGTCTGTATCTGCTCGTTTATAAGTTGGCGGGCATCCAAGGTAGGCACGCTTTCCTTAAACACGACCGTTACCAATGACAGGCCAAAGCGGGAAACGGAGCGGATCTCTTCCACGTTCATGATATTACTCATCGCTATCTCGATAGGCATGGTGATCAATTGCTCTACCTCTTGCGGGGCCAAGGTTGGCGATACCGTCACGATTTGCACTTGATTGTTCGTTATATCCGGTACGGCATCTATCGGTAAAGTCATCATGGCATAGATTCCCCCCAGAAGCAGAAACAAGGTTGTCAACCCAACGAATAGTTTCTTCTGAATAGAAAAATGGACAATCGCTTTAAACATCACTTCATTTATTTAATATAATAGTTACAAAAATAAAAGGTAAGCGTTTGTCTGCCCCGTATAAAATAATGAAGTGACCGAAATCAAGGTTGAAGTATCGGTATGAGGAGTTGGAGCATATCAATAGAAAAAGGCTTCACATGCCCTCTATGACACATGAAGCCCCTTTTGTTATCCTATATAAATAATAAGAATCGTTGCCGTTAAAAGCGGATCAGCACTTAATGCTCAACTGTCGCAACACCTCACGGATCTTCTCATACGTGACGATACGTGTAGGAACCAAAGGCAAACGAAGCTTATTCTCGATAAAGCCCATCATATTTAACATACTCTTCGCTCCGGCAGGATTTCCATCCACGAACAACAGGCTGAACAGCTCCGTGAAGCTGTGATGGATCGTACGTGCGCTATCATAATCACCCGCCAAGGCCAGACGTACCATACGGCTAAACTCACGAGGGAAGGCGTTACCGATCACGGAGATCACTCCCACCGCACCTAATGTCATTAAAGGGAAAGTAATACCATCGTCACCGGAGATCACGTTGAAACGGGCCGGCTTGTTCTTGATGATATCATCCATCTGGGTGATATTGCCGGAAGCCTCTTTCACGGCGATCACGTTATCGAACTCACGGGCGATGCGAAGCGTAGTCTCAGCCGTCATGTTCACGCCCGTACGCCCCGGTACGTTATAGAGTACGATCGGTAAATGGGTAGCGTTGGCGATCGCCTTGTAATGCTGGTAAATCCCTTCTTGGGAAGGCTTATTATAATAAGGTACGACCGAGAGGATAGCGTCGATACCCTCAAAATTATCTGTCTTCAACTTCTCGACAACCGACCGTGTACAATTACCTCCCACGCCTAATACGATAGGGATACGGCCCCGTACACGAGTCACTACCAAGCTTATAATGTTTTTCTTTTCTTCTTCCGTAAGTGTAGGAGTTTCCGCTGTAGTTCCCAGCACTACCAAATAATCCGTACCGTTCTGCACCTGATAATCCACCAGCTTGCCTAACGCCTCGTAATCTACACTCTCATCTTCCTTGAATGGCGTGATCAACGCCACACCCATTCCTTTTAAATTTATGTCTGCCATGGGGAAAATATTCCTTTTTGTTATTTAGCACTGCAAAAATAAGGAAATTATATCATTTAGCACGGATGGAACGCAAATAAAATAATATCTGTCCGAATAAATACTGAATATCGTCCTTATCTGTTACAGTCAAGCCTAAGTCGTACCATTCTTGGCCCGGATACTTAATCCCGACCTTGAAGGCGGATGGATGCCGGAGAGCGATGTATTGCAAGGCATAACAACCCGGCCGGGTGATATCGATCAAGATATCCGCCTTGAGAGCGCCCACCTTTTCCAAGACACTATCTGAAGGGAATCCCCACGCATTGAGATCGCTCTTTGAATGTACAGGAATATTGGAATCGTCGAAAGGAATATCCGCTCCTCCAGACGGCACATACACACACGTCTTGATATCCTTCTTCGCCTTGCGCAAAGGCTCCAAGGCCCTCATGACGTCCTCGTGATCCTCTATATTATACAAGACCAAAAGCGAACGTGCCTCATCCAAGGAAAGGGAACGATGCGGACGCCCCCCGGCGTCCGACACTAAAGCCTGTATCTTCTTCTTGATAAAATAATTCGTAAACATTTATTCCAGCATATTTAAGAACGCATCCTCGTTGATAATCTTCACACCCAGCTTCGCCGCTTTCTCCAGCTTGGCCGGTCCCATATTCTCGCCGGCAAGGATATAATCGGTCTTCCCTGAGACGGAGCCGCTATTCTTGCCGCCATGTTGCTCAATCATCGCCTTATACTCGTCACGTGAATGCTTGGAAAATGTCCCGCTGATCACGATCGTCAATCCTTTCAACTTCTCGGAACGGTTCGCCAATTGCTCCTCGGAAACCGCCATCCGCAAGCCCTGTTCCTTTAATCGGTTCACCAACGTACGGTTCTTCTCGTCCGAGAAATAACTCAATACACTCTGGGCGATCCGCTCGCCGATCTCGTCCACGGCTACCAAATCCTCTAAAGACGCCTGCTCCAATGCCTCGATCGAGTGGAAAGCCGAGGCCAAGCGTTTAGCGACCGTCTCTCCCACGAAACGAATCCCCAGACCGAACAAGACCCTCTCAAAAGGAACTTGCTTGGATTCCTCCAGACTCGACATCAGATTCTGGGCGCTCTTCTCCGCCCACCGTTCCAGACGCAATAAATCGGCAACCGTCAACGTATATAAGTCCGCCGAGTCTTTTACATAACCGGCGTTGTACAAATCCTCCACCGTTTCCGGGCCTATATTGATATTCATCGCCTTCCGGGTCACGAAATGCTCTATACGCCCCTTGATCTGAGGAGGACAGCCCGACTCGTTCGGACAGTAATGCGCCGCCTCTCCCTCCGGACGCACCAAAGGAGTCCCGCACTCCGGACACACACGGATAAAGCGGACCTTATCCCCCATCAGCATCGAACGAGCCTCCACGTTCACTCCCACGATCTTCGGGATGATCTCCCCGCCTTTCTCCACATACACTTGGTCGCCGATATGCAAGTCAAGCCCCTCGATAATATCGGCGTTATGCAAGGAAGCCCGCTTCACCACCGTCCCCGCCAACAATACGGGCTCGAGGTTCGCCACCGGAGTGACCGTCCCCGTCCGTCCCACTTGGAAAGAGACCGAGTTCAAGCGAGTCTCGGCACGCTCCGCCTGAAACTTATAAGCGATCGCCCAGCGAGGGCTTTTCGACGTAAAACCTAAGTTCCTCTGCTGACGAAGCGAGTTTACCTTCAACACGATTCCATCCGTCGCCACGGGCAGGTTCTTACGTTCCACATCCCAATTAAGCGATATAATCGAATATATCCTGTAGGCTCTGGCATTTACGGATCACGTCCGGAATCTTAAAACCCCGATGCGCGAGCCGCCTGCAAATTCTCATAATGCCCTTCGGCCGGCAGGTTCTCACCCAATAAATAATAGAAATAAGCATCCAGCTTACGGGAGGCCACGATAGCCGGGTTCTGCTGTTTCAACGTACCGGAAGCGGCGTTGCGAGGATTGGCGAACAAGGGTTCCTCCTGCTCCTCCCGCTCCTTATTCAAGCGATCGAACTCCGCCCAAGGCAGCAATACCTCGCCACGGATCTCGAACTCCTCCGGAAAATCAGAACCCCGGAGTCTTAATGGAACCGAACGGATGGTCTTGATATTCGCCGTCACGTCATCACCACGAGTACCGTCGCCACGGGTCACGGCACGCGTCAAGCGTCCTTTCTCATAGGTCAAAGAGATAGAAGTGCCATCATATTTAAGCTCCGCCACAATCTCGAAAGGCTCATTCAAGGAGCGGACCGTACGATCATAAAAATCTCGGATCTCATCCTCGGAGTACGTATTACCCAACGAAAGCATCGGATATTTATGTACCACTTGCTCAAACTCTTTCGAGAGGTCGCTCCCCACTCGCCGAGTCGGGGAATCTGGATCGGCGAACTCGGGATGCGCCGCCTCCAGTTCCTGCAACTCTTTCATCATCTTATCAAACTCAAAGTCTGATATTGTCGGTGCCGAAAGCACATAATAATTATAATTATGCCGCTCCAGCTCATCACGCAGGGCTTTTATCTTTGCTTCGACCATATTAGTATATTAATTCTACGTTGTCTATCCAAAACGTATTTCCCGGAGAGCCGATATAGGCCCCTCCGTGGCTGGAGGTGAACTGCAACACCATATGCGTAGGTGCCTCGCCCGGCTCCGCCCAGCCTACCTCTTGGATAGGAACGCTTTTTCCTTTACTATTTAACGTATAACGTTCCTCTACTTGTATACGCATATACGGTTTATATTCGGGCTTGGATGTTATATTTCCATAAAGGATCGGGTAAGTAGCGTCATTTACCCAATCAGGGGTAGATTCCGTATAGCGTTGCACCATCGTACCGACCCGCTTGGAATAAACATTCCCTTCCTCGTCTTCCCATCGTTTCTGCAACAACAAGATCACCGCCAAGGAATCCTGCCCGGCCACCGTACTCTTACGGCTGAACCCCGTACTACGTACCCGATTCTTCTCGGGAGCGGCTTTCACCTTATAATCAAACCGCAACGCTTTCGGCTTCTTGGAGAAAGGCACTCCTGATTGTAACATCGCTTGGGGGTTCTTTGTTCCCTTGATCGGCTCATGCACCGTACCCAAGAAAACGGAGCCGGCGGCGATCACCTCGATATCCACCAAACCGAAAACCTTCACGCTCTCATAACGGGTCTCCATGCGGGCGCACATCCCATCCCCCCGTTTCTCCGGGAAAACAGACGTATTGGTTTTCACCACTCCCGCCACTTTCGCCATCACGTTGGAAGTAGCCCACGGAGAACCGCCCATATTACGAAACGCCGTATTACCGACAATCGTATCCGAGGGCCCCAGCTCATAAAGCCATTTCGTATTTCCCCCGATAATGCCAGACTCATGAATCTCACGGACAATCCAATTATCCATGTCTCCATAAGCGAAGGGCACCACATTCTCCGATGTCACCCCATCCCCGTCCGCGAGAACCACGGACAAAGGCATACAAGCGATTGCCAAAAATAACGCTTTCTTTCTTAAACTCAAACCCATCCCTCTATCAATTTAATACCTATCTAACCCTTTATTTATAAGCTATAGCCCCATTCCTTCAAGGCCATGCCCCAATTTTCCTCTACGAGCCGGACCGTACGATCCTCGTACTTGTATTGGTTCTTCTTGTAGCCCTTCTTCTTGCCCAGATACTTCTCTATATCCGCCTTAGACTCCTTAAAGCCGGGTAAGTTTAATGACCCGTAGATATTTTCCGTCATGGCGAAAGCGTCTTTCTCGAAATCCTCGAACTTCACTTCCACCAGATTGCCTTCCGGTATCAGGTGCTTCTCTTCCTCGTACTTGTAGAAAAGACGGCGATATACCTCGATGAAGTTCGCCTCGATCTGCTCGTTCGTGATATCCTGCAAACGCAATGGCTGGATCGTATTCGTAAAGAAACTGCGGGTACTCTCGAATACCGTATACGGATTTCGCTTCAAGTAGATGAACTTAGCGTTCGGGAACATCTCCAGCAATGTCTTCACACGCCCCGTATGCGGTGGGTTCTTGCTCAAATACTGCGTACCGTTCGTATTCCAGAGGGAAACCTTAACCAGACGCATGAAAGTATCCATGAAGATCCGCCGCTCCTCCTCCGTGATATCGTTAAACAATAAGTAACGATCGCAATACTCCATCCAGCGTTTCGGGAAGAACCAGAAATTATAATACGTATAAGGCATCATGTTCGACAAGGCGAACTCCTCCTCTTGCGGAAGATCCACCTTCAACTCCATATTATCGGTCGGACGCTTATCCGGCATCAAGAAAGCCATGTTCTTCTTGAAGAAAGGCTGCCCCCAGAGCATCAGGTGCGGGAATACCGTCTGGTACGTCGTGGTATAACCGAAATGCTTATCGCAGGCGAAGATGTTATGTACAAAGGTCGTACCACTCCGCCAATGCCCCAAGATAAACAAGGGGTCCATCTCCAGCGGCTTATCGGCCAATTTCTTGAACCGGCTATCCTCGATCGGCTTCAAGGCGCTCAACAGGCGGCAAACACCGGTCGTAAGGCGATACTTACCCTTAAAGCCCTTGTCTATCTGCTGCCGGGCCGTCACCTTCCTGAACGTATCCCAATCCGCCCCGACCAACGTATTGATCGGTAGCTTATCAAACTCCAACAATCCCATATCCTATCGTTTTTCCGTTATACATTTCACAGATACGCCCTGCCGGCCCAACTCCTCACAAACCTTACGGATCGCCTCATAATGCTCCTCTCCGATTCCCATCTCCGGGAGGTTCAAGGTAGCCAAAGCGTCTTCCGTCACCATATCTTTAGCGTCCACACGGTCGATGATCATACCCACGGCGGACGTATTATTCGTAATCGGATCGATCAAGATAAACGAGCCGGTCTGCTTATTCCTCCTATACGGATCGAAGAACAACTCCTTGCCGGTAGTAAATACCACACGGCCGATCTCGTTCAGCTCCAGATGATCCACGGAAGACTGCTCCATCGTGTTCACGTTCACCTTATAGCGGATACTATCCACACGGGCACGTGTCGTATGAGTGGTCTGCTTGATGTAGAACTGCTTGTTCACGTCCATGGCTTCCTCATCCATCCACACCAGCATGGCCTCGAAATTACGGTCGCAGATCGGCAAGTTATCCGGGTGCACCAGCATCTCCCCACGGGAGATATCGATCTCGTCCTCCAAGGTGATCGTAATACATTGAGGAGGGAAAGCCTGCTCCAACTCACCCTCGTAGGTGACGATGCTCTTTACCTTCGAGGTCTTCCCGGAAGGCAACGCCATCACCGTATCTCCCTTACGCACGATACCGCTGGCCACCTTGCCGCTAAACCCACGGAAATCCAGATTCGGGCGCAACACGTATTGCACCGGATAACGGAAGTCCTCGTAGTTACGATCCAAGTCGATAGGCACGTTCTCCAGATAATCCAATAAAGACGTACCCTCGTACCAAGGCGTGCGATCACTCTTCTCCACCACGTTATCGCCATCCAAGGCCGACAAGGGGGATATACGTGATATCCGGGATATCCAGCGGCTCCACGAAACGTTTATAATCCGCCACGATCCGGTCGAACGTATCCTTGTCGAAGTCCACCAAGTCCATCTTATTCACGGCCAGCACCACATGCTTGATCC
>ENA-OQJN01000518-OQJN01000518.1-human-gut-metagenome-genome-assembly--contig:-NODE-518-length-15507-cov-3.976138_pt1 | contig 15507 bp, 7 predicted proteins | sample MGYA00242610_ERZ504777 | MGnify/ENA primary metagenome ERZ504777 (study PRJEB26092, sample SAMD00036350) | human gut metagenome | host: Homo sapiens | study: EMG produced TPA metagenomics assembly of... | reverse complement strand
TGTGGATAATATCTTGCCGCAATGGGGGGATGCCATTGTTTGGAATGAGTTCCATATGTCCACGGAATTTCCAATTTATTGGGATTAATTTAAAAAAGCCACACACACTTTTTGTCCTATAAGCCTACTTAGGAGTGAGACCGTTTTTGTTAATCTAAAAAGGACCCTGTGAAGGGTCCTTTTTAGGTTGTAATATTGTAGCGTGTTTGAAGAAAGTTAATGAAAAATTTTTTATAAACATTCATTGCCGGAGATGAAGTTAGTTGTCAGCTTGTCACTGATGAAGTGGGGTGGCAAACTGTTGTGATGAAGTTGCCGGCAATGAAGTGTTAACGAATTAAGCCTGAGTCTGAATAGGTTGAGGCGCGGTGCGTTCCAAATGCAAGTCTTCAATCATCTGTAAGTCTTGGAGTGGGGAACGACCATCGGTGGTTAAGTAACCGCCTACCATGATACCGTTGAGACCGCCGGATAATGCTAAGGCCTGTAAGTCGCGGAGGTTAACTTCACGACCGCCGGCTGTACGAATCTGTGCATGTGGCAATACGAAACGGAACATGGCGAAAGTACGTAAAATTTCCAATGGAGGCAATGGTTTGTTGTGTTCAAATGGAGTGCCTTTGATTGGATTCAAAATATTGAGCGGCACGGAATCGATGCCGAGACGTTTTAATTCATAAGCCATTTCAACGCGTTGTTCCAAGGTTTCATTGAGACCGAGGATACCGCCGGAGCATACGCGGATGCCTGCTTTTTTAGCGTTTTCAATGGTGGACATTTTGTCAGCAAAGTTGTGAGTGCTGCAAATGTTAGGGAAGTTGCTTGGTGCCGTTTCGATATTGGAATGGTAACGAGTTACACCGATAGCTTTCAACTGAACAGCCTGTTCGTAAGTAAGAAGACCTAAGGAACAGCAAATTTCAAGACCTGTTTCTTCGTGAATACGACGAAGAGCACTCAAAATCTGTTCAAATTCTTTAGGATTGTTGGTGTTACGACCGCTGGTTACGATGGAGAAGCGGATAGCACCGGCTTCTTTTGCTTTACGAGCGTGTTCAACGATATCTTCTTCGCTCATAAACGGATATACGGTAACGCCTGTTTCGTGATGAGCCGATTGGGCGCAGAATTTACAGTTTTCAGGGCATTTGCCGGAACGTGCGTTAACAATCGCACAAAGGTCAACTTCGTTGCCGCTGAATTTTTGACGAATTTTATCGGCCATAGCCAATAAAATCATTGTATCTTCGTCGGAAACATGAATTAATTCTTCAGCTTCCTTTGGCGTGATTTCACCACCATCTAAGATGCGTTGGGCGTACGCAATAATTTCTTCATAGCCAATAGTTTGTTTTGTTGTCATGAACCTACACCTCTGTATTTCTTTAGTTTATCCCGCTCTACCTGGGAGCTTCGGCTGTGGGTCTACTTGATATTAACCATTAGCCGTTGCCTATATTATACGAACATGATTTAAGATAGTCAACCATGAATTTTTAATCATAGTTAACAATAACCGAAAATTATAAATATGGTTAACAATTGTAATGTCAGTTTGTAAAAAATTTACAAAAAATGGATAGGACAGATTACCATTTTCAAGAGGCTGTGATAAAATAAGAAGTAATGTAGTAAGTATTGTTTTACACGGCTTAAAAGTCGGTGAGGGGGCGAGGCATCTGTTAACAATTGAACGTAAAAGTGTCACGCCTTTATATGAACAGATTTATCAATACCTTAAATCTCGAATTGAGCACGGACAATATGCGGCCGGTTCCCGTTTACCGTCGGTTCGTTCCTTAGCCGGTGAAGTGGGAGTAAGCAAGATTACGGTGGAACAGGCCTATTTGCAGTTGGCCGCGGAAGGCTATATTAAGGCTCATGATCGCTCGCCCTATGAAGTGTTGCCTTTGCCGATTTTATTGGACAACGGCTCTCATTTTGCAAAGAGCCATGAATTGAGTGGCACCGATGCCGAGGTTGACAATATTTTGAATGAAAAGGCAGCCGAAGCGGACATAAGCGGTGTGAGTCAAAACGGAACTCGGATGGAGCTTACAAGGTTAGCCAATCAAAGGGAACTAACTGCTAAAGCAACACAGGCCGTGCCCATTCGCTATAATTTTGCTACCGGTGCCATGGATCCGGAGGGTTTTGACTATACGCGGTGGAAGCGATATATCGGTTATATCTTGCGTGAACCGGAACGGCTTTTGGCCTACGGCCACCCGCAAGGGGAACCGGAACTGCGGGCTGAGCTGGCGAAGTATTTGAATAATGCCCGCGCTGTGCGTACCACGGTGGATCATATTATTATCGGCAGCGGTACGCAGGCTATGGTCATGATGCTGGCAGCCCTTTTAAAACGTGCCGGCCTCACCACGGTGGCCGTTGATGCCAGTGTTATCATCGGGGTAACGCATATTTTTAACGATTACGGATTTACCGTTATCACCGTGGACCAGCATAGTGAGACCTTGTTGGCAGACCTGCGTAAAGCCGGTGTGGAAGCCTTGTACTGCACGCCGTCTCATGGCGATAGGCAAGGCCGAGTCATGAGTGTAGGCCGACGCAAGGAATTGTTACACTGGGCGGCGGAGCAAAACAGTTATCTCATTGAAGATGATTATGACAGCGAACTTCGCTATTACGGACGGCCCATTTCGTCCTTGCAGGGGATGGCCACGACGGAGCGGGTTATCTATTTGGGGACCCCGTCAAAAGTGTTGCCCCCATCTATTCGCATTAGTTACATGGTTTTGCCACCGGTGCTGTGGAGCGATTTTTTAACCTATCGCACATCGTATCGGCAAAGCGCCGGTGTGATGGAGCAGCTCGTATGGGCGCGTTATATTAAGGATGGCGAGTGGTCCAAACAAATTCGTCGTTTGCGTAAGCACTATGCGGATAAAAGTAAGGTTTTAGCGGCACAGTTGCAGCAAACATTTGGCGATGCCGTTAAAGTATATCTGCCGGAAGGCGGTGTTTATATAGGTCTTACGATTTTTACGGATAAGGGAGCGGACGCTCTTTTGCAAAAAGCCCGTGAGGCCGGTTGTGATGTACGCATTGAAGCAGACGGCGACGACGAAGTACGTTGTCTGTTATCATTCAGTGCGATTCCGACCAACGAATTGGAAGCGGCCGTAAAAGAATTGGGCAACGCTTGGAAAGGAATGTGAGATGATACCATTTCGCTTTATACAATGCGGAGACCTTCACTTGGGGACTCCTTTTAAATATTTGAAATCATTAGGCAAGCAAGTGGACGAAGCAGTCAATCGTGCTACCTATCAGTCGTTTACGAATATTGTGGATTTTGCCATCGAACAGCAGGTGCACGCCGTGCTGATTACGGGCGATATTTATGATAGTGAAAAACATAATTTGGAAGCACAGGTGCGTTTTGCCTATGAATGCGAACGCCTTAGTGAGCATAAGATTCCCGTATTTTTAGTACAGGGCAATCATGACCCGGCGGAAAGTTGGGCGGCCAAAATCAGCTTGCCAAGTTCCGTGTATGTGTTCAGCTCTACACAGAGTGAGCGTCAACCTTTATATGTGAAAAACAAGGTGGCTGCGTATATTTACGGCATCAGTACGAGTAATCAAAACCGAGCCGACAATGTGGCGCAGCAATTGAAACCTTGGTCGGACGACCCGTTCTCCATCGGGATTTTTCACGGTACCGTAGGCTCAGCCGGTGAGCACGAAACGGTGGGACCCACTACACTGGGGGAATTGACGGCGTCGCCTATGAACTATTGGGCTATCGGCCATATTCATAAACGGCAGGTGTTAAATGAAACGCCTTATGTGGTGTATGCCGGTAATATTCAAGGCCTTCATAAAAAAGAATTGGGACCTAAAGGTTGCTACTTGGTTGATGTGAACGCCAAAGGTCGTGTGACTCTGCAGTTTCACGAAACGGCGCCCATTCGCTTTGAGCAGGTAACCATCGATATTGGCGCGCTGGGCAGTACCGGCGATATGGTGGAAATGATTCGCCATAAGAAGGAAATGCTGCGTAAATTGAAAAAGCAGGTGCTCCTCGAAATTGTGCTCACCGGCGAAGGGGCCTTGTATGAACTTTGCAGTCAAGACGAAGTGCGCCAAACTTGGCTTGAAATGGCGCAGGCGGAAGAACGTAATAAGTTTAATTTCGTCATGCCTTTCAGTATTGTGGACCGCACCCGGGGCGTAACGGACTGGACGGCGCGTCGTGAAATGGAAGATATGGTGGGCGACTATTTGCGCAGTTATGATACAATCGCCAAACTGCCGGCCGTAGAGCGCGCTTCCACGATTCGCAATCTCATTGCGGAACGGCCGGAAAGTAAAAGGCTCGGTATGTATCAGGAACTGTTGACAGATGATGTTTTATTAGACGCATTGCGACGAGCGGAAGCGGAAGGTGCTCGTTGCCTCATGGGAGATACGGATGAGGATTAAGGAAATATATATTAAGGAATTTGGCCCTTATCACGAATGGTCGTTCACACCGGCCGGTGAAGGGGTACAAGTTATTTACGGCCCCAACGAAAGCGGCAAGACTTCCTTATTGGAAGCCCTTCGCTTTTTGTTGTTTGGTAAAAAAGTAAACGTACGGCTACGGCTCGGGCTATCTTGTGGTAGAACGGGAGGGCGTGTCCTATCATATCGGCCGAGACGGAAAAAAGCTTAATTTCTATCCCTTAGGCAAAGGGCCGATTTCGGAAGAACCGGCGGCTCTATGGTGGCATGGTCTCGACAAAAAGACCTATGATAGAATTTTTGCCATTACCGTTGATGAATTGCAAGGGGCGGATGTGCTGGCCGAAGTGGAAGTGCGAGCTCGCTTCTTCGGCGGCGAGGGCGGTGAGCGCCTCAGCACGGCCGTGAAGGATATTGAAAAAGCCTCCTCCGATTTACTGGTTGCTTCGGCGAACGGGAAGCGAAAAATCAATGTGCTTATGGAGCGGTTGAAACAGCTCCGTGAAAAGATGGCGGACCTCGGCAAGAATGAAGAGGCGTATACGGCGTACCAACAGGAGTTGGACGGCATCGCCACGACGGAAAAGGAATTGCAGGAGCGCCTTAAAGAATGGCAAGATTATGGCAAGGACGTGGACCTTGTATTGCGTGCCTGGGATGTATATAAACGGGCGGAACATGCGAAAGAGCAGATGAATACCTATGCGGTTACAGATTTGCTTGAAAAAGACGCTTTCTATGAACTGGACGAAAAGATTACGGAATGTCGTAATAATATGAAGCTCTGGAGTGGTAAAGAAGCGGGTCTCGTGCCGGAAAACTTTGCTCCCGATTCTTTGGTAGGCGTTTACAGTCAAGAGATTGAAAACCTGTTCCAAGAATTGGGCCAGTGGACGCAACTTCAAAAAGATTGCGAACAAGGGCGTAACTATTTAAAACGAGTTAAAGAACAGTTGGATTTGTCCCGTACTTTGCATAATGCTTGGCGGGCGGATGCACAAATGCCGGAAAAAGTGGACTGGGCAACCGGTGAAAAACTGGCCCGTGAACTTCGCAGCGCCCAAGATAATTATTTGAATTGGCAAGGTCGTAAACCGGTTGAGCCGGCAGACATTGCCAACTCCACGGTGAAAGACGAAGAAAATTCCCTGAAGGAATTGGAAGCCGGCATGGCCCAATTGAAACAGGCCTTTACGGAGTATGAAAACAGCATAGCTAAGGAAAATGAACTCAACCAAAGTGGCCCGTCACCTTTATATCGCTATGGCGCCATCGCACTCATTGTTATTGGCATTGTCCTCATGATGGTGCTTCCCGATATAGGCCTTTGGGCAGGCATTCTTTGCTTCCTTTTAGCAGCGGGTGCTTTTGGCTATGGTTGGCAGCAAGGCCGCAAATTTACGGGCCTTCGCGAAGCAGCTTTGCACCAGCGTGAACGCTGGGACGAGCTGGTAAAAGCCATGGCTCGTGATTTGGAATTACCGGAACCCAAAACAGCGGCCGATATTAAGGATTTGGAAGATTCGGTAGCGGCTAAACGGGCGGCTTTCAGTAATCAGAATTTAATCTTGGCTAAAATTCACAGCTATGAACAGGTACATAATCAGTGGCTGGAAGAAGGTAAAAAATTGGAAGCCGCCGGTAATGCGGCCATGGAAGCTTGGCAACGTTGGTTACCGGAAGGGGCCAGCCGTGTTTTGACGGACAATCAATTCTTTGCCCTCAAACAGGAATACGATACGTATATGGAAGATTTCAACCAGTATAAAGATTATGAAAAACGCTTGGCAGAACATGAGGCAACCCTTAAGGATATTGAATCTCGTTGCGCGGCTTTGTGGGAAAAATTGGAACTGGATATTCCGGTTACGCCGATTGAATTGCGTCGTGTTTATAATCTTTTGAAATCCCATCGTCAAAACCAGGTCCGTTGGGAACAAAAAGAATCACAGCGTCGCAATTATCATGAAGAATATGAGCAGTGGAGCCGCCAAGAAAAGGCACTGTTGTTGGAACAGCAAGAGTTTTTACAAAAGACCGGGGTCGCTACGGCCGGCGAATATCGTCAGCGTTTATTGTTGCAAGATCAATATGTGCAGTGGCAAAAAGTGTACGAACAGAGCCGTGATCAATTGGCCTTGTTTGCTCCGAAGAAAGACGGTCAGGAAGCTTTGTATCGTCGTTTGAAATCGGGCAATAAAGAAAAGTGGCAGACCGAAGCGGAACGAAGCCATTCGGAAATGGCGGCCTTGCAAAAACGTTTAGCTGCTTTGTATGAAAAACGCGGCCAGATTCAGGAAGCAATGCGCACCTTATCACAGGATAAGGCTCTGTCCTTGGCGCTGCAGGAAGAACAACAGTTGGAAGGGGAATTGCAGGAAGCGTTGACAGCCTGGGCGACCCAAGTTTTGGTAAGCCATTTCATGGAACTGGCACAGATGGACTATGAAAAAGACCGTCAGCCGGAAGCTATGGCGAAGGCTTCGAAATATTTGTCTTTGATGACAGACGGCAAATATACTTTACAATTGGGGGACAGCACGGCCAATGTGGAAGCGGTGCTCACATCCGATGAAGTGGTACCGACGGAGCGTTGGAGCAGCGGCATGGGCGATCAGGTATACCTCGCCTTGCGCCTCAGCTTGGCCAGCGTGTTTGCACAGCGCGTGGAATCATTGCCGATTATTTTGGATGACATTTTGTTGCGCTTCGATGAAGGTCGACAAAATGCGGCCTTGAAGCTATTGGCTCATATTGGCCAAAGTGAACAAATTTTGATCTTTACCTGTCAGCAGGGCACGGCGGAACGCAGTGCGCAGCTCGATGGCGTGAGCGTGTACGACTTGTCGACCCGCGAAGCCATGTAGGTGAATAGAACAAAATGTAAATTTATAAACTGAAATAGATTAAAAATACAGGAAGTTATCATTTGACGAGCTGTATGGAAAATCTGAAAACCTCTCTGAAAATAATTCAGAGAGGTTTTTTGTATTTAAAAGTACCTTGTATACATGAGATTAATGCACAGTATGTATGGCATATTGCTATATGATTTTTTTTGACAATAGGTATATAATAGAAACAATCTATTTTCTATAGAATGGATATAAGGCGTATAATCATAGATTGTTAGACGTTGGTACAGGCTAATAGCGATTCCCGGCGGAGCTATTTGATATAGCTTTGGGGAGGCTGTGGGCATGAACTCGTTGGACGAAAGTGATTGTCTTAATATAGAAATAGCAATTGCCCGTGCTAGGGCAGCTAAAGAGAGAGTATAGGGTTTGGAAGGAGCAAGGGCTTATGGGACAAGCACATCAAGGGACATATCAAAAATCAGGAAGCGTACACCAACAAGGAAAAACGCAAATTGAAATTCAGCAGCAGGAACAGGCGCAATGGCAAAAGCAGGGCTTATATGATGCGGCCTATGAAAAAGACGCCTGCGGCATGGGTTTTGTAGTCGATATTAAAGGCCGTAAATCCCATGATATTATCGATGACGGTTTGCGTATTTTGGAACGTTTGGAACACCGTGGCGCGCGTGGCGCCGATGCTTCATCCGGTGACGGCGCCGGTATTTTGGTGCAAATTCCGCACGACTTTTTCCGTCGTGAATGTGAAGTGTTGGGATTTTCCTTGCCACCGGTTGGGAGTTACGGTGTAGGCATGGTATTTGCCCATCGTTATGAAACCCTTCGCAATAAGCAGAAGGCGATTTTGGAAAACATTGTTCGCGAAGAAGGTCAAGTCGTACTCGGTTGGCGTGAAGTGCCGGTCGATTCCCATGCCGTGGGCGCCGAAGCGGCAGCCATTCGACCTTGGCTCATCCAGATTTTTATCGGTAAAGGCGATAATATCATGAACGATGAAGAGTTTGAACGCAAACTGTATGTAATTCGTAAAGAAGCGGAAAAACAGATTATTCCTCTCAGCAAAGCGGAAAGCGGCGATTTCTACATTGCTTCGTTGTCCGCCAAAACCATCGTTTATAAAGGGATGCTCACACCAAAGCAGCTCCGAGAATTTTATCTTGATTTAGTGGATTTGGATTTCACGTCGGCCTTAGCCATGGTGCACTCCCGTTTCAGTACCAATACATTCCCAAGCTGGGCGCGGGCTCATCCGAATCGCTTCATTGTCCATAATGGGGAAATTAATACCATTCGCGGCAATATTAACTGGATTAATGCCCGCGAAGGCAAAGCCGATTCGGAATATTTTCCGCAAATTAAAAAGTATTCCCCGTTGTTGACGATACCGGTTCCGATTCGGCCATGTTCGACAACACGCTTGAGTTCTTATATATGACGGGCCGCAGTTTGCCGCATGCCATGATGATGATGATTCCGGAACCTTGGGAAAACAACGAGCTCATGAGTCAGGAGAAAAAAGACTTTTACGAGTTTAACAGCTTCATGATGGAACCTTGGGATGGTCCTGCTGCTATGGGCTTTACGGACGGTACCGTTATCGGCGGTGTGTTGGACCGCAACGGTTTGCGCCCGTCCCGTTACTATATTACGGGCAATGATCGCCTCATTATGGCGTCCGAAGTAGGCGTTGTCAATGAAGCGGCTGAAAACATTCGCTATAAAGGTCGTTTGGAACCGGGCAAAATGCTCCTCGTTGATACGAAGGAACAGCGTATTGTATCGGATGAAGAAATTAAACATCGTATTGCTACTGAAAAACCGTACGGGGAATGGGTGAAAGAACATATCATTCACTTGGACAGCATTGAGCAGGCGACGGATGATGAAATTCCGACAGTGTCCAACTTGAAAGAATTGCAGCAAGCTTTCGGCTATACTCAGGAAGATTTTGGTGCGTATGTTACAGCCTATGGCTAAAGATGGCAAAGATCCGGTAGGCGCCATGGGGGCTGATGCACCGTTGGCCATTTTATCGGATAAACCGCAGTTGTTGTACAGTTATTTTAAACAATTATTTGCACAAGTAACGAATCCGCCAATCGATGCGATTCGTGAAAAAATGGTAACCTCCACCGGCGTAATGTTCGGTAACAGCGGTAACATGATGGATCCGCACAAAAGCGGCACTTATTGTGTGTACTTGGATAGCCCGATTTTGACAAATAAAGAATTTGCCGCCATTCGTAAATTAGATTGTCGCCGCATGAAGAGCACCGTTTTATCCATTCTCTTTGACCCGGCCGAAGGCACGCAAGGAATGCGCAAAGCCTTACAGGCTCTTTGTGAAAAAGCGGAAGAAGCGGCGCGCTCCGACCATAATGTGTTGGTTTTATCCGACCGTGGCGTTGATGCCAATCATGTAGCTATTCCGGCACTCCTCGCTGTAGCAGCAGTGCACAATCATTTAATTAAAAAAGTACTCCGCACCGATATCGGTTTGGTCCTCGAATCGGGGGAACCGCGTGAAGTTCATCATTTCTGTACCTTGATCGGCTATGGGGTAACGGCTATTAATCCATATGTTGCCCTTGAAACGGTAGCGGATTTACAAAAACAGGGCCGCTTAGGCGATGTTACGCCGGAACAGGCTGAACAAAACTATATTAAAGCAGCGGTAAACGGTATTTTAAAAGTCATGTCCAAAATGGGGATCTCCACGGTGCGCAGTTACCAAGGGGCTCAGATTTTTGAAGCCGTAGGCCTTAACAGCGATTTCATCGGTAAATATTTTGTGAATACACCGACTCGTATCGGCGGTATCGGTACTGATGGGGTAGCGTTGGAAGCATTGAGCCGTCATCATCGTGCCTTCGAAGAACCGGCCGACACTGCCCTTGAAGCGGGTGGTTTCTATGGTCCTATGAAGGACGGGGAACCTCATTTATACAATCCGAAGACCATTGATTTATTGCAGCGTGCTTGTATTGAAAATAATTATGAACTCTACAAAGAGTATGCATCGGCGATTCGCAATGATTACCATGTAACACTTCGCAGTTTGCTCGAGTTCAATTTCCCGGTGGGCGGCGGCATCGCTATCGAAGAAGTAGAACCGGTAGAATCTATCGTGAAGCGCTTTAAAGGGGGCGCCATGAGTTACGGCGCAATCAGTAAGGAAGCGCATGAGACCATCGCCATTGCCATGAACCGTTTAGGGACTATGAGCAATTCCGGTGAAGGCGGCGAAGATGCGGACCGTTACAAATTGTTGCCTAATGGGGACAATCGTTGCAGTGAAATTAAACAGATTGCATCGGGCCGTTTCGGCGTGACCTCCGAATATTTAGTCAATGCCAAGGAATTGCAAATTAAATGTGCCCAAGGTGCCAAACCGGGTGAAGGCGGTCAGCTTCCGGGCAAAAAGGTGTATCCGCCAATCGGCAAAGCCCGTCACTCTACGCCGGGCGTAGAACTGGTATCACCACCTCCTCATCACGATATTTACTCCATTGAAGACTTGGCGGAATTAATTTTTGATTTGAAAAACGCCAATCGCGATGCTCGTATCAGTGTGAAATTAGCCGCCGAAGCGGGTGTTGGTACTATCGCTGCGGGGGTAGCCAAAGCAAAAGCCGATAATATCCTTATTTGCGGTTATGACGGCGGCACCGGCGCGGCCGGTCGTACCGGTATGCGTCATACAGGGGCCCCTTGGGAATTGGGCCTTGCCGAAACGCATCAGACCTTGCTGCTCAATCGTTTGCGTGACCGAATCGTCCTCGAAGTGGACAGCAAATTGATGACCGGTTTTGATATTGCCGTAGCAGCTCTCTTAGGGGCTGAAATGTTCGGCTTCGGTACCTTACCGCTCATCACCGTAGGTTGTAAGATGGCCCGTGTTTGTAATTTAAATACCTGCCCATACGGCGTAGCAACGCAGGATGAAAAATTACGTAAAAACTTTAAAGGCAAACCGGAATATGTGGAACATTTGATGCTCTTTTTAGCTCGTGAACTTCGTGAGATTATGGCTAAACTCGGCATCCGCAGCGTAGAAGAAATGGTTGGTCGTGTAGACTTGTTACGCCAAAAAGTGGTGGATGATAATTACAAGTTATCCCGCGTCGACTTGAAACGAATTCTCTTCCGTCCATATACGGATATTTCAGTCGGCCATTACCATAAACACGAACAAGACCATGAATTGGCAAAAACGTTAGATGCGGGCAAATTGCTCCGCATGTGTCGTCCGGCTATTGAAGAGCAGAAACCGATTCGTGCTAAATTGGCCATCAACAATACGCACCGCGTAGTAGGTACTATCGTGGGTAGTGAAATTACTAAAAAGTACGGCGCTGACGGTTTAGCGCCGAATACGATTAAGCTCAGCTTCGTTGGCAGTGCCGGTCAAAGTTTTGGCGCCTTTATTCCGAAAGGCATGACCATGGTGCTCGAAGGCGACGCTAATGACTATGTAGGTAAAGGCTTGTCCGGTGGCGTTGTGACGGTATATCCGCCGAAAACGGCGCTTTTTGAAGCAGACCAGAACGTTATCATTGGGAACGTGGCTTTTTACGGGGCCACTTCCGGTGAAGCCTATGTAAGCGGCCGTGCCGGTGAACGCTTTGCCGTCCGCAATAGTGGTATTACCGCTGTGGTGGAAGGTGTGGGCGACCACGGTTGTGAATACATGACCGGCGGCGAAGTCCTCATCTTAGGTCCCACCGGTCGTAACTTTGGGGCCGGCATGTCCGGTGGCTATGCGTACATTCTTGATTTTGATGTGCGCAAGTGCAATACTGCTTTGGTAGAGCCGCGTGCGGCTACGAATGAGGATTTAAAACGCATTAAATCTTTGGTTGAAGCACATGTATTGCATACAGATAGTCGTAAAGGTCGTCATATTCTGGACAATTGGCAAAACTTTGCACAGCGTTTTACCAAAATCGTACCGACTGCTTATGAAAACATGCAAAAAGCAATTGCTGTTTATGAAGCAACGGGCTTAAAATTGGAAGATGCTCAATTACAGGCCTTTAAAGATGCCTATCATATTAAGTAGCATGTAAGTAACGTTGTAAAAAGCGTTGTAAGTAGTATTGTAAGCAGCGTTGCAAGTAGCATTGCAAGTATCGTTGTAAGTCGTATCGTTTGAGTAATTACATAACACATGGGCTCTTTAGTGAGTTCGATATAAATGGGTTCGTTTGATTCTGAGTTTTTAAATAAAACTCGTTTAAACGGGCCTATTTTGCTATATTCGGCGATTTTTTTGAACATTAGAGATTTTTAAAATATTCAAAATAGTATATAATTAAGAACAGACAAATAGAAATAAGTAAATAAGTTAATTATAAATCAATTATTGGCATATCGAATCTTAGGATATAGTTAATGCGTGTTTGGCGCATATAGTAAAGGAGCCATTAGTGAAATTATTACATATAGTGACAGCCTTGTTTTTCGGTGCAGCCTTGCTTTTGGGAGGATGCGGTTTAGCTTCTGAAGAGTCGTCTTCGGTAGAAACCGCAAAGACTGTGTCGCCTAATACAACGGCCATGAAAGGGCCGGTACCGACGACGGAATTGCAAGAAGCAACTAAATTACTGCAGTCGAATGATTACCCCGGAGCTATTGCAAAAGCGGATGAGATTTTGCAAAGATATCCGAAATCTGATGCGGCTTATTCGTTGAAAGGTATAGCCATGGGGCTAAACGGTGATCCTGCAGGGGGATTGGTTTTGGCGAAAAAAGCGTATGATTTGAATCCAAATAATTTAAGCAATTATTACAATTTGGCCATGCTGTATAAATTGCAGGGGCAATTGAATGATGCTAAATTTTGGTTTGATGCGTTATTGGCTAAGGATCCAACCAATACTTGGTCGGTCTATGGCATAGCCACTATTTATGCGGATCAGGGTCAGGATGCTAAAGCATTGCAATATTTACGCCAGGCCATTGCGCTGGACAAAAGTGTAAAAGAAGTTGCGCGCACGCAAGATCATTTTGAGCGTTTTCACGGCAATGAAGAATTTGAAGAGATTGTAAAAATAACCGGAGAAGGAGGATTAGTTATGGAAGAACGACAGCGACGTTTTCGATGGCTATTCATGGTAATGATTGTTATGGTAGCCGGTCTTATGGCCGGGTGCTTTGGACCGACGAAGGTAACAACAGCCGAGGCGGATATGCGCGAGATGCCGGTTAAAATTAATAATGATGCCAATATTACGGCTTTAAATAAAGCGACCATTGAACCGACTGTTTCCGGGCAGGTGGTGACGATGGCTGTTAAAGTGGGCGATGAAGTTAAGCAAGGTCAGGTTGTGGCCATGCTCGATACGAGTACCATGCAGCAGCAACTGAATCAGTTGATTCAACAACTCGGTGAAGCCCAAAGTAGTGGTGGTGTACAGGCTGTGCCGCAAGAGACGACTATCGTACCGGGCGCAGTATCGGCGGCTGATGTGAACCGTGCTCGTGAAATGATGCAGAACGGGATCATTACTGAAAAAGAATACCAGACCATTGTGCAACGTTCGCAGGCAACCGTTGTGACGAGTGGCGGCGGCTATGTGTCTACTGGCGGCATGGAAACGGCCGGCATCCAAGCGGCGATTGCGCAACTGCAAACACAAATTGCCCAGGCTCAAATTGTATCACCAATCAATGGGCGGGTTGCCGCTATTTATAATGAAGACAGAAAGGTCGCCATTGAAGGCAGACCGTTTATGCTCATTCAGCAGAATTCTCCGGTTGTAGCTTCCTTAAGTATTCCTCAGAACTTTGCTCTTAAGTTGGCCGAGCCGACGATTAAACCATCAATTAAGGTATATTTAAAAATTGATGACAAACAGATTCCGGGTGAAATAACGTATATAGACACGAATGCACCGGCCGGCGTGCCAAGCGTATTAGTAAAAGCGACCTTCTTGAATGCGGATGGCCTCATTCAGCCGGGCGAGTTCTATACGTTGGTTATTGAATCAGAAGCCAAAGCACCGGTACTCGCTGTTCCTAAAGAGGCCGTTCGTGAAAACAAGGATGGCAAGTTCGTGTATGTAGTAACTGCCGATAATACGGTGGACGTTCGCGTAGTAGAAACCAGTGAAACCGATGATGATTATACGGCTATTGTAAATGGCTTGGTCAAAGGGGAACGTGTAATTACGTCTAAAGGTGAATTCGAATTGGGTGAAAAAGTAGAATATTAGTAGAATATTAATTTGAATATTAAGTAGAATATTAATACATGCGAAATTGACTTGCTGTATAACATACGTATATTAAACTGCACGAGGCTCAGATGAGAGCCTCGTTTTTGTGTATTAGTCACAGTCTTTATATACAGCTTTTTATACGGTCTTAGATATGTTCGTTAACAGTGCCATTAATAGCATATAGAACCTCCTGAAGAAAAACTGAAAATTTTAAAAATAGGGGTTGACGTTCCCTGTGTTAATTTGGTAAGATAGTCAAGTCGTCAGTTGAAGACGACAAACAACACTGAGTGTTGTGAGTAGCCTGAATGTTTAAATCTCGTAAATAACTTGTAAAAAAGTGTTGACAGAATAAAACAACGGTGTTACAATATAAAAATGTCAGAGATGACGGTGACTGAATCGCAAATCTGAAATGCGTTAAGTGCAATGAAGATTAAGCGAGCAGATCTTTGAAAACTGAACAATGTAAGGTAATCATTTTTAACGAAATGAACATAGCCAGAGTGCGGGTTTCGACAACGTCGAAACCAACCAAATAAATTCTAGTCACTAACTTCGGTTAGAGACAAACAACGAAAACGAGCTAGCAAATAGCTCCAAGATATCTTGGAGAGTTTGATCCTGGCTCAGGACGAACGCTGGCGGCGTGCTTAACACATGCAAGTCGAACGGAGAGAGATGGAAGCTTGCTTCTATCGATCTTAGTGGCGAACGGGTGAGTAACGCGTAACCAACCTGCCCTTCAGAGGGGGATAACAACGGGAAACCGTTGCTAATACCGCGTGCGAATGAACTTCGGCATCGAAGCTCATTGAAAGGTGGCCTCTATTTATAAGCTATCGCTGAAGGAGGGGGTTGCGTCTGATTAGCTAGTTGGAGGGGTAACGGCCCACCAAGGCAATGATCAGTAGCCGGTCTGAGAGGATGAACGG
>ENA-OQJN01000517-OQJN01000517.1-human-gut-metagenome-genome-assembly--contig:-NODE-517-length-15512-cov-4.389860_pt1 | contig 15512 bp, 16 predicted proteins | sample MGYA00242610_ERZ504777 | MGnify/ENA primary metagenome ERZ504777 (study PRJEB26092, sample SAMD00036350) | human gut metagenome | host: Homo sapiens | study: EMG produced TPA metagenomics assembly of... | reverse complement strand
CACCACCGAAAACATCAACTTTATGGCGACCCACGGCAAAGGTCTGATCTGTATGCCGATGTCCGAGGCTTTCGTCCAGAAGCTGCAATTTCCGCAGATGGTGCAGCATAACACCGACAACCATGAAACGGCATTTACGGTGTCCATCGACCACGTTTCTACTTCTACGGGTATTTCTGCCGCAGAGCGTTCCATTACGGCGATGGCTTGTGTGGACGATCACGCAAAAGCAGAAGATTTCCGCAGACCGGGCCATATGTTCCCCCTTCTGGCAAAAAAGAACGGTGTGTTGGAGCGCAACGGTCACACGGAAGCAACCGTTGACCTGTGCCGTCTGGCAGGGCTGAAAGAATGCGGCCTGTGCTGCGAGATCATGCGGGAGGATGGCACGATGATGCGCACCGCTGAACTGGCAAAGCTGGCAGAGCGTTTCCAGATCAAATTCATCACCATCCGTGATTTACAGGAGTACCGCAAGTGTCACGATAAACTGGTCGATCAGGTGACGGCAGTGAACCTGCCCACCAAGTATGGCACCTTCAGAGCGTATGGTTTTGTGAGCCGCCTGAACGGAGAGCATCACATTGCACTGGTAAAAGGTGACATTGGCGATGGAAAGGATATTCTGTGCCGCGTCCACTCGGAATGCCTGACAGGAGATACATTTGGCTCTTTGCGTTGTGACTGCGGCCAGCAGCTGGCCGCTGCCATGACGCAGATCGAAAAAGAAGACCGGGGTATCCTGCTCTATATGCGGCAGGAAGGCCGGGGCATCGGTCTGATCAACAAACTGCGTGCCTATGAACTTCAGGAGCAGGGCATGGATACGCTGGAAGCCAATCTCGCTCTGGGGTTCCATGGAGATGAACGGGAGTATTATCTCGGCGCGCAGATCCTCCGGGAACTTGGCGTAAAAAGCCTGCGCCTGCTTACCAATAACCCGGACAAAGTATATCAGCTCTCCGAGTTTGGGCTGGAGATCTCCGAGCGCGTACCCATTCAGATGACGGCGACCCCGTATGACCTGTTTTACCTGAAAACGAAGCAGGCACGGATGGGGCATCTTCTGGAATATTAACAACGAAAGAGGTATTTAAAAATGAAAACATTTGAAGGCAAGCTGGTTTCTCAGAACATCAAGGTCGGTATCGTAGCTGCCCGCTTCAACGAATTTATCACGTCCAAACTTCTGAGCGGAGCAATGGATGGCCTGCTCCGGCACGATGTGCAGGACGCTGATGTTCATGTTGCATGGGTTCCGGGTGCTTTTGAGATCCCACTGGTTGCCTCTAAAATGGCAAAAAGCGGAAAGTATGATGCTGTGATCTGCCTTGGTGCCGTGATTCGCGGTTCTACCAGCCATTACGACTATGTGTGCAATGAGGTTTCCAAAGGCATTGCCACGGTCTCGCTGGAAAGCGGGGGTTCCCGTCCTCTTTGGTGTACTGACCACCGAAAACATCGAACAGGCCATCGAGCGGGCAGGCACCAAAGCAGGTAATAAAGGCTATGACTGTGCAGTCAGTGCCATCGAGATGGTAAACCTGCTCCGGGAAATGGATACCGCCGCAGAGTAAAATACACGCAGGAGTTTGCCATGATCGTTATAAAGACCCGACAGCCTGACCCGGAACTGGAGCAGAAGATCCGGATGCTTCTGGAACGAGAGCACATCGAGGCAGAGCAAATATCCATTGATTCATGGGAGAAGTTGGTTCTTCCGGGGCTTACACTGGATGGAATGACCCACGAAGTGTCGTGCAACGGCAGAAAAGTCTCCCTTACACGACTGGAGTTCGATTTGCTGCTGATGCTTGCCTCCCACGAAGGACAAATCTTCTCAAAAGAAGAGCTTTTCCGTGCTGTGTGGGGACAAAACTGTGACGACACCTTAAAGGTCGTGGCAAATACCGTTTCCAATCTGCGAAAGAAGCTGGCCGGCTGCGGTAGCTTTATCCGCACTACCCACGGCGGCTATGCTTTTGTAAGCCAAAAGGAGAACGACCCGGCATGACTAGGATCTTATTTATTTGTCTCGGAAATATCTGCCGAAGCCCGATGGCGGAGTATGTGATGAAAGACCTTACGTCCAAGGCAGGACTATCCGAGCAATTTGAAATCGCATCAGCCGCCACCAGTGCATGGGAAATCGGAAATCCGGTCTATCCTCCTGCACGGCAGAAGCTGGCAGAACATGGCATCGACTGCAACGGCAAGACCGCCCGGCAGATGACCCTGCTGGATTATGCACGGTATGATCATCTGATTGGCATGGACGAAAGTAATCTGTGCGACATCCTGCGGCTTGTCGGCGGAGACCCACAGCATAAAGTCTCGCTGCTGATGGCGCATACGGATCATCCCCGTGAAGTGGCAGACCCATGGTTCACAGGAGATTTTGAAGCCACATGGCAGGATATACTGGAAGGCTGCACGGCATTGCTTGAGGAACTGCGCTAAATTGGCGTAAATTTGGGCGTATGCCAAATCAGGAGTGTTTGACACTTGCCAACGACAAATTGATTTAACCACAGGAGAAGTTGCCTGTCAGCATAAAATCTCTATACGAAACAAAAAGCGGCAGCTACGTTGTATTTTCACAACATAGCTGCCGCATTTTTGCGTTTGGGGTTCGGTGTACCTACTACACCAATCCGTCTATTCGATTCTTACACCACACCGCTTTGTAAGGCTCCTTTTCGGGAAAACATCCCAAAATTGGTGTAGTTGTGGTGTAGTACCGCAGATGCCGCTTGAAATTCGTTCAAAATTTCATCGCATCTGCGTTTTAATTTCGCGTTTTACTGCTCAATCGGCTTCATCGTGGGGAACAGCAGCACGTCGCGGATAGAAGCGCTGTCCGTCAGCAGCATGACCAGACGGTCAACACCGAAGCCGAGGCCGCCCGTGGGAGGCAGACCGTACTCCAGAGCGTTGACGTAGTCGTAATCGACCTGTGCCTTGCAGTCGGGCTCGATGGCCTTGCGCTCGGCGACCTGACGCTCGAAGCGGCCCTTCTGGTCGATGGGGTCGTTCAGCTCGCTGAAAGCGTTGCCGTACTCGGTGCAGTCGATGAAGTACTCGAAACGCTCGGTGAAAGCAGAATCGTCCGGCTTGCGCTTGGCCAGCGGGCTGATCTCGACGGGGTAGTCGTAGATGAAGGTGGGCTGGATGAGCTTGTCCTCGACGAAGGCGTCGAAGAACTCGGCCAGGATGGCGCCCTTGGTGGGGACCTCGGGCAGCTCCACATGGTGCTCCTTGGCAGCGGCGATGGCGTCCTCATCGGTCTTCCAGTCGTTGAAGTCAACGCCGGAATACTTCTTGACGGCCTCGATCATGGTCAGACGCTCCCAGTGGCCCATGTCGATCTGCTTGCCCTGATAGGGGATGACCAGGCTGCCGCAGATCTTCTGAGCGAGGCGCTTATACAGCTCCTCCACCAGGTCCATCATGCCGTGGAAATCGGTGAATGCCTGATACAGCTCGATGGTGGTGAACTCGGGGTTGTGCTTGGGGTCCATGCCCTCGTTGCGGAAGATGCGGCCTACCTCATAGACGCGGTCCATGCCGCCCACGATGAGGCGCTTCAGGTACAGCTCCGTCTCGATGCGGAGCACCATGTCCATGTTCAGGGTGTTGTGATGGGTGTAGAAGGGACGTGCGGACGCACCGATCTCGAACGGGGTCAGGATGGGGGTATCGACCTCCAGGAAGCCCTTCTCGTCCAGATAAGCACGGATCTCCTTCAGGATCTGGCTGCGCTTGACAAAGGTCTCCTTGACCTCGGGGTTTGCGATGAGGTCAACATAGCGCTGACGATAACGCATCTCGGTATCGGTCAGGCCGTGGAACTTCTCGGGCAGGGGGCGCAGGCTCTTGGCCAGCAGGGTGATCTCCTCAGCGCGGGCGCTCAGCTCGCCGGTCTTGGTGCGGAACACCTCACCCTTGACGCCGATGATGTCGCCCACGTCCAGCTTCTTGAAAGCAGCGTAAGCGTCGTCGCCCAGCTCGTCACGGCGGACGTAGAGCTGGATGTCGCCCTTATCGTCGCGCAGATGGGCAAAGCTTGCCTTGCCCATGACGCGCTTGGACATCAGACGGCCAGCCAGTGCGACCTTCTTACCGCTGTCGGTCTCGTTGGGCAGATCCTTGAACTCTTCCTTCAGGTCAGCAGAGTAAGCATCCTGAGGGAACTTGGTCAGGGTAAAGGGGTCGCGGCCTGCAGCCTGCAGGTCTGCCAGCTTCTGGCGGCGCACCTGCACCTGCTCGCTCTCAGACAGGCCCTGTGCGGGGTTCTTCTTCTGTTCTTCCATAATTTCCTCCGCTTGGCTCAGTTTGCAGAGTGGGTGATGCCCAGCACCTTGTAGTTGACGGTATGGCCGGTGGGCAGCAGGACTTCGGCGGTGTCGCCGACAGCCTTCTCCAGCAGGGCGTGGCCCACGGGGCTCTCGTCGCTGATCTTGCCGTTCAGGGGGTCGCCTCGGTACGACCCACGATGTCGTACTCCTCGGTCTCGTCCTCGCCCTCCATCTGGATGGTGACGTGGGTACCGACAGAGACGTTCTCAACGCTCAGCTCGCTCTCGTCGATGACGACAGCGTTCTTGACCATCTGCTCCAGCTCGGTGATGCGGTTCTCGACCAGACCCTGGGTGTTCTTGGCCTCATCGTACTCGCTGTTCTCGGACAGGTCGCCGTGGCTGCGGGCTTCCTTGATCTCTTCTGCCAGCTCCTTGCGGCGGACAGTCTTCAGGTATTCCAGTTCCTCCTGCATTGCCTTCAGGCCAGCAGCGGACATCTTGATCTCTTGTGCCATTTGGAAATCTCCTTATCTATTTTTTGGGGTACGGCCGAGTGTCATAAAACATAAAACCGCACACGAATGCCATTTTGACCTATTCATTATAATAGCAAGCCGCGGCCTTGTCAATAAAAACTGCCGCCCTGCGGGCCAAAAAGGCCGCAAAAAAGCCCCGCCGACAGAGGGAAGTGCCGACAGGGCTTGGAAAATGTCTTATTTAGTCGTCTGCGGACTCGTCCAGATTGCCCAGCTTCCTGGCCTGCTCGACCACGGCGGGGACCAGCATCTCAGGCAGGGTCTCGTAGCGGGCGAACTCGGTAGTGAACCAGCCGCGGCCCTGAGTGGTCTGACGGATGAAGGTGGTGAAGTTGGCCAGCTCAGCCAGAGGCACTTCGGCGATGATGGTCTGCAGGCCGTCCTCGTCGGGCTCCATGCCCAGCACGCGGCCGCGGCGCTTGGTGACGTCGCCCATGATGTCGCCGGTATTGTCGTTGGGAACATGAGCTTTCAGGGTGTGGATCGGCTCGAGGATGACGGGGCCGGCCTCGGGCATTGCGGCCTTATAAGCCAGCTTTGCAGCCATGATAAAGGCCATCTCGGAGCTGTCCACGGGGTGGTAGCTGCCGTCCAGCAGGGTGGCTTTCAGGCCGACCACGGGATAACCGGCCAGCACGCCCTTCTCGGCGGCAAGGCGGACGCCCTTTTCAACAGCCGGGAAGAAGTTCTTCGGCACGCTGCCGCCGAACACCTTCTCTTCGAAGACGACCTGCTCGCTGTCGCAGGGCTCGAAGTTGATGACGACATCGCCGAACTGGCCGTGGCCGCCGGTCTGCTTCTTATGACGGCCCTGCTTCTGGCAGGCCTTGCGGATGGACTCGCGGTAGGCGATACGCGGAGCCTCGAGGCCGATCTCCACGCCGAACTTATTCTTCAGCTTGGCCTTGACCACGTCGAGGTGCTGCTCGCCCAGACCGCCGATGATCTGCTGATGGGTCTCGGCGTTATTGAGGTAGCTCAGGGTGGGGTCTTCCTCCATCAGACGGGCCAGAGCGCTGCTGATCTTGCCCTCGTCGCCCTTCTTGGCGACGGTGACAGCCATGAACAGGCTGGGCTTCGGGAAGACGGGTGCGGGCAGCTTGACCACGCGGGAAGCGTCGCAGAGGGTGTCGCCGGTCTTTGCGCTGACCAGCTTTGCCACAGCGCCGATGTCACCGGCACCGATGCTCTCGGCCTCCGTCTGCTTCTTGCCCAGAACCGTGAGGGGCTTGCCCATCTTCTCGGTCTCGCCGGTGCGGGCGTTGACGAGAGAAGCGCCTGCGGTGATCTTGCCGCTGACGACGCGCAGATAGCTCAGCTTGCCCACGAAGGGGTCGGCCACAGTCTTGAATACGTAGGCCACGGTGGGGGCGGCCTCGGAGCAGGTCAGCTCGACGGGCTCACCGTTGGCATCCTCAGCCAGAACGCTGTTGTGCTCCGGGCTGGGCAGCAGCTTGTGCATATTGTACAGCAGCATATCCAGAGCCTGCTGGTTGACAGCGCTGCCGCAGAACACGGGGGTGATGAGGCCGTCCTTGACGCCCTTGCGCATTCCCTCGACGATCTCCTCAGTGGTGAATGCCTCGCCGCCGAAGAACTTCTCCATCAGCTCGTCGTCGGTCTCGGCGATGGCCTCGCTCATGGCCTCGATCAGGCCCTGGAAGCGGTGGCCGATGTCGGGCAGGTCCACCTGCACCTGCCTGCCGCCCTCATACTTGAAGGCCTTCTGGCTGAACAGGTTGATGTACACGGGGGTGCCGTCGTCGAGCTTGGCCGGGACGACGCAGGGGCAGACGGTGGCGCCGAACTTTATCTTCATGTCCTCGAGGATCTTGAAGTAGTTCGCGTTCTCCAAATCGCACTTGGAGACAAAGACCATCGTGGCCTTGCCGTTCTTGCGGGCCAGCTGGAAGGCCTTTTCCGCGCCGACGGTCACGCCGCTGCGGCCCGACACGCACACCAGCACGCTCTCGGCCGCCCGGATGCCCTCGTACTCGCCTGCCTCAAAGTCGAACAGGCCCGGAGCGTCGATGAGGTTGTACTTGATGCCCTCATACTCCACCGGCACGACCGATGCCGACAGGCTGGCCTTCCGCTTTGCCTCCTCGGGGTCAAAGTCCGAAATCGTGGTGCCGTCCTCGACCCGGCCCATACGCTCGGCAGCGCCCGAAAAATAGACCAATGCCTCGGTCAGCGTCGTTTTGCCGCTGCCGGCATGGCCCGCGATCAAGATATTGCGGATGTTGTTGCTTGCGTATTTCATATCGGTTTTTCCCTCATTTCCGCCGCACGGAGCATTCTCTCCGTTTTTGTGGCATATTTTACAAAGATAATACCACACTCAAAGCGATTTTTGAATATTTCATTTGAAATTTCCGGCTTTTACCCTGCCAAACTTCCCAGCTTTGTTTTGTGCATATTGTCATTTTGCCCCGCCGGGCGTCGGTTCAGGCGCGATTTACGGCGTTTCCGGGCATAAAGAAAGCCCCGGCGGGCTTATCGTCCGCCGGGGCCGGAGGCAGTTTTTATTGAGGGGAATGCTGATAAATCAGGTGCCAGAGCCAGCGGGAGTCGTTGCGCCCAGAGTGGACACGGTAGCGCCCTTCTCCACAACCACCAGCAGCACATCAACGCCATACACCTTCTGGATGGAGACGCCTGCGCTCTTGGCATCCTTCAGGACTGCTTTCAGGTTATCGTAATCGCTCTGAGTACCCTTAAATTCGCCCTGCTTAATGAAATTCTTCGCCAGCAGACGCTTCAGGCCCTGCTCTGTAACGTGCTTTGCCTCAACCTTCTTCAGGTAGGAGTAGGTATTTCCCTTACCCTCGGTCTTATTGACTACACCATTGGTCCAGACGTAGAGGTCGTACTTGCTGGTAGGATTAGAACCAGTTTTATCATTGAAGCTGAACTCGGTCATCTTAGCCAGCTCTGCCTGTGCAGCCTTTGCTTCCTCCTCCGTAGGGGCATCGCCCTTGAAGGTCTCAGTGGCCTTCTCCAGTGCGCCCGATGCCTTGTTAGCGCTAGCCATCTTGGTCGAATCGATCGTAACGCCAGCATCCTTCAGTGCATTCTTCACCTTGGAAATCTCGCTGGCGCCACACGCCGTCAGCATGGAGACTGCCATAGCGCCCACCAGCGCCACAGCCAGAACTTTCTTGAACAGTTTCATCTTGTTCATCCTCCTTGTTTGTTGTTACAACTCGTTGCATTCGCGTCGGCTTCGCCCGGCAGGAGTGCTTGTCCTTAGTCCTACCCCCCCCCCCCCCTGATTGTCAAGATTAAAATTTCACAAATTTCATTTCCAGAAATTGTATTTTTTGAAACAGAACCCCGGGGCGGCGGGGCGGGGGCTTTGTTGCAATCAACCTGCTTTTATGGTATGCTTTAGGCAGCCGGGGGCCGGGGCCTGCCCCGCCCCCCTAAAAGGCACGCCGGACGGAGGTTTTTTGCGATGAAACGCACGGATTATATCAACTGGGACGAATACTTCATGGGCATTGCCCTGCTCACAGCCATGCGCTCCAAGGACCCCAGCAGTCAGGTGGGCGCCTGCATCGTCAGCCCGGAAAACAAGATCCTCTCTCTGGGCTACAACGGCATGCCCATCGGCTGCGACGACGACGCCATGCCGTGGGAGCGGGAGGGTGAGCCGCTGAACACGAAATATATGTATGTCTGCCACGCCGAGCTGAACGCCATCCTCAACAGCGCCCACAACAACCTCAAGGGCGCGCGGGTGTATGTCACCCTCTTCCCCTGCAACGAGTGTACCAAGGCCATCATCCAGTCCGGCATCGCCGAAGTCGTCTACTACAGCGACAAGTACCACGACACCGATTCCAGCGTGGCCGCCCGGTTCATGTTCCAAAAGGCCGGCGTCCGGCTCACCCCCTACCAGCCCAGCGGGCGGAAGGCGGAGCTGGAGTTGTAAGATGTTAAATTTTTTCATAGCACCTTGACTTTTGCATCAGATTGCATATACTAGAAGTAGGCAAAATATCGGTTAGGATTATTGCCATCGGCTCATAAAAGCGAAGCCCCCGGTACTCGGCATACCGGGGCTTCTTTGTGCTTACTGGCCCTTGTGACAGCTGTCAAGCCACTTGCACAGGCAATCGGCAATCACTTGCGCTGCGACAGCTACGATAATATCGGTTAGGATCTGGACCATCAGGCTCACCTCCCTTCTGTTGCCAGAATGGAGAAGGGCAGCGTCTTTCGTATAGCATATTCGACAAAGCATTGCAATTTTTGACAGGTGCGCCAAGTGCTTCCTCTTGACCCCACCTTTGCTCTGTATTATAATAGGGTCTGTGAAAGTATAAATATTCAAATTTCAGTGCATAGAGAGGAATATATACGATGAATCTTGCGAACCGCAGCTTTTTGAAGCTTCTCGATTACACTCCCGAAGAGCTCGAAGGTCTGCTGGACCTCGCCGCCGACCTGAAGGCAAAGAAGAAGGCCGGCATCCGCCACGACGCCCTGCGCGGCAAGAACATTGCCCTCATCTTCGAGAAGACCTCCACCCGCACCCGCTGCAGCTTTGAGGTCGCCGCCCACGACCTGGGCATGGAAGTCACCTACCTCGACCCGTCGGGCAGCCAGATCGGCAAAAAGGAGTCCATCGCCGACACCGCCCGGGTGCTGGGCCGGATGTTCGACGGCATCGAGTACCGCGGCTACGGCCAGAGTATCGTGGAAGAGCTGGCCCGCTACGCCGGTGTGCCGGTGTGGAACGGCCTGACCAACGAGTTCCACCCCACCCAAATCCTCGCCGACTTCCTCACCATCCGGGAGCATTTCGGCCACCTCAAGGGCATCAACTTCGTTTACTTCGGCGACGCCCGCTACAACATGGGCAACAGCCTGATGGTGGGCTGCGCCAAGATGGGCCTCAACTTCACCGCCTGCGCCCCCAAAAAGTACCAGCCGGACGCCGCGCTGGTGGAGCAGTGCAGGGCCATCGCCGCCGAGACGGGTGCGGCCATCTCCTTCGAGGAAGACCCCGCCAAGGCCGCAAAGGGCGGCAGGACGTCCTCTACACCGACGTCTGGGTGTCCATGGGCGAGCCGGCCGAGGTCTGGGCCGAGCGCATCAACGACCTGGCCGCATATCAAATCAACCAGAACCTGATGAATATCGCCGGCCCCAGGGCCGTGTTCATGCACTGCCTGCCCGCCTACCACGACCACAAGACCACCGTGGGCAGGGAGATGGGCGAGCGCTTTGGCCGCGATGCGATGGAAGTCACCGACGAAGTCTTCGAAGGCCCCCAGAGCATCGTCTTCGACGAGGCCGAGAACCGGATGCACACCATCAAGGCTGTCATGGCGGCCACGCTGGGCTATAACGGCTGATGGGCGGAGGACACGTTTCGCGCCCCGATTTCAGGATGCCGCAGCCGGATCCTTCCCACCCGCTGACGGAGTTTTACTGCCTGCTGCAGCGGGCCTTAGACCGGGAGGGCGTGTTTGCCCTGCCCGCGCTGTACGCGCAGTTCCGCGCTCCGGCCCGGCGCATCTACGCCGACGAGGCGGCGGATTTTCTCACCCTTCTGCCCGATGAGGAAGAGGGCGCGTCCCGTCTGCTGGCTCCGGCGCAGCTGCAGCTGCTCTATTCCTCCCTGCACGTCATGCCGGATGGTGCGCCCGCCGCGCTGCTGCTCACCGAGGAATGCACCCGGACGGTATACGCTGTCCAGCTGCTGCCGCCCTTCGTCTGGGAAGACCCGCTCCCGCCCCTGCCGGACGCTCCGGCGGCGCTGAGCCTCACCCTCACCATGCGGGATGTGGAAGAGATCGACGCCTGCCCCGCCGCGCTGGGCCACCGTCTCGCCTGCGGCAGGGCGGGCAAGCGCTGGCTCCACCACCCCCGGGCCGAGACCTATCTCTCCGAGCGGATAGCCCTCTTCCAGCGGCTCTACCGATAACCGAACAGAAGCTCTCAGGGTCATTTGCCAAAACATGGCGGCAAATGGCCCTTTTGTTTTTGGCGTATTCATGTTATACTTTGAGTACCTTGTGCGGTGCCGGGCGGAAGATTTTTCCGCTCTGCACCATAAACTGCAATAATCGGGGCCGCTCATCCGTATACAGGGTGAATGTCCCCAATCAAAGGTGATTTTTCCACCGGGTCCTGCTGTACACAGGACATCAAAGGAGCATAGAACTATGGGACAGCTGACCAGAAACGAGATTTTTGCGCTGGCCGTGCAGCGATACAGTGACACGGTGTTCCGAGCCGCCATGCACAACTGCAGCTGCACCGCCGATGCGGAAGATGTGGTGCAGGATGTTTTCGAAAAGCTGCTGTGCTACAATGGCCGCTTCGAGAGCGAGGAACACCTGAAAGCCTGGCTGCTGCGTGTGACCGTCAACCGCTGCCACGACCTGACCCGCGCCGCCCGCCAGAAGGACACCGAGCTGGACGAGAATCTTCCCGCTCCGGAGCAGATGGAAGACGGCAGCGTGCTGGACGCCGTGCGCGCCCTGCCCGAGAACTACCGCAACGCGGTCTACCTCCACTACTACGAGGGGTACACCGCCGCCGAGGTAGGCCGGATGCTGGGCGCACCCACCAACACGGTGCTCAGCTGGCTTCGCCGCGCCCGCGCACAGTTACATACGATGCTGAAGGAGGAGATCGAAGATGAGGTGGTATGAGTACAAGATGGAGCTAGACGACCTTCACGCTTCGGACGACCTGAAAGCAAAGCTCCTCGCCATGCAGCCGGCAGAAGAGGCACCGAAACCCGCCAAAAAGCTCAAAAAGGCTATCCACTTTCCCCGCAGGACTCTGAGCATCGCCGCCTGCTGCCTGCTCTGCGGCGTTGGTCTGTATGTGGCAGTCCACTCCCCCATCAGCCTGCTGCCTGCGGGCGGCGCGGCCCTCAGCTCTGCCCCTGAGACGGCCTCCTACGCCGCCTACTCGATGGACGACGTGAACAGCACCCTTGCCGCACCCAAGACGGCCGTCCAGGCCGGTGGAAGCGCCGATGCCATGAGCGCCCGCGATGCAGGCGGCACCGGCGCCCTCAGCGCCGAGGCCGCGCAGACGAGCACAAAGCTCATCTACACGGCCAACCTCACCATCGAGAGCAAGGACTTTGACGCCGCCCGCACCGCCCTCACCGACGCCGTGAGCGCCGCCGGAGGCTATCTGGAATCCAGCAATGAATCCTCTTACACCGGCTCGAGCCGCACCCTCTCCCTCACCATCCGCGTCCCGCAGGACAACTACGCGAGCTTCCTCGAAGCCGCCGCGCAGGCGGGCAACCTCGTGGATAAGAGCGAGCAGGTGCAGGACGTCACCACCCAGTATATGGACATCGAGGCCCGGCTCTCCAACCTGACGGCCCAGCGCACACGTTTGCAGGAGCTTCAGGCCAGCGCCGAAAACCTCGCCGACCTGCTGGAGATCGAATCTTCCCTCAGCGACGTCCAGTACCAGATCGAGAGCTGGCAGTCGCAGCTGGACTGGTACAGCCAGCAGGTGTCCTGCTCCACGGTCTACCTCTCGCTGGACGAGGTGAAGGAATACACCCCCGCCGAGGGATCCTACCTCTCCCAGCTGTCCAGCGCCCTCCGCAATGGCTGGACGGGCTTCGTCTCCGGCATCCAGCAGCTGACGGTCTGGGTCGTGGGCGTCTGGCCCGTGCTGGTCGTTCTGGCCGCAGCCGCCCTCGTCGTCCGCTTCGTGCGCCGCCGCACCCGCAAGTGATATTCGCTCTGTCGAAGCGCCCCGGAATGGGGCGCTTTTTGTTTCCGGCAGCGGCCTTTTCAAAAAAGTCATATTCTTTTTGAAAAAACGCTTGACAAGTCCCCCGCCCTGTGGTATTATACTTGAGCAGTCAGCGAGAGGCCGACAGCAAAAAGTAAATATCGCGGGGTGGAGCAGTCTGGTAGCTCGTCGGGCTCATAACCCGAAGGTCGTTGGTTCAAATCCGGCCCCGCAACCACCAAGCATCTTGATTTTATCAGGATGCTTTTTCTTTTTGCATACAAAACGAGGGGCCGCACAGCTGTGCGGCCCCTCGTTTGCGTTTATATCTTTTACAGCATCCCGTGCCGACGCTGTTCGGCTTCCAGCTCCTGGTTCAGGGCCGCCTTGCGGTGGTCGAGCAGGAGGTCTTTGTTGTACTGGAAATACCGCTCACAGCCGTTTTCGGCAATGAACGCATGGGCGGCGGGCGAGAGGGTCAGCTCGGTGACGAAGACCACCATCTCCTGACTCTCGGCGAATGCCTGCTCCATAAAGTCGAAGGCCGCTTCCAGCGCGGCGCTGGCCGTCTGCTGGGCGGTGTCCCGGGCGTCCGACAGGGTGGTGAACTGGGTGCGCAGCACCTTGAAGGCGGCGTCCGCGTCCGGCGCGGCGGCGCGCAGAAGCTCTTTCTCCCAGCCGCGCAGGGTCTTGGCGGTCTGCAAGCGTGCTTCCAGCGTGGGCTTATCCAGCAGACCGGCGGTGCGCTTTTTCTGGGTCTCGGCCTCGTAGTCGGCGGTCATCTGGTCAAAGAGCTGCGCCCAGCAGTTCGGCTCCTGTGCCAGCTCTGCGGGCATCTCGGCAAAGGCTTTCTTCGTCTCCCGCAGGAAGGCATAGCAGCTGTCGGCCGCAGCGTCTGCCCGCCGGGAGGCAGAGAAGCGCGTCTCGAGGCCGGACAGGATCAGGCTCACGAGGCTCAGCTTCTCGTCGAAGGGGGCCTGCAGCAGCCGCGCAAAAGCGGCAGGCTTGGCCTGACCGGCCAGAATGTCCTCCACGCCGTAGTCGTCACGGTACTTGTAGTAGAGGTCGAGGTAGGCCGAGAAGTCCTCGGCGATCTTCTGGTGCTGGATATACTGGCGGATGAGCTCTTCGTCGGCCTGCAGGCCCAGCGACTCATAGGTGTTGAGCAGGTTGGAGAGGTCTTCCCAGCCGCGGGCGGTGACGAACTGGGTGCCGTCCACGTCAGCGTTTATCTGATAGAAGTTCTGGGGGTGCAGTTCGAGGTAGCTCAGGATCGCGCTGTGGATGTGGGCTGCACGGGCGTAGTCCTTCCAGACCGGCAGATCCGGCTCAATGTCCATCCGGCGGACCCGGTCGAGGGTGACAATATCGAAATCGCGGACGGATTTATTGTACTCCGGCGGGTTGCCTGCCGCCACGATGACCCAGCCCGCAGGCACGGCCTGATTGCCGAAGGTCTTGCACTGCAGAAACTGCAGCATGGTGGGGGCCAGCGTCTCGGAGACACAGTTGATCTCGTCGATGAAGAGGATGCCCTCTTTCAGGCCGGTGGCCTCCATCTTGGCGTAGACACTGGCGATGATCTCGCTCATGGTGTACTCCGTCACAGAGACGTCCCGGCCGCCGTAGCTGCGCTGACGGATGAAGGGTAGGCCCACGGCGCTCTGGCGGGTGTGATGGGTGATGGTATAGGCCACCAGCGCCACGCCGCACTCCCGCGCCGCCTGCTCCATGACCTGGGTCTTGCCGATGCCCGGAGGCCCCATCAGCAGGATGGGGCGCTGGCGGATGGCCGGGATGGCGTATTCGCCCAGAGCATCCTTGGCGAGGTACGCTTTGACGGTATGCTCGATCTCTTCTTTAGCTCGTTTGATGTTCATATTCTTTCCCTCGTTATCACGAATTGTTGAGGTCACGGTAGAGGTCGTCTTCCTCCGCCAGCGCTTCGGACAGGGCCGAGGCGCTGCGGGCGGCCTCGCCGGTAAATTCTTCTTCGTCCAGCACCACTTTCATCGCCCAGGGCGGCACATTGGCGTCGTCGAAGCGGTCGCCCAGAAACAGAAATGCCGTGTCGTAAGCCGGGCGGCGGGCCGGGTAAGTCCCCATACCGTCGGTAAAATAGAGCAGACCCCGGAGGTTCGAGAACTTCTTCTCGGCGCAGAGCTGGCTGACGTACTCGAAGGCGGGCCGGAAATCGGTGCCGCCGCCGCCCCGCAGCTCGAAATGGTTCATGGCACGGATGAGGTCGTCTTCGTTTTTGACGGGAACGTCCTGCCGCACCGCGTTGTCGGCCTGGATGAGGTGGAGATTCATCCGATGGAAGAAATTCTCCCTGCCCTTCAGCAGAGTGTACGTCTCAGCCAGAAAGGCCCGCACCAGCTCACCCGAGGTGGAGTAGCTGGTGTCGATGACGAGGGCCAGCTCTTCTATCTTCTTGCTCTCCCGGGTCTCCAGCGGCTCGATGAGGGGCAGGTTGCCGTAGACCGACAGGCCATAGGTGTAAAAGTTCAGATCGAACTCGTCCGGGTCGAGGTGGACTTCCTCCCGGGTGACGCAGAACCGGCGCAGGAAGTCGCCGTAGCTGCGGCGGCTGCGGTTTGCGGCTTTGATCTGCTCCCGCATGGCGTCCGCGCCCTCACCGGCCTCTTTGTCCCGGAGCTCCAGCTCTGTCTGCATCCGCTCGCCGATTTTTTGCCAGGTCTTCTGGGGCAGCGGCGCAGGCATCTGCTGGGGCTGTTCGGGGGCATCTTTGGGCCAGAGGCGGTGGTCGTCGGCGTAGAATTCTTTTTCCAGCTGGCGGAGAACGCCGGGCGTCTGCCGCACCAGCCAGCGGTAGATGGGAGCTGCAGCAGCCACTTTTTCCTGCGCGACGATCTCCTCATAGGCGTGTTGGCGCACCCACGTCAGGGGGCGCTGGACGCTCTTGCGGCCAAGACCGTCGATGACGT
>ENA-OQJN01000515-OQJN01000515.1-human-gut-metagenome-genome-assembly--contig:-NODE-515-length-15556-cov-5.342148_pt1 | contig 15556 bp, 16 predicted proteins | sample MGYA00242610_ERZ504777 | MGnify/ENA primary metagenome ERZ504777 (study PRJEB26092, sample SAMD00036350) | human gut metagenome | host: Homo sapiens | study: EMG produced TPA metagenomics assembly of... | reverse complement strand
TGCCTTTTACATAAAATACACCTGCCGATTTATAAATTCCTTCTTTTACAAATATTCGTGTGCAGACCTTATCCGCTTACCCTACACCTTTTTCTGTAATTGTTTTCTTATTATGACATATTGTGACATACTAATATTTAAGTAGAAAATTTGTCGGTTATTCGCCATATTTTTGTTTATTTTTTTGCAAATTTTACCTGAGCTTTATTTCAGCTCGTTATTTTATATACTTATCGGCTAACTGCAACAAAATAATCACATATTTTATGTGTATTTTGTACATATGAAAAATCAGAGTAATTGCATATTCTGCAAAAAAAGACATCTTTTTTCTTTATTGAAGCCTTTGTTCATATTGATTTTTTTACTGATTTAAAATATAATAGGAGTATCATGTTTAAAAGTATTTTGTGCTTTTGTGCCGTTTTTCGCCTACAGCACTTTCGTGTCGACTGTGGCATTATCTTGCCATAAGCGTACAAAAGCCGAGAAGAGGAGTAATTTAATGGAGATAACATTCAAGGACATAACGAGAATTATCAAGAAAAATATTGTGTTTATTGCGGTGCTGTCGCTTTTATGTGCGGCTGCGTCATATTTTGTAACAACATTTTTGGTTCAGAAAACATATACATCAACCGTAAAGCTTTATGTTGAAACCAACTACAAAAGCCAGTCGGCTTATGACGACTATCAGAGTATCAACTACGCAAAGAACCTTGTTCTCACCTATATCGAGTTGCTCGATTCAAATTCTTTCTACAATTCCGTTTCAAAGGAACTCAACGAAAAATACACGGCGTCACAGCTTAAATCAATGATTAAGTTTGAAAGCATTGAAGATACCGAGGTTTTTAAGGCGCTTGTAAATTCGGGCAGTCCGTCCGAATCAAAAAACATAGGCAACGCAATTGCAAAAATTGCACCAGATACAATTGCCAATGTAAAGGACAATGCAAAGCTTAAAATTGTTGACAAGGCTACAACACCGAAAGCTCCTACATCCCCGAATGTTTCGAGAAATGTTATGATAGCTTTCGCCGCAGGTCTCATTATTTCACTCATCATTTCATTCGTCCGTGACTTCCTTGATGTTAAAATCAAGTACAATGATGAAATGACAACCGTTCTTGACCTTCCGTTGCTTGCCGCTATTCCCGACTTTGAATATTTTTCAAATCAGAAGGCAGCCGAAAAGAAGTACGGTGACTACGAATCGGGTTATTAATTGTTAAAGGAGTGAAACTGCAATGAAAAAGACTAAAATCGACCGTTCAATCGACACCGAGGCACTTGGCTTTCAGGTTCGTGAATCATACAAAACAGCAAGAACAAACATCGCATACTCAATTTTCAAAAAGGGTTGTAAAAAGGTAGCCTTTACTTCTTCAACAAAAGGTGAGGGCAAAACCGTAACTTCAATCAATGTTGCATCTGCTCTTGCTCAGCAGGTTGGCACAAAGGTTATCGTTGTTGAATGTGACCTTCGCCGTCCGAGAGTTAACACAGCTTTAAAAATCACACCTACTCCCGGTCTTACAAACTACCTCAACGAGGAATGTTCACTTGAGGATATTGTAAAGGATACAAAAATCGAGAATCTCAAGGCAATTACATACGGCGCTATTCCGCCGAACCCGTCAGAGCTTCTTGCGAGTGAATCCATGTTTGATCTTATCAAAACTCTTGAAAAAAATTACGACTACATTATTTTCGATACACCGCCAATCGGCGTTGTTATTGACGCCCTGCCTATTATGAAGGCGTCTGACGGTGTTGTTATTATTGCAAGAAATAACTCAACAACATATCCCGAGCTTTCAAGAACAGTTGAAGTTATCAAAAGAACCAATGCAAAAATTCTCGGTGTTATTCTTAACCGTGTAAAGCCTCACGAAACCCGTAAGGGCAAGAGCTATTACTCAAGATACGGCGGATATTACAAGGCATCAGCAAATGACTGATGCCAAACCGCCTTTGCAAACATAAACTAACAGGCTCGTCCTGCCCACAGAGGGAAAAATGGAATCCGTAAAAAGCATAAACAAAAGTGCGTCATCAAGCGGACATACAACTGAACAAAAGCCTGTTTATGATTTTTTAAACGGATTTTTGACATCATATGCTCGTCCGAGCAGAAAGCTGAGTACGAAAGAAATTTCAAGCTTGAAAACGATCCCGGAGTCACAAAGGTCGGCAAATTCATGAGAAGAACAAGCCTTGACGAGTTGCCTCAGCTTTTCAATATTTTAAAAGGCGACATCTCTATTGTAGGACTAAGACCCGTTATGGAGGTTGAAACTGAAATTTACGGCAACTACCGTGACATGCTTTTGAGCGTAAAGCCGGGACTTACGGGTTTCCGGGCGGCAAAACGGCAGAAGCTGTACCTCATATGCATGCAGAAGAGCAATGGAGATTTGCTATATCAAAAACCGCTCTGTCTGCTTTGACCTGAAAATTATTCTCAAAACTATCACCTCTGTTTTCAAGGGTGAGGGTGCTGTTTAAGGAGGCAGAGTTTTGAAAGCAGTTATACTCGCAGGAGGATACGGAACAAGAATTTCCGAGGAATCCCAGTTCAAACCGAAACCAATGATTGAAATCGGCGGAATGCCTATTTTGTGGCACATTATGAAGTTGTACACCCACTACGGCGTGAATGAGTTCATCATATGTGCAGGTTACAAACAGCATGTAATCAAGGAATGGTTTGCCGACTATTTTCTTCATACATCCGATATCACCTTTGATTTTACTCAGGATGATAAGATTATCGTCCATAACAAAAGAGCCGAAAAATGGAAGGTTACTGTTGTTGACACAGGTCTTAACACGATGACGGGCGGCAGACTTAAAAGGATTCGCAATTTTATCGGAGACGAACCGTTTTTTATGACCTATGGCGACGGTGTTTCCGATGTTGATATAAACGCTCTGCTCGATTTTCACAAAAAACACGGCAAGCTTGCAACTATGTCAGCCGTAAAACCCGAAAGCAGATTCGGTGTGCTTGATTTGGCCGAAAACAACGAAGTCAAAGCTTTCCGTGAAAAAAGCGATATTGACTCAGGCTGGATTAACGCAGGCTTTATGGTGCTTGAACCGAAGGTTTTGGACTATATAAAAGACGATACAGTTATGTTTGAGCGTGAGCCGATGGAACAGCTTGCAAGAGAAGGTCAGCTTATGTGCTGCAAGCATAACGGATTTTGGCAGTGTATGGACACATTGCGTGACAAGGAGCGTCTGGAAAAGCTTTGGAACGACTGTACTGCTCCTTGGAAAGTGTGGTCGGAATGATGCTTGATTTTTATAAGGGTAAAAAAGTGTTCATTACGGGACACACAGGATTCAAGGGCAGTTGGCTCTGCAAACTGCTTGCAAATGCCGGTGCGGATGTAACGGGTTATTCGCTTAATCCGCCAACCTCACCGTCACTTTTTGAGATTGCAAATATCGAGAGCGATGTAAAGTCGGTTATCGGGGATATCCGTGATTTTGATTCGCTTAAAAAGGCATTTGATGAGGCACAGCCTGAGATTGTACTTCATCTTGCGGCTCAGCCGATTGTGCGTGACAGCTACAAAATGCCTGCATATACATATGAAACAAATGTTATGGGAACGGTCAACATTCTTGAGTGTGTACGGCAGTCAAGCTGTGTGAAATCGTTTCTCAATGTTACAACCGACAAGGTTTATGAAAACAGGGAATGGCAATGGGGATATCGTGAAAACGAACCGCTTGACGGGTTTGATCCGTATTCAAACAGCAAAAGCTGCTCGGAACTTGTAACCCACAGCTACAAAAATTCTTTCTTTGCCGACGGAAGAACGGCGATTTCTACAGCGAGAGCAGGAAATGTTATCGGCGGCGGAGATTTTGCAAACGACAGAATTATTCCCGACTGCGTGAGAGCCTTGGAAAAGGGCGAGGATATTATCGTCCGCAATCCGCATTCCACAAGACCGTATCAGCATGTTCTCGAACCGCTTTATGCATATCTTATGATTGCAAAAGCCCAGTACGGGGACATTAAGTTTGCAGACTGTTATAATGTAGGTCCTGACGAGTGCGACTGCATAACAACAGGCGAACTTGTTGACTTGTTCGTAAAATATGCCGGCAATATAAACCGGATTGACAAAAGTGAAAAGAATGCAGTCCACGAGGCTAATTTTCTCAAGCTTGACTGCTCAAAACTCAAGACTGTTTTTGGCTGGAAACCTCATTGGCATGTTGATGATGCAGTGAAAAAAACGGTCGAATGGTCATGCTGTTATATGGAAAACGGCAATGTAAGAGACTGTATGGATAGGCAGATTGAAGAATTTCTGAAATAATCATACGGCAAATATAAAAAGAGGTTTACTTATGAAAAAGGCAATTGTAACAGGCTCAAACGGTTTTATCGGCTCAAATGTTTGCAAAAGACTTTGTGCCGACGGTATAAAGGTGTTTGCCATTGTTAAGGATGAAAACGAAAACATTGATAACATAAAGAATCTCAGCGGCATTGAAATTGTGTATTGCGAGCTTGATGAGATTGAAACCTTGGCTGACATGATTTCCGACAGAGATATTGATGTTTTCTACCACTTTGCATGGGTAGGCTCGGCAGGATCGCTCAGATGCGATGAAAATGTTCAGCTGCAAAATGCCCTGTGGACCGCTCGTGCTCTAAGAACAGCCGACAAAATGCAGTGCAAAAAGTTTGTAAATGCCGGTTCAATAATGGAAAAAGAAACCTACACCGCTGTTTACACTCAGGAAAGCAAGCCCGGACTTCCGTACATTTACGGTGCAGGCAAGCTGATTGCAAGAGCAATTTGCAAGCCGATTGCAAACAGCCTTTCAATTGACCTCTGTTGGGCAGTTATCACAAACGCATACGGTGTTGGTGAGCTTTCGCCCCGTTTTGTAAATTCTACAATTCGCAAAATCATTGCAAATGAGCCGTTGCAGTTCACCGCCGCAACACAGAACTATGACTTCATCTATATTGACGATGTTGCAAGAGCGTTTGAGGCAATCGGAGAATACGGTAAACCTAACAAGGAATATACAATCGGCAGCGGAAACGCAAGACCTCTTAAAGAATTTATTCTTGAAATGCAACAGACGCTTGCCCCCGAAGCAAAGCCGATTTTCGGCGATGTACCTTTTACGGGAATAAATATGCCGCTTGAGGCATTTGATACAGCCGATATTAAAACAGACTGTTATTTCAAGCCCTCGGTTTCTTTTGCCGAAGGCGTTTCAAAAACAATGGAATGGCTTAAATCACTCAATTAGTTTTTTAAAGTAAGGTGTATTTTAATGATACAGAAATTTGAATTTTGCAATACGGACTTTGAGGGTGCATACCTCATCAAACCGTTCTGTGCAACCGATATCAGAGGTGCATTTATAAAGGACTACTCAAAGGAAGTTTTTGAGGCTAACGGCCTTGAACACAATCTTGCCGAGGTTTTCTACACGGTTTCTCACAAGGGTGTAATTCGTGCGCTTCATTTTCAGAGAGTTCACGAACAGGCAAAGCTGGTACGGTGCATTAAGGGCAAGGTTTTTGATGTTATCGTTGACCTCCGTCCCGAATCACCTACATTCAAAAAATGGCAGGGATTCTACCTTTCCGAAGAAAATATGAACGAGCTCTATGTTCCTGAACATTTTGCACACGGCTATCTTGTGCTTGAACCGTCTGTTGTTTCATACAAATGCGGTGAAAAATTCTACGGCGAATATGATGACGGCATTATGTACAACGATCCGGATTTGGGAGTTGAATGGCCGTTTGATGAAATCGGCGGTATTGAAAATCTTATTATTGCCGACAAAGATAAAAATCTTCAATCATTCAAGAAATTTGAGGAAATGTATCTTAAATAAGTTTTAGTATATAAGCCCCGGAGGGTAAAATGAATGTGGTTTATTCAAGTTCGGACAGCTACTCGATGGTTGCGGGTATATCAATGTATTCCCTGCTCGAAAACAACCAATCTGTTGACGAACTAAATATTTTCCTGATTGAAAACGGTATGTCGCAGGAAAACAAAGACAAATTCACAACAATGTGTCAAAAATTTAACCGTCAGATTACTTTTATTCCCATTTCCGATATTGAAAAGCTGACAAACTCATCAATCAACATCGGAAGATGGAATATTAGCACATTTGCAAGACTTTTTTATTCAAGTATGTTGCCCGAATGGGTTGACAAGGTTATCCACATTGACTGCGACACAATGATAATGTCCTCTCTTGAGCCGTTATGGAACATTGATATGAAAGACAAGATTGTTGCAGGTGCATATGAATGTATCGGTGACAGCTATAAAACGGAAGTCGGAATGAAACCCGACGACATATATATAAGCGCAGGCAATATTATGCTAAATCTTGCGGAAATCCGCAGAAGAAAGCTTGAAGAAAATTTCAAGAAGTTTATACAGAATCACCGTCATCTCTCCTTTGTTGACCAGCCTGTACTGAATGCCTGCACTACAAACGAGGACAAGCTTCTTATTCCGCTCAACTACAACGCCTACTCAATTGTTTTTTATCTCAATTATAAAAATGCGAAAAAAAGCCAAGAGAGTCAGCCGGTATTATACGGAATCGCAGGTGCTTGATGCAGTTTCCAACCCCTGTATTGTTCATTTTACGACCTGTTTTATGGACGGAACAAGGCCGTGGATTGAAAACAACAATCATCCTATGATAAAACAGTATCTTGATTACAAGCAAAAGAGTGAATGGGCAGACACACCGCTGTGGAAAGACAACCGCAGTGCCGTCAAGAAGTTAGGCGGCAAGATGTTCAATATTCTGCCACAGGGCTTTGTTGCGGGTTCAATCGGAATTGTTCATGACAAAATACTTCCTGCACTGCATAAAATCAAAAAATGATACGGAGGTCAGTATGGAACCGATAAGAGTTTTGCACAACATCGTGCTGATGGATGCGGGCGGAATTGAAACCCTCGTAATGAATTTATACAGACATATTGATAAGGAACAGATTTTATTTGATTTTCTCGTTCACAGACCGCAGGAGGGTTATTACGAAAAGGAAATCAGAGAATACGGCGGAAAAGTTTACAGAACCCGTCCGTTTAATCCCCTGCATATGAGAGAATACAAAAAGGAATGTATGAATATTCTCACAAGTCATCCGGAGTACAAAGTTTTTCATGTTCATCAGGAACTGGGACTCTGGACGCTTGATTATGCTCATCAGGCAGGAATTCCGACAAGAATTGCACATGCTCACAATGCGAAAACTGTCGTAAATCTGAAATATTTCTTCTTTCTTTACGAAAAAATGTTCATCAAAAAACATTGCACGGATATGTTTATGTGCTCAAAGCCTGCCGGAGAATGGCTGTTCGGAAAACAGGCTGTTCAGGACGGAAAAGTAAAATATATCAACAACAGCATTGAAACAGACAGATTCAAATATAACGAACAGACACGCAGAGATATGCGTGAAAAGCTCGGCGTCGGCGACAAAATCGTCATCGGTCATGTAGGCCGTTTTGCACAGCCGAAAAACCATACATTTATTCTTGATGTCTTTAACGAGATTCACAGGATGAATAAGAACACGGTTCTTGTTCTCTGCGGTGAAGGAAAGCTTGAGGACGATATAAAAGCTAAAACAAAGGCACTCGGTCTTGAAAATGATGTGATTTTTACAGGCGTTATGGACACAAGCGTATTGTATCAGGCGCTTGACCTTTTCCTTTTCCGTCATTATGGGAAGGCTTGCCGCTTACGGGCATTGAAGCCCAGACTTCGGGCTTGCCGATTGTTATGAGCGATGTTATTGCCGATGAAACTGTTGTTACGGACAATGTAACACGACTTTCGCTTTCAAACTCTGCCGATGTATGGGCAAAAACCTGCCTTGATGTGCTTGGCGCATACGAAAGAAAGGACTGTCAGAAACAGGTTACAGACGCCGGATTCGATGTATGCAACACGGCAAAGCTTCTTCAGGACTTCTACATTGACCGCACACTCAGAGCAAGACACGCACAAAAAAATTTATAATTACAGCAAAAACATTTTAAGGTGGTATAAATGCAACAGCTCGTTTCCGTTATCATTCCTACATATAAAGGTGCCGACAAGATCAACTCTGCCGTTGACAGCGTTCTTAACCAGACATACAAAAACATTGAGGTAATCGTTGTTGACGATAACGGCGAAAATGAACCGGAACAGTTGCTTACTGCCGAAAAAATGAAAAAATACGAAACATTTGAAAATGTAAAATATCTTGTACACAAAAAGAATATTAACGGTTCTGCCGCCAGAAACACAGGAATCAGAGCATCAAAGGGATTTTATTTGGGCTTTCTTGATGATGACGATGTCTTTCTTCCGGACAAAACGCAGAAACAGGTTGACTGCTTTGAAAAGCTTCCCGATGATTACGCAATGATTTACGGCTCGTTTCTGGAGCATATGACCGAGAACACCGACCGTATTGTAAAAGCGGATAATGCCGACAATTTTCTTTACCGCTTTTTGTGCAACGAAATAATTGCCTGTTCAAGTACAATTATGATTAAAAGAAGTGTGCTTGACTATGTAAAGGAATGGGACGAATCATTTAAGCGTCATCAGGATCTTGAATTTTTTGCCCGTGTTGCCTGCGGCTGCAGGGTTGCCTGCATAAGTGATGTCTGCATTGAAAAGTTCAAGCTTGACCGCAATATGCCGAAGGGCGAGCTTTATGAACAATACAGACTTCATTATCTTAATAAAATGAAACCAATTATTGAACAATTCACCGAGAAAGAACAAAAAAGATTGTACAACATTCATTATACGGAAATCGGCAAGGCGTATTTAAAACAAAAGCAGTTGAAAAAGGCTATGCATTGGGCGTTTAAAACTTCCAATCCGGCAAAGGCTCTGTTTTTGTTTGTTAAAGACGGAATGACTTTTATTCTACGAAAATAACCGAGGTAATTTATGGAAAACACGCTTCAAAACTCAAAAGACCGGCTTTTCATAAAACTTAACAGCTTTGTTGTAGCCATGATGATTTCAGCACAGACCATCACGGGTACAATCGTTCGTATTCCGGCTTTTAAAGATTTTCATAACAATTTCATAATTTTGGTAATTGCACTTACAATAATCTTTGCGGAAATAATTTACTACAAGAAAGTGACTATAGAACTTCCTGTTATGTTCTTTCTCTCTTTTGTAACCTTGTGGTATCTTTATTCCCTCATTTTTCACGGAAATAACTGCGATCTGGATGTGATTCAATTCATATTTTACGCAATAATACCGATTTATGTCATAGGCAAAAAGCTTGACGGGGAACTTGTGATGCGGTATATTCTCTATCTTTCCCTTATGACCCTGCCGGTTATAAATTTGTTTTTTGTTCTCCAGTATGTAAAATACAATCAGGCATATATGGGAAATATCTACGCAATTTTATCACCTGTTATCGTTGCCATGATACATTTTAAGCTGTACAGAAAGCAGTCGAACCTTCTCATAAAGCTTACATATATATACAACCTCTACATAATGGTTAAGATTGTTTTGTTTGCAAACAGAGGCGCTGTTCTCTGTCTTGCCTGCTGTGCCATTGTGCTTGTCATAAACGCATACGATGACGACAAACGCAAAAAATTGTCTGCGATTAAGCTGTCGCTCATTATTGTCTTCTCTGTAATCGGAATTTTGATAATTATATTTGCACTTCCCCTGTTGCATTCGCTGGCAGACTTGTGCAACAGTATTTTAAACAGCGTTCCGAGCTTCATTTCAAAAATGATTAAATATCTTGAACTCGGTGATGTATCTGACGGACGAACCGCAATTGATGCATTTACATTACCCGCAATTGCGAACAATCCTATTTTCGGCTACGGCATTGAAACCTTCTCAAAGGTTTCGGGTGAGCTGGCAAACCGTTCATGGCCGTATCCGCACCAGTACATCTACCAATACCTCTTTGAAGGCGGAATTGTATTCGGACTTATTCCGGTATATTCAAGCCTTTCGCTGACGGCAAAGGTTGTATGCACAAGAATCAAAGATAAGTCAGAATTTGCGTTGTGCTGTACGCTTGTGTGCGTAACACTTCCAAAACTTCTGATTTCCACCGAACCATGGGCAACAACATCGATATGGATGCTTATTACTTATTCGCTGATATACATATGCAAGACAAATCCGATATTTATATCTCTTAATCAGAGCTTCTGCTCACGGCGCAAATAATACAACGGAGAAAATACAATGGTATATAAGATAATGTATCCCCCGATTCCGAATATGGGAGATCTTCTTAATAAAGATATGCTTGAAGAACTGTTTAACATCAAGGTTGTAAGAAAAGACCTTAAAAGCTGTAACCTGATTGCAATCGGTTCTGCACTTGACCACATAATGTACTCAACATATCCGAGGATCAGAGCAAAGCAGAAAATTGAGCATTTTATGAATGATAATGTCCACATATGGAGTACGGGCTTTATCCGAGGCAATGCCGAGCTTGATTTGGGGCTGATGTTCAGACATATACATATACACGCTCTGAGGGGCAGACTTTCGTTGCAGAGAATGGAAAATATTCTCGGCAAAAAGCTTGATGTGCCGACAGGTGACGGAGGACTTCTTGCCGAAAGGTGGCTTGGATTTTATCCCGAAAAAAAGTATCTTGTCGGAATTATCCCGCACTTTAAGGAACAGGATCACCCTGTTGTGAAAAAACTTCTTGATAACTACAATAATTCAACGCTTATTGACCTGAAGGAAAACCCAAAAAAGGTTGTCGAAAAAATAGGCGAGTGCGAATACATTATTTCAAGCAGCCTTCACGGTATGATTGTTGCTGACAGTTTCCACATTCCCAATATGCACATAACCCTTACGAACAATATGTTCGGTGACGGAAACAAGTACAATGATTACCTCTCCGCCTTTGACATTACACACACACCCTTTGATTGTTCAAACGGCGATATGCCTACAATCAGCGAGGTGAAAAATAATTACAGAGTCGATCCGGATGTTGTTGAACTGAAGAAAGAACAGCTCTTCAATGCTTTTCCAAAATTTTAATCAGTTAAAACTAAGGTCATATTATGAAAAAATTATCAACAAGTAAACAAATGGCAATAAATATGGTTGCCGCCATAGTGTCTTTCTTGATAGGAACAGGAATTAACTTTGTTCTTGCACCCTATCTTGTAAAGGAACTCGGTTCTGAAACCTACGGATTTATCGGACTTGCAAACAACTTTGTCCAGTATGCCACCATTGTAACATCTGCTCTCAACTCAATGTCGGGCAGATTTATTTCAATTGAATACAGCAAAGGAAACATTGACAAGGCATCAAGATATTTCAGCTCGGTTCTGGTTGCCGACCTGATTATTGCCGGCGTTTTACTTTTGGTTTCGTCAATTATTACATTCAACATTGAATTTATACTGAATGTTCCCGAAAATCTTGTTGACAGCGTAAAGATATTGTTTGCGCTCACTTTTGCAACATTTATAATCAGCGTTATCACGGCAATATTTACTACTGCGGCATTTGTAAAAAACAAGCTGTATATCAATTCCCTCCGTGATATTGCGTCAAATACGCTCAAGCTCTTGCTTGTAGTAATTTTGTTCTCGTTTTTTCCCGCAAAAGTATATTTTCTCGCTATGGCGTCACTTGCAAGCGGAATTTTTCTTTTGCTTACCAATATCAAAGTCAAGAATAAAATTCTGCCGGAAGTAAAGATGAACTTCAACCTTTTCAGTTTCAAGCTGGTAAAAGTTCTGATTTCCGCAGGAATTTGGTCGTCAATCGGTTATCTCAGCACAGCTCTGAACAGAGGTCTTGACCTGTTAATCTGTAACCTGACTCTCGGAGCGGGACTCATGGGACTTTTGTCGATTGCAAACACCGTTCCGCACTGCATTGATAACCTTATTACAACCATTGCAAATATATTCACTCCCAGATTTACAATCCTTTATGCAAAGGACAACACGGACTTACTTGTTGAAGAAACAAAGTTTTCGTCAAAGATTATGAGTTTTCTCATGACTGCACCTCTTGCGGGATTTATTGCGTTTGGCAACAAGTTCTATACATTGTGGCAGCCGACCAAATCTCCGGACGAAATTACCATAATTCAGATTTTGTCGGTGCTTGTATGTATTTCATACCTGTTTACCTGTCACACAAGAACTCTTTCTAGCCTTTTCACCGTATGCAACAAGCTCAAGGCCTCCGTTCTTATCTCGCTTGTGTGCGGTGTTCTTACGGTTATTATCGTTTTACTGCTCATACACTTTACACCGCTCGGCGTTTATGCTATTGCAGGCGTCAGCTCTGTTTTTATCGGTCTTAAAGCGATAGTATTTGTTCCGTTGTACGCCGCACATATTTTGAAAATAAAGCTTACAACATATTACAGGTCTATTTTCAGAGGATGGTTCTGCTTTGCTGTTGTTATCACCATGTTCATCTTTATCAACAGCTTTGTACACGCAAACAGCTGGATGTCATTCCTTCTTCTCTGTGCAGCAAGCGGACTGGCAGGATATGCCGTTTCCGTTCCGCTCATTTTCTCAAGAAAAGAACTCGTTCTTATCAAGGATAAAATTAAGAAGAAGTTTAAGAAAAGCTAAATTATTATCATTTTGAGGTTGCAATGACTGAATATACTTTTTCCGTTTTTACACCGTCATATAACAGGGCAAAAACTCTGCCCAGATTATATGAGGCGCTGAAAAGACAGACATACAGAAATTTTGAATGGATAATTGTTGATGACGGTTCAGCCGACAACACAAAAGAAACGGTCGAGAATTTCATCAGCGACAGACCCGACTTTAACATAACCTATAAATATCAGACCAACAAAGGAAAACACATTGCAACAAATGTTGCGGCACAGATTGCAAAGGGTGAATTCTTTATAACGATTGACTCCGATGACAGCGTAAAAGACAACGCCCTTGAAACATTTATAAACGAATGGAACAAAATTCCCGATAAAGACAGGTCAAAATACAAGGGAATTTCGTGCCGCACCTGTAACGAAAGCGGCAAAACAAACGGTTGTCCTCTGCCGTCAGAACGATTTGACTGTTCCGACCTTGACCTGAGATTGAAGTATAAAATTGACGGTGAGATGTGGGGAATGACAAAACTTGAAATAATCAGAGCCAACCCATATCCGTGTGTTTCGGGACTTCATTTTTATCCCGAAAATATCTATTGGGACAATATCGGAAGAAAGTATATAACCCGTTTTATTGACACACCGTTGCGATATTACATAAACGATCAGGAAAATTCTTTGACAGGTAACGCTTACTCGGCTCACAAGGAAACTATTTTCGTAAGACTCCACTTTATAAACGAATGTTGGGATTACGCAAAGAGCAATCCTAAGTTCTTTATCAAACAATTTGTGGGACTTTCCCGTGACGGCTTACTCAACGGTAAAAGATTTTCCGAAATAAAAAAGATGCCCGACACATTTTCAAAGAGGGCTCTTGCGGTCATATTTTATCCCATGGGATATTTTTTGTACAAAAAACAATCAGGGGGAAGCAGATAATGAAAAAGGTAGGCATTGTAACATTTCACCGTGCATTGAACTACGGCGCTGTGCTTCAGAGCTATGCATTGCAAAAAACCGTTTCCTCGCTCGGTGCAGAGTGTGAAATTGTTGACTATATCTGTCCGAAAATCACAGCCGACTACAAACCCTTTCGCATTTATAAAAACGACCTTCTGAAATCCTTTGCAAAAAGCTGTGTCATGGTAAGGAGAAGAGCAAAACGCAGAGACGCTTTTAAGTCGTTTTTCAATAACTATCTTGTAAAGAGTAAAAAGTCGTATACTCCGCAGAATATCGGAGAGCTTAAAAGCGATTATGACTTGTTCATTTCGGGAAGCGATCAGGTGTGGAGTCCGAGATGCGTCGGTTTTGATCCCGCTTATTTTCTGACATTTGCCGATGACAGACAGAAGTATTCATATGCGGCAAGCTTTGCCATTCCGACATTGCCCGATGAATTTATTGATGAATATAAAAAAAGGCTGAACGGTTTTCAGAAGTTCTCAGTTCGTGAACCGAGCGGAGAAAAGCTTGTAAAAGAACTCACGGGCAGAACCGCCGAAACTCATCTTGATCCTACCCTGCTGATTTCAGCAGACGAATGGAAAAAGATTGCCGTTTCAAAAATCGACAAACCGTATATCCTCATTTTTACGGCTAATCCGGCAGTTTCGCTTGTGGATTTTGCCCTTAAACTGTCAAAAGAAAAGAACCTTCCCGTTTACTGCATAAACGATGCACCTCACCCTGTAAATCACGGTATAAATTATATTGTTGCACCTACTGTTGAGGAATTTGTCGGCTGTTTCAAAAATGCCGAATATGTTGTTACAAACTCGTTTCACGGAACAGCGTTTTCTGTTATTTTCAACAAGAATCTTTTTGTTGAATTCAAGAACAAAAGCGGAAGAAACATCCGCTCCGAAGGTCTTTTGAAAAGTCTTGGAATCGACCGTGAAATTGTTGACGGAAACTGCCGAGAAACCGAAATAAACTGGTACGATGTGAACGAAAAAATCAAGAACCAGACAATAATATCTTTGGATTATCTTAAATCCTTTGTCAGCGGTGATTAAATTGAGTCTTAAAAATACACTAAAAAAGTCAGACAGGGCATAATCAAAACCTTTAAAGCAAAAAATGTTGTTCCCGTGTATGTACAAAAGGAGAATAACAATATTCTTGACGGCAAAACCGCTCTGATTACAGGCGGTTCCGGAATTATCAAAAACTAAAGCGGAGGAAAGCGTATGTATTCTACAATAAAAAGCATTCAGTTGCTCACTGCACTTCTGAAAAAATATAATATCAACAAATTGGTGCTTTCTCCCGGAGGCAGTGATATTCCTATAATTCATTCACTTGAAAATGACGATTTTTTTGAGTGTCATTCGGTCGTTGACGAGAGAAGTGCCGTGTATTACGGCATCGGACTTGCACAACAGTACAAAATCCCCCGTTGCCTGTATCTGTACCTCGGGTACGGCTGTAAGCAACTATCTTCCGGGTATGACAGAAGCATTTTATCAGGATGTTCCGATTGTCGCAATTACCGCTGACAAAGACCCGTACAGATTAAATCAGCTTATGCTGCAGAAACCCAGCAGGTCAATATTTTTGAATCGGTTACAAAAAAATCCGTTAATCTTCCCGTTGTGCGTGGCGGAAATGACAGATGGTACTGCGAAAGACTTATTAACGAGGCTCTTTCGGAGCTTGACCATCACGGAACAGGACCTGTGCATATCAATATTCCGATTGTTGAAAACTCGGCTGTATATGATTGTGAAAATCTTCCTCAGGTTAGGAAAATCAACAGAATTTCTCCCGATATGCCCTCCGAGAAGTGGCGTGAATATGCAGAAAGGCTTTCAAAATATAAGAAAATTCTTGTCATTGCCGGTCAGACAACTGTTCTCGGAGATGACAGAGCGTGCGTCG
>ENA-OQJN01000514-OQJN01000514.1-human-gut-metagenome-genome-assembly--contig:-NODE-514-length-15609-cov-3.561232_pt1 | contig 15609 bp, 18 predicted proteins | sample MGYA00242610_ERZ504777 | MGnify/ENA primary metagenome ERZ504777 (study PRJEB26092, sample SAMD00036350) | human gut metagenome | host: Homo sapiens | study: EMG produced TPA metagenomics assembly of... | reverse complement strand
CGGGTGACTACAATTAAGGTATTGGTGATGCCCGTCTTTTTCAAAACTTCCAGCATCGGTTTACCCGCCGTGCCGGACGGTTCACCATTATCTGAGGAGCGTTGTTGTTCTTGGCCGGAGCCTAAGGCGTAAGCCGTACAATTATGCGTGGCGTCCCAAAAACTCCTTGTTGATGCGGGCGATACCGGCCTGCGCTTCTTCTTCCGTTTCGCAGGGAATCGCGGTGGCGATAAAGCGGGATTTTTCACAATATATTCAATACGATGCTCTTTGGCAACCGTAATATAGGATTTCATATATACCCCCCTGTAAAAAATGTTTTTAATTTTGGATGATAGTATTTATCAAATCGGAAATTTTAAATGCGAATAATGGCCTAAAGACCATGTATAAAGCTAAGTATAGCTACTGTGTTTTATGTATTTTATGATACGTAATTTTTTACAATTGCACAATACCCCCTTGTTGACCTTTTGGGGGTGAAGGTATAACATAATATACAGATGAGATACCCCATAGGGGTATCGAGAAGGAGATGAAAACCCCGATGCTTTTCGTTTTTACAGCAGTTTTAAGCTGTTGTTAAGATAGAGTAAGGAGGAAGTAAGATGCTTACAGATATGGAAACAGAGAAATTAACTCGTCGCCTGCGCCGTATCAAAGGTCAGGTAGAAGGCATCGAAAAGATGATTGACGATCATCGTTATTGTGTAGAAGTGTTACAGCAAATAGGTGCCGTAAGAGCGGCTTTATATCAAGTTGGCCTTCTAATGTTAGAAAGTCATTCTCGCTCATGCGTAGTGGATGCCATTAAAAGCGGCAAGGAAGATGATGCCATTACGGAATTGATGGGTGTTTATAAATCACTCCATAAGTAATAAATTCATTAATTGACTACTAAGTTGTGTATCATTTATTGAAATAAACAATGCGTTATGATTCGTTTGAATTAGCGAAATTAATTGCAATACAGTAGAGTTAAAAGGATGTGTTATATATGAGTCAAAAAAGTAATGAATTCGACATCACCGGCATGCACTGTGCCGCCTGTGTCGGTCGTGTTGAAAAAGTCGTCAGTCGCATGGATGGCGTAGCTGATGTAAAGGTTAACCTCTTAACCCGTAAAGGCAGTGTTACCTATACGGATGACAGCAAGGTAACCCCTGATGACGTAATTAAAGCTATTACGGGTATCGGTTTTGGTGCTACCCTCGCTGAAGAAGGGGTTCAGAAACTTGAAAAAGTTAATTACAAACCTCAATTATATCGTATGATTATTGCTGCCGTTATGGCTATTCCGATGATGGTCAGCATGATGGGTAACCATTTATTCGGCTGGCCTATGTTGCCTCATTGGGTAGAATTGGTATTGGCTACGGTTGCTCAGTTCGGTCCGGGCCTCGTGTTCTACCAAGGTGCTTGGAGCGCTATTAAGAGCGGTTCCTTGACCATGGATGTATTGGTTGCGTTAGGTACTTCGGTAGCTTACTTATTTAGTATTTACAATATGTATGTAGGCAGCCACGACATGTATTTTGAAACGTCCGCATGGCTCATTACCTTCATCTTATTAGGTAAGGTCCTTGAAGAAGTAGCCAAAGGTCGTACGTCCGAAGCGCTTGAAAAATTGATGGGCTTAACACCAAGTATTTCTCACGTGCAGCGTGACGGTCAGTGGGTAGATATTCCAACTGCCGAAGTTCAGGTTGGCGATATTCTTCAAGTTCGTGCCGGTGAAAAAGTTCCGGTTGACGGTGTTGTGATTGAAGGTCAATCGGCGGTTAACGAATCCATGTTGACCGGGGAAAGTTTGCCGGTTGAAAAATCCGTAGACAGCAAGGTTATCGGTGCTACCGTTAACGAAACCGGTGTTTTCACCATGCGCGCCGAAAAAATCGGTTCCGACACTATGTTGTCGCAGATTATTAAAGTTGTAGAAGCTGCGCAAACCTCCAAAGCGTCCATTCAGCGTGTAGCCGATGTGGTTGCTGCTTATTTCGTACCGACCGTTATTGCCCTAGCCGTATTAACATCTCTCGTATGGTATTTCGGTTTTGATTCAACTTGGGGCGTAGCTCTCATGCACGGTACGGCCGTATTGGTTATCGCCTGTCCTTGTGCCTTAGGTTTAGCGACCCCAACCTCTATCATGGTAGGCTCCGGTTTGGGTGCTGAACACGGTATTTTGATTAAGAGTGCCGAATTCCTTGAACGAGCCGGCAAATTAAATGCCATCGTATTGGATAAAACCGGTACTATCACTAAAGGTACCTTGATGGTAAGTAAAACTGTTAACTTCGCCGGTGATGAAAAAGTAAACACCGGTATTATGACCGCTATCGAAAGTTTGACAACTCACCCAATCGCCAAAGCTATGGCAGCGTATGGTACTACTGAATTGGGTAACGGTGTATTACCGAATGTTACCGGTTTTAAAGAAGTGCCCGGTCATGGTCTTGAAGCTGTCGTAGCTAATCAGATGGTTCAATTAGGTCACAGCCGCTGGATGCAGTCCTTAGGGTATATGAATGAAACGATTGAAAAAGCCGTTCTCGCCGAAGAAGAACGAGGCGCTTCCGTATCGCTCTTAGCCGTTGGCGGTGAAATCAGAGCTTTATGGGCTGTAGAAGATGAAGTTCGTCCGGAAGTACCGGAAGTGATTAAGACATTACAGAACCGCGGCATTGAAGTTTGGATGCTTACCGGTGATAATCGTCGTACCGCTCAATACATAGCCGACAAAGTGGGGATTACCCATGTTATGGCGGAAGTGTTGCCTCAGGATAAAGCCGGTAAGATTGATGAATTGCGTAAATCCGGTAAAGTTGTGGGCATGGTTGGTGACGGTATCAATGACGCACCGGCCTTGACTTTGGCTGATATCGGTTTTGCCATCGGTAACGGTACGGATATTGCCGTTGAAGCGGCCGACATCGTACTTGTTCGTAATGATTTGAACACCTTGGTTCAGGCCGTAACCTTAAGCCGTAAGACAATGACGAATATTCGTCAGAACCTCTTCTGGGCGCTTATTTTTAACAGTCTAGGTATTCCATTGGCTGCCATCGGTATGTTAACACCAATCGTAGCCGGTACGGCCATGGCTTTCAGTTCCGTTACGGTTGTTACGAATGCGCTTCGCTTGAAACGAGCTAAACTTGACTGATAATCGGTAGCACTGATTTAGGCGGTTCAAAGTAAGGCGCAGTAAAAAGCAAAATTAAATAAGACAAGTTAAAGTGAATTCCGTAAATCGAGGTTAATCTTAATTAACCTCGATTTTTCATTATTGGTTAACTTTGTATTTTTGTATTCAGTTAACATAAAAGAAGATAACAAGTCTGAAACAACGGCATTTATCAATATAGATTAAGGTTCTACTTAATTAAAGACTTTATTACTTTTCGTAATAACAGATATAAAAAGAGGCAATTTTACTAAATGGAGAGGGAGGTATATACTATCTGTAGAGAACGAAGCTGGGGGACTGAAGCGAGCAGTTTTTCAGTCGATTTTCTAATCTCCGTATTAGCGAGCGCTGCAAACTGTACGCTAATAGAGATAAAAATTCAATATTCACTACCGAGAAAGAAAAGCACCACGATGAAGCGAGCATCGTGGTGTTTTTCTGTTTATTTCACTTGTTAAGGAAAAAACCTTGACAGGGCATATTAACTCTGTTAGAATAACGTGTAAAGTTTTTTAGCTTGACACCGTGAAGGAGTGAGTTGACATGGAAGAAAGAGTTTTGATTAGCTTGCTGTTAGACTTCTATGGCGCTCTTTTGACGGAGCGTCAGCGCCAATGTTTGGTTCTGCATCATGAAGATGACATGTCTTTGGCGGAGATTGCCGAGGAAATGGGCGTATCGCGCCAGGCTGTATATGACAATATGCAAAGGGCCAGACAATTATTGGAAATGTATGAAAGCAAGTTGCACTTGGTGGCTCAGTATGAAGAGCGAGAACGTTTGATGAGCGCCATGCGTAGTGAATTAGACAGATTGAAAGCAAGTGTGGGCCGGGATGAGTTCCGCACTTCCACCAATATATTATATCAATTAGTTGCACAGATGGAGGGGTAGGATGGCTTTTGAGAATTTAACCCAAAAACTGGAAGAGGCTTTGAAATCCCTAAAAGGTAAAGGCAAAATTGAAGAAGATGATCTGAAGCAAGCCCTGCGTCAAGTGCGCTTAGCCATGATTGAAGCGGACGTAAACTTAGGCGTTGTTAAAGATTTTATCAATAACATTAAAGAAAAAGCCATCGGCCAGGAAATCTACGGGAACTTGAATCCGGTACAGACGGTTATTAAAATCGTTAAAGACGAATTAACCGACCTGTTGGGTGGCGTACAGAGTGGGATTACCATTTCCTCCAAACCGCCGACAGTAATTATGCTGGTTGGTTTGCAAGGGGCCGGTAAAACGACAACGGCCGGTAAATTAGCCGTTTACTTACGTAAGAAAGGTAAGCATCCAATGTTGGTAGCTGCCGACGTATATCGTCCGGCCGCTATTAAGCAGTTGCAGGTGGTTGGTAAACAGATAGATATTCCCGTGTTTGCCGATGAAACGCCGGGTGCCAATCCTGTAAATATTGCTCGTGACGCCATCGCGGCGAGCACATCCATGCTTAAAGATGTAGTAATCATCGATACGGCCGGTCGTTTGGCCATTGACGAAGTCCTCATGACGGAATTAGTCAACATCAAACAGTCCGTACGACCTCATGAAATTCTCCTCGTTGTGGATGCCATGATCGGTCAGGATGCGGTACAGACGGCGAAGACGTTTAACGAGCGCCTCGGTATCGATGGCGTAGTTATGACTAAGCTTGATGGTGACGCCAAAGGCGGGGCCGCCTTATCCATTAAATCCGTAACCGGTCGCCCTATTAAATTTATGGGTACCAGTGAAAAGATGGATGGTCTCGAAGAATTCAGGCCGGAAGGCATGGCTTCTCGAATCCTCGACCTCGGTGACTTGGGGGCTTTGATTGATAGAACCAAGGAACTGGTAAATGAGGAAGAAGCGAAAGAATTGGCCGATAAAATGCGGCGTAACGAATTCACGCTTGATGATTTCTTGAAGCAAATGAACCAAGTTCGCAAAATGGGTAAATTCCAAGATTTATTGGGATTGATTCCCGGCATGGGCAAAGTTAAAGATCAATTAAAAGATATAGATTTAGATAGTAAAGAAATTCGTCGTATTGAAGCGATTATCCAATCGATGACGCCTCAAGAAAAGACGAATCCTAAAATATTGAACGGCTCTCGCCGTAAACGCATCGCTATGGGCTCCGGCACTCGTGTGCAGGATGTAAACCGTTTAATCAAGCAGTTTGAAGAAGCTCAGAAGATGATGAAAAAATGGGATCTATGCGTAAAGGTAAAAAAGGTATGTTACCTAAACTGCCAAACTTACCGTTTATGGGTTGATCATAGAAGATATTCTTACAAGGAGGTGAAATATACATGTTAAAAATACGTTTAACTCGCTTGGGCGCTAAAAAAGCTCCATTCTATCGTATCGTTGTAGCCGATTCCCGTGCTCCTCGTGAAGGTCGTCCGGTAGACACTATCGGTCAGTACGACGCTACTAAGTCCCCGGCTGTTATCAACATTGATGAAGAAAAAGCTTTGACTTGGTTAGGTAATGGTGCACAACCAACCGACACTGTTCGTTCCCTTTTCAAACAGCACGGTGTTATGCAGAAATTTGCTGATGCTAAGAAGTAATTCATAGAGAGGCATACTGTGATGAAAGAATTAATTACATTAATTGCGAAGTCATTGGTTAAGCAGCCTGAAGCCGTTTCTGTTACCGTGACCGTAAAAGGTGATGTGGAAGTCTATGAAGTTCACGTGGCACCGGAAGACATGGGTAAGGTTATTGGAAAGCAGGGCAGAATTGCTAAAGCAATCCGAGCTGTCGCAAAAGCAGCAGCTATTAAAGAAAACAAAAAAATATCCGTTGATATTGTCTAAAGGGTGAGAAAACATGGAAGAAATGACAGTACGTGTTCCTGTAGCTATCAAATCGAAAGTTACAGAAGGGCTCAAAGCTAAGCTTATTGCCGATCTTCAGCAGCGTTTGGATCTTGTTGAACAGGACTTACAGCAAATCGAATTCCAAGCTAAACGTTTACTCAGTGAACAAGCTAAAATCGATGCGCAAGGTCTTATTCAATTACGTCAGCAGATTGAAGAAGAAAAGCAAAAACGTTTAAACTTTAAGGCGGACGTAGCAGCCAAATTAAAGGATGCGGAAAAGCTTGAACTTGGTTCTGAAATTAGTCAGGGCACTATGGAACAGACCATTACGGTTAAAGTTGGGGATGACCTCGACGCTTTAATGGGTTCTGAAATTTTGCTCGAAGACGGCAAAAATTGTCGCTTTCCGTAAATAATGGATCGGAATGAGCTGATTACCATAGGCGTTATTGTTGCCCCGCACGGTGTGCGGGGTGATCTTCGTATAATGCCGCAGACCGATTTTCCCGATCGGTTTTTGACGATGGATGCCTGCTACATTGATGGTAAAGAATACCACATCACATCCGCTCGTTATCATAAACAATTTATTTTGGCGACTTTTAAAGAAGTGCCGGATCGTAATGCTGCCGAATTGATGGCTCGCAAGGAAATTCAAGTTCCTCGCGACCAGTTGGTGGAATTGCCGGAAGGCCGTTACTACATTTTTGATATCATCGGTTTAACCGTGGAAGATACAAAGGGCCATGTACTGGGTACCGTGTCTGATGTATTGCAACCGGGCGCCAATGATGTGTATGTAGTCAAACAGGAAGGTCAGCCTGATTTATTATTACCTGTGTTGGAACATGTAATTTTAGATATTGATGTTGAAGGCGGTAAGATTATTGCCGATCCGCCGGAATGGATTTAATAGAGCAGCCGAGACTTAGGTGAAAGGCCTTTAGGCCGGAAAGGATAATGTGATACTATGAGAATTGACATTATTTCTTTATTCCCTGAGTTCTTTGCTGCTTTTTTTGACCATTCTATTATTAAGCGAGCTATGACTGCCGAGCGCCTTACTATGGAAGTAACGAATCCCCGTGATTTTTGCTCACAATAAGCATAATCAAGTGGATGATACACCCTATGGGGGCGGGGCCGGGATGCTCATGATGGCGCCACCCATTTTTGAAGCTGTGGAGCATGTATTGGCAAAAACAGCGGAACAGGTTGATGCACCAGAATCAGCTGAAGCGAACGAACCTGCTCCAGAGCTGCGAAAACGGGTCATTTCTTAGGTCCTACGGGCAGTACTTTAATCAGGCCAAGGCACGAGAATTGGCGACTTACGACCAGTTGGTGCTTATTTGCGGTCATTATGAAGGCGTCGATTATCGCGTGGAAGAGCATTTAATCGATGAAACGATTTCCATCGGTGACTTTGTGCTTACCGGCGGTGAACTGCCGGCCATGGTTGTGGCTGATGCGGTTGCGCGCATGATTCCGGGCGTTCTGGGGGCTGCTTCGGGGGCGATTGAAGATTCCTTCTACAGGCCTATTTTGGAAGGGCCGCAGTACACCAAACCACCGGTTTTTCGAGACTGGGAGGTTCCGGAAGTATTGCGCAGCGGTCATCACAAAAACATAGCCACATGGCGCTTACAGCAGGCCTTATTGCGTACTCGCCGTTTGCGTCCGGATTTATTGGAACGCGAACTTACAGATGATGAAAAACGGGCCATTAAAGAATTGGAAAAACAAGGTCTATGGAAACCATAAACAGGTGGAAATTTCATAGGCCTTTTTTGTATAATGTATGTAATGATAGTTTGACGGACGGCAGGCTTTAAAGGCGCTTACAGCTAAGCCGACTTGATTTACCTGATTGCCCGAAGTTTACGTTTTTAGAAATGAGGGACTGCTATGAAACCACGCATTGCAATTACGGCCGATACTTATATGGATGCTACGAACAGCACCAATTTACAACGAGCACCGTATGTATCTCGTGAGCTGGTAGAAGTGCTCAGTGCATTGGGATGTATTCCGTTTATTTTACCGGATGTACCGAATGCCATCGGCGAAGACTATTTTGAATTATATGATGGTCTTATTGTTCATGGCGGCCCCGATGTAGATCCTCATTTATTCGGTGAAGAACCGCGTCGTGAAATCGGTATGGTGAATTATAAACGGGATGTGTTTGAGCGTGAATTGATTCAGGCTACCGTTAAGGTGCGTAAACCTATCTTGGGTATCTGTAAAGGGGCACAAATCATCAACGTAGCATTAGGCGGTGATTTGTATCAGGACATCAAAACGCAGTGCCCGAATTCGTATATTAAGCATTCCCAAAAAGCGCCCGGCGGCTATCCTACTCACAGTATAACCGTGGCCAAGGACAGCTTTTTACATGCTGTGTTAGGGTTAAATACTTTGGTCAATTCCCGCCATCATCAGGCGATTCGTGAGGTTGCTCCTTCATTGAAAGTAACGGCTACCAGTCTCGACGGCATTGTGGAAGGCATTGAAAACAATGATGCGTCCGTAGTGGGCGTACAGTGGCATCCTGAAAATATGTGGCGTGAACACGAAGATATGTATGCTCTTTTTGAAGCGTTTGTGTCAAAAGTTAAGGAACGCATGTAATACAGGAAAACTTACTTCTAATCATAACGGACTTATTTTAATAATAGCGGGCTTGAACGATAGTGAAGATGACTCATAGACTGTGATTAATTCGCTAATCTGTTTGGTCTATAGTTCTATAAATGCTATAATAAAAAGATAAATAGTTTTAGAAGGAGATTATTATGCGAATTATAGGTATAGACCCGGGCACCGCTATTTGCGGTTATGGCATTATCGACGTGGACGGCAGTCGGTTGCAACCCGTTGCTTACGGCTGTATTACAACCACGCCGCAGGACACGGATGCCATGCGGCTTGAAATATTATTCAATGATTTAAGTGATATTTTGGAAGAATACCGGCCCGATAAATTTGGCGTAGAACAATTGTTTTTTAATCGCAATGTAACGACTGCCATTGCCGTAGGACAGGCGAGGGGCGTCATTTTGTTGGCCGCCAGCCAACGGCGCATCCCTATTTATGAGTATACGCCGCTACAGGTTAAGCAGGCCGTAGTAGGCTATGGTCGTGCAACTAAAGAGCAGGTTATTTATATGACTATGAATATGCTCGGAATTCGTGAGAAAATTAAGCCCGATGATACGGCCGATGCCTTGGCCATTGCCATTTGTACTGCTCACAGCTCCCATGGCGATGACTTACGGCGCCGTTTGCAGTTATAGATTTTGTAGGAGGCAGTAGTTCATGATAGGTTTTCTTCGTGGTATCATTAATCAGATTTTTCAAGGCTCCTGTTTTATTGATGTGCATGGTGTAGGTTATCGCGTATATATTTCCGGAACCACCCGCGATGCGTTAATAGAAGGACAAGAAGCATTATTATATACCCATATGAGTGTTCGCGAAGATGCGATTCAGCTCTATGGATTTGCTACACAAGACGAATATGATCTTTTTACTTTGCTGATTTCCGTATCCGGTATCGGGCCAAAAGTGGGGCTCGGTATTTTGTCCGGGCTGTCCGTGGATGGTATCAAAGTGGCCATTATGAATGGCGAATTGGGAACACTTACGAAGCTTCCCGGTATCGGTAAAAAATCGGCCGAGCGTTTGGTGCTCGAATTAAAAGATAAAATCGGTAAATTTACGACGGCACCGGCCCCTCAGGCGGCTCTTGATACGGCGGTACATGTTGCGCAAACCGGCATTGCCGGTGAGGCGGCGGACGCATTAATGGCCTTGGGCTATCGGGAATCGGAATTTGTTGATATACTCACTCAATTGGATAATGGTGAGCGAGATGTGGCGACATTGATACGCGACGTATTATCTGAATTGGGAAAGGGTAGGTAGTCATGAAAGAAGAAATACGTGTGGTTGACAGTCAAAGCCGCGTGGTGGGTAAAGAAGAACAAAGTGGCGACACTTGGCAGTTCTCTTTGCGACCGCGCTATTTGCACGAATACATCGGCCAAACGGATGTAAAAAATAATTTAAAAGTATATATTCAAGCGGCGAAAGAACGTAAAGAAGCGCTTGACCATGTTTTGCTATACGGACCGCCGGGGCTTGGAAAAACTACCTTGGCCGGCATTATTGCTAATGAAATGGGCGTAAACTTCCGCATTACATCCGGACCGGCCATTGAACGTTCCGGCGATTTGGCGGCGCTCCTCAGTAATTTACAGGACCATGATGTATTATTCATCGATGAAATACATCGTTTATCCCGTACGGTAGAAGAAGTGTTGTATTCTGCTATGGAAGATTATTCTTTGGATATTATAGTCGGGAAGGGACCGAGCGCTCGTTCGGTGCGCATCGATTTAAGACCGTTTACCTTAGTCGGCGCTACCACTAAGGCTGGTGCTCTTTCGGGACCGTTACGTGATCGTTTCGGTATTATCAATCATTTGGAATATTACAAGCAGGATGAGTTGGAATTCATCGTAAAACGGGCGGCGGAAGTATTGAATACAAAGATTACCGATACCGGAGCCGCTGAAATTGCCCGTCGTTCCCGGGGAACCCCGCGTATTGCGAACCGCTTGTTGAAGCGCGTCCGCGATGTGGCGCAAGTACTGGGTGACGGTGAAATTACCAATATCATTGCCGATGATGCCTTGCAGCGTTTAGACATTGACCAATTGGGACTCGATCGGGTAGACCGGGTAATTTTAAAAACAATTATTGAGAAATTTAACGGTGGCCCTGTCGGCATCGATACGATTGCGGCGGCTACCAGTGAAGAGCGCGATACCATCGAAGATGTGTATGAACCGTATTTGATGCAATTGGGCTTTTTGATTCGCACTAGTCGTGGGCGTATGGCGACGCAGTTGGCTTACGACCATTTGGGTATTACGAATCCGAATGTTAATGCATCTAGTCAGGGGGATTTATGAGATTGAGAGCAGTAAATCGTGTAATTTTGGCAGCCGTTTTAAGCTGTTTGATGACATCGGTTGTGCCCGTTTGGGGGGCCAGTGTGACGGTCACTAAAGAAGGGTCTGAGTCGACAACGACGACTACGACGATTAAAACACCGGTAAAAGAAACTAAATCGACGACAACGGTGGTAACGAAGGCGAATAAAGATACCCATACGGTAACTACGACGAAAACTACCACGATTACTACGAAGTCGGAAAGTAAGAGTGCTGCAAAAGCTACTGATACAAAAAACAGTGCTACCGCTTCAAACTCTAAGTTTACGAAAGTGCCGGCCTTTAATACGCCACAGCAAGCTAATATTCCGGCCATTCGCGTTTTATTGGCGACGCGCAGCAGTACTTGGCCCGTAGCCGGTAGCGGCCAGTTGGCAGTGTATACGAGTAATAAATCACCATTTGCCAAGTTTGCCGCTACGGACACAGTAACAATCGGCGTTAAAAATAATAAAGTGACGGTAAACGGCAAAACTGTAGACGGTTCTGCCTATATTAAATCGTGGCAAGGCAATGTAGAAGGCACTATTTTGCTGGATAGTAAACCGTATCGCGGCGCCATTAAAATTGTGCCCACTTCGTCAGGCGGCATGATGCTCATTAATGAAGTTTCTATTGAAGAGTATTTGTATGGCGTGGTACCGGCAGAAGTATCGCCAAGCTGGCCTCAAGAAGCTTTGAAAGCACAGGCCGTCGCAGCGCGCACCTATGCTTTATACAATATGAAACAAAGTGCTGCCAAAGCTTACGATGTGCAGCCGACCACGAATCATCAGGTCTATAACGGTCAGGCAGCGGAATTTAACAGCACTACGAAAGCCGTGGATGATACCAAAGGCATGGTGGTGCAGTATAAAGGACAGCCTATTGAAGCCTTGTTCCACTCCAATGCGGGTGGTTACACGGAAAACAGTGAAAACGTGTGGGGCAGTAATGTGCCGTATTTGCGCGGCGTTAAGGATTATGCCGATTACAAGCAAAGCGGCGACAGCTTTGCCTGGACCGTTAAACTTACGCGGGCCGAAATGGAAGCGAAGTTGCGTGTAGCCGGTAAAGATGTGGGCACCCTTAAAGAATTAAACTCAGTACCTTGCGCCAGCGTCCTATGAAGTTTAAAGATCGCGGCGTGTCCGGTCGAGTTATGACGGCGGATTTTGTAGGTAATAAAAAGACGCTTACTTTGACGGGCGAGACGATTATGAAATATTCGGCTTGAAATCCACCTTGTTTGATTTCTACGTAAACGTGAAAGTGCCGTCTACGGCGGATAGTTTTAAAAATCCAAAAGCTTATCACACGTTTAAAAAGGACAACTGATACCGTTTCGATTCGCGGTTATGGCTGGGGCCATGGTTTAGGCCTGTCCCAGTGGGGGGCAGCGGCTATGGCGGCGAAAGCACCTACGTCGGCTAAGGATTATTACAAAACGATTTTTAACGCACTATTATACGGGTGTGACCATAGATAAAGCGTATTAATTTATCTCGCATAGGTATGCATAGCTAAGCCTGATAGATGGGAAATATGCGTAATCTCAAAAACGTATTAACTACAGTTTGAAAGAAGGAAGTTTTACCATGAAGGTAACAGATTTTGATTATGAATTGCCAGGAAGAACTGATTGCTCAGCATCCGGTGGAACCGCGTGATACATCGCGTCTTATGCTCCTTGATAAGGTGACCGGTGAAGTGCTCACAAGGATTCATTTTTTATGACATTCATTGATGAATTTATCCGACAATGATGTGTTGGTCTTTAACGATACGAAGGTAATTCCCGCTCGTTTATACGGTCATCGCCGGGGCAGTGGCGGCAAAGTAGAAGTATTGCTCCTCACGCCTTGTGGTGAAAATAAATGGGAATGCTTGGTCAAACCGGGTAAAAAATGCCCGATTGGTCAGGAATTGGTATTCGATGACCGCTTGACCGGTAAAGTATTGGATAAAACAAGCTTTGGCGGTCGTATCATTGAATTTACGGCACAGGGTGTTTTCGACGATATCATTCAGGAAATCGGCGAAATGCCGTTGCCGCCATATATCCACGAAAAATTAGAAGATAAAGACCGTTATCAGACGGTGTATGCTCGTGAAAAAGGGTCGGCCGCCGCACCTACGGCGGGGCTTCATTTTACGCCGGAATTATTGGAACGCTTAAAAGCCAAAGGCGTTACTTTGGCCTTTGTAACCCTTCACGTAGGGCTTGGTACGTTCCGTCCCGTATCGGAAGAAACGATTGAAGACCATGAAATGCACAGTGAATACTATGTGGTAACGGCGGAAACGGCGAAAATTATTAACGACGCCAAAGCGGCCGGTAAGCGTATCGTAGCTGTAGGTACTACTTCGGTGCGCACCTTGGAGTCGGCCACGAAGGATGGCGTTCTTCAGGCCGGTCACGATTGGACGCAGATTTTTATCTATCCCGGTTATGAATATAAGATGGTTGATGCGCTTATAACGAATTTTCATCTTCCTCAATCAACGTTACTCATGCTCATCAGTGCGTTGGCGGGCAGAGAGCATTGCTTAGCTGCTTATAAAGAAGCGGTTAAGGAACGGTATCGCTTCTTCAGCTTTGGCGACGCCATGTTTATTCGCTAACAGATTGGCGACACAACATACTTCGCTTCATTGTTAACAGTCAAGCAACGCGATGTTATGTTTATTCGTTAAATATTTTGTGCTATAATATGTACTTGACAGGTTGCAACTAGATAGGAGGATATGCTTGGTTATTACCTATGAATTACAAAAAGAATGTCCCCATACCGGTGCACGGGCGGGGCTTTTACATACGCCGCACGGTACATTTAAAACACCTATGTTTATGCCGGTAGGCACACAGGCAACGGTTAAAACCATGTCGCCGGAAGAATTAAAAGAGATGGGCGCTCAGATTATTTTGAGCAATACTTATCACTTGTTCTTGCGTCCCGGTCCGGACCTTGTAGAAGAGGCGGGCGGTTTACATCGCTTTATGAATTGGGATGGCGGTATCCTGACCGACAGTGGCGGGTTCCAGGTATTCAGTCTCGGTGATTTGCGCAAAATTACCGAAGAAGGGGTAGCCTTCCGTTCCCACATCGATGGTTCCAAGAAGTTTTTATCACCTGAAATTGCTACTAAAGTACAGGAGCAATTAGGTGCCGATATAGCTATGGCTTTTGATGAATGTATTCCGTATCCGGCTGATTATGCTTATGCGGACCGTTCTACGGCACGTACCACTCGTTGGGCGGAACGTTGCCGCAAGGCTCACACATCACCGACTCAAGGCATGTTCGGTATCGTTCAGGGCGGTATGTATAAAGATTTACGAACCCGTAGTGCCAAAGAATTGGTGGCTATGGACTTTGACGGTTACAGCATCGGCGGTTTATCCGTTGGGGAACCGCATGATTTGATGTACGATATCTTGGATCACACAACGCCATTATTACCGACTAATAAGGCTCGTTATTTGATGGGCGTTGGCACACCGGACTGTTTGGTGGAAGGTGTGGCTCGCGGGGTAGACATGTTTGACTGCGTATTCCCGACGCGTGTGGCGCGTAACGGTATGGCCATGACTCATAATGGCCGTGTAGTTATTAAAAACGCTACGTACGCTCATGATTGGGGTCCGTTGGAAGAAGGCTGTCAGTGCTATACTTGCCGCAATTATTCTCGTGCCTATATTCGACATTTATACAAGGCGGAAGAAATTTTGGCTTTCCGTTTGGTGTCGTATCATAATTTGTATTTCTTATTGAATTTCATGCGTCAAATGCGCGCCGCTATTTTGGAAGACCGATTCCCGGCTTTTCGTGATGAATTTTGGGCCGGTTATAAAAAATAGGGGACACTAGACGTTGAAAGATATATATGTTTTTTGGAGGTGAACAGACAGTGGCAGATTTAGAACAGTTATTTCAAGCCGGTTGGCCGATATTATTAATGGTTGTAATTTTCTATTTCCTTTTATATCGTCCACAGAAAAAGCAACAGAAAGCTCGTAACGAACTTTTGAACAGTTTGAAAAAAGGTCAGAAAATTGTGACTATCGGTGGTATTTACGGTACAATCAATGCTTTGACTGACGATGCAATTATGCTTCAAATCGCTGAAAAAGTTGAAATCAAATTAGCTCGTTCCAGCGTAGCTCATGTGCTTGGCAAAGATGACAAATAATATGGATAAGCATACAATGCGCCTTGCTTTTAAAGCAAGGCGCCAAGCCATGTCTGACAGTGAATGCAAAACGCGGGCCGAGGCACTGTGCAAACACATTATGGAATCAGCTGAATATAAAAAGGCTCACTCCATAATGGCCTATTTGGCCATGCCGAAAGAGGCTAATCTCGATGCTCTGGTTACACAGGCTTTGGCAGAGGGCAAAGCGGTCTTTGTGCCGGTTTGCGTATCTAAAACCGAAATGATTGCAGCCCGGTTAACACGTCTTGATGATGTGAAAACAGGCGTCCTTCATATACGCATTCCTAATGAACCTTATGAAACGGCGGCGCCTAATGAACTGGATTTAATTTTAGTTCCCGGAGTAGCTTTTGATACCAAAGGTGGCCGTATGGGGATGGGGGCCGGTTA
>ENA-OQJN01000513-OQJN01000513.1-human-gut-metagenome-genome-assembly--contig:-NODE-513-length-15636-cov-3.429493_pt1 | contig 15636 bp, 20 predicted proteins | sample MGYA00242610_ERZ504777 | MGnify/ENA primary metagenome ERZ504777 (study PRJEB26092, sample SAMD00036350) | human gut metagenome | host: Homo sapiens | study: EMG produced TPA metagenomics assembly of... | reverse complement strand
CAAAGAGCCATGCGAGCTCGAGACAGAAGTCTCTCGCTCACGGGCATTCGTCCCTAAGAAAGACAAGTCTCCGCAAAGAGCCATGCGAGCTCGAGACAGAAGTCTCTCGCTCACGGGCATTCGCCCTAAGAAAGACAAGTCCCCGCAAAGAGCCATGCGAGCTCGAGACAGAAGTCTCTCGCTCACGGGCATTCGCCCTATAGAAATACAAGATACCAGCAGTGTCTGCAAGCAGCCCCTGCTGATCTCTTGTATTTCTGCATGGCTCTTTGCTTACGTGGACATTATACCCCATTTGAGGGGGAAAGGAAAGGATAAATGTTGAACATTGCGGGGCGATATTGTATACTAAAAAAAGGATTGTACGAGGAGAAGATGCGTCATGGGATATCAGGAAGAACCTGAAGAAAAGAAGGATGATTATGCTTTCCTTCAGGAAACGATTAAGGATGAAAATGGCGGACATAACAAGCTCCGGAATATCGTTTTAAAGTATGCAGGCCTTGGCCTTGTTTTTGGCCTTGCGGCATGCATAGGATTTTGTGCGCTCAAACCCTGGGCAGAGGAAAAAATTTGCCGGCAATCCGCAGAAAATTACAATTCCTGAAGAGGAAGAAGAAGAGACAGAAGCAGAAGGGCAGGGAGAAACGCAGGAGGCGCAGACTCTGACAGTTGAAGACTATGAGGAAATGAATCGGGCTCTTATAAATATAGGAAATACTGTAAACCGCAGCATCGTGGAGATCAGGGCAGAAGAGAGCGGTAAAGAGTCGGATGAGGAACCGGCGGTATCCAGTGCAGCAGGAGTACTCTTTGAAGATAATGGGACAGAACTTCTTATTTTGGGAAGCAGCAGAGTATTAAGCGGCGGTGCAAATATCACGGTCAAACTGGCGGACGGGAAGACTTATCCGGCAAGCCTGAAAAAGAGAGACGATAATCTGGGGATTGCGGTTCTGGCTGTAGCCAAAAATACAGTGTCTGAATCTGCATGGAATCAGATTCAGATTGCTACATTGGGAAGTTCCAATAGTATTTGAAAGGTGAGGTAATCCTTGCTTTGGGAAGTCCATTCGGTTATTACGGGGGAATGGGGATCGGCATTGCGGCTTCTACTGCAAATAGAGTAATGAAGTATGATGGGCAATATGATCTCATTTGCACAGATATCCCGTCTTCACAGGCAGGGACAGGTATTTTGGCTGATACGGACGGACAGATCGTTGGAATCATAGATCAGACGCTTTTGGATGAAGAAGGGCAGGGGCAGGTCATCGCCTATGGCATTTCTGATCTGAAAAAAGCCGTTGAATTTCTGTCGAATAATAAAGCCGTTCCTTATCTTGGAATCTTAAGCGTGACAGTAACAGAGGATCTTGCAGAACAGCAGGGGCTTCCGGAAGGAATTTATGTGCAGGAAGTTGCAGCGGATTCTCCGGCCATGAAGGCAGGGATTCAAAGCGGGGATGTGATCACCCGCATTGGAAAAACCAGTATTTCCACGCTGAGTGGATATACGAATGCCCTGATGGAACTGGATGCTGGAAAAGAAATTAAAGTAGAAGGAAAAAGACAGGGAAATGGCGGTTACGTGGACATTGATTTTACAGTGGCCATAGGAAGTAAAGAATAACAAAAATCAGACTAGAAAGAGGCAGCTATATGAGATATATCAATACTCTCTGCGAGGGAGAGACAATTCGGAACATTTATCTTTGCAAAGGAAAACGTTCTGCAGAAACAAGAAACGGGAAACCATATGACAATCTGATCCTACAGGACAAGACAGGAACACTGGACGGGAAGGTCTGGGATCCAAATTCCGGAGGAATCGCAGATTATGATGAAATGGATTTTATTGAAGTGTATGGAGAGATCATCAGCTATAACAATGCGCTTCAGATGAATATTAAACAGATACGGAAGGCATATGAAGACGAATACAACGCCGCTGATTATATGCCGACAACCGAGAAAAATCCGGAGAGTATGTATCAGGAACTACTGGCGTACGGCAAACAGATTAAAAATCCATATCTTCGTCAGGTGATAGAATATTATTTTGAAAAAGACGAAAAATTTATTAAAAAGTTTAAAGCACATTCGGCAGCCAAAAGCGTACATCACGGATTTTCCGGAGGCCTTTTGGAACATACATTAAGTGTCGTGAAATTCTGCGAGTACATGGCAGGTGCATATCCGATCCTCAACCGGGATCTGCTCTATACGGCAGCAATGTGCCACGATATTGGGAAAATGAAAGAACTTTCCCCCTTTCCGACAAACGATTATACCGACGATGGTCAGCTTCTCGGACATATTGTGATCGGCGTGGAAATGATCAGCGACGCGATCAGAGAAATACCGGACTTTCCGGAAAAACTGGCAAATGAACTGAAACACTGTGTTATCGCTCATCACGGCGAATTGGAATACGGTTCACCGAAAAAGCCGGCTCTGGCAGAGGCGATGGCGCTTCACTTCGCAGACTGCACAGACGCAAAAATGCAGACACTGACAGAAATCTTCAAAGACAAAAACAGCAAAGACTGGCTGGGATATAATCGCCTGTTCGAGACAAACCTGCGGAAAACATCGATATAAATGTGAATAAACTGTTAACGGGGACGTAGTAAACTTCAAAAGTACTACGTCCCAAATTGATATTAGTGGTGGGTATTTTTGTAAAAATGGAGTATTTTTATGCAGAAAAATGATATTGTTACAGTAGAAATCAAGGATATTGGCATTGGCGGAGAGGGAATCGGAAAGGTAGATGGATATACTCTGTTCATTAAAGACGCCATAGTTGGCGATGTGGTGGAAGCCAAAATTATGAAAGCCAAGAAAAATTATGGATATGCGAGAATGATACAGATTATCGAACCGTCCAAAGACAGAGTGGAGCCGAAGTGTAAATTCGCAAGACAGTGCGGAGGATGTCAGATTCAGCAGATTTCCTATGAGAAGCAGCTGGAGTTTAAAAACAGAAAAGTGTTGGGAAATCTGGAGAGGATCGGCGGCTTTTCGCCAGAACTGCTGGAAAAAATTGCAGATCCGATCGTGGGAATGGAAATCCCATTTCACTACAGAAATAAGGCGCAGTTCCCGTTTGGAAAAGATAAAAATGGAGTGACAGTGACAGGGTTTTATGCAGGCCGTACTCACGATATTATTGCAAATACAGACTGTGCACTGGGAGTAGAGCAGAATCAGGAGATTCTGGAAACCATCCTGTCATTTATGGAGCAATATCAGATGGAGCCATATGATGAAAAAACAGGGAAAGGCTTACTTCGTCATGTCCTGATCCGGTATGGCTTTACAACCAAAGAGATTATGGTCTGTCTTGTCATCAACGCAAAAAAAATCCCTCATTGTGAAAAACTGGTTGAATTACTGCAGAAAATCGAAGGAATGACCAGTATCACGATCAGTGTGAATCAGAAAAACACCAATGTGATCATGGGAGATTCTTATGAAGTGCTGTGGGGACAGGCATTTATTACAGATTATATCGGTGAAATCAAATATCAGATCTCTCCACTGTCCTTTTTCCAGGTCAATCCAGTGCAGACAGAGAAATTGTACGGACTTGCACTGGAGTATGCAGACTTAAAAGGAGATGAGACGGTCTGGGATCTCTACTGTGGAATCGGAACGATATCCCTGTTTCTGGCGCAGAATGCGAAACAAGTCTACGGTGTGGAGATCATTCCTCAGGCCATCGAGGACGCCAGAAAAAATGCGCAGATCAACGGAATCGAGAATGCAAAGTTTTATGTTGGAAAAGCAGAAGAGGTTCTGCCGGGATATTATGCAGATTATGCTAAGGCACATCCGGGAGAACAGGCTCACGCTGACGTGATCGTGGTGGATCCGCCGCGGAAAGGCTGCGAGGAATCTCTGCTTGAGACTATGGTGCAGATGCAGCCGGAGCGGATCGTGTACGTGAGCTGTGATTCTGCCACACTGGCACGGGATCTGAAGTATCTGTGTGGGAATGGGTATGAGCTGGTGAAAGTGAGGGCGGTTGATCAGTTTTCGCAGACGGTGCATGTGGAGACGATGGTGTTGCTACAGAGACGAGATATATAGAAATCCTTGAATTTACGCATTTTGTGAGGTTTTTCAACTTCCATACCTTGGATATAAATAGTAAAGAAAAAAGGTTGGTGGACAGAATCACAGTTGTTGTGGCACTGGATATCGTTACGAAGGATACAAAGTAAATCTGTTATAAAAGTAAATAGTGGACTATCAAAAATTGATAGATTATAGGGATACTGATTTTGCAAGAAAAGGTATCCCTATTTTTTATATAGGGCATTCCAATAGGAGTGTCTTTTTTCATAAAAAAGTTTCAAGGAGGAAAAATATGGAAAATTTTACAGCGTTAGGAGCAAATGAGATTACAAAAAACATAACTTTTCAAGGAGAGATGCATAAGAAATTTTTTCTGCTTTATTTACCGGAATGTAGAAACGAAGATGTGTATCATCAGGCATTGATCTATTGTCTTGGAATCAGTCGAGATACACGAGAACATGTGGAAGAAATTTATGATTTTGAAACAGGATGCGTCAAAACAGAATGCATGAGTGCCGGATGGCAGACAAGTGGGAGTCTGAAAATCATTCGGATGGCATTTAATCTTTACTGCAATGGCACACCGACTGTATATGAAAAGGAAGGTGTAGAAGGTAAATTAAAAGAGTGTGAGCATTATACGGTAGAGGATCTGTTTTGTTGTGAGTATGCGCCATATTTCTGGCAGGCGATTCAACTTCGTTATCCAGAGTATTGCGGAATGTGAGGTGAAACATGTTAAAAATCAGATTACAGGGAACTACCAATGATATTAAGTGGTTCAAAAAAATATTGGAGAGAGACAAAAGGATTGCTCTTTTGGAAATTTCACAACCATTTCCGAATAAGGGAACGAAAAAATATTTTCGTGTGTATGCAGAGGTAGAAAGAGGAACGAAATAAGCGGAGGGAAAGTTATGTGTAAAGTAATCGCAGTAGCAAGCCAAAAAGGCGGAGTCGGAAAGACAACAACCTGCATCAATCTTGGTGCAGCATTAGCAAAAGCAGGAAACAAAGTGTTGCTTGTGGATAATGATCCACAAGGGCACTTGACCATAGGATTGGGATTTTCCAAAAAGCAGAGAGTGACACTGAAAACAGTTCTGGAAAATCAGATAGAGGAACTGGAACATCCATTAAAAGGTGCGATTCTGAACTATGGTGAAAATCTGGACATCATACCGGCCAATAAAACGTTAGGAATGATGGGGATTTATCTGTCAACGGTAGAAGAAGGGGAACTGGTACTTGGTCAGGCATTAGAAGAAGTCAAAGGAAAATATACGTATATTTTAATTGACTGTGGTCCGTCACTGGGGGCATTGTCAATCAATGCATTGGTAGCTAGTGACAGTGTTTTGATTCCAGTGGAATTGGATAAGTTTGCTACAGATGGATTGGAAGAGTTGTTGCGGACCGTGCGCGTGGTAAAGAAGAAGTATAATCCGCATCTGGAAATAGAAGGAATCCTTTACAATAAAGTAGAAAGCCGGTTGAACAATACGAAAATTTATCAAGAAGCAATTGAGACAGCATATGGGGAGCATGTGTATATTTTTAAATCTTATGTTCCCAAAACAGTACGGATTAAAGAAGCGCCCAATTTTGGTTTAAGCGTTTTGGAGTATGAACCGAAAAGCGAAAGTGTCCGGCAGTACATGTCCTTGATGCAGGAGGTAGTAGGAGATGAATAAAAGAAAAGCAGTCATTTCTCTTGCCGGGTATGAGGATATTTTTGAGGATTCTATGGAAAATGGGGAAAGAGAAGAAGTTGTCAGACTCCCAATCAGTCAGTTTCATATGTTTCGGAACCATCCTTTTCGTGTGGTGGACGATGAAAAAATGGAGGAAACGGTAAAGAGTGTTAAGCAATATGGCATTCTGATCCCGGGAATTGTTCGTCCGCTTAATACGGGAGGATATGAAGTGATCGCAGGGCATCGTAGATGGAGGGCCTGTGAATTGGCAGGATTGAAAGAAATGCCAGTGCTTGTCCGGAACATGACAGATGAAGAAGCTACGGTGATTATGGTTGATACTAACATCCAAAGAGAAGATATTTGCCAAGTGAGAAAGCAAAGGCATATAAGATGAAATATGAAGCCATGAAGCATCAGGGAAGCAAAGGGGAAAGTTTACGGCGGATTTGGTAGGAGAAGCTGCCGGTGAAAGTGGAAGAACTGTGCAGAGATATATCCGGTTGACAGAATTGATTGCAGAACTCTTAGATGCTGTGGATCACAAAGTGATTTCTATGAAAGTTGGAGAAAAACTATCCTATTTATCCGTGGAAGAACAAGGCTGGGTATGGGATTGTGTGAAAACGTCATCTGTACAGATTCAGGACAGACAAGCAGAATGTTTGAAAGCGCAGAGCAAACAGGGATTGCTGTATCCGGCCATGGTTCAGGATATCCTGATGAAGAAAACAAGGAGCCGGGGACAGGTGACGATTCCAGAAAAAAGGATTGCAGATTATTTTCCGGCAACTTACAACAAACAGCAGATCGAGGAAGTGATTTATCTGTTATTGGAACAGTGGAAAAAACGACAGGAAGGTGAGAAGGATGGAGAGCACAATAAAATTTGACTATTTTAGGGGGATGGAAGCGGAACAGTATACGTTCTATCGAATTCCAAAGGTCTTGTTTACCGCAGAATGTTTCCGTGAACTTTCCTGTGAAGCAAAAGTCTTGTACGGTCTTTTATTAGACCGTATGGGATTAAGTATTAAGAACCGATGGTTTGATGAAGAGGACAGGGTTTATATCATCTTTACTGTCGAGGAACTTGCAGAATTATTAAACTGTGGAACTCAGAAGGTTGTACGTCTTTTAAAGAATTGGATGCAAAAAGTGGAATTGGACTGATTGAGAAGAAGCGTCTGGGGGTTGGGAAAACCAAATGTAATCTATGTGAAAAACTTTATGATTCAGGAATTGACAAGGGCAGAAAAACAGGATTTAGAGGTGGAAACCCTTGAAAATACACTGAATGGTGAAAATCACAATTCAAGAAATGTGAAAATCACAATTCAAGAAAGTGCAAAATCACAATTCAAGAATGCTGAAAATCACAATTCAGGAAATGTGAAAATCACAATTCAAGAAAGTGCAAAATCACAATTCAAGAATGGTGAAAATCATCATTCCAGAATTGTGAAATCGGACATTCCAGAATATCCAAAATCACAATCTAATAATACTGAGTATAGTGATATTGAACATAATGAGAATCAATCTATCGATCTATCAGAGGGGGATGTGATGGAGCGAAAGAAATATTACCGAAACATGGTACAGGAGCAGATTTATTATAAGAGTTTGATTCAAAATCCACGTTATCAGAAAAATGAAGTGGACGAATTGGTGGAGCTGACTGTAGAAGTATTGATGCTGCCAGATGACAGAATGATTTGGATTGCAGGAGATGAAAAACCTGCGATTCTGGTGAAAGATAGATTCCAGATGTTAAACGATGCTCATTTCGAGTATGTATTGGATAGTATGAAGAGAAACACAGGGAAAGTTCAGAATGTGAAAAATTATTTGTTGACCAGTTTGTATAATGCACCGTTGACTATGGAGCATTACTATCGCTTGGCAGTGAACCATGACTTGTATGGAGGCGGACAGGCAGGGTAATAAACGATCAAATTTGTGACACGATGTCGTAAAGTGAGGTGGACGATAGAATGAGTTGGAAAAATAGATTAATGAAAAAAGAAAAAACAAGAGAAATAAGCAATTTGGAATAAAATGTAAAGAAACTAATCACCTGATTGAACTGTTGGGGATGCTTTGCTTATTTGGCTTAATGAATCTCTGGGAAGTTGTATTTCCAGAAGATACGATATGGAATCGTGCGATAAGCATTTTATTAGGTGGAGGTGGGCTTTATTTTTTCAAAAGCTTATTCTGGGTTCATCCAAAAATGAATGAAAGGATTGAAGTGTAGAAATTAAAAAATTTGGAGAAAGGAGTTTAGAGGATGGCATATCAGGAAAGCGAGATGGAGTGGGAAGAATTTTGGGAATGGATTCACAATCTGGAAGACGGAAAAGTATTGGAGGTAACATTTGAAGCCGAATCATCATTTGGATTTTGTAAGGATTAAATTAATTACCGAGAAAAGATTATACAGTGAGGAAGAATTGACGTCATCACAGAAAGTAGTTCAATTTATTTCCAAAGAATTAGCAGAATGTGACAGAGAAGTACTTTGTATTTTGAATTGTAATGCAAAATGTCAGGTGATCAACATGAACGTTGTCAGTATGGGATCATTAACAGAAACACTGGTAACAGGACGAGAACTTTTTAAAAGTGCGATTCTTTCTAACGCAAGAGGGGTGATCTTAATCCATAATCATCCGTCAGGAAATTTCACGCCAAGTAAGGAGGATTTCCTGGTTACGACTAAAATGTGTATCGGAGGGGATATTTTGGGAATTGATGTGTGGGATCATATTATCATTGCAGGAGGAAGTGGAGAACGTTATTCTATGGCAGAACAGGGAAAAATGCAGGAGTTCAGGAACAGATGGAAAGAGGCGGGGGAGTTTGTGGCAGATCCGCTATTTCAGCCACCAGCGAAGGAACAACGTTTTGGGAAACACTTGTAAAAGATATCGTAGAAATGGTTTTGTAGAAATGCTTGAATCGCTGCTGATGTTTGGCTAAAATAGTTGTAGTATGAGAGAAAATTAGGAGAAGTGCTATGACATATTATGTAACTGGGTATTATCAAGGAAAATCAATTCTGAAACGGGAAGACCATCTCTTTTTTCTGAAATGTGAAGAAGCCGAAGCACCTACAGGGACAATGGTAGAAGTTGATGCAGCAAAACCAGTATCAGAACTTTCAGAGAAGGAACAACTGGAAATTTTTCAGATTTATACGAGGTAAAGCGGAATGGAGCGAATCAATGGAAACAAAGAAAGATATGGAAAGATGGAGTTCGAGCGGACGTAAGGTAACCTAAAGTAATCTGGAATGCACCTTGCAACGGTGCTATACTAAAATTAGAAAAGTATAGAAAAAGGAGCGAAGAGGAATGAAAGAAATGTGGAAAAAATACAAACGACAGATCCAGATTGCCGGGGGAATCTGTTTGATCGCAGTATTGGGAATCGGCGGATATGTAGCAGCGAATCAGGATACAGCTGTGCAGACACAGACAGAGATGAAAAAGGAGACGAAGTCCTCTGATCAGAAGATCGCAAAAAATGATACAAAGGATGCAGCCCTTGAAAAGAAAACAGATACGAAAAAGGAGGCTGTAAAAAAAGAAGACACAAAGTCTGATAAAGCAGTGGAACAAAAGGAGACGACAGCGAAAAAGTCGGAAAGTGCTGACAATAAGTCCACAGAAAAACAATAAAAAGAAGAGGCAAAAAACGGAGAAAGAGTCGGAGAAAACGGATTCCAAACCATCGGATCAACCAGAGTCGAAACCGGAGCAGAAGCCGAGCAAGCCAGAATCGAAACCAGAGCAGAAGCCGAGCCAACCAGAATCGAAACCAGAAAAACCACAGCACACGCATACCTGGCAAGAAAAGACTCATACAGTCAATCATCCGGAAGTGGGGCATAACGAGCAGTATGTGGTGAAAGAAGCCTGGACAGAGACAGTCACAGAAGATGTGTATGATCCTTGGGAGTGCTGCAATGTTTGCGGAGCGGATATTACTGCTAATGTTGATGAGCATATTAAGCAACATATGATGAATGGAGAAGGGGGAAGATGGCACACAGAGTATTACAAAACAGTGACGAGAACGGTGGAACATCCGGCAGAGTACGGAACACGTTATGTAGTCGATACTCCAGCTTGGACAGAAACTGTCAGTGATGGATTTTTCTGTACCGGATGCGGGGCAAAGAAATAGCAGAGAGGAGTACATATGGCAGAGAAAGAGCGAATGCAGCCATTCTGGTATCAGGGGAATCTGATTGATCCCAATGAAGAACTGCCGTTTCCCTTAGAGCAGTTGGAAGCGGAGAACGCTTGGAATGACATGTGGGATGCCATGACAGAAGAGGAACAGGACGCTTATATGAAAGCGGAGTTTGGAACAGAACAATAAACAGAAGACAGGAAAGAAAAAGAACATTCGAAAGAGTGTTCTTTTTTTGCATCCATTTTGAAGGTAGGGAGCAAAAATGAGACGATATCGGAACAGAATCCGGATTGCGGATTCTTCTTAAATGATAGAAAGTATCAAAATAAATAAAGAAGGAGGAAAATCGCATGAAAATAGGAAACGGATTCTATCAGCTGCATTATCAGTTCTATTACTATCGGGAAGTATATCCGTTTGTGCGGCAGAACGAACCTATACAGACCGAAGTGAAGTCATTGGAACTGCGGTGGTAGTAGGAGACGAGGATTCTGCAGGTGGAAGTTCTTTGTTTTCCAGACCGGGAACAATCGCAACAATTACCCCGGGGAAGAATCATTCTTATGGCAGTTGGGGAACGTGTGAATTTAATGTAAAGACAGAGACTGGAAACCATCTTGGCTTCTGTGCGGAACCGAACTCAGGAACACCATCTGGAAATTTTAGTGTTTCGATTTTGGATGATTCGATTGAAAAGAATGCCAATATTAAGGCGGCAGTCTTATGCTATGTCATACCAGAACTTTACGAAGCATTGGGAAAAAATATCTATAACGAAAAAGATAATAATACCTATGCATACTGTCATGCGTTAGTAGGATATCTTTATAGTGGAAGTTTAACGGGTTTGTCAGCAAGTATGGCAAACGGAGTTAAAATGATGCGCGATACGGTGAATGCACATCGACAGACAAATCCGACACTGATTTCTTATATGCAACGGTATCAAGTCTATGTAGCGTATAACGATCAGCAGGATATTGTGTGGGTAGAAGAGCAGCAAAAAGGAAGTATGAACCTGAAAAAAGAGTCTGCTAATCCAGAAATGACAGATGGGAACAGCTGTTACAGTCTGGAAGGAGCAACTTATGGTGTTTACAAAGAGCAGGCTTGCACTACAAAAGTTGCAAATCTGACTACCGATGCACAAGGGAACTCCAATACAGTGGAAGTGGATGCGGGAACCTATTACGTCAAAGAGACCAAAGCCCCGAAAGGATTTGTCCTGGATAAACAGGTACATCCGGTTACAGTTACAGCTGGAAAGACAGCGGTGCTGAAAGTAAAAGATCTTCCACAATTAGACCCGGTGGGAGTGCTGCTTGGAAAAATTGACAAAGAGACCAACCAGAATAAACCACAGGGAAGTGCCTCGTTGGAAGGTGCAGAGTTTACTGTGAAATATTATCAGACACTTTCGGATAGTGATCCAGGGCAGGCAGGACAGTCGCCGGAGCGCACTTGGGTGTTTCGAACAGATAAAGATGGATTTTGCAACTACAGTCAGCAGTATTTGGTATCAGGTGATGAACTTTATTTATCACCAACAAAAAATCCAGCGTTGCCGCTAGGAACAGTTACAATTCAAGAAACAAAAGCTCCGGAAGGATACCTTATAAACTCAGAGATATTTGTGATAAAAATTACAGATGATCCGAATGCGGATGAATCTGTACATACTTACAATCAACCCAAAATTCCGGAAACCCTACTGACACTGGATATCGTAAAAGTCTTAAAAGGAAAGGATACGCCAATCCCAGGCGTGGTATTCCTACACACGGACTCCAAAGGAAACCAGGAGGAAGTGACAACGGATGAAAAGGGACAGGCCGTGTTGAAGGGGCTGACCCGTGGCACCCATACCGTGCAGGAGAAAAGCGTACCGGATGGGTATACTAAAAATCCAGGGGTCTTGAAGTTTTCGGTGGACGAAAATAACAAGATCACGTTGCTGGAAAATACAGCAACGGACAAAACCGGAACTATGAAATTTACGCTTCGTGAGGATGGAACGGCACAGCTTCACGTAGAGGACGTCCTGGCACCGTATGAACTAATCATCCATAAGGTCAACGACCATGAAAAAGTACTGGAAGGTGCAGAGTTTACCCTCTATACAGACAAGGAGTGCAAGCAGGAATTGCAGAAAGCGACCAGTGGAAAAGATGGAATCCTGCGGTTTCAGGATCTGGAAGTGGAAAAGAAATATTATCTGAAGGAGACCAAAGCACCGGACGGTTATCGGATCCCGGTGAATTCGGACGGCACGGATATCGTGTATGAGATCTACACCAAGAGCGATCCGCAAAAAGATCTCTTTGAATACTATGTGAATGGAAAGAAGTATACAGATGCAACTGGAGACTTTGCAATCACGGGAACGAAAGCAGAACGGGAAGTGAATCTGAAGGTGGTCAATCCGATCGGAATGAAGATGCCGGAGACGGGAAGCCCATGGACAGCGGGGATCCTACTGGCAGGAGTTGGAATAATCGTGGCAGGATATGTGATGATGATAAGAAAGGGGAAACAAGAAGATGAAGAGAAGTAAAGTGTGGATGTTAGCAAGTATCTTAGCATTGGGTGGAATGAGTGTGAGTACCGTAGGGGCTCCGCTTTTGACGGTACAGGCTGCGGAAGAAGTCGTGGCAGCAAAGGAATATACGACCCAGGGCGGAATCGCCAACATGGGAAGCGGCACGGCAAACATTACCATCAAAGGGAATGAAGGCCAGACTCTGGTAGGAAAGAAATTTCATGTGTACAAGCTGTTCCTGGCACAGAATGCACAGGGCATGGAATCCATCAATTATACCTTTAACCCTACCTACGAACAGGCATTAAAGAACGTGGCAGCAAAGGCACTGTCAGTTCCGGTGGATGAGGTCACGGAATATATGGTCATTGACTACATCCAATCTTTGAACTCCTACAAGGTGGAAGGAGCACAGACAGAACAGGAACTGGAAGGGCGTTACAGTAAGTTCCGTTACTTTGTAGAAGATCTGCGAAATGAAATCGAAAAACAGGGCGTACAGTCTGATGTGGTGAATATCAAGGATGTAAAATCCGACAATTCCGTCCAGTTGACCGGACTGGAGTTTGGGTATTACCTGGTAGATGAGATTACGGATGTGGAAGGCACTCATTCTGCAGGTTCCCTTTGTATGGTCAGTACGGCAAATCCAAGTGCAGAGATGCAGGTGAAATCGGATTATCCAAGTGTGATCAAAAAGATCCAGGAAGATGATCAGAATCCCAATCTCACAGATCCGGATGGATGGAATGACATTGGAGACTATGAGATCGGACAGACTGTTCCCTACAAATACGAATCCAACATCCCAAACATGAACGGATACAAGAACTATTACTATGCATGGCATGACAAGATGGACAAAGCTCTGACGTTTAAACCGGAAAGCGTGAAGATTACGATTTCTGATGAAAAAGGGAAAAGCTACACCTTAAAAGAAGGGGAGTTTACAGTCAAAACGAATCCGGGTGGAGGAGATACCTTCCAGGTGGTTGTTCAGGATATGAAATCCATCGTAGATAAGCAGTTCCCGAACTTTAACGAGAAACAGGAAAATACCTATGGACAGAAGGTGACCCTGACTTACGAGGCAACGTTGAATGATCTGGCGGCCAACGATACGGGACGTCCAGGCTTTGAGAATGATGTGCGGCTGGAATTCTCCAACGATGCGGACAGCAATAACGAGGGCAGTACCGGATTTACCCCATGGGATACGGTCGTCTGCTTCACCTATCGGATTGACATCGTGAAAACCAATGACCACGATAAGGTGCTGCAGGGTGCCCATTTCCGTCTGTATAGTGACAAAGACTGCAAAAATGAAGTCTACGTGAAACAGGGAGATACGGGATATCATGTGATCAACCGGGATTCTGCAGGAGGTACGGATCACACAGGTGGAAGCCAGCCGCAGGATGTGGTGGAGATGGTATCAGGAGCAGATGGACAGGTGATCCTCATCGGTCTGGATCAGGGCACGTACTGGCTGAAAGAGACCAAAGCCCCGGATGGATACCGGCTGTTAAAAGACCCCATCGAGATCAAGATCATCCCAACCTACACGGACGACAGAGACAATTACATCAAGGGACAGGGAGCCACTGCAGAAACCTTGAAGGAACTGCAGGCAACGGCACATATCAAGAGTTTCTATGATGGAGCTAACGGAAGAAAATGACCTGCAGTTAGAAACGGATCCGGAACAGGGAAATGCGAACCTGACCGTTGTCAACAAAGTGGGCAGCAAACTTCCAGTGACTGGTACTCCGGCACTGGCCATCCTTCTGGTGACCGGAACGGGCCTGATGGCAGTGGCAGTGGCCAAAGCGAGAAAGAAGGAATAAGGAATGCGGAAACGATGGGGGATCTGGGTGTTGTTTGTACTTGGATTCCTTTGCTGCTGTCTGCCCCTTCTGGCACATCTGTACAGCCAGAAAGAGCAGGAACAGGTACTCGCAACCTATCAGAAGACCATCCAGGATCAGAAACTGGATGTAACAGAATTACGGAAACAGGCAGAACATTATAACAGCATCCTTTACCAGACCAATGGGGCAACCTTATCTGGGGAGGATGCACTTCTTTTGGGGGATGCGTCTTACGCATCCCTGTTGGATACCACCGGGACGGGGGTCATGGGAAGTATGGACATTCCAAAGATCGGAGTGGAGCTGCCGATCTATCATGGAACCAGTGAAGAGGTCTTATCGAAAGGGATCGGGCATCTGCAGGGAAGCAGCCTCCCGGTAGGCGGGGAATCCACCCACAGCATCTTAACCGGACATCGGGGACTTCCCCAGTCAAAACTTCTGACCCGGCTGGATGAAATGGAAAAAGGGGATTACTTCTTTTTCCACGTGCTGGATGAAACCCTGGCTTATCAGGTGACGGAGATCCAGGTGGTGAAACCGGAAGAAGTATCGGTGTTAAAGATCCAGGAAGGGCAGGATCTGGCATCGATCCTTACCTGTACTCCTTACGGGTTAAACACACACCGTCTGATCGTCACTGGAAAGCGGGTGCCTTATGAGGCAAAACAAGCAAACAGCATCGGAGAAGCACTGCCCTCTGCAAGGGAATGGGTGTTGACCCTGTTGCCGTTTGCATTCTTATTACTATTCCTCCTGTATATCTGGAGAGAAAGGAGAGGGACAATCAAATGAAGCGAAAGATGATGACAAGATTTAGTGCCGGATGTCTGACCCTGTTGTTACTGTGCGGAAGTGTCTGCCGGGTGCAGGCGGCCACGGAACCAGCAGAACCGAATGCCGGGACAACCGTAGAGCAGACGGCACAGACGGGAAGGGTGACGGTACAGTTGACACCGGGAAAAGAGGGAACCAGCGTAGGGGATGTGGAATTTTCCCTGACCAAGGTAGGAGAGATCCAGGACGATACGTATGTGCTGCTTCCGGCATACGAATCCACGAAGATCGACTTGAATACGCTGGCGACTGCAGAGCAGTTGGAACAGGCTGCGAAAAACGCTGGCAGAGACCGTCAAGCCGGAGCCGGGGAAACAAACAGATGGAACGGGACAAGTGGTGTTTGAATCACAGGAGCTGGGCGTGTATCTGTTAACGGCCAAAGACCAGCCGGGGT
>ENA-OQJN01000511-OQJN01000511.1-human-gut-metagenome-genome-assembly--contig:-NODE-511-length-15640-cov-4.886353_pt1 | contig 15640 bp, 7 predicted proteins | sample MGYA00242610_ERZ504777 | MGnify/ENA primary metagenome ERZ504777 (study PRJEB26092, sample SAMD00036350) | human gut metagenome | host: Homo sapiens | study: EMG produced TPA metagenomics assembly of... | reverse complement strand
AATCCCGTCTCGTGCTCTTTCAATGAACAATTGAATAAAAGGTTTTGATGAAAAGAACAATAATATGCACGAGTGGCTCAGTGGTGGAGTATCGCCTTGCCAAGGCGAGGGTCGCGGGTTCGAATCCCGTCTCGTGTCTTTTTTCATACCCTGAAAGTCTGAATGATAGGAAAAGAATGGATTGCCGATGGCTACCTGATATGCAGGTGCTGTTGGCTTTTTTTATAGTAAAATATATATTTGTAAATGATAAGACGAAGTCTGAGAAGAGTTCCGAATTGTACAAAAAATAAGAAAAACAGGAGCAGTTTATATAAGTATTATTTGAAAAAAAGTGTTATAATTATAAAAAAGAGAGACAAAAATTTAAAATTGGGAGAAACAATTATGAAAAAGAGACAATATTTTGTGGCGGTGATAGTTATATTAGTCATTTTAGGTATAGCAATTGCCGTCATTTTTAATGATAGAAACAAGAATGTGGAAGAGGATTCTTCGTCGAAAGTGGTGACGGTTGTGTCAGAGGAAGAATATCACTTTTATAGCGAAGTTGTGCAAAAAGACTATAAAGAGCAAGATCAAAAAGAACTAGAGAAAAAGACAAAAGAATATGCAAAAGAAGTGTATGCTCAATTTGCATTGGGGGAAGCATATAATCTTTGCAAACCGTACTCCTATGAATCGCTAAAGATGGATATGGAAGCAGAAAATCAGCAGCGTCAGGCGAAAAAGAGTGCAGGAGAAGTTGTTTACGGTACATTGGAATATACATTAGACAGTTATCTTGAATATACACTCAGCAATCTGAAAATACAGACAGTGGATTATATGGTGAGAAATCATGAGGAATCCTTAGAGAAAGAAGCAAAAACATATTGGGAAGCACACCCTGATAAATTTGAGAGAGTAGATGAGATCATATATCGTTTGGGTGAAGAGACGAAAACAGTTATCTGGGATGAACTTTCCACATTGGAAAAGACAGATAGTGAATTGTTTGAATATTTGTATTATGGGGAAGAGGGGGAGCAGTTCACCTTATCGGACAGAGACGAACCAATCAGTGGAGAGATTTTGAAAAAAGCAATGAAGACTACTGATTTTGAGACGGATAAAAGCACGGTCCTTAAGATTTACATATCGGATGTTTATTATGAAAAGCTGGTGAAACAGGCTGAGAAAGAGCATCCACTGGAGTTTGAATTAAATCAGGGATAGTAAAGAGGATGTACTGTTTCTGTTTTAAGAAATAATAAAGAAAGGAAGTAAAAAATTATGAAAGGGAAAATGGTAAAACGTTTACTGGCAGTTGGTCTGTCTATTGCAATGGCGGTGACAACGTTCCAGACAGTGGGAACTTCTGGTCCTGAAATTGTACAGGCGGCTTCTACAGTGACAAATGAAAATCTGCTGAAAAATCCTACATTTGAAGAAGGTGTGGATCTTGGCACTCATTCTGATGGTAATCAGAATAACAAAGTGGGAAACTGGTTCGCTTATTCAACACAGAACCCGGGAACAGTAAAGAAAGTAAAAGAGAATGCACACAGCGGAGAGTGGTCAGCAACTGTTGCAAAACAAAATGATGCATTGGAGCAGGATGTGCCTTCAGAAAGGAGCAACATACAAACTTTCTGTATGGGCAAAAAATACAAACCCATCCGGTCTTAGAACATGGCTGTGCCTGAAATGGTACGGAGGAAGCGAAAAGAAAGTTGCAATCGATTCTTCAGAATACAAACAATATGAGATTGAATTTACATATACAGGAGCAACCGGATCAGATGCAGGAAAAAATACAAGAGCTGCAATCTGGGTGGAAAGCGGTAATAGTGGAAATGTATATGTGGATGACTGGTCATTACAGATTTCCAGTGATCTTAAGAGCTTAAGCGTGGAAAATGGAGCGCTGAAAGCAGAATATAATGCAGACTATCAGGGCGAAATGAAGAGTTCTGATTTTGATATCTCTTATACATCCTCTTTAGAACCTGAAGTGGCAAAGAAACTGGATATTACAAGTGAAACTGTGAACGGCAAGACATTGACAATGAATTTTGCAGAGATTGCAAAACAGCCTATGAAACAGACAATCACAGTCACTGCTACTTATAAACCAAGCAAACAGCCTATGGTAGTAGACTTTGATGTAGATGCATCCGGAGAAGAGTTGGTAGAAGCAAATCTTACCGGAATTACTGCTGAAAATGGCAGTGTCCAGCGAATTTGGATAAAGTACCAACAGTAGCTCCGGTAAAAGAAGACTTTACAGTGGAGTATAAAGTAAATGACGGTTCATTTGAGACTGCAAGAGTAAAAGACTTCACATATGATAAAGCAAACAAAAATGTTGTTATGACATTTGAAAAAATTTCAGGAGCTGTAGATACAAAGAACGTAACCGTGAAAGTTACATATAAAGGAGTTTCTAAAACTGCTGAGTTCACTGTAGAACTTGGAAGTGGTGTAAAATATTATGTTGATGCAACAAGCGGAAAAGACAGCAACAACGGTACAAGTCCGGAAACAGCATGGCAGACATTGGAACGTGTAAATAAAGAAGTTTTTCAGCCGGGAGACCAAATTCTTTTTAAAGCAGGAGAGACATGGACGGGAGCATTGAAACCACAAGGTTCTGGTGTGGAAGGTGCCCCAATTGTTATTGCAAGTTATGGAGAAGGTAAAAAACCTATTTTGAAACCAGGAGCTGACTGGACAATTTCACACATGAACATTGCCAATAAAGTGGTTCGTAATCCAAGAGTCAACAATGTGATTACATTTTTTAATCAGGAATATTGGGAAGTTAGAGATTTAGAGCTATATGATCCAACTTATGCTCAAAATGCAAACACATATGTTTATCGTAGAGGTATCAATGTTTCAGCTGAAGATGCAGGAGATCTTTCATATTTTAAATTTGACAATTTAACAATCCATGGATTCCGTGGACCGATCAGCAACGAAGGAAAGTCTTCTGGTGGAATCATTATGACAGTAACAACAAACTTAAATGATCTTTCCAAACGAGTTCCGACAGCAGTTCATGATATCAGTGTTACAAATTGTGAATTATACGATTTAGGAAGATCAGGTATTAACTTTGTTTCACCTTGGACAACAAGAAATGGAGCAAAATGGAATAAATACAGACCATTTGGATACAGAGGTTTAGGTGATTGGAAACCTTATGAAAGATTTACATTAAGTAATAATATTATCCATGATATCGACGGAGATGGTACAATTGTAGATGGCTGTAAAGATGTTATGGTAGATCATAACACAGTATATCGTACAGTATACAACTGTTGGTATGGTGTTGGACTTTTTAACTGGAACTCAGATAATGTTGTGTTTGAGTACAATGAAGTGTATGAAGCTTCGCCGGCAGATGCTTTACTTGGAGCAGGCGATGGTCAGGGAATTGAAATTGATGCTTTGAACCAAAATACATTAGTACAGTATAACTATTTACATGACAATGCTGGTGGTGTGTTCATGTGGTGCTGTACAGAAGATTTGCGTGGATTTGACGGAATTTATCGTTACAATATCAGCCAGAATGACGGCGCTAAACATGGCGTGATTGACTGGAGACCAGGACATGAAGGAAGTATGGCTTATAATAATACAATTTATTTAGGCGAAGGAATCGACAGAGAATGGTTGAAAAATGGTTATACAGGCGGAAAGAGCGATGCTAAATTCTATAATAATATTGTTGTAAACAAAGGTAAAATGACACTTGGAGCAGGATTCAATGAACAGGAAATTGATTACGGAAGTAATATTTTTGTAGGATTTAATCAAGTTCCGGCAAATGATACTGCTGTGATTCAGGAAGACCCGAAATTCGTGGCACCAGGAACAGGTGCAAATGGAATTGATTCTCTGAAAGGATATCAGCTTCAAGCGGATTCACCAGCGATTGATGCAGGTATGAATATTGAAAACAATGGTGGAAAAGATTATTTTGGAACAAAACTTACAGACGGAAAGACAGATATCGGTGCGTCAGAATATGTGGCAGCCACTTCGGAAGTAGACAAGTCTATGCTTGAATCAGCAATTCAGTATGCAGAAGAACAGATGACAGATCCAAAATATGAGGATGTTATTCCAGCAGCAAGAAAAGCATATGAAAAAGCATATGAAGATGCGAAAGCTGTTTTTGCAAATCCAGAAGCAACAGAAAAAGAAGTATCGGATGCGTTTAATGCACTTGCAGATGCAGGACATAAATTGAATTGGTATAAGGGAGATCTCACAGATCTTCGGGCAGCATACGAGATGTTTGAAGGAAAAGATTTAAGTGTTTATACAGAAGAGACACGAAAGGCTTTGGAAGAAGCGTTGGCAGAGGCGAAAGAGATTATTGATCTTGGGGACAATGCAGTAAAAGAATTTGTAGATGCAGCTTTAGAAAAATTGAATGCAGCCATCAAAGGATTAGAAGTAATTCCTGTAGATAAGTCAAAATTAGAAAAACTTGTAAAAGAAGCAGAAAAATATGAAGCTAAAATTGATGAATATACAGAGGAAACTGCGAAAACATTTACAGAAATGCTTGCGGATGCACGCGATGTATTAAGTAAAGAGGCTGTAAGCCAAACAACTATTGACTCTGCATATGTAGCATTGCAACAAGCAATTTTTGAGTTGAGATTAATTCCAAACAAAGATAAATTGGAAGCATTAATCAACAAAGTAGAAAATACAGACTTAAGTGGTTATACTGCTGAAAGTGTGGCAGTGCTTAAAACAGCACTTTTTGAAGCAAAAGCAGTAATGGCAGATTCGAAAGCAGATCAGAAAGCTGTAGACAAAGCCGTACAGGTGCTTCAAGAAAAATTTGACGGTCTTGTAGCAGTTGGTGAAGAAACAAAAGCAGAGAAAGATGCTTTGAAAGATTTGATTGACAAGACAGAAAAAATGGATTTGAAATCATATACAGCAGAGACTGTTCTTGCAGTGAGAAACGCATTGAAGGAAGCAAAAGCAGTTTATGATGACAAAGATGCGACACAGCAGGAAGTGGACGCAGTACTTGCAAAATTACAGAAAGCATTAGATGGTTTGAAGAAAGCTGATGTACAAAAGACAGAGGATGACAAAAAACCGGCTAAGACAGGTGATGCAGCATTGCCAATCGGATGGGCACTTGCAGGTGTTGTAGCAGTGTTGGCAGCTGTGGAAACTTTCTTTGCAAGAAGAAAACGTCAGTAATGACAAAATCAAAATAGAGAAGACTTTTCTATAAACAGGCGGGATGTGCGAAAGCACGTCCCGCTTGTTGCGTTAAGTTCCGAATCGTACAAAAAAGAAACGAAAAAGGCGTGTTTTGTATAAGAAATGATGGTATAAAAGTGTTATAATAGGTTAAAAGGTACAAAATGTTATTTTATAAAAAGAGAAAATTATAAATAACACACAAAAGCGTATGAAGGAGGAAAAGAAAATGAGGAATCGGAAACGATGGGCTGCTGTACTGTTGGCATGTTCTTTGGCGTTTTCTGCTGTGGGCGATACAAGACTGATTGTTCATGCAAATGAAATGTGGGAAGAAGCAGGACAAGAAGAATACAGTGTGGAAGTTGAAAAGAAATCGGTAAAAAGCAAAAATAAATTGGATGATTTAAAAGAAAATGCAGTGCTTTTTCAAGAGTTTCAAGGAGAAGAACAAAAATTTGATGGAACACGTGCGGTTGATGTCAGCGAGCATGCAGAGAAGGTTCATGTAGTGAATACAGGAAGTGTTGTCCTGCGGTTTAAAGCTTCAAATAATGCAGGCGGTGTTTTGCTTGGAACGAAAGATCAGAAGATCGACCCGCCACAGGATCTTGGAAGAGGGAAAGATTGTACTTCTTTTTTCATCAAAGATGACGGAAAGTTCCGTATGGCGTATCAGCATACTGCAGCAGAGTATATAGGACCATATTCTTTTTCAGATGGGAATTGGCATACGGTAATTGTCAGCAGCCAGAATGAGAAGGCGATGCGTCTGACAATTGACGGTCAGGAAGTATGGAATAACACAGCTGCTTCCAATAAAGGAATGTTTGCAAAGCAGGGAATTTTGGATCAGGTCACAATCGGTGCTCAGAAAACAAAAGACGGACAGGTCTACAAAGGATTTCACGGAGAGATTTCTCACGTTATCGTTACAAGTGAGGAGTTGACTGATGAAGAAGCTGTTCAAATATCAAAATCAGGGTATTCCGGCGTGATTCCGAGTGGTTCGGCAATTTCAGAAATGTTCCAAAACCAGTATGACGATAATTCATGGGTATTTACCGGAGGAGAAGCTGTACAAGGTGGATTTTCGCAGACGAGAGGTATGAGAAACTATGTGGGACAGTTTGAAGAATATGTACGGTGGACAAAAAGCGGAAATGAGAATGGAAGACAGCGTTATACAATTAATACAGGAAAGGCTGGACAGACATTAAAAGATATTGTGGACAATTATCAAACACTGGTGGTGAATTATCAGCCGAAAGCGGCCGCTTATTTGGTCGGAAAAGAAGACTATCAGGCGGGAGAAAACGGAATTTCCACATTTAAAGAATCGCTGCGTCGATTTATTGACTTGTCACTGGAACTGAAAAAAGACGGAAAAGGATTTGCAGTAATTCAAAAGCCGTTTGCTGTCAAAGAAGAGACGACGAATAGAACGATCGAACGGTATTGTGAAGCGGTAGATGAAGTTGTCAAAGAGTATGAAAATGAGTCTGGGAAATTAGAGCGGATTGTTGTGGTAGATCATTTTACACAGACAAATCAGGACGAGTTCAAAAACAATAAATTACAAGACGGTGAGACGTTGAATGGCACAGGTCATTTTGAAATTGGAAAGCAGTTTTCAGCAGCAACAATAAAGAGTACAGATGGTTATCCGGGAAGTGGAGTTACTTTAAATCTTCAGGAAGAAGCGCAGCCGACTGTATATTTGGATGTTTTGCCGACTGTAGAAGCAGAGAAAGACAGACTTCATGTACAAATTCCGGAAACAAGTGGAAAATCATGGAAATATGAATTGAGTATCGGGGACAAAAAAATAACAGGAAGTACAAAGGAAAATACATTTGACATCACAGGGGTGGAATCTGGTAAAAAGTATCTCTTGAAATGTATTTCAGAAGATGGGACAACACAGCTTCAAACAGTGACAGGAAAAACGGAATCCGGTAATGTGGGAAGTTTATATAAGCAGACTCTGGACCAGAACCAAAAAGTGCTCGCAGAGAAGTTGAAAGAAAAAGAGAAGATGACTTGGCTGTTTATGGGAGATTCTATTACACATGGAGCTCTCTGGACAAAGGGATATGACGGAGTTGCCCAGATTTTTGAAAAATATCTGAAAGATGAGATGGGAAGAACGTCGGATACGGTAATCAATACTGCGGTTTCCGGAGCTACAACAGAAAGTACATTGAAAAATATAGAACAGAGGCTGGAAAAATATACGCCGGATGTAGTTTCTATTATGCTTGGAACAAATGATGCCGCAACGGCGGGAATTACACCTGATGTGTATGAAACAAATTTAAAGACAATCATACAAAAAATCAGAGATAAAAATAAAGATGCAGTCATTCTGTTGAGAACGCCGACTCCGACATGGGAAAATTCTCAGAGACCTGTCAAGCTGCCGGAATATATTGCGAAAATGGAAAAGGTTGCAAAAGAGCAGACAGATTTGATTTATATTGACCAGTATTCTGAACTGCAGACAGCATTTCAAATATATGGCTGGTTGAAGGGAGATGCATTTTTATTTGGAAATAATCTTCATCCGGGAGCAAATGGACATCTTTTGATGACAAGACAGTTTTTAAAAGGCTGTGGTTTTTGGAATGAGGACAGTGCGATTTCAAACTTATTTTATAAAATGCCAATTAAGGAGACTGCTTCTGACGTTGTGACAAAATTAAAGGCGATGCCGAATCAAATCGGGGTATCGTTAGGGGAACTGAAAAAAGACAGTCAGATGCAGATCGGTGCAGCACAGCTGACCGTGACTTCAAAGACAACCGGACAGACTTATAAAAAGAGGTAAAAGCAGAGCAGGATACGGTTGTTTTGAAAGGGCTTCCGGGAAATCAGACATATGAGGCAGAAGTTACAGTCTGGTTGAAAGATCGAGCAGAGAAAGTGGTATTTCAAAAGCAGGACATCGAACTGCATGACAAACTGGAGGTACAGTTTGATATCTCTTTGAGCAATCAAAAGGTAAAGAAATTAAGTGCAGGAACAAAAGTAGGAACATTGTCAGTCGATGAGATGGCTCCGGAAGGAGCGTATGTTTTTTCTCTTTGTACAGGAGAAGGAGATATTCACAATGATTACTTTGCAATCGAAAACGGAGTGTTGAAAACAGCAAAGAAACTGGAAGAAGGAAAGACTTACACAATTCGTTTGAAGGCAAAAAATGGAGAAATCGAAAAAGAAAAAGTATTTGAAATTTATGCAGTGGGAAAAGGGCTGGTTTTCAGTAAAGAAAATCAACAGATTTCTGTAGGTGCACCTGTGGAATTGAGCAAAGAGGATTATGCGGAAAAATTAATGCAGTTAGAAGAAGGTACGATTTTAGTGCATTATACTTCTACAAGTGATCAGGGAATCCAGTCTTTATTCAGTGTTTCTAATGCAAAGAAAGGGAATGATAACAGACATTTTCATGTTTATATCAGACCGGAAGGACACCTTGGATGTGAAATTCGAAATGACAGTGCATTGAATTACGGTTTCCAGACACCGAATGCAGTGAAGTCCGATTATAAAGGAAAACCTGCAGAAAATACAATTGCTTTTCAGGCAGATAAAGAAAAAGGAACATACCAGTTATTTGCAAATGGGAAAAAAGTGTTGACGATAGATGCTGCGACATTAGGCGGCTATCACTTTATTTCTGAGATTACAGGATTAGATACCGTTTCTTTGGGAGCAACAAAGCGAGGAGAAATCAATAAGTATGCATTTGGAGGAACCATTCATAAAATCGAAGTATATGAAACTCCTTGGACAGATGAGGAACTGATTGAGGAAACAAAGAAAACAGCATATCCGGAATTGCAGCAGATTTTCCATAAAAATGATGGAACAGGTGCGAATTATTATCGAATTCCGGCGTTGTTGACATTGAAAAGCGGTGCTTTAATTAGTGCGGTAGATGCAAGATTCGGAGGTACACACGATTCGCCGAACAATATTGATATTGCAGTATCAAGAAGTGAAGATGGAGGAAAGAATTGGAGTGAACCAGAGCTTCCGTTCCACTATGAGGATTATGCAGACAATACATTGGAAATTCCGGTGGGAACACAGACAAGAGTCAATCAAAGTGCATCGTTTATCGATCCGGTTCTTTTACAGGACGAGGAGACGGAGCGAGTATTCTTGATATCAGATGCAATGGCGGCCGGATATGGTTCTCCTCAGGCAGTTACAGGAAGTGGCTATAAAGAAATTCAAGGGAAAAAATATTTGAAACTGCAAAAAGCGGGAGAAAAAGATTACAATTACACAGTTCGGGAAGACGGGGTAATCTACAATGATACAACAAATCAGGCAACCGAATACTCGTTGAACAGCAATTTTGAAATTTTGAAAAACGATGTATTGCAGACTGTGAAACAGAAATCGTCCAGATTTGATCCTACGAATGGTTCCGGAATGCTTGTGACAGATGAGACAGATAAAGATGTTCCAATGAATATCATGTATGCGGATGCGGTATTTAAAGCATTGCCGACGACATGGCTCTATATGAAATACAGCGATGATGATGGAAAAACATGGTCTGATCCAATACTTCTGAATGGAATGGTTAAGCCGGAGGATTCCAGAGTACTTGTTACAGGACCGGGAAGAGGTATGCAGATTAAAAACGGAGAACATAAAGGTCGTCTGATTATACCTGTATATGATACCGCACGGTCTGGAATTATTTACAGCGATGATCATGGGGAAACATGGCAGTACGCAAAAGGGCCTGCTACAGGAAAAGCAGCAATGTCAGAATCCCAGATTGTGGAGATGCCGGATGGAACGCTTCGTGTTTATGCAAGATCAACAGGGTCTAAGATTGCAGAGGCAGTAAGTTTAGACGGAGGAGAGACTTGGACGGAAGCGGTGCATGTATCTGGAATGACGCAGCCTGGATGGGGTTCTCAGCTATCGGTGATTCGCTATGGCGGTCTGATAGAAGGAAAACCGGCGTTGATTTTATCTACACCTGCAGGTGTGGGCAGTTATCGAAGAGATGGAAGAGTGAAGATCGGGCTGATTACGGACACCGGAAAAGAGGGAATTGAAAAATATACGGTTGATTGGAAATACGATTATTCCGTAGACAGTAAGAATGTAGGTTTTGCATATTCTTGCCTGACAGAACTTCCGAATCATCAGATCGGTTTGATTTATGAAAAATATGATTCCTATAATCCGGCAGAATTACATTCGCAGGATATTATGAAGTATGAAGAACTGTCATTATCAAATTTGATGGGGAAAGAAGTTGTTGAAATCATACCACAGGCAGAAGGAAAAGGAACAGTTTCTCAAAGAAATACGGTGGAAAAAGGAAGTACGATTACAATTGAAGCATATCCGGAAGAGGGATACCAATTTGTTCACTGGACAGATGAAAAAGGAAATCCGGTAAGTGAACAGAAAACGTATACATTTGAAGCCACAGAAAAAGCGGTACTTAAAGCGGTGTTTGAAAAAATGGGAGAAGAAGCTGATAAGTCTCTTCTTAAGTTTGCAATGCAATATGCCGAAGAGCAGATGGCAGATGAGAGATATCCGGATGTAATTCCGGCAGTGCGTAAAGCATATGAGAAAGCATATAAAGATGCAAAAGAGGTTTATGAGAATCCGGCTGCAACAGAAGCAGAAGTGGAGAATGCATATTGGACACTTATAGAAGCCGGACAAAAATTAAACTGGTACAAAGGGGATATCACAAATCTGCAGGTGGCATATGATTTGTATGCAGGCAGGGATCTGAGTATCTATACAGAGGGGACGAGAAAAGCTTTGGAAGAAGCGTTAACAGAGGCAAAAGAAATCTTAGATCTCGGAGAAAATGCAGTAAAAGACTTGGTAGATGCAGCATTGGAAAAACTGAATGCGGCAATTGGGAAACTTGAACTGATTTCGGCAAATAAGACAAAATTAGAAGAGCTTGTAAAAGAAGCGAAGCAGTATGAAGCTAAAATTGATGAATATACACCGAAGACTGCGGAGACATTTATAGCAATGCTTGAGGAGGCAAGAAACGTACTGGCAGCAGAACAAGTAAGTCAGGCAACGGTTGATTCCGCATATGTTGCATTGCGGCAGGCAATCTTTGAGTTGAGGTTGATTCCAAACAAGGATAAGTTGGAAGAATTGATTAATAAAGTCGAAAAAATAGATTTGAGCAGCTATACAGCAAAGAGTGTTGCAGTGCTTAATACAACCCTTCTTGAAGCAAAAGCAGTGATGGAAGATCAGGACGCAGACCAGAAAAAAGTAGATGCCGTACTTGCAAAATTACAGAAAGCAGTAGATGGTTTGAAGAAAGCAGATGCAGCAAAACCGACTGATAAGGATCAGGGAACGGGCAATACAAACAAAGCCGATAAGAATCAAGGAACAAGCGATACAAAACCTGCGAAGACAGGAGACACAGCATTACCGATTGGCTGGGCAGCTTTGGGAATGACAGCAATGCTTGCAGCAGTATTTAGATTCCTTGCAAGAAGAAAAAATACGAAATAGTATCTCATCTATTTAAAATGAAATGACAGTAAAAATACGGGGAAGTGAAAAAATTCACATCCCCGTATTTTTATTTCCAAAAATCGGTATTATCTAATCCAACATCTTTTGCTTTGAAAACTGGATCGAGACCTTGTTTCTTTTGCCGTGTATAATCTTTAAGTACTTTGCAAGCTATTCCGCCCAATAGGAAAATGACTAAAATATTTTCAATTGCCATAAATCCCATGAGTACGTCAGCGAGATTCCATACAGTACTGAAATCTGCCTGAGCACCTAAAAAAATCGCAATCAGACATGTGATTCGGAATACATTCAGCAGAATGCGATTGTTCTTGATGAACAGAATGTTTGATTCGGCGTAATAGTAATTTCCGATTAAACTTGTGAATGCAAATGCAAAAATGGAAAATGTAATAAAATGGATACCAAGTGAACCGACATTTGCACTGATCGCAGCCTGTACATATGGGATACCGTCCAATTTTTCAGGAATGCCCGTTACTCCGGAAAGCAACAAGATAAAAGCGGTAGTCGTACAGATCATAAGTGTATCGATAAATACAGAAAGAACCTGAACCATTCCTTGTTTTACCGGGTGAGAAACAGTTGCGGTTGCGGATGCATTTGGCGCGCTACCCATACCGGCCTCGTTGGAGAATAACCCGCGTTTGATCCCGATTAAGACAGTACTTCCGGCAAATCCACCGAAGATTGCCCGAAAATCAAAGGCGCCTTCAAAGATGAGTGAAAACATCTCAGGAACACGGTCTAAGTTTGTCAGTGTAATGAAGATTCCCATCAAAATGTAGATTCCAGCCATAATCGGAACAATTACAGAAGAAATGAATCCGATTCTGTGAACCCCTCCGAAGATGACAAATGCAGTTGCAGCAGCAATCAAAAGTCCGACAACGGCAGGAAGGATTGTATCGCTGTAATTTGGAATGTAATATTCCAAAGCAGATGACATATTATAAGTCTGAAGACCATTGAAACCATAGGCAAAACATGCAATCAGCAGAATGGAAAAGAGAACTCCAAGCCAACGTTTGCCGAGGGCACGTTCAATATAATAAGATGGACCTCCGCGGAATTCTTTCCATCTTTTACTTTGTAAACTTGTGCCAGTGTACTTTCGACAAAGGCAGATGCACCGCCGACGATTGCCATAACCCACATCCAAAATACAGCGCCCGGTCCTCCGGCTACAATTGCAGTTGCAATTCCGGCAATATTTCCGGTACCGACTCTTGATGCAGTAGAAATCATCAGAGCCTGAAAAGAAGAGACGGATTTTCCATTGTCATTCTTTTCCGCTTTTTCTTTCAGCGCTTTGATCGCATCACCAATCAGACGAAATTGTACAAATTTTGTACGAATGGAAAAATAGATACCAGCAGCTACAAGTAAAAAGATTAGAATGTAGCTGTAGAGAAAGTCATTTAGACTTGCCAATAAATTGTTAAACACAATAAGTTCCTCCTTTGCTTGGCAGAAAAAAGCAGCAAAGGATTTTTTCTCTTAAAAAAAGTACTTGTGGTCAAATTTGATTGGCTTTCACAAGTACTTGCTACTTTTTTCTAGATTTTATTTGGTTAAAGTGTAATATAAAAATGAGGGAAAGTCAAGAAATACTTAACTACGTGAATCATTTAACGTAAGAAAATGTGTGCAAAGTGCGTACAAATGTGTTATTCTTATATACAAATCAAAAAACAGGAGGAGAAATAAGTGATGAATCAAGGAATAAAAGTTGTAAAAATAGCATTATTAGGTTTGGGAACAGTCGGAAGCGGTGTATATAAATTGATCGAAGAAAAGGGAGAAGAATTTGAAAAACGCACGGGTGCGAAGATTCAGATTGAAAAAATTCTGGTACATAATCTGAAAAAGGAAAGACCGGGAGTGAAGAAGTGTCTTTTGACAGATCAGTGGAAAGAGATCATTGAAAATGATGAGATTGAGCTTGTGATAGAAGTGATGGGTGGAATCGAACCGGCAAAAGCTATGATTTTGGAGGCGTTAAATGCAGGAAAAAATGTAGTGACAGCGAATAAAGATCTGGTGGCAGAGCACGGAAAAGAACTGTTTGAAGCAGCAGAGAGGAATCAAAAAGACTTTTTATTCGAGGCGGCTGTCGCAGGTGGTATTCCAATCATCCGTCCGCTGAAACAGTGTCTTGCGGGAAATGAGATTTCAGATGTTATCGGAATTGTCAATGGAACAACGAATTATATTTTGACCAAGATGTGCGAAGAAGGAATGGATTTTCAGGAGGCGCTTGCAAAAGCTACTGAGCTTGGATATGCGGAAGCAGATCCTACAGCGGATATAGAAGGATACGATGCAGGGCGGAAAGTTGCAATCATGGCATCGATTGCATTTCATTCCAGAGTCGTTTTTTCGGATGTCTATACAGAGGGAATCACAAAAATTACAGCAAAGGATATTGCGTATGCAAAGGAATTTGACAGTGTGATCAAACTGCTCGGCGCAGCTCACAATACAGAAAAAGGAATCGAGGTAGCTGTCTATCCGATGATGATTTCAAATCAGCACCCACTTGCGTCGGTAAGAGATTCATTCAATGCAGTATTTGTGCATGGAGATGCGGTAGATGATGTGATGTTCTACGGACGGGGAGCAGGCGAATTTCCCACAGCCAGCGCTGTCATGGGAGATGTGATCGATGTAATACGCAATATGCAGTACGGCTGCACAGGGCGGATCGGCTGTACCTGTTACCGCACAACTCCTGTGAAAAATCCGGGAGATATCAAAAATAAGTTTTTCATCCGAATGCAGGTGGTAAATAAGCCGGGTGTACTGGCTGCCATTGCAGGAGAACTGGCTACTCATAAGGTGAGCATTTCCAAGGTGGTGCAGAAGGTAATTAAAAGCGGAATGGCTGAACTTGTTATAGGAACAGAAGAGGTAAAAGAGTACCATATGGCAGATGCGCTGAATGATCTGAAAAAGCTTGATGTCGTACATGAAATCAGCAGCGTAATCCGTGAATATTAGGAAAGCATTGTTTCATGGCAAGAAGTGTGCTAGAATAAAACAAAATCATCATAGTATTTGGATGAACACAAACAAAAAAGGAAGAGCAGAGTAGGAATGTGTGCGTTAAGTGCCGGCTGGACGGGGAGTTGCCAGCGGGACGAAAAGCAAGAAGCTTGCGGTACATGTTCCGCATCCCGTTGCTACACATAGACAGAAATACCTGCTTATGGGTAGCTGAAAGGACTACTGCGAAAAGGAGGTATTTTTTATGAAAAAAACAAAAAATTATTTGCAGATTCACTTCATGAATTTCAGGATGTCAGAAAACTTGCGGTTATGGCAATGCTGCTTGCGCTGGCGGTTGTGTTGGGATTTTATGCTACGATTCAGATTGGGGATTTTTTGAGGATTGGATTTGCATTTATCCCAAATGAATTGACGGGAATGTTGTTTGGACCGGTAGCGGGAGGATTTATGGGAGCGATCGCCGATATTGCTAAATACGCAGTAAAACCCATCGGAGCATTTTTCCCGGGATTTACGATCAGCGGCTTGCTGGCCGGCCTGATCTATGGCGTTGTGCTCTATAAAAAGCCGGTGAGCCTGAAGAGGATTATTGTGGCAAACACACTTGTGACAGTTTTTGTGAATCTGCTTTTAAATACGTACTGGCTTACGATTCTTTATGGAAATGCCTTTGCAGTACTGCTTCCGGCCAGAATTATAAAAAGAAGCGATTCTGCTTCCGATAGATATTGTGTTGTTTTTTTACAGTTTGCCAGAGTGCTTGGAAGGACGCAGATATTTTCTGTTATTTGTCCAGACCAGCCAGATAAGAAAGGATGATATGATGCAGGAG
>ENA-OQJN01000508-OQJN01000508.1-human-gut-metagenome-genome-assembly--contig:-NODE-508-length-15749-cov-3.318909_pt1 | contig 15749 bp, 13 predicted proteins | sample MGYA00242610_ERZ504777 | MGnify/ENA primary metagenome ERZ504777 (study PRJEB26092, sample SAMD00036350) | human gut metagenome | host: Homo sapiens | study: EMG produced TPA metagenomics assembly of... | reverse complement strand
CCCAGGGACAGCGGCAATTATTGACCATTGCCCGGGCTTTCTTAATCAATCCCAGCATCTTGGTCCTCGATGAAGCGACGGCCAACGTCGATACCCGCACCGAAGTCGAAGTCCAAAAAGCCATGAACCAACTGTTGAAAGGCCGGACGGGCATCGTCATCGCCCATCGCCTGTCGACCATTCGTGACGCCGATTTTCTCCTCGTCGTCAATCAAGGCCAGATCGTCGAACAAGGGACTCACGGCGAACTCTTGGCCCGCGGCGGTTATTATAAAGAACTGTATGAAAATTACGCCAAAGGCATGGCGGTATAGAAGGTCACCATCTCGACCACAGAAAAACGGGACTGTTCCCAGGTACATCTACCCGGGGACAGTCCCGTTTTGTCTTGTTCTAAAAGGCCTTGATTACTAGTTCGCGTTCGGCTTATTTATTTGCCAACTGGCGCAGGATGTCCTGAACCTGTGTGCGCAGTTCGGCATTTTCCTGAGCCTGTTTTTCAACTTGTGCCCGCAATGCTTCATTTTCCTGTTCCTGCTTTTCCACACGAGCATTCAAAGAGCCGATGGTCGAAGCCTGTTCCGATACGACTTCTGCCAAAGAAGCCTTGGAGTAATTTGAATACTCATTGCTGCTGCCAAACTTGAAGCTGACGCCGGCGTTGAACATGTTTTCTCCGCCGCCCATGCTGGTTCCAATAGAGAACAGAACATCGTTCGTCGGCCGATAGAAGGCACCGATAGCAACGGCATTAGCCGATTTGTAATTGCCATAGCCTGCCGCAAAGTCCCACTTGGCCGTCGGATCATAATCCTGAGGATGAAGGGCCGCTAAGGCAGCTGCTCCGGCACCGACGCGGTTGATACGCGTATCGAGTTTGCTGACACGGCTGTTCAGATTGGTCACGTTGCCGGAAATATTGGTGATGGCATCGGTGTTGGTTTTCACCTGGCTGTCCAAGACCGTTAAGTTTTCAGCCGCGGAATTCGATTGTTTGATATATTCACCGTCTTTCGATACGCGAGTTTCATTGTACACCGTATCTCCGGTGACGATGCCCGTATTGCCCGCTTCCACCTTGCCGTCGGTCACGACGCTGAGGGAGTATTCTGTGCCGCCAAAGTCATTATCTTTGGTCGTGAAATCAATATGGCCGCCTTCGGCTTTAGCAATGGTGTTCTTGGTATCAATAGCAGAACCGATTTTATCGATTTCAACGCTGCCCGATACCTTGTTGCCCGCCGTATCTTCAATTTCCAATTTGAGTTTGTTGCCGTCAAGTGTAAGAGCGCTGTCGGAGCCCTTAAGGGTCGTATCCTTAGCGGAAATCTTATAGCTGTTTTCCGTAGAGCCCTTTTCAACAGTAATATTGTCACCGGCTTCAATCGTTGTTTTGCCTTCCTTCACAGCGTCGGAAATAGACTCTTGAACTTGTTTCAACTGAGCCACGTTGACGGCATCCGTATCGGCGGAGCCGGCGGCTACGTTCGTAATCTGACGAGTTGCTTGCCCCGTAGTACCATCACTATAATTAACTTGTCCCCCAACAGATACAGCACCGAGAACAGATTTCCAAGCGGCTTCGCTACTTGTAGACTCTTTTTTAGTAGATGGATCATAACCGAAATCACCGGCTCTATCGGCTGTACTAAAAGACCTAAGGCAACGCCTTGGGTAACTGTGGCTTTGGCTGCAGTACCTAAGGGCAGTAGCATAAAATCCGCTTACCGCACTGCTGGTTCCCAATGCGAGTGCTGAAGTATTCGTAGCTTTTGCGTTAGTACCAAGAGCAATTGCATATGCACCTTGGGCAGTTGTTGTTGTTTCATTACGATTATTATTGCCAATCGCAATGGCCCAATCACCATTAACCTCAGCAGAGTTACCCACAGCTAAACCCATTTCACCTTTGACGTTCAAATTGTTGCCCAAGGCCACTCGCCATTGGCCGCCTTCCATCATGCCGCCTTCAATGGAATTCGCATGTCCAAAGGATGCGCCCAACGTATCGACATGAGAACTTGTACCAACGGCAATACTGCCGCCACTTACGGTATTCAACAAGCCTACGGCAACGTTCTGGTCAGAGCCGGAATCATTCTTTGTATAGGTCCAGCTATTGCCATTCTGCACGGCAGTATAGCCAACTAGGTTACCGACACCGAGAACGGTATTCTGCTCACCGAATACTTTCGTTAACTTATTATCACCATTATTGTAATCCGTTGCAAAAACGGCGTTATGAGTACCGTCAACGTCGATACTATGTCCAACGACGATGCTGTTATTTCTGCCATTCTTAACGCCCGTAACGGTCGTGTTATTCCCTAAAATGGTACTATTATTTCCATTCGACTTAGAGGAAATTCCGATGACGATACTATCCGTGCCGGTAGCGCCGTCGTTTAAGTAGTTCGTACCGCTCCCCGTTTGAGAACTGTTAGTGGAGAAATAGTGAACCGAGCTGGAATCAAGTTGTGACTGAACACGTTTTAACTGCGCTACGTTCACGGCATCGGTATCAGCAAACCCGGCAGCAACGTTAGTAATCTGGCGGGTATAACCACTGGTGCCACCACCGACCGATATGGCTGCCCGCGTTGCTTTCCATGTACTCGTAGTGTCCGTGGAAGCGGCATTCGTAGACGGATCATAACCTACTACACCAGCTGCCGTATTGGCTACAGAATCCGAACCCAAGGCTACGCCATTGGATTCTGAGGCATTGGTATTGACGCCGATAGCCGTTGCATTCTTCCCAGTTACTATGCTCTTAAATCCCAGGGCCATGGCATTTTCTTCTTGAGCTTGAGCCCTAGAACCAATAGCCATAGCATTTTTCCCGGTCACAATCGTTCTGGGCAAACTCATTGGATCATTGGCACCAATACCAATGCCCCCCCATGCATTGACATTGACACCATTACCGATAGCTACGGCTTTGTCACCTTTAGCCGTTATATAGTTACCTAAGGCAATACGCCATTCTCCGCCAGTATACAAATCACCTAAAATATTATTTGCGTGCCCGAAGGATGTCCCTCGCGCTTGTACTACCGAATTGGTACCGATGACAACACTGCCGCCACTTACCGTATTCGTCAACCCGACAGCCACATTTTGGTCACTACCAGAATTATTCTTCGTATAATCCCAATTATTACCATTTTGCACGGCCGTATAGCCGACTAAGTTGCCGACGCCGAGAACGGTATTCTGCTCACCGAATACCTTAGTAAGCTTATTGTCACCATTATTGTAGTCCGTTGCAAAAATGGCGTTATGCGTGCCGTCGGCTTCGATGCTATGACCGACGACGATGCTGTTGTTTCTGCCATTCTTAACGCCCGTAACGGTCGTGTTATTCCCTAAAACGGTACTGTTGACTCCGTCTGACTTAGAAGAAATCCCGATAACGATGCTGTCTGTACCGGCAGCGCCATCATTAGCGTAGTTTGTGTCGGCCGCTGTTTTCGAACTCTTGGTGGAGAAGTAATGAATCGAATTGGCATCAACTCTCGTTGCAAGGTTCTTTAACTGTGCCACGTTGACCGCATCCGTATCAACGGTACCAGCCGCCACGTTAGTAATCTGACGGGTTTTAACATTAGCGCTATCGGTGCTGTCACCAACAGAAACAGCAGCTAAAGTCGATTTCCAAGTACTCGTTGTATCTGTGGAAGCTGCTTTCGTAGACGGATCATAGCCAGCTACACCGGACGCCGTGTTTGCTACCGCTTCAGCACCTAAGGCCACACCGCCACTTTGCGTTACATCAGTGTTATAGCCGAGCATAACGGCATTCTCGATATTTTTCGTATTTGATTTAAGCGGTACTTGTTCTTTAATTGTATAGGTAACAGTTCTATCATCCATTCCCTTAACCTTAAAGGTATATTCTTTTTCCACATCTTTTTCTTCGGATGCCATAGAACCTAAGATAACATTTCGTTTACCACCATCAAGCACGTGATAGTCACCGATAATTACATTATCTTCACCATTTGTTATCGTATTTCCTGTACCTACGATAGATGTTCGATTAATCTTCGATCCTGTATTAGCATAACCATTTACGGTATTATAAGCGCTTACATTATTTTCTTCCCCTTGCAAATTATTATATGTCCCTAAAATCTGCGAACGAATCGCATAATCTGAGGTATTGCTGTTACCTACTACAGATACAGCCCCACTATTATTTGCCAAGAGCTCTTTCAGGGCAGAGCGAATATTATCATAACCAATATTTCCCGTAGAAGCGTTAAGTCCATAATAAGTAGCTGCTCCGTAAGCCTCAAATGCCCACTGCTGAGTCATTGCTTTATCTATAGGCCCTGTAGAATTACTTACTGTATTAGCCCCTCCTACAATCATAGTACCAAAGGCACCAGACGTCTTATTAGAAGTACCGGTAATACTATTACCCAATGCATCTATTAAGCTATCAGTACCTTTATTTTCAATCGTATTAAAAGCTCCATATACAGATGCAAATTGACCACTTATATCCCACGAGGAAGGACCACTTTCACTATAGTTGATGATGGATCGAGGGCCCATTACGGTTTGAAATAATCCATTAGCTTCAGAATAATTCCCGATAACGACACCTTCGCCGGCTAGATTAGAAGTATGATAACCGATAACAATACTACTTCTCCCTACCTGATACCTTTCCATTTCATTGCCATACGGGTCAGTAACTTGTGTATCCCGTTCAGCCGGTGATAAAGAACCGATAACGATAGACTCAGCAATGGTATCAATGTTCTGATTATCTCCGATAACAATGCCGGCAGTAGGGCCACCGGCTGATGCCGTATCATAATCCGCCTTATTATTATTACCGATAACCGTTAATGCATCCCATTCATTGCGATAGGTAGATGTGTTTTTTATCAGATTGCCACGTCCAATAGTTAAATCAGAGATATTATATTCACGACCTTCAGGATGACCATAATCAGTAACAGTCCCATTATCACGTCCGATTATCGTATTATTGTCGCCGATAACGTGTTGTTTCCGGCTGCCTCGAATCTCATTATTATTCCCCATAATACGAACATCAACGCTCGGTGCCGGAGCATCCTTAGTCCCATTATCAGCATAAAAGGTATCAGATACGGTATTGTTATTGCCGACAATATTAGCATTATTACTGTTTTCAACTTTATTGGTATTGCCAAGGACATTCGCATCTTCACTGCCGGTCACAGTGTTTTCCGTTCCTACGACGCGAGCCGTTTTATCATCGGTCACGGTATTCGTCGTGCCCGTCGCCGTACCGCTGTCGACGACAATATTATCTGCTGCATAGGAAGACATCCACATGCCAGACACGCCCAGTCCTGCCAACACCATGGCAGCTAAAGCCGTTTTTTTCACGACACTGCCGCTCTGGCTCTTGGTACGACTTTTGGCCATTTCCGATACGACGACGTAGCAATGTTTGGCCCGACTCCAAATGACACGATAAATCTTGTTCATAAAAAAGCTCCTTCCCATTCCGTTATTATTTTCACTTTATATCATAAGTATATATAAATTATAAAAAATAGTAAAGTTTGTTATTATTCTGTCATTTATATATTATTTTTAAGTCATTTTACTCGTCATCAAAGGCCATTATCTAATTACTTTTACTTTCCCCATATTTCGCAAAAAAAGAACGACAGAAAAATCACGATTGTCCGTGACGATTCTGTCGTTATCTCTTATATATTCTATTTTTACCTTACATAACCATATAAAAAGAAGCACGTTCTAAATCCACGAACTGTTTTAACTCCATTTTTCACATTTCAGCCCATTTAGAATAAATTGCAAGATTATTTTTTGCAGTCGATACCACTCGTTTTCTTTTAAGGCCAATAAATTTCGGTTAACAGCACTGCTTCCATTAACGATAAATTTAAAAAGAAGTTCTGCCTCGTCTTGTCTCATATCCAGCTCTTTCATAAGCACGGGAACGATTTTAGGGCTTTCATGCTGATAGATTTTTTCAACGATAATCGGAGCTACATCCATATCCTTTACAAGAAAGCGATAGTCTTCAAGTTCCAAATATTTATGGCATGGAGGGAAAAGAGACCGGTCTTTCGGTAATTCTTCATCATCCGTTTGGCTTAACATGGTTTGCAATTTTTTGAGAGAGAATTTCTTTTCCTTGGGCGTCATATGATCAATGAGCTGCAGACTATCGTTGATAATTTCCTCTAATAAGTCATCAATCGTATTGTAGTTTGAACCTCTCCCGCTTATAGAATCGGGAGATTCTTGAGAAGTTTGATACATGGACTAACGCCTAACAACATATCCCGAAGGAGTTTACTGTCAGGATATCCTTATTCTCAAGGGGCTGTCCAAAAGCCCTCTACACAGTTCTTCGTAATCGAAGTTCTGCTTACTTTTTCTGAGTATGTTGGCCGCACCGTTTACGTCGGCGTTAGCCATCCTGCCATCGGCAAATTGGTACAGGCCGCGATGGACCCGTTTCCCGCTGAAAGCTCCTGTATACGGTTGTTCAGGCTTGTAGACAGGAATCTCGTCTAAATCCAAGCAGCTTGCCGTGGAAGTGTACGATTCTTCCTGCTCGATGTACTTCATGCCGTATCGCTCGCAAAGCCCTTTCAATGTCTCACGCAGATTGCCAAAGGGAATTTGCGTGAACTGCTGATTGGTAATCTTCCCAAGATTCATGCTGCGCTTGAAATCGCCATTGTAGCCGCAAACGATGGTGCCGATACGGTGTTCCATGCAATAGTTGATGATGTAGCGGGCAACCTTGCGGATATAGTCTTGTGTCCGATGATTACGTTTCCGAGTCAAAACATAGAGTCTATGCGTTTTCTTCTGCCCTTGCTTGTTGGCGATACCTTGATAGTAGGCTTTCTGCTTGTTCCAATACTGGTTAATTGATTTCAGTTTACGTCCGTCCATGATGAACGCCGTCCCGGTATTGGTTACACAGGTTGCCAGATTTTCAAGGCCAATGTCGATAGCCAGCACCTTGTCAACAGAAACGTCTTGAGGTTCTTCCTCTTGAAGATAGCAATACTGTATTTTAAAGTACACACCATTGTATATGGGGCAGATACGGATTTCCTTGATGGTCTTGCCTTCAAGCCTTTTAGGAAATGGAATTTTGACCTGTTTACCGCCGTGCAGCTTGGAAAACTCTCTGCTCATAGGCACCGTCAGGAATCCTTTCTTGATATTTATGGCATTGGCGGACAGAATCAGATTGAACATACCGCCTTTTTCTCGATAGCGGGGCATCTTGATATCCTTGAAGCGATATTCACCTGATTTTGCTTCTTTATGAGATTGAAAAATGATTTAAAACTACGGTCAGCAACTTTTAATGTCTGCTGAGACACGCCAGCCTGGAGCAGTCCATAGTTTTCATTTTCTTTGCATACATGGTAGTTCTCCTCGTATTTCAGAAACTTTTTCTCTTGGAAATAGTATTGCCTGATATGATAGAGGGCCACGTTGTAGAGATTATTGCTGTACTGGCACATTTCCCGTAGGATGGAGTATTCTTCTTTGGAAAGGCCTCTTATGACATTTGATTGGGTTAGATACATTTTGTCACCTCCTTTTCTAGTATATACTAACTATATACTAGAAAATCCACGTAGACAAGACTATCCACGTGGATTTGTGGTTCTCGTGGGCATCGAGCCTACTCAACCACCCACCATTCATCCCCCACCTAAGAGGAAGGAGTCTTCTGGAGGGTTAAGATAAAAGGTACCTCTGGCAATATGCGCTTCTCGGCAAAGAACGGTAATGCGAATGTCCCGAAAGGCTTTCGTTTTCAGCATAAGCAATAACGTGTTTTTTATATGGTTTCGAGTATAGTCCGATAGTTGTCGTTTAGTTTCTGTCTTTTTATTTCCGCTTTGAGTCAATGTGAATTTCCTTACTGTTGAAATCATAGATAGATTATTATCTTTTATTTTATCACGGTGGCTATGGTTTCTGTGGAAATCCTATTTAACTCTAGACACATTTCAATTTCTGTATATTCTTTTAGCAGCCTTTAATCTAACTATAGACATATTTCAATTTCTGTATATTGTTTTCGAATATATCGGTCATTATAATAAATGCGTAAGGTATATTTGTTAATGGTGGTTTTAGACGAAAGGAGATTAAAAATGGAACTTTACAAAAACTTCGACGGAAAAGCCCCAATGATTGACGTTAATGATGCTGCCATGTTGCTCATTGACCACCAAAGCGGTTTATTCCAATGTATTAACGACGTTGATTTCCTACGCATTCGTGACCGAGCCATTGCCTTAGCTGAAGCGGCAACGTTAGTGAATATGCCAGTTATTACCACCGCTTCTGTCCCCCAAGGACCAAACGGTCCCTTGATTCCGGAAATCCATGAAGCAGCTCCCCATGCGGTATATGTCGCTCGCCGCGGCGAAGTGAATTCTTGGGATTGCAAAGAATTCGTAGACGCCGTAAAAGCAACCGGTAAAAAGACGTTAATCATCGCCGGTACGGTAACAAGCGTTTGCATGGCATTGCCGGCCCTTTCTGCTGTCAATGAAGGATATCGTGTATTTGCCGTCCCCGACGCGTCCGGTACGTATGCACCCGAAGCCGCTATCGCTACCATGATGCGTCTTACCCAGGCTGGCGTCGTTATAACTGACGCCGGTGCTGTATTGGCAGAATTGCAGCGCACATGGCATACGCCACAAGCCGACGCCTGGGCTCAGATTTGGGGCCGTATTTTCACAAACTATCGCCTGCTGTTAGAAAGTTATGCGAAAGCCGTAGAAGTAGTGAAAACAGGTGAACCGCTGGATAATGAACGGGAAGATTAAGCCTTTACCGCTCTCTAATTGATTTATAAAAGATAAGACCTCAATAAAGTAAGGCCGATGGAGCTAGTATGTACTAGGTCCGTCGGCCTTTTGTCTATTTCTATACGAAGAGTTATGCCTATGGATTTGCAGAAAGAACTTCTTTTTCCAAACATTCATGCCCTTTATTTTATGGACAGGCCTTCATCGGCATTGCGATTCCAATTGTATTCCATGCGTGTACAGATTTCGACGGCCTGCTCTTCTCCAAATCGATCGCCGATAAAGCCCAAGGCCATGTCGATACCGGCCGATACGCCGGCGGCGGTGTAAAACTTCCCGTCGTGAACCCAGCGCGACGGTTTCTCCCACTTCACTTCGGGGCGACAGCTGACGACCCAGTCGAAGGCCCGTTTATTCGACGTCGCCCGTTTGCCGTCCAAGGCTCCGGTCTTAGCGACGAGGGCCGCCCCGGTGCAGACACTAAGGACCAGTTCCGATTTATCGATAGCCTGCCCTAAGGCTTTGATGAATGCTTCATGATCGACTTCGGTCCGACTGCCCCAACCGCCGGGAATCAGCAGGATGCCCCCTTCTTTGATCGTCGTCATAGGCTCCGTTTCCAGGCGGATGGACTGTTGATTGATGACGATGCCTCCGTCCAGGGACACGAAATGAAGCTTAAAATCGTCGATGCTGCCGAGAACTTCGACTGGCCCAAAAGCATCGAGGGCCGTATAATCCTTATAAAGTACAACATAGATATCCTGCATGGTAAAACCTCCTATTGTTTCCTATGTTATTCAGACAGATGACTTATCCCAGCGTCTGAAGATCATGCCAGCCTTACTGTTTCAAGAGGCCCTTTGATACTAAATAGGCTCGGGCCACGTCAGCCGCCGGTTTTCCTTCGACGTCGACTTCGTAATTCATCTTGAGCATTTCGTCGGTCGTAATCATGTTGGCCAGTTTATTCAGCACCGGTACCAGTTGCGGATATTTCTTAATGGTGTCGGCCCGAAGGAGAGGCGCTCCCTGATACGGCGGGAACAGGCCCTTATCGTCTTGGAGCATGACCAGATCATGGGTGATGATTTCCGGGTCCGTCGAGAAGACGTCGATGACGTCGACGTTGCCCTTGTCGATGGCTTCATAACGAAGGCTCGGTTCCATGGTGACGACGGAAAGATTTAAGCCATACAGCGATTTCAGTCCCTTATTGCCGTCTTCGCGGTCGTTAAATTCCAAGGAGAAACCAGCTCTGGCCGTGTTTTCTACTTTCCTCAAATCGGAAATCGTCTTGAGGCCGTATTGTTCAGCATAAGAGCGCTTAACGGCGACGGCATAGGTGTTTTGGTATTCCATGGGTTCCAGCAGAACCAGGTCATCCTGTTTCAAGATGGCTGCTTTGGCCGCTTCATAGACTGCCGCCGGGTCATTGGACAGTCCCGTCATGGGCGGCTTAATCAAGGACGATGTGACCGTCCCCGTAAATTCAGGATACATGTCGATAGATCCGTTTTTCAAGGCTTCATATAAGAAACTGGTCTTGCCGAAACTCGGCTTCACTGTCACTTTAATATCCGTTTCATCTTCAATCAAATCTTTATACATATTGATTAAGATTTCCGGTTCCGATCCTAATTTCCCGGCTGCGATGAGGGTATTTCCCGACAGGCCGCCGAGATTCATCGTCGACAGGATGAGGACGCCTAAGGCGACGATAAAGGACAGGCCGATGACTTTCAAGGAGCGCTTTTCTAAGAACTTGATAATGCCGCTCACGACGACGGCCAAGAGTGCCGCTGCAATGGCCCCGATGAGGATGAGGGCTGAATTATTGCGGTCGATGCCGAGGAGGATGAAGGTCCCCAGACCGCCGGCACCGATCAAGGCCCCGAGGGTCGCCGTCCCGATGAGCATGACCGACGACGTACGGATGCCGCCGATAATGGACGGCATGGCCAGGACGAGTTCAAATTTTTTCAGCTTCTCCATGCGGCTCATGCCGAAGGCTTCAGCCGCTTCCTGAAGGAGTGGGTCTATCCCCTGGAGGCCCGTAATGGTGTTCTGCAAAAATGGGAAACAGACCGTAGATGACCAGGGCCACGATGGCCGGCACCTTGCCGATGCCTAAGAAGGGAATGAAGAGCCCCAACAGGGCCAAAGACGGGATGGTCTGCAAAATCCCGGCCAGCTGCAGCGTCAGTTCCGAGGCCTTCTTATACCTTACGATAAAGATGGCAAAGGGAACGGCCAACAAGATGGCGATAAAGAGGGCGATCATCGAAATCTGTATGTGTTCCAACAATAATTGGACCAGTTCGCCCTGCCGTTCACTGAATGTACTCACTAAATTTTCCATAATTTACCCCTCATCGAAAAAACGTTTGACAACTTCATGAGCCGGATGAGCTTTGACCTCTTGCGGCGTATCGAGCTGTACGACGTCACCGCTGCTCATGACGCAGATACGGTCGCCGAGCTTCACCGCTTCGGCCATGTCGTGGGTGACAAAGACGATAGTCATTTTAAAGGTCCGGTGAAGATTTTTGATGAGCTCCTGCAGTTGGTTGCGGCTGATGGGATCGAGAGCGCTAAAGGGCTCGTCCATCAAGAGGATATCTGGTTTAGCCACGATGGCCCTCAGGATGCCGACGCGCTGCTGTTCGCCGCCGGAAAGGTCACGGGGATAGCGGTTCATATACTGGTCGGCGTCAAGGCCGACTAAGGACAAATAGGCGCGAATCGTCTTCTGCCGTTCTTCCTTGGGCCAGCCCTTCATTTCCGGAATGATTTCGATATTTTCATAGACCGTCAAATTGGGAAAGAGGGCCCCGGTCTGGAGGACGTAGCCAATATTCAGCCGCAATTGTCTCGGCTCGAGCTGACTGATGTCGGTGCCGTCGATGAGGACCGTGCCCTCTGTCGGCGTCAATAATCGGTTAATCATCTTTAAGGTCGTCGTCTTACCGCTGCCGCTGGTCCCGACGATGACGAAAAATTCGCCGGTCTCGATGGTTAGGCTCATGTGCTGTAAGGCCGGTTTCTTGTCATAGATTTTGCTCACATCGTTAAATTCAATCATGGTAGTCACCTATAGTCCTTGCCAATGCGTCTGTAAACTTACGGCTAATGCGTAACAACAGGTCCTGCTCCGTCGGCGTCAATTCACTCATGGCCAGCGTTTCTGCCTTTTCCAGTAAGTCCAGCACCGATGCCGCGTAGGCCCGTCCTTTCTCGCTCATTTTGATCAGCTTCATCCGCTTGTCCTGCGGATTTTCTTCAAAGAGAAGGTACCCCTTTTCCTTAAAGGATTTGATCGTCGCATTGACGACCTGCTTCGTCGAATACGTCTTTTGAGCAATCGCATGTTGAGGGATGCCTTCCGGATTGTCATAAATCCACATCAAGATGAGCATGGATTTGCTCTGAAGCCCTTTTTTCCGGGCATAATTTTCAAAAATCGACATCTGGTTGTCTCGGATTCGCGAATAGTCTTTTGTCTTTTGATCGATGTCCGTCATCGGCTGTCCCCCTTTCGGAGCATTTCGACGTTAGGTCCAACTCTTTCTTACAGCTAACGAGGGATTTTATCATACGCACGCTGCCGTAAAAGCCGGAGTGTATCAGTCCAATATCACCAGATAATTGGTCAAAATATTTTACTTTTTAATCATAAAACAAAACGGACCTATTCGTCAAATAATTTGACCATTAAGTCCGTTGATTCTTTTGCATTTTCAGTTGAATAGATGATAATACGACAAATATTTGCAGTCGGCCCTAAAAAAATTCGCCTCACCTTATGGCATCTGCTACAATAGTCCTAAGATAACCGCCTGACGGCGCTGCGATGTAAAGGAGTTGGTCATCATGAATACCATAGAAGACACGATATTTGCCCGAAAAAGATGGCTTGAAGACAAGATGCTGGCCTTCGGCTTTGAAAAAGAAGGGCAGGAATACTGCTATGAATGCGACTTTTTCGACGATGATTTTACGGCCCGCCTGTCCGTATCGGCCAAGGGCCAAGTCACGGGAACGGTCATTGACAAGATCAACGACGAAGAATACTATCCCCTTCGCCAAAAAGAGGCTGCCGGCGCCTATGTATCGGCTGTCCGGGATGCCTATGAAACGCTCCTCAACGGCATCGCTGCCGCCTGCTGTAAGGACGTCCTCTTTGCCTCCGACCAAGCTAACCGTCTGATGGAGCGTATCTTAAAGACCTTTATGGTCCGTCCCGACTTCCCCTGGGAAAAGACCGAGGCCTACCAATCGTACGGAACCTTTCGCCACGCCGACAGCGGGAAGTGGTTTGCCCTGGTCATGAACGTCAAGAAAAAAGTATTGGATAAGGACGACAACGAAAAAACCGTCGACATCGTCAACGTCAAAATCGATTCGAAGCAAAGCGAAGAAATTCGCAAGCACCCCAACATATACCCGGCCTACCATATGAACCATAAGACCTGGATTTCCATCGTCCTCGACGAAGGCCTTACGGATGATGAAGTCATGGCCTTCATCGAAACCAGCTTCCGACTGACCGAATGAGACGAAGTTTTTTATGAATAGCCCCGATGGATCACTTAGCCTTCTTCAGAAGAATAGGGTCTGAGAAACTGAGGCTCTACCCGCTTGGTCAGCCAGACGCCATTGACGGATCGGTAAAAGACATGGCCCTTCCGATGCATGTCGCCGCTGTGGACGCAAAAAATGACCGGCCTTCCATGACGGCGGCCGACGTTTTCCGCCGTCGTCACATCGCCCGAGAGGTGGACGTAGAGCCGCGACTTCGGCACCAATCCTTCTCGTTCGATAGCGGCGGCGTACTTTTCCCCCGTCCCATGGTAAAGGATTTCCGGCGGCGTCACGACGGGAAGTTCGACGTCGACAGCAATGGAATGGCCCTGATTGGCCCGTATCTTGGTCTTATCGTCGTTGAAAGAATAGCGCTGTTTGTTGTCCGTCCTGACGATTTCCTCCAAGATTTGTCTGTCGAGGGGATATTTTTTCCGGACGCCCTGTATGAGTTCTTCCACATCGGCCCAGCCGTGCTCGTCAAGATCGATGCCGGCCACCCAGGGTTTATGCCGCAAAATGAGGCTGATAAAGCGGCTGGTCTTGGTCAAATCCATGGCATTCACTCCTTTCCATATAGCTAAATTATAGCAAAGGTGAGGTCTTTCTGCATTCCTTGAAAAAAGTTCCATAACAAATAGATATGATACTGTCCAATTTTTGTCGTCTATGATACAATGGAAAAAATCAAAAAATTTATCGTTTCTGAAAGGAGCAGGCATATGAAAAAAGGTTATGAATTATTAAATGATCCCTTTTTGAATAAGGGCACGGCTTTTTCCATGGAAGAAAGAGCTGAACTCGGCCTTATCGGCCTTCTGCCGCCGACGGACAAACCATCGAAGTACAGGCCCAGCAGGTGTACGGCAATTTCCAGGCGAAGCCCAATGTCAGTGAAAAACGCCATTATCTCATGAATATTTTCAGCCGCAACCGGACGCTGTTTTACTACGTCTTCAAACAGCATATCGCTGAATTCATGCCGATCATCTACGATCCGGGCATTGCCGAAAGCATTTCGGGAATACAGCCAGTTTTTCATTACGCCCCAAAATGCGGCCTACCTTTCGGTCGAACATCCGGAACAAATCGAAGAGTCCCTGAAAAATACGGCCATGGGCCGCGATATCGAGCTCATCGTCGTCACCGATGCCGAAGCCATCCTGGGTATCGGCGACTGGGGCACGAACGGCGTCGGCATCTCGACGGGCAAGTTGATGGTCTATACAGGAGCTGCCGGCATCGACCCGGCCAAGGTCCTGCCGGTCGTCATCGATGCCGGTACCAATCGCCAGAGCCTCCTCGACGATCCCTTGTATTTCGGCCTGCGCCATAAACGAGTTGACGACGACACATACTATGCCTTCGTCGATAAATTCGTAAAACAGGTTGAATCGATGTTCCCCCGCCTCTACCTCCACTTTGAAGACTTCGGCCGCGGCCATGCTGCCGTGCTGCTGAAAAAATACGTCGATACCTATCCCGTCTTCAACGACGACATCGAAGGAACGGGCATCATCACCTTGGCCGGCGTCCTCGGCGCCCTGGCCATTACCGGCGAAAAACTGGCCGACCAGCGCTACATGTGCTTTGGTGCCGGCACGGCAGGCTGCGGCATTGCCAAACGAATTTATCAGGAAATGCTCGATCAGGGCCTGTCAGAAGACGACGCCAAGAGCCGCTTTTACCTCGTCGACAAACAGGGCCTCTTATTCGACGACATGACCGATCTCACGCCGGAACAAAAACCCTTCGCCAGAAAGCGCTCGGAATTTGAAAACGCCGCATCCCTTACGACGTTAGAAGCGGCCGTCAAAGCCGTTCATCCGACCATCCTCGTCGGCACGTCGACGCGAAGCGGAGCCTTTACCGAAGCCGTCGTAAAAGAAATGGCCTCCCAGGCCGCTCGTCCCATGATTTTCCCCTTGAGCAATCCGACAGAACTTGCCGAAGCCAAAGCCGAAGACCTCATCCGCTGGACCGACGGCAAAGCCTTAGTCGCAACAGGCATCCCGACCGATCCCGTCACCTATAACGGCGTCACCTACGACATCGGCCAGGCCAACAACGCCCTCATCTACCCCGGTCTCGGACTCGGCGTCATCGCCTCAGGGGCAAAACTCCTGACCGATAAAATGATCTCCGTCGCCGCCCACGCCATCGGCGGTATCGTAGATGCAAGTAAACCGGGCGCCGCCGTCCTTCCGCCAGTAACAAAACTCGACCAATTCTCCGAAACCGTCGCCATCGCCGTAGCCGAAGAAGCCGGAAAAGAAGGATTAAACAGAAAACGACGTCTCCGATCCCGAAGCCTGCATCAAAGCGTAC
>ENA-OQJN01000507-OQJN01000507.1-human-gut-metagenome-genome-assembly--contig:-NODE-507-length-15770-cov-3.241514_pt1 | contig 15770 bp, 10 predicted proteins | sample MGYA00242610_ERZ504777 | MGnify/ENA primary metagenome ERZ504777 (study PRJEB26092, sample SAMD00036350) | human gut metagenome | host: Homo sapiens | study: EMG produced TPA metagenomics assembly of... | reverse complement strand
GGCAGCCGACGTCAGCGAACAGATTTCGACGGCCGGCAAGGAAGCGTCGGGGACGGGGAATATGAAATTCATGATGAACGGCGCCATCACCCTCGGGACCATGGACGGGGCCAACGTCGAAATCCACCGCCTCATCGGCGATGACAACTGCGTCATCTTCGGGCTCCGGGCCGATGAAGTCATGAATTACTACGTCCGCGGCGGCTATTCGTCGTGGAAGATGTACAGCAGCGATCCTGAAATCCGCCGCCTCATGGATGCCCTCGTCGACGGAACGGTGGGCGGTGATTATTTCGGCCTGCTCTATGAATCATTCCTCGAAAAGAACGACGAATACTTCGTCCTGAAAGATTTTAAAGCCTACTGTGAGGCTCAGAAGGAAATTGCCAAGCGGTATGGAAATAAATCAGACTGGTTGCGGGCCAGTGTCGTCAACATTGCTCAGTCGGGATACTTTTCCAGCGACCGGACGATCGAACAGTACGCCAACGACATTTGGCACCTTAAACCGTCTAAGCATGACTGAATGACAGGGGGATTATGCGATGAAACTCAGTGCAATCGACGAATACAGTACCTTCTTGTATCACCAGGGTACGAATTATGCCAGCTATCGACTGTTCGGTGCTCATTTTTCTTCACGGCACCGTAAATCCTGCGTGCGCTTTGCCGTCTGGGCGCCGCACGCACAGAAGGTCAGTGTCGTCGGTGACTTCAACCATTGGGATGACGATGCCAACCCGATGGAACGAAGCAGCCAAGGCAATGGCATTTGGGTCGCATATATAGAAGGCCTGCAAGAAGGGGACATTTATAAATACGCCATTACGACGGCGTCGGGGGAACGTATCTTAAAGAGCGACCCTTACGCCTTCTGGTCGGAAGTACGGCCGAATACGGCATCGAAATTGACCAAGCTCCACTATACCTGGCGCGATAAGAAATGGATGGAAAGCCGCGAAGCTTACGATTCCTACCGTAAGCCGATGCTGACCTACGAAGTCCATCTCGGATCGTGGCGGCGCGGGGAAGATGGCGGCATGCTGACTTACCGCGATATCGCCGAAGAGCTGGTCGCTTACGTAAAAGACATGCATTACACCCATATCGAGCTCATGCCGCTGTGCGAATATCCCTTTGATGGTTCCTGGGGCTACCAGGGAACGGGCTATTTTTCAGCGACCAGCCGCTATGGCAAGCCCGAAGACTTCATGTATCTCATCGACCACTGCCATCGGAACGGCATCGGTGTCATCCTCGACTGGGTACCGGGCCACTTTTGCCGCGACGCCCACGGCCTGCGCCACTTCGACGGCGAACCGTGCTACGAATCGGGCAATCCGATCCTGGCCGAAAATAAAGAATGGGATACGATGAACTTCGATTACGGGCGGACGGAAGTCCAGTCCTTCCTCATTTCCAGTGCCCTCTTTTGGCTGAGTCAGTTCCATATCGACGGCCTGCGCATCGACGCTGTGGCCAATATGCTGTACCTCGACTACGGCCATCCCGATGGCGGCTGGCAGCCCAATAAGTACGGCGGCCGGGAAAATCTGGAAGCCATCGACTTTTTGCGCCATCTCAATGCGGCCGTCTTTAAGGAGTTTCCGCAGGCCCTGATGATTGCTGAAGAATCATCGGCTTGGCCCCTCGTCACCAAACCGGTCGACGTCGGCGGCCTGGGTTTCAATTATAAGTGGAACATGGGCTGGATGAATGACATGCTGCGTTATATGTCCATGGATCCGCTGTTCCGCAAGGACAATCACAACCTCATTACCTTTTCCTTGTGCTACGCCTTTTCGGAAAACTTCATCCTGCCCTTGTCGCACGATGAAGTCGTCCACGGCAAACACTCGCTCCTCGACAAGATGCCCGGCGATTACTGGCAGAAATTTGCCGGCCTTAGAGCCTTCTACGGCTACTGGATGGCCCATCCTGGCAAGAAACTCTTGTTCATGGGCAGTGAATTCGGCCAGTTCATCGAATGGAAGTACGACGACAGCCTCGATTGGCACCTCTTGAATTATCCCATGCATTTGGCCATGCACGACTACGTGCGCCAGCTGAACGAGTATTACGTCGACCATCCGGAACTGTGGGAAGAAGACTGCGACTGGTCGGGCTTTTCCTGGATCAGCTGCGACGACAATGACAACAGCGCCATCGCCTTCTTCCGGACGGGGAAAGACGAAAAGGATTCGACGGTCGTCCTCTGCAACTTTACGCCCGTCGTCCGCCATTCGTACCGTATCGGCGTCCCCGTCAAGGGCGACTACGTCGAAGTCTTTAACAGTGATGCCGAAGCCTTTGGCGGCTCCAACGTCTTAAATGAAGGCGTCTTTACGGCTCAGGATGTACCTATGCACGGCATGGACCAGTCCATCGAATTGACCCTGCCGCCCTTGGCGACGATTTACCTGCGACTCACGGAAGATTCGAAGCATCTATTGGAAGCCCATGAAAGTCTGGACGAAGGGCCAAAAGCATGAGAAAGAAGGCAACTGCATGAAAAAGGGATCACGCCGGCATCAAATGAGACGGCGGGTATCAGTTAACAATCAATCACCATCGATAAAGCGCCGCGCCGAAGGAAAGGTCGAATCGGTGCGGACTACATCAGACCGTAAAGGGGAGGGACAGACGATGAAGGTATTATTTGTGGCCTCAGAAGCAGTGCCATTTATTAAAACAGGCGGCTTGGCCGATGTCATGGGGGCCTTGCCCAAGGCCTTAGCCCAAAAGGGCGTGGACGTCCGACTGGTCATTCCGAAATATAGCGGTATCGCTGATGCCGTAAAAGAAAAGATGAAGACTGTTGTCACCGGTACGGTCAACTTGTCTTGGCGCCAGCTCTATTACGGCGTCGAAGCGGTAGAACAGGACGGGGTCACCGTCTATTTTATCGACAACGAATGGTATTTTAAGCGGGACAATCTCTACGGCTACGGCGATGACGCCGAACGGTTTGCTTATTTCTGCCGCGCCGTCCTGACCATGCTGCCCGCCGTCGATTTTAAGCCCGATATCATCCACTGCAACGACTGGCATACGGGCCTGATGGGGGTCTTCCTTAAAGAAGACTTTAGCCACGATCCCTTTTATCAGGATATGAAGTTGGTCTATACGATCCATAACCTGAAGTATCAGGGCATCTATCCGCCGTCTATCATGCGCGATATCATCGGCCTGCCGCAGGAACTCTTTGATAACGGCAACCTCGAATGCGACGGCTGCGTCAACTACATGAAGTCCGGCCTGGTATACGCCGACCGGGTCACGACGGTCAGCCCGACGTACGCTCAGGAAATCACCTATCCTTACTTCGGCGAAGGCCTCGACGGCTATATTCGGGCCAACAGCGGCAAGGTGTCGGGTATCTTGAACGGCCTCGACGTCGATGCCTACAATCCGGAAACGGATCCTTACATTAAAAAGCAGTATTCTGTAGCCACGGCCCGGGCCGATAAGCGGGAAAATAAAGACGCCCTGCGGAAAGAACTGGGCCTTCGCATCCAGCGCGGCGTGCCTCTCATCGCCATGGTCACGCGCCTCGTTGAAGACAAGGGCCTCGATCTCGTCATGCGCATCATGGACGAACTCGTCGACGACGAAGTCCAGCTGGTCCTGGTCGGGACCGGCGATGCTGGCTATGAAGATGCCTTCCGGGAACTGGCCTACCGCCATCCCAACAAGGTTTCGGCCAACATCATGTTCAATGAAGCCCTGGCCCATAAGGTCTATGCGGCATCGGATATGTTCCTCATGCCGTCGCGGTATGAACCGTGCGGTCTCAGCCAGCTCATCGCCCTGCGCTACGGTTCCATTCCCATCGTTCGGGAAACGGGGGGACTCAAGGATACGGTCCATCCCTTCAATAAGTACAGCCGACAGGGCAACGGTCTGACCTTCCCGAACTTCAACGCCCACGAACTCTTGTTTACGATGAAGCGGGCGCTCGGCTATTACGAAGACGACTCCGTCTGGGATCAGCTGGTCCATAACGCCATGACCAGCGATTACAGCTGGAACCAGTCGGCCGATGCCTATATAAGTTTATATGAAAGTGTACTGCAGCTGTAAGGGGCTCAGTATCGGGTCCCCCGTCGGGTATGCGCGACGGGGGATTCTTGATGAAGAAGAAAGGAATTTCTATGGACTTACGACTGTATCACAACTCTCATGATTTCTATTACCGCTCGGCCTTCGGGGCCGTCCCGTCGGGAAGCCGGCTCATCCTGCGCCTGGGTGCTTCGGGTCATGGCGAGGGCTGCCATGCCGAGGTGCGCCTGTGGCAGAGCAACGTCGGTGAATCGATCCTGCCCATGACCTATGAGGACCAAGCCTTTAAAGCCGTCGTACCCATTCCCGATACAGGCTGCCTCTTATGGTATTACTTTATCGTAAGCGACGGGGATACGACGCGCTGCTACGGGAATAATTACGAACAGCTCGGCGGGGAAGGCGCCGTCTATGAAGGGGCGCCGCCGTCTTATCAGATTACGGTCTACGATAAAGGGGCTCATACGCCGGACTGGTTTAAGCACGCCATCGTCTATCAGATTTTCCCCGACCGCTTCTGCCGCAGCGGCGACGGGAACCTGTGGGGCAAGGAAGGGGCCGTCATCCACAGCAACTGGTACGATAAGCCCTATTACTGCAAGCGCGAAGGCGTCGGCGACATCGTCTATTACGACTTCTTCGGCGGCAATCTCAAAGGAATTCAGGAAAACTGCCTTATCTCAAAGAACTAGGCATTACGGCCATTTACCTCAATCCCATCTTTGAAAGCTCGAGCAACCACCGCTACGGCACGGCGGACTACTTCCGCGTCGACCCCATGCTGGGGACCAATGAAGAGTTCGCCGCCTTCTGTAAAGCCGCTAAAGATGCGGGAATGGCCATCATCCTCGACGGCGTCTTCAGCCATACCGGGGCCGACAGCATCTATTTCAACCGCTTCGGCCACTATCCCGGCGTCGGCGCCTACCAGTCGAAGGAATCGCCCTATTATGAATGGTTCCGATTCACCAACTATCCCGATGACTACGAATCGTGGTGGGGCGTATCAGATTTGCCGGACGTTGAAGAAACGACGCCGTCTTACATGGATTTCATCATCAATAATAAGGAGAGCGTCCTCAAATATTGGCTCAACCAAGGCATTCGCGGCTGGCGCCTCGACGTCATCGACGAGCTGCCCGTTCCTTTTTTGCGGCAGTTCTATAAGACCTTGAAAGAAGAAAATCCCGACGCCGTCCTCATCGGCGAAGTCTGGGAAGATGCGTCGAATAAAGTCAGTTACAGCGAACAGCGGGAATACCTTTGCGGCTACGACATCGACAGCGCCATGAACTACGCCGAACGGGCTCTCATGGTTGACTTCGTCACCGGAGCTAAAGAGGCGCGGCGCATGAATGACGAATTGACCCGCCTCCGGGAAAATTACCCGCCGGAAAACTTCTACGCCATGCTCAACCTCATCAGCAGCCACGACATCGAACGGATCTTGACAGTTCTCCAGGCAGCCGGCGGCACCGACGTGGCGACGGCTGAAGATACGGCCAAGAAGCGGCTGAAGCTCTTGACGACCTGGCAGATGACCATGCCCGGGGGCGCCCTGCATCTATTACGGCGACGAAGCGGGCCTTACGGGCGGCAAGGACCCGGACAACCGCCGGACTTATCCCTGGGGGCGGGAAGACTGGGATATCCTGGGTTGGACCAAGGCCCTGACGCGGCTGCGGACGGCGCATGACGCCCTACAGACGGGCCGTTTCATCCCGCTCTACGCCGACGGCGACGTCTATGCCTTTGCAAGGCTCATCGAAGGCGGCCGCGACGTCTTTGGAAAACCGGCCAAAGACGGCTTGTTCATCATCGCCATGAACCGCAATCCGTCGTCCCTGCGGACCATCAGCCTCTACACCGACGGCTTGGCGTACGGCAAGTTTACCAATGCCCTCCATACGCGGATGGAACCGGAAGTGACCTTGAACAGCCGTCTGACGTTGACCCTGCCGCCCTTAGAGGCCGTCATCTTGAAGGCTGGTGAAGCCAAGAAGAAGCGCTGCGGCGTCCTCCTCCATCCGACGTCGCTGCCGGCTGTCGTCGGAAACGGCGTCTTAGGGACGGCGGCCTACCGCTTCGTCGACTTTTTAAAGACGGCCGGCCAATCGGTTTGGCAGATCCTGCCCTTGATGCCGCCCTTAGCCGGTGATTCGCCGTATCTCTCGGAATCGGCCTTTGCCGGAAATGAAGCCCTCATTTCCCTCCAGCGCCTGTCTGAATGGGGCTGGCTGAAAAAAGACGTCGTCACCGATTTTATCGCCAAGGGCAAGGGGCAGTCACGATCGGACGTCGCGGCCGAAAAGGCCCGTATCTTGTGGGACCTTTCGCACGATAAGGATCTCATCATTTCCTGGAAGCCCTTCCGGGAATTCTGTGAAGCCAATGCCTACTGGCTCGACGACTACGCCTTGTTCCGCAGCATCCGCGACTTCTTTAAAGGCCGGCCCTGGACGGAATGGCCAGACGACATCCGCCGTCATGAACCGGAAGCCCTCAAACGATATGCTAAAGAACTGGCCGGTACCGTATCCCACGTCAAATTCATGCAGTACATCTTCGACCGTCAGTGGCACGAGCTCCGATCTTATGCCAAAGAAAATGGCGTCACCATCCTCGGTGACCTGCCCATGTTCGTCGCCCACGACAGTGCCGACTGCTGGGCCCATCAGGACCAGTTCGACCTCGATGAAGACGGGCGCCCCGTATCGGTGGCCGGTGTGCCGCCGGACTACTTCAGTGCTGACGGCCAGCTCTGGGGCAATCCCTTATATGACTATGAAGCCATGGCGGCCGACGGCTACCAGTGGTGGACCGATCGTTTCCGCCGCATGCGAGACCTCTTTGACGAACTGCGGGTCGATCACTTTAGGGGTTTTGCCGCCTACTGGGCCGTACCCCAGGGCGCAGAGACGGCCAAAGAGGGGGCCTGGAAAGAAGGGCCGGGCCTCGATTTGTTCCGCGCCGTCTATCAAAAACTGGGCCGGCTCAACCTGGTCGCCGAAGATTTAGGCGTCATCACCGACGACGTCTGTGCCTTGAAGGACGCCTTGGACCTTCCAGGGATGAAGGTCTTCCAGTTCCACCTCAAAGACCGGGCTGACGGCATTCGGTCCTTCGACACGGAACCGAACTGCATCGCCTATACGGGAACCCACGACAACAATACGATCCGCGGCTGGTACGAACAGGAGCTGTCGGAAAGCGAGCAGCTTCATATCCGCCGCATGCTGGACCTTGGTGACGACGTCTCGCCGGAAGAATTGGTACGGGCAGTCATTGCCTATACCTACCGCCGCCGGGCCGAAACGGTCATCGTGCCCATGCAGGATCTCCTGGCCCTGCCGGCAGCGGCCCGGATGAACGTCCCCGGTGTCGCCGACGGCAACTGGCAGTGGCAGATGACGGAAGGCCAGACGACCTTTGATCTGGCGCGCTGGCTAGCCAAACTTTGCCGTCACAGTGGCCGCTAAATATCCTTGCTGAAATGGAATAACGCGCTGACTCTCAAAAGCAGGGAGCAGCGCGTTTTTTGTCGAATACCTATAGTAAGGGATATTCAGGAAAAGGAGGGTGTGTCATGTATATTGCATCCATGCGCATTCAAAATTATCGGAATTTACAAGACGTCGAAATGACCTTTCACGAAAAGGCTAACTATATCGTCGGGGAAAACGCCATCGGAAAGAGCGGCCTCCTGCGCCTATTGGCCTACATGAGCGACGGCCGCAACGTCGACGAAGACGATTACGCCGACCCGTCACAACCCATCATCATCACCATGGGCCTTCATCTCCTCGAGAGCGACAAGGAATACTTCGCCGACAAGCCCGAAGAACACCGAGAGACCTTGCGCATCCGCATGGAGATGCACATCAGCGATATGTATCCCCATCTTTACCTCGATGAGAGCGGGGAAGAGCTGCCCTTGGAATTGATCCGCCGCCTGCGCTACGTGTCCTATTCGGCGACCCTTCCCGAAGAGCAGCGGGTAGCGCCGCGGATTTATCGGGCCTTGGAGCAGATGCTGTCGGAGTGGAGCGAACAGCATTGGGACAGCCTGTCAGAAGACGCGCGGGCTTTCATCCATCACGAAGTCGCTGTCGGCAGCCTCGATTCGTCGTACTTCGTCAATATCTTCCTGTTGTCGAAGCTCTTGTGCCGCACGGACCGGCCCCGGGCGGACAACATGAAATTCATTTCCCTGGCGGCCCTGTGCGTCATTACCCATGTCTATCAAATGTCCCTCAGCCGGGCCGTGCCCATGGAACACAACCTCATCGTCGATGAAAAGGGGAGGCGCTACCTGCCGCTCATCATTTCCATCGACGAGCCGGAAATCCACCTGCACCCCTATATGCAGCGGTCGGTCCTTCATTATTACCAGCAGCTTCTGCGCAATGAAGATCCCCAATTCTGCCGGCTCCTCAAGGACTTGTTCAACATCGACGGCCTGCGGGGCCAGCTGTTCATCGTCACCCACTCGACGGATTCGCTCATCGACGACTACCGCAACATCATCCGCCTCTACCGCGACAAGCGGGGCATGGTCAAGGCCGCCTGCGGGGCCTGCTTCCACTTCAGCGAAGAAATCGAAAAGCACCTGATCATGCATTTCCCGGAAGTCAAGGCTGCCCTCTATTCGCGAAGCGCCCTCATCGTCGAAGGCGAGACGGAGTACGGCTGTTTCCAGCAGTTCGGCGTGACCTTAAACATCCCCTTTGACTACTACGGCATCTGCCTTATCAACGCCCGCGGCGAAAGTTCTATTTCAAAGATCAAGGCCCTCTTAGAATACTTCAAGATTCCCGTCGCCGCCTTGTACGATGCCGACGTCAAGAGTTCTCATAAGGGGGAACGGGGCGTCTACTTTACCCATGAGATCTGTTTTGAAATGGATCTGGCCAAGACCCTCCTCGATCGGGGGCGGCGCCGCGATTTAGACCGTATCATCGACACGGCCTGCGGCGATCACGCCCGGGCGACGACGGACATGATCAAAAAGGCCTGCCGTAAATTAGACATCAATTACCACGACTATCCGGCCAGGAGACTGTGGAACGTCAATCCCCGCAACCAACGGGCGTTGTACGTCTATTATTTTGCCTGGCTGTACAGCAATAAAGGGGTCATCCTCGGCCGCCTCCTCGGCCAGTCCCTTGAAAAAGACGATATTCCGCCGGCCTTCGCCAAGGTCATCACCGCCGTCGGACAGTTAGCCAAAGTAACCCAAGCCGTTTAGGTCTTGGGTTGCTTTTTGTGCTGACCTGAGGACTGCCCTATAAAGATAACGCAAAATATGGTATGCTATAGGGTACAGTCTATTGCAGAAAGAGAGATGCTCGATGAAACTTTTTATTGCCGAAAAACCGAGTATGGCCCGGGAATTGGCCAAGTGCCTGCCGCAGCCTCATCAGCGGGGAAACGGCTGTATCCGTACCGGCGGCGGTATCGTCACCTGGGCTTACGGCCACGTCCTGCAGCAGGCCGAGCCTCAGGACTACGATCCCAAATATAAACGCTGGAATGCTGAGGATTTGCCCATCATTCCGACGGAGTGGAAGCTCCTCATCAGTCCGGCCAGTAAAGAACAGTTCCACATCATTGAAGGCCTCATTACAAGTCCCGACGTCGACGCCATCGTCAACGCCGGTGACCCCGACCGGGAAGGGCAGCTGCTCATCGACGAGATCCTCGATTACGTCGGAAACGAAAAGCCCGTCGAGCGCATCCTGCTCAACGCCCTCGATGAAAAAAGCATCCATGAATCCTTAGGCGATCTGCGCAGCAACGGTGACTTCGTCCACCTCAAAGAATCGGCCCTGGCCCGAAGTCGGGCGGATTGGCTCATCGGCATGAATCTGTCCCGGGCCTATACCTTGTCGGCCCGTCGCCAAGGCCATCGCGTCGTCTTTCCCATCGGCCGGGTCAAGACGCCGACCTTAGCCCTCGTCGTCCGCCGTCAGCGGGAACTCGACGATTTTGTACCGGTCACGTACTACGTCGTAAAAGCTGATTTCCAGCATAAGAACGGCATCATCCGTGCCCAGTGGCAGCCCAAGGATACCCAGGCCGGCCTCGATCCGGAAGGGCGCTGCATTCAGGAAGAAGCGGCCAAAGACATCTTGTCCCGCCTGGCTGCCGATCCTGACGGAACCATCGTCGAAAACAAGAAGTCCAAGAAGAAGGAGGCCCAGCGCCTGCCCTTATCCCTGTCGTCGCTGCAGGTCCTGGCCGGCAAGCGCTACGGCTACACGCCCCAGCAGGTCCTCGATACGGCCCAGACCCTGTACGAACGGAAACTGACGACCTATCCCCGTTCGGACTGCGAATACCTGCCCCTTAATCAGCGGAAAGACGTGCCCCGCATCTTGCAGAACATCGCCGCCATCCCGGCGGGAAAACTGCCCGAATGGGCCGCCGGCGCCGACGGCAAGATCAAGAGCCGGGCCTGGAACGACAGCAAGATCACGGCTCACCACGCCATCATCCCGACGACCGTTCCCTGCCCCTTCGAAAAACTGACGGCCGTCCAGCAGCGCATCTACTATCTCATCGCTCAGGCCTATTTGGCCCAATTCTATCCCATCCACGAATACGACCAGACGCGGATCACCATCGACTGTGCCGACGAGACCTTCGTCGCCCACGGCAAGGCCGTTACCGTGCCGGGCTGGAAGGTCCTTTACCAGGGCGATAAGAACGACGACGAAGAAGAAAAGGGGGAACTTCCCGTCGTCCGCAAGGGCGATGCCGTCCATTATCAAAGCGGCCAGGTCGACAAGAAGGCGACCAAGCCGCCGCCGCGGTTTACGCCGTCGACCTTATTGGCGGCCATGAAAGAGATTTATAAATACGTCAAAGATGATAGCTTGAAGAAGAAACTAAAAGAAGTCCAAGGCATCGGTACCGAAGCGACGCGGGCGACGATCATCCAAGAGCTGATCCAACGAAAATTCCTGATGGCTGAAGGCAAGAAGAAATACCTCAAGCCGACGGACAATGCCTATCTCCTCGTCGACGCTTTGCCCGACGAAATGCTCTATCCCGATGAAACGGCCATCTGGGAAGAACGGCTCTACCAGATGAGCCTTGGGAAGGATAACCTCCAGGCCTTCCTCCGGGACCAGCTCGATTTCCTGAAAGCCCTGGTCACAGCGGCCGGCGGCGTCGTCATGAAGGTCAAGGGGCCAAGGCCTGCCCGGAATGCGGCAGTCCCATGGTCAAGCGCCACGGTAAGTACGGCGACTTTTACGGCTGCAGCAATACCCCAAGTGCCGCCACACGGAACCCATTGCGGGAGAGGGGAAGAAGGAGGGCGTCAAACCGTCGCCGTATCCCTGCCCGCGCTGTAAAACGGGGACCTTCCAGAAACGGACCGGCCCGTACGGCGTTTTTTGGGTCTGCAGCGGCGATAACTGCAACACCAAGTGTGCCGACGTCGACGGTGTGCCCAGCCTGTATGCTAAATCCTGATCCTGGCGATATGTCAAAAGGACGGATATACAAAAAGACCGCCCTATGGTATTATAAAGATTAAGCTATTTTTTCATGGCTTTTTGTTCCTATAGGAGTACATAATATAAATGAAACGCATTTATTTAGATAACGCCGCAGCGACGCCCATGGACCGGGAAGTCCTGGACGCCATGATGCCCTATCTTACGACATCCTACGGCAATCCGTCGAGCCTCCATTTCTTTGGCCAACAGGCTCGGGCCGCCGTCCAGAAGGCCCGCGGTCAAGTCGCTCACTGCCTTGGCGTCAGCGGCGAAGACCTGGTCTTTACCAGCGGCGGAACGGAAGCGGATAACCTGGCTATTTTAGGCTATCTGCGGGCCAATTTCCCCCAAGGCGGCCACGTCATCACGACGGCCGTCGAACACCATGCCGTCCTGCGCACCTTCCAGGCTCTGGAGGAAAAGGGCTATGACGTCACCTATGTCCCCGTCGATGCCGACGGCTGCGCCTCGGCAGACGATGTGGCCGCCGCCATTCGTGACGATACGGTCCTCATTTCGGCCATGTACGCCAATAATGAAACGGGCATGATCCAGCCCATCGCTGCCATCGGTGCCGTCGCCAAAGAAAAAGGCGTTGCCTTCCACGTCGACGCCGTCCAGGCCTTCGGCTATCTGCCCGTTCGTCCTTTGGAAGAAGGCATCGACATGCTCACCATTTGCAGCCATAAGATTTATGGCCCGAAGGGCGTCGGCGCCTTGTACATCCGCCACGGCCTCAAGGTGACGGCCGAAGCCTACGGCGGTCCCCAGGAACATCGCCTGCGGGCCGGCACGGAAAACGTCGCCGGTATCGTCGGTTTCGGAGAGGCGGCTGCCCGTTTGGAAATAGAACGAGAAGACCGGGCCAAGGCGGCTCGGGTCTTGACCGACATCGTCTATGAAAAACTCATTAAAGGCGATGACCGCTTCCGCTTAAACGGCAATCGCCGTCAGGTCCTGCCCAACATCATCGACTTCAGCGTCGACGGCGTGGACAGTGCCATTTTACTCATCGCCCTCGATTTGCAGGGCATTGCCGTATCGGCCGGGTCGGCTTGTGAAGCCGGTGCCGTCGAAGCGTCCCACGTCTTAAAGGCCATGGGCGCCGACGAAAAATGGCTGCGCAGCAGCATCCGCCTGTCCGTCGGCAAAGACAATACGACAGAAGATATTGAATACGCCGTGTCCCAGATCCGGGACGCCGTGACGACCAGTAGAGGAGATTGATTTGACATGAAACGAGTCGCAGTAGCTATGAGCGGCGGCGTCGACAGCTCGGTTACAGCCGGCCTTTTGAAGCAGCAGGGCTATGATGTCATCGGCATCACCCTGCGCCTGTGGGAAGAAGACCCGGCCTGCACCGTCGATAACATCCACGCCTGCTGTTCCCTCAGTTCCGTCGACGACGCCAAAGCCGTCGCTTCGGTACTGGGCATTCCCCATTATACCTTGGATTTCCGCGAACTCTTCCGCCGCGATGTCATCGATTATTTCGTCGATTCCTATCGCCGCGGCAAGACGCCCAATCCCTGCATTGCCTGCAATAAATTTATTAAATTCGGCCTGCTCTGGGAAAAAGCCAAGCAGTTTGGCGCCGATTTCCTGGCTACCGGCCATTACGCCCGCATCGCTAAAAACGAAGAAACGGGCATCTATTCGCTCTTACGCGGCACCGACCGCCGCAAGGACCAGTCCTACGTCCTCTATCAGCTGACCCAGGCTGTCTTGCCGCACCTCCTGTTTCCCATGGCCGACCTCGAAAAGACCGACACGCGGAAACTGGCTAAAGAGTGGAATCTTCCCGTCTTCAATAAGCCTGAAAGTCAGGATATCTGCTTCATTCCCGACAACGACTACAAGGGCTTTTTGGAAAAGGAAAAGAAGGATATCTTTAAGCCCGGCGACTTCGTCGATGAAAAGGGCCGGGTCATCGGCCGCCATCAGGGCATTGCCGCCTATACCGTCGGCCAGCGGCGGGGGCTCAACCTCGGCGGCCCCGGCGGTCCTTACTACGTCACGGCCTTAGACGTTGAGCACAACCGGGTCATCGTCGGTTCTGAAAAAGACCTGTTCTCGACGACGGTAGAAGCCAGTGAAGCCACCTGGGTCGAACAGGTGCCGACAGCGCCCTTTAGGGCCTTAGGCAAGATCCGCTACGCTGCCAATGAATCGCCTTGTACGGTCTATCCCGACGGCGACGACATGCGCGTCGAGTTCGACGAAGCCCAGCGGGCCGTTACGGCCGGCCAGGCCCTGGTACTCTACGATGCAGAAACAGGGGAACGCGTCCTCGGCGGCGGCGTCATCCAATAAGAAAGAGGGGAAACATACGGTGTCCACAGATCATATCAGAAACTTTTCAATCATTGCTCATATCGACCACGGCAAGTCTACCCTGGCCGACCGGATGCTGGAAATGACCGGCACTGTGCCCGAACGGGAGATGGAAGCCCAGCTGCTCGATACGATGGACCTCGAACGAGAACGAGGCATTACCATCAAGGCCCAGTCGGCCGCCTCATTTATGATGCCAAAGACGGCAAGCAGTATACCCTGAACCTCATCGACACGCCGGGGCACGTCGACTTCAACTACGAAGTCTCGCGGAGCCTCGCCGCCTGCGAAGGGGCCCTGCTCATCGTCGATGCCACTCAGGGCGTCGAAGCCCAGACCTTGGCCAACGTCTATCTGGCCTTGGAACACGACTTAGAAATCATCCCCATCATCAATAAGGTCGACCTGCCCAGTGCCGACCCGGATAGAGTCTGCAAGGAAATCGAAGACGTCATCGGCCTTGATGCCTCTGACGCTATCATGATCAGTGCCAAGACGGGCCTCGGCGTCGACCAGGTCCTGGAAGCTATCGTCCAGCGCATCCCGGCACCGGCTGATGAAGAAGACAAGCCCTTGCGGGCCCTCATCTTCGACTCTCACTTCGATGCCTATAAGGGGGCTATCGCCAACATCCGCATCATGGAAGGGAGCTTAAAGCCCGGCCAGCGTATCCGCATGATGGCCTCCGGCAAAGAGTTTGAAGTCATCGAAACGGGCGTCTTCCTGCCTCAGATGCATCCCGTGCCGTCCCTCGGCTGCGGCAGCGTCGGCTATTTAGCGGCCAGCATGAAGAACGTCCGCGACTGCCGCGTCGGCGATACGGTCACCTTGGCCGAACGGCCGGCATCGGAAGCCCTGCCGGGGTACCGCCGGGCCGTGCCCATGGTCTACTGCGGCCTGTACCCGGTAGAAACGAACGACTACGACAACCTGCGCGACGCCTTGGAAAAACTCCACCTAAACGACGCCGCCCTGCTCTTTGAACCGGAAACGTCGTCGGCCTTAGGCTTCGGCTTCCGCTGCGGCTTCCTGGGCCTCCTTCACATGGACGTCGTCCGCGAACGGTTGGAACGAGAATACGACCTGTCCCTGATCACGACGGCACCGTCGGTTATTTACCGCGTCTACTGCACGGACGGGACGATGGTTGAAGTCGACAACCCGTCGCAGATGCCCGACATGACCAAAGTCGACCACATCGAAGAACCCTTGGTCAAGACGACGATCATCATCCCCAAGGACATGGTCGGTACGGTCATGGAAATCTCCCAGAGCCGCCGCGGTCAGTACGTCACCATGGACTACCTCGACGACACCCGCGTCTCTCTGATCTACAATCTGCCTTTGTGCGAAATCCTTTACGACTACTTTGACGTCTTGAAGTCGGCCACCCGCGGCTATGCCTCCCTCGACTATGAACTCAACGGCTACCAGTCGTCGCCCATGGTCAAGATGGATATCCTCATCAACGGCGACGTCGTCGACGCCTTGAGCGTCATCGTCCACCGCGACTTTGCCGCCCGCCGCGGCCGGGCCCTGGTCGAAAAACTGCGCAGCCTCATTCCGCGCCAGCTCTTCCAGATCCCCGTCCAGGCAGCTGTGGGCAATAAGATCATCGCCCGTGAAAACGTAGCTGCCCTTCGAAAAGACGTCTTGGCAAAATGCTACGGCGGCGACATTTCCCGTAAGCGCAAGCTTCTGGAAAAACAGAAGGAAGGCAAGAAGCGGATGAAACAGTTCGGCACCGTCGAAATCCCGCAGGAAGCTTTCATGGCCGTCCTCAAAGTCGACGAATCGTAATGCTCGGCGTCTACGTTCACATCCCCTTTTGCCGCCATAAATGCCTGTACTGCGATTTTCCGTCGT
>ENA-OQJN01000506-OQJN01000506.1-human-gut-metagenome-genome-assembly--contig:-NODE-506-length-15784-cov-5.430734_pt1 | contig 15784 bp, 23 predicted proteins | sample MGYA00242610_ERZ504777 | MGnify/ENA primary metagenome ERZ504777 (study PRJEB26092, sample SAMD00036350) | human gut metagenome | host: Homo sapiens | study: EMG produced TPA metagenomics assembly of... | reverse complement strand
CTATTGTATGTATAACACATATTATTAGCACTGTCAACACTTGAGTGCTAATATTTTTTGAATTTTTTTGCAAACCCTGTAAAATCAATGGTTTGCACGCTTCTAAAATCTCTATAAACCTGTTTTTCTATGCTACTACACCATTACTACACCATTTTTTCTGATTTTGGTGTACTAAATGTTTACCGCTTTTTCATACTTTATGATTTCTTCCTTTACATCTTCCACGCCTGCTATGTGATTGTATACGTCCATTGTCACATCACTATGGGCGTGCCCCATGATGTACTGTAAGATTTTAATATTCATGCCATGCTTCGCCATGTTCGTGCAGGCGGTATGCCGCAGGCTATGGCTTGATATTTTAGGAAGAAGCGCAGGCGTCCGGCGTTCTTTCTCTGCTTTTCCCGATTCTGCCTTATTGTATGCGTCAATGATGTTATACAGCACATTATTGACTGCACTGGGCATAAGCGGTCTGCCTGTCTTTGCCAGAAAGATAAAATCGGAACAGCCTTCGATTTCTTCTATGCTATGTCTGCCAAGCATGAAATTTATCTTTTTCTGTTCTGTAAATGCTCTCTGGACAGCTTGCGACATGGGGATTATCCTGTTTCCTGCCTTTGTTTTAGGGTTGTTGATATGGAACTTGTAACCGTCTCCAAAGTCCTTATAAATCAACTGATGATTTACAGATACTTCTTTTTTCTCCATATCTATGTCCGACCATGTTAAGCCAATCAGTTCGCCGCAACGCAGACCAAGTTCAAGCATAACGGTCAGCATGGGAATGTAAACATTGTAGACAGGACTTCCACAGACAAACGCAAACAGTTTTTCCTGCTGTTCCATTGTCAGTATGTCCTTTTCCTTTGGTGCTTCTCCATAGTCGCCGGACAGCGTATTCTTTGCAGGATTCTTGCGGATAATATCATCATCTACCGCCAATTCCAACGCCGGATATAACAGCGTGTGGATATATTTAATCGTATTGTTTGCATATCCCTGCTCTGACATTTTATTGTAAAACGTCTTGATATGTGAGGGGCGAAGCTGAACGACTTTGATATTTCCCAGTTCATTCTTAACGTGTATATCCCACATATTTTCATAATTGATTTTTGTGGAACTATAAAACCGCCTTGTCTGCATATACCTTTCAAACAGCGTGTTCAGCGTCATTTTCTTGATTGCTGTATCGGTCAGGATATTATCATCTAAATCCTTTGCAATCTGCTTTTCCTTTTCCCTAAGTTCCGGCAAATCTCCGGCATAAATAGTCTGACGCTTGCCGCTCTTTACATCTGTATAGCGGTACATATAAATCCCGTCTTTTCTCTCTGATTCCCCTGTCCTTAAATTTCTTCCTCTGCTGTCTTTCCTTGCCATAATCAAATCATTCCTTTCATTGTGGCACTCCTTTCTTTGTTCTGGAATGATTTCCGGCTTGCTCTACGAAGCTATTATACCAGAAAACCATTCCAGATAACAGATATAATCAGATGATTTTTCCTATTCCGTCAGACAGTCCAGATACTTCTTTACCCTGTCAACAGAATATAAAACCCGTCTCCCGATTACCACTTTTGCCCCTGCCTGCTCCCCGATTTTCCTCGCGGTGGCATGACCGCAGGACAGCATGGCGGACAGATGTTCTATATCCACAGCCAACGGGTGTTCCGTCTGCCTGTTTCCTGTCTTATTCATCAGAACCACCGTCCTTTTCTACAAAAGGCAGGCTTATCTGTTCCTCTGCTGTCACAGCATGAAAATCATTATCTCTTTCCAAATAAGCTTGTACAGACGGATAGACGGTTTTTGCCCCTTTATCGTCATACGTTATCACTTTATGGATTCGTCTTAAAAAGGCTTCCCATGACTCCCTGTCCTCTCTCTGCGCTTCTGGATATTGCCGCTCTAACGCCCAGTTTGATATGATATAAACTTTATTGTAGCAGGCATACTTATTTGCATATCTGGATGGAAGTTCCAACGGGTAAATATCGCAGTACAAAAGCATTTCTTTCAGCCGGAGAGATGAGCGGAACTCATCAAAGGCTATCACTGGCTGACAGCGATACCCGTCAAAGGGATTTTTGTAGTCCGTAATGCGGTAAACGTCAACAAAATTGTGTGCTTCTAATACGCTTCTTGTCTTTCCCGTACCTGTATGACCGCTGATATAGCACACCTCCATATCAAGCCGGACAGAATCCTTGAAACGCTCTGTAAGAATGGTAGTCCGCACCTTGTCTATTTTATCAATCTGCAAGATATAATCCTGATTGACCGCCAGAATCTCCGCATTGGTCATGTTATCCAGTACCATTTGATACAGTTCCGACATATCGTATCTTTTTCCTCTGCTGTCCGGCGGGCGTGTTCCGTATTCCTCAAAAGAACCCTCTATTTTCGTTTCCTGTTTTGAATCATTTTCCCATTTCCCAGACTTGCTCACGTAGGCGATATTATCGGAAATCGTGCCTCTGCACTTTTCTATATGGGCTTCTTTAAAGTAACGTTTTATCATGCTAAAGCGCACTCTGGACGAAAACACAACAAAGATATGCGTATGAAACAATGTTCCTTTTTCGTCTGCCATGCAGAGATAAACCAGTGTCTTAAAATTTCTATGGAAAATCTCCAAGATATGTTCGTGTGTATATCCTTTTTCCAATGGGTCATTGATTGTTAATTGATACATCAACGCTTGTGTGTCTGCTATGATAATCACTCCTTTGTGCATTTTGTGCTATGATGTGAACAAGGCGAAAAGCCTTGTATTTCCTGGTGTTTTCCTTGTTTGTGCCATGTTGGGTAATACTAGACCAACATGGCAGGGCTAAGGGCTTGCGGCTTTGCCGCCGCCCTTGCCTGCCTTTGGGGATATTACGACAACGCCCTGATACAGATTTCCTGCATTTCTTTTACATTCCTCACAGTCGGGATTTTCACAAAGCGCAAATCCGAACCTTGAAGCAGTAAAACCCCTTCCCCTCTTTCAAACTGTCTGTCCTCTATCATGTCAATATATTCTTTTGGCATGAGCATTTCATAAATGCTCCGCATGGGCGCACCGAGAATCATAATGATTCCATAATTCAGGCGGCTACCGTCTGGAAATGCCTTTGCGTCTGGTCGCTGACAGGAGCAGATAAACCGAACCCCCAGCGATCTGCCGAGCATAAGGATTTCAGAAACCTTGTTCATCACATCAGCCGCCTTTTTCTTGTCCTCTCCCTGCAAGGCTAAAATATTCGCCATATATTCATCCCATATAAGAGTTACCGCATATCTGTCTTTATTCTCTCCTGACTGTCTTTTATGTAAAATCGTATAGACACACTCTAAGGCTTCCAGTGACTTTTTATAGGGATAGTAAAATGTACATTCCCTTAGAAACGCAAAGGAATCGTCCTGCTTAAAATCCGCGAAGAAAAACTTTGCTTCTGGCGTGGAAACAAGAATCAGCATTTTCAGACACCAGATAAGCGCATAGGATTTCCCACTGCCGGACATACCGCATAGAATCATGTGGCTGTTTGTTTTCAGGGAAATATCGGTAGATAAAATATCTCTTTGCCCGTACCCCTGCCAAGCGTCATAATCATATCCCAGTTTGAAAGAATTATTCTCCGTCATATAATCCCCCTCTTTCCGGCGGCTTTCTCCCCTTTGTGCTGTACATTACAATCAACTTGCCATTATCTTTCTTTTTTCCGCCGTATTCTAAATCAGGTTTTACAAAATGAAGGTTCATAGAATCCGCAATATATTTCTTCCTTTCTTTCCACCTCTCCATAGGTATATTGCTGTAAAATACCCTTGTCGTTACCCTTGTTTTTCTATCTGTCCTCTTTCTTATCAGAACCGGACAACCGTTTCTTAAATCCTGTTCGGTAAAAGCAAGCGCAAGATTATATTCATCACGCTTTGCCGTCATTACCCCGATACAATAAACTGTAAGGATAAACAGGACTATGAACAGGGCAGTTCCGCCAATCTCAACGATACCACGCCAGAGGGGAAGTATCAGTTTTGGGGCATTGACATAGACAGCAGATTTATGAATCCAGAACTGATAGAAGCCTGCCAATACCGCTAAAGGAAGAAGATTCAGGTATGGTCTGGAAATAAGTTGTTGTAACGCTAGAGCAAATCGAAAATAACACTTTCTTATACTATTTAAGATTTTCATAACTCATAATCTCTCCTTTTCTTTTGGTATTGTCAGGGGAGAGTATCTCCCCCGACAAAATGTCGCATTACGCTTTTGTAATGGACTCGATTTTTCCCTTATAATTAAAGGAAATTTCCAGAGTATCGTTGACCTTTACCTGTTCCGGCAGAGCAATTCCCTCTTTCAGAAAGAATTTTTCTGCTTTCAGTCCATGAACATTTTCATCTTTGAAAGCTACAAAGATGTTCATTCCTACGATTCGTTCACCGTCTTTGTTGGTAAAGTCAACTCCCATGAAGCCGAGTAACTTTGCCTGCATGGATTTCTCCCCCCTTTCTGTTTGGATTTAAGTTGTTGTTGCAACTTATGTACCAGATTATAGCGTCTATCTGCTCTTTCGTTTATTACACGCCATGTAAAAAATCCAACGCATTTACGCCCTTTCCGGCTCTCTTCAAGTGCAGTAAAAACGCTGCAACTCACTGTTTACAGTGAATACAGGTTCTTACATGACAGGTAAAAAGAAGTCAAAAAAAATACACATCTGAAATTGATGTGCATTTTTTCACTATTTTGTGCGTGGTCTTTTTGCGTAAGAACCTAGCCAATATTTTTGTTCAATTCCTAATTTTTCCAATATAGCGTTACATTCATCTATATTCTTTCCCCTACAACGGGTAAGAAGAAACGTATATGCGTAATCTCTTTTACTGAATCGGTTGAATCCTAGCCCCAAGCTATATAATAAAGCTTGTGTCATCATCAAGTCCAGATGATAACCAACGGAAACCGAAATCAAAGTGCTTCTTTGCGGCGGGTCTTTTTCGTCCACCTGATTTTTCAGACGGTACAACATATTTTCGCTCAAATGCGTTCTATCTGCAAATGTACTATACGTTTCATCTTTAAGGACTTCCGAAATCAATTCACTAAAAGATTTATTATATTTTGTTGATTTTTCATAATCATCTAAAAATTCCTTTTCCAACTTTCTCCATTCGTCATAGCTATATCCGGCTAAGTATTCATTATCCATGAAATAGTTCCTTTCTTTACTCTTTATCATTCTCCATATTTTCTAAAGCATATTCGCACGCTTGTATCACAAATCCCGAAAATGATACCTCTTGATTTGCTATTGCCTGTTCTATCTTTTCAATAAGTGGTAAGGGAAAGCGTATTGTCTTATTTTCCGTTTCCTTCTTATTTGGTTTTAACTGAAAAGCCATGCTCCGCACCTCCTGTCCACTTTATGATATTTCAATTTTGCATTTTAATAAGCATTGCATATAGCAATACTTATAGTATTGCTTTTTGTGATTTTATATGATATTGTTATGAATGAGATTTTATACATATCGAGGAGGTATAGACGTATGGAAAATTCTAAAATAAAAAATCCGCAGGTATTTAAGCATTGTGTATTAGAAGATTTTAGGGTTCTTTTAAAACACAAGCTTGACTTTTCAGGTTTCCCAGAACTGGAAAAATATTTTTCTTGTGCAGAGCATGCCGAGTTATCAAAAAAGAATATTTTCACGCTTTTTTGTATTTACAGACTTTCCTATAAACTACGCAATAAAGAACTGAAAGATTTTGAATGTGATTGCAGTAAAGATATAACGAACCTCTATAAAACTACATACTACTGGTTAAATAGCTTTGTATGTGAAAGCACAACGAAAACATCAGAAAAATATCAGCTTCGCCACCCTGATACAAATGCACTTTTTAAGGGAGACGTCATGACAAGTGTATTTACACCTCTTAAGGAATATGTTAAATTGAAATCTGGGATTCAATGTACATCTTCTGAAACAGAGGACTGGGAAGCCTATTGGCTGAAAAATATTGATAAGATGGATATTCCTGAATATGCGGCTGATTTTATATACTGGGGATATTCTTTTGCAAATTTTCTTCCCGTACCTGAATATTTTAATACCGGAAGAAGTAATTGCGGAAAATGGGATTCATGGGATTTAGCCTTAACCCAAATCTATCAGTGGTATCTGGACAATCCACAGATGAACACTCAAACAGACAATAGCGCCTTAGAGAAATTGTTTCAACACGCTACAAGGAACGAAAATCCAGTTCCTTATTGTACGGAATGGTTAAAGAGTTTTCATTCATGGGAAAATTTCGTAGAACAGAACTATATGCAGGCGTTTGTCCTGCCGGACGGACGCCCGAAAAAGTTTTTCTCAAATCACACTTTAGGGTACGGACTTCCAAAAACGCTTGAAGAATATGAAAAATTTTTCAAAAATGTCATTTCTTGTATTAAAAAGCGTGAGGATTCCATAAACAAAAACTTGAATATAAAATAAAGGAAGTATCTTATGCACTATGTAATCAGCGATATTCATGGCTGCTATAACGAATATATAACCGCTTTAAAAACTATAAATTTCAGTGATAACGACATCTTATACATTCTGGGAGATTGTATAGACCGGGGCTATGCGTCTATTAAGGTTTTACAGGATATGATGTTCCGTCCAAACGTGATTCCCATTGTTGGGAATCACGAATATATGGCGGTAAAGGTACTTGAATATTTATGTGTTGAGATTACAGAAGAAAATGTAGAGACACAGATTACCGCCGATACCATGCGGTATTATACAGACTGGATGTTTAACGGCGGAGATAGCACGATTGAGGAATTTAACCAACTTTCCCTTTCTGAAAAATACGACCTTCTGGACTATCTGAAAGATTTTTCCTTATACGAAAAGGTTTCTGTAAATGGGAAAAGCTATCTTCTTGTACATGGCGGACTTGAGCCGTTCAGCGCAGGAATGACCGTAGAGGACTTTTCTGTTCCACAGCTTCTCTTTTCGCGCGCCGACCTTGACAGAACCTATTTTTATGATACCTATACCATTACCGGACATACGCCCACGATAGCCGAAGAAGGGAACAAGGGTACTGTCATCAAAAGGAATAACCACATTTCCATAGATTGCGGATGTGTTTTTGGCTATAACCTTGCAGTATACTGTATGGAAACAGATACCGAAATATATGTACCCAGTGAATTTCAAATATAACTACCAAACATAGGAGGAAAACAAAATGGAAAAAATCAAAAAAATGGAAAATGAAGCAATTAGGCGATTAGAATTATTTGGTATCAGCAAAAATCTTCTTGATGAATTAAAAGAGGATTTTAAACTAAAATCATCAACCCCTTTTGATGAAAAAGTTAATGATATAAACGACTTTGAAAAAGAGATTGTGGAAAAAGTTCTTGCTATGGAATATACAAAAGATATATTTCCATACTACATTATTCCCAGTTGGCAACCTAACGGTTATTGTGTTGCTATATTGTTTATAGACCCAGAAGAAGATACATGGGATGATGATATTGAACATCTTAAAGACGGTTTTGCTCGTGCTGTTGTTTGGAATGTAGCAAATCCTGAATACAACGATACCGTACTTATTGGTATAGAAAGAAACGGAGATGCTTTACATCATATACCTGTTGGAGAAATATTTAGAAGAAAACAGGAAAAATTGTATGGAAGCCATGATACTGCTTCCGAAAAGCCCAAAAGATACGCATCCGTAAACACAACGAATATCAATATAAAAATACCCAAGAATTGTAAGTCACAGCTCCATATACATATACATGTTCAAGATTGATTAAAAACATATAGAGCAGACAAGGGATATTCCAAAAGACTGAATTGGAATATCCCTTTTTTCCATTTTGGGTTATTGGCTGAATCCACTGCCGCCTGTAAATCCCCACTCTTTCAGAGTGCCTGCGGTAAAGGGATTGACAGGCTGTCTACTACACCATTTACTACACCATTTTTTCATTTTAAGACGATATTTGACACCCATACATAAAACCTCAAATATCGCAGATTCCTTGAAAATAGGGCGTTACGCCACTCTATAAAGCAAGACGAAAACCATTCACAGCTAACAAGCGTTGAGTGCTAATTTTTTAGTATTTTTTTGGTGTCAAGCATTTTGCCATACTTCACGCTTGTAAAAGGGCAGGTCTGAAATATATTCACAGCCGACTTTTGCCTGCATATCCTTAAAAATATCGTTCATTTCATCACTCCAATCTGATTTTAGGTAAGAAAAAAAGCAGTCAATCCTAAGACTAACTACTTTGCATATAAATTTGGAAACTAAAATTTTCGAAAGTTTTTTTGTATTTTGTGTAGCCATAGTCCAGCAATACCAACTATAATTACTAAGAAAAAAACTGCGGTAGGAATAGAATAATTTTTTACTATAATCGCAATTATCCCAGATACTAAAATACCAATTCCTACGAATAAAACAGGTTTTCCTAATTCTTTTGCATATCCTTTTTTATTGTCAGTTGTGTCAAACACTTTGCCATGAACAAAAGAGTAATTTCCCTTTAATAGCGAAATGCTCACAAATATAAGGATAGCAGAAGCAAACCACATCATTATGCTAAATCCTATCATAATATATCACTTCCTAAAGTTGTATTTTTATATCCGTATTATATCACTCTTGTATCTGCAAAACAATAAAGTTTTATGCTCCGATAATCTTATTGAACAGCTCTAGCAATACATCTTTCACACCGCCAGCATTGAACACCAATCCGACAGCAATCAAGGCAACTATCAAGAAGCCGATGAGTTTAGAAAACTCACGCTTGACAAAGGCTCTTGCACCAGCGAAAACTTCGTCCTGCGTTGCCTTTGGAATTTCATCAAATGATACCGACACACTCCGCACTTTCCGTCCAATAAGAACGGCTGGAAATAGAAAAGGAACGTCATTTTAGGCGTTCCATAGTCCATGAAATATTCAATTTTCTATACTCTTCCCAATCAACAGCTACCCTCTACTATTCTATATTTTATTTTTCTTTCATTTCTTCAAGCAAAATGTGCAATTTTGTAATCTGCTCCTGCAAACTTTCATTTGCTTCCTGTAAATTTTCATTCGTTTCCTGCAAACTTTCATTCGTTTCCTTCAATTCCTCAATCTCTCTTTGTTGTTCTTCCACCATATATTTTATATCACTGGCATCTGCTTCTCTTAACGCTTTTCGGTACATATCTATCAGCTCCTTTGGTTGATATCGAAACACAATGAGATCCTGGTATAACTCTCGAAACTCCGGATATTTCCCGACAACTTTCAAAATATCTTCCGGTTTATCAGAACTTAAAAAGTATAGCCAAGCCTCTAATTTACTAATTTCATTATGCGTGGTTTTCCGAAAAATATCAAGTGGAATCAAAAATATTCCTGCAATAAATCCATTTCAAGTCCCGTATCAAAAATGTGCTTTGCATGATACAGATACTCTGTGTGACCTCGAAAAGTCATCCCACTGTTTTCAAAGAAAATAATCGAATACACTTTTTGTACATCTTTATATCGGAATGCTTCTTTTTTCCGTGCTTTTACTCTTGAAAACTGCCGAATCAACATATCTGCCGAATAACAAGCACTTCTTTGTCCTGGAAACAGATTTCCCACTTTCTGCATCTCTACATCCGCTTGCGCACCCGATTCCAATTCTACTAATATATCCAATATTACTAGCGAAGAACCATCAAAAATTTCTCTGGATTCTCCTGGCAGGACTTGTTTTACCCTCACCTTCTCACCGATAATCTCACTCAGCAAATCAGACAAACGCTCCGGTTTTGCCTCTGGATTAAAAATGTATTTAAACACAGAATCATACGTAATTTTTATTCCTTGATTCCCCATACAAAACGCAATGATTTCCTCTTGATACGAAACTGTCAGTTCACAAAAAGTTCTCCATAACTGCTCTTCAGACTGTAGTTGACCAATTACTTCTTCCCTTGTCTTCGGTTCTCCGAAAATAAAACGATAGTCTTTTAACTGCACATTGTCTGCCATTTTTCCCATATAGTTTCCTCCTCGTTAAATTTTTGTTCTCCACGGATTTCTCGGCGATACGCCTGATAAGTGAAGATATGTTGATAGACTGTTTTTTGAAATGGATTTCATTGTAACACGAAAAGAACTGAAATACAATTGCCATCTTCCCACAAAATATATTATAATGGACTTTCTTAATAAACAAAACAGAAAGGGGAACATCATGGCAAAAATTACAGAAGGCTATATGCCATACCTTGGCTATCAGACATATTATAGAATAGTCGGTGAAAGAAAAAACAATGGAAAAGCACCTTTGATCTGCCTCCACGGCGGACCGGGTTCTACTCACAATTATTATGAGGTATTAGATAACGTCGCTGACGACGATGACCGTATGATCGTTATGTATGACCAAATCGGCTGTGGGAACTCATACCTCGATGGACATCCAGAACTTTGGAATCAAAAAGTTTGGTTAGACGAACTTGATGCTTTAAGAAAACATCTTGGATTAGATGAGTGTCATATTATCGGACAATCCTGGGGTGGCATGATGCAGATTGCTTATGCAATTGATTACAAACCACAGGGCATTAAAAGTTTCATCATTTCCAGCGGTCACCCAAGCAGCTCTCTTTGGGAGCGAGAAGGTCTTCGCCGCATCAAGATGATGCCACAGGATATGCAGGACGCGATTAATCCTGCACTCGAAACCGGTGATTTCACAGGAGAAGCTTATGATGCGGCCGTTGCTGAATATATGGACAGATACTGCAACTATTGGCTAGGCGAAGATGCTCCTGAGTGTTGTAAAAGACCTAAAAAATCCGGTTCTGAGTCTTATGTTGAAGGATGGGGACCAAACGAGTTTGCACCTACAGGCACTCTCAAGGACTTCGAGTACATTGACAGACTTGGTGAGATCAAGATCCCTTCGCTGATCTGCAGCGGTATCTCAGATCTTTGCTCTCCTCTTGTTGCCAAAACAATGGCAGACGGAATTCCAAACTCCAAATGGATTCTTTGGGAACGTGCGAGACATACCTGCTTCGTAGACAGACATGATGACTACTGTGTAGAACTCATCAAATGGATGAACAAATACGACTAAGCAGATTTCGAAATCAGGAACTATAAAAACACCTCGCCACCAATACTGGTCAATTCAATACTAGTCCCGCGAGGTGTTTTATACATGCCTTAATCTTATGCTGTCAGATATAATATAAAGTAAAACAGCACAATCGCAGCCGCAACAAGCCCTAACGCATATAATAACTTTTTCTTCATCCTACCGCTCCTCCTTTTTATTTATCCTGAAAGACAATCTCATATTTATCCAAATCATAGACATTTCCAAAAAATCCTGTCAAAATTGTCTCTGCATTACTTCTCGCATTCTCAAACAATCCATTTGCAATGGCATCGTCCTGCGCTGTCTTTTTCAGATTCTCCAATGCTTCGTTGCTTTCATCTAAGGTAATCGGGCTGAAAATACTCTCTTCTTCATGGTACACTTTAAAGGAATCCAAGTCAATCTCGTTGCTCAAGACTTTCACCTCCGGGAGTGTCACTTCAATCTTGTCACCTTTTTCACTCCACTTGATATCTTTAAAATCATACCCTGCCTTGATCACAAAATCGTAGCTATAAATATATTTACTCTGAGTAAATGGTATTTTGATTCCGAACAGCTTTCTCCAGTCATCGGTCACATTTACTTCTGTGCAATATGCGGATTGTGTCGCCAATTCCCCAATATTTTCAAATCCTATTTTCGTAGTCTTGCTCTCCGATGTGATTACACTGCGCAGTCCAATTGCCCCAAGTGCGATTACCAAAACCACTGCAAGAACGATAACTACATTTTTTGTAAGATGCTTTCCTATAAATTTCAGCATTCTTCTCTTTTTTGTACTTTTCTCTTTTTGATTCTCCATACGCATTTCCTTTCTACTGTCTACAAATTTGCGTACAGTCATTATAGCATACCAATTAAAAATAAACATACAAAAACGGTAATTTCTAAAAAATAAAAATTACCGTTTCTATGCATTCCCTATGCTGCATGCCCATTACTGCTTTGGCTGGCTAATTTTTCAAATTCTCTTAATTTTTGTTTTGCCTCTGCGCTTAAATTCTTTGGCACCTGAATCTGTACTGTTACATACTGATCACCGTACTGAGATGGATTTTTCATGGATACAACGCCTTTTCCCCGCAGACGGATCTTACTTCCTGACTGCGTTCCTTCTCGAATCTTGCAAATAACCTCTCCATGTATTGTTTTTACACGGGCTTCTCCTCCAAATACTGCTGTCGTGTACGGTATCTGAACCGTCGTGTAGATATCCCTTCCTTTTCTTTCATATCCCGGCTTTTCTCCTACCGTGACACGAAGTAATAAGTCTCCACTCCCTCCACCGTTGATTCCCGGATTGCCTTTTCCTCTCAAGCGGATTGTCTTTCCTGTCTCAATTCCTGCCGGAATGTGAACCTGAAGTGATTGTACATTTCCATCCTGACCTCTTAAATGAATGACTTTATCCCCTCCGAAAACAGCTTCGTCAAAACTTACAGCGACATCTGCTTCCACATCAGACCCTCTGCCGGAAAATTCTCGACCGCCAAATCTACGCTTTCCAAATCCTCCACTACTCTTTCCATGAAACATATCACCAAAAATATCTCCGAAAATATCGTCCATGTCACCACCTTCGAAATGATATTCTCGATAACCTCCATTTCCGGTATTTCCGGCATTTCTGTAATATGCGCCTTCCTGCGGACCACTTCCATCAAACGCGGCATGACCAAACTGATCATATAGTTTCGTTTTTTGGGATCACTCAAAACCGTATATGCTTCTGTAATCTCTTTAAATTTCTGCTCTGCCTGAGCATTTCCTGCATTCGTATCCGGATGATATTTTTTTGCCAGCTTTCGATATGCCTTCTTAATAGCCCTTTCTTCTGCCTCTCGGCTGACTCCAAGAACCTCATAATAATCACGTTTTGTTTCCACAATCATCACCTCCCATATTAAGAATACCCCGGGAATTACTCCCCAGGGTTTCAATCAGTTACTTTGCTTGCACACCTATTTTATTCGCCTTCAATTGATACAAATTTTCTTTGCTCTACTTCCGGCTTTGCTTCTTTCTTTGGAACAAACAGTTTCAAAATACCGTGTTTGAATTCCGCTTTGATGTCTTCCTGTGTAATCTCGTCTCCCACATAGAAACTTCTCTGGCAAGATCCGCTGTAGCGTTCACGACGAATATATTTTCCGGATTCTTTTTCCTTTTCATCCTGATTCAACTGTTTTGCTGCGCTGATATTTAAATATCCATCTTTTAACTCAGCCTGAATCTCATCTTTATGAAATCCCGGAAGATCAATCTCAAGCTCATATCCGTCTTTGTGTTCTTTGATGTCTGTCTTCATAATGTTTTTCGCATTGTGTCCATATAATTTTCTCTCTGCCCGATCATCAAAGAATGGTAATTCAAAGAAATCATCAAATAAATTATCATTAAAAATACTAGGTCTTAACATAAGTCATGTCTCCTTTCAAAAACATATTGTTTATCGGTTTGGAGCATTGGATTTCGGAACTTCTTTTTGTTCCTCTTCCTTTGTTCTATTTATGTTATAACACTTATAATTAGCCCTGTCAAGAGGTGAGTGCTAATATTTTTATTTTATTACCGAACTGTAAGAAGATTGTAAGAAGTGAATGCTATAATGAAATCATAAAAGAAATACGAGGAGGTTTTTATTATGGCTATACTTGAAACAAAGAATCTGAAAAAAATATATGGTAGTGGAGAAAATGAGGTTCACGCTTTAGATGGTGTGTCGATTTCTGTGGAAGAAGGCGAATTTGTTGCTATTGTCGGTACATCTGGAAGTGGTAAATCCACACTGCTTAATATGCTTGGTGGCTTAGACCGTCCGACGTCTGGCAGCGTCGTTGTCAGAGGAAAAGAACTCATGCAAATGAAAGACGAACAATTAACGATTTTCAGACGTAGAAATGTTGGGTTTGTTTTTCAAAATTACAACCTGCTTCCGATTATGAACGTGTATGAAAATATTGTCTATCCGATTGAAATTGATGGCAGCAAGGTAGATAAAGAGTTTGTCAAACAGATTATTCATAATCTTGGCTTTGAACGCAAACTAAAAAATATGCCAAACAATCTTTCCGGCGGACAACAACAGCGTGTGGCGATTGCGAGGGCTCTTGCTACAAAACCGGCAATCATCTTAGCTGATGAACCTACAGGAAATTTGGATTCAAAAACAAGTATGGACGTGATTCTTCTTATGCAGTCTATCAGTAGAGAATTTAATCAGACAATCCTTATGATTACACATAACGAAGAAATTGCTCAAATGGCAGACCGCATTATCCGTATCGAAGATGGGAAAATCGTATCGGGAGGTGTAGGTTATGCACGATAATCGAAATAAAGAGGTCATAAAACGTGTAGAAAAAGGTATGATGAAAGCCAACCGCACCCGTAACACTTTTGCGATTGTCGCTGTTGCCCTTACAACGTTTATGATTACAACGGTTTTCAGTTTAGGTATTAACTATAAAGAGAACATGGAGTTAACGTCAGTTCGCACTTCCGGTACGAATGCAAATGTTTCACTTGCCATGCCGACAAATGCTCAGGAAAAAGAAATCCGTGATTTAGATTATGTGAAAATGGTCGGTACGCAATATATGATTGGTTCTGTTGCAGGGAAAAATGAAGCAGACCGCGACCTTGCGATTGCTATGCAATACTATGACAATACAGAATGGGAAAAGCATTATAAAGAAGCAATCAGCAATATCAATGGGAATTATCCGAAAAAAGAAAATGAGATTATGCTGTCTGAGGACGCTCTTTCTCAATTAGGCAATTAAAAAGCCAAAACTTGATATGGAAATTCCATTGTCCTATGTATCAAAAGATGGAGAACAGAAAGATACCTTCACATTAAGTGGTTGGTTCCGTTCTTATACGGGAACGGGTATGGCATTTCTATCCGAAAGTTATTGTCAGGAACATGGATATACGTTACAAAACAGCGGTGTTCTTTCCATATCTTTAGACAATCCAAAAAATAATTTTTATGACATACAAGACGATATTACATTAAATGAAAATCAAACCTTTCAAGGCTCGGTTTCTATGTCATCATCAAATGGTTCTGTCTATGCAATGATTATCTTTTGGTATTCTTTATCATAGGCAGTGGTTATCTTTTGATTTATAACGTACTTTATATTTCCATTTCAAGAGATACGCGCTTCTATGGATTGATAAAGACACTGGGAACAACGGAAAAGCAAATCAAGACATTGGTAAAACGACAAGCGGTAACCTTTGCTTGTATCGGAATACCGATTGGTGTTATTTTAGCAGGTGCCCTTTCTTTTGGGATTGTTCCGATTATTTTGGAAAATGCGTTTGATAGCGGAAAATCTATTATAGACGCAGAAGTGTTTTTTCACCCAAGTATCTTCATACTGTCCATTATTTTCTCTGCCTTGACAGTTTGGATTTCATGTAATGCCCCGGCAAAAGCTGCTATTTTAGTGATTGTATTGTTTGCTACACTCGCCAATGCAGACGACTGGGTAGAAATCGCTCTGTTTGCAGAAGATTACCAGGATTATCTGCGAAAATATATTGAGTTAAAAAATGGGTCTCCGTCT
>ENA-OQJN01000505-OQJN01000505.1-human-gut-metagenome-genome-assembly--contig:-NODE-505-length-15810-cov-3.333928_pt1 | contig 15810 bp, 14 predicted proteins | sample MGYA00242610_ERZ504777 | MGnify/ENA primary metagenome ERZ504777 (study PRJEB26092, sample SAMD00036350) | human gut metagenome | host: Homo sapiens | study: EMG produced TPA metagenomics assembly of... | reverse complement strand
TTGATAATACAAGGGTTGGGGATGCGATATTTTTTGCTAAAGCCTTGTATCCAATATCTCCTTGTATATACTCGAGAACAATCTGCATCTTAAATTCATAACTATATTTTGCCATAAAATTAACCCCTAAAGTTGAATTTTTGGTCCAACTTTAGGGGGCGGTTCATTGAGAGTGCCTTTTCTTTTTGCCTTCAGCGAAGACAATGATAGGAAAAATGGTTTTGGGATTCATGGCCCAATTTGTAATTTCATTATAACCGGTCTTTCATCGGTTTCGTCAATCTTGGCTATGATGGGAAATCATATTTTCCGAAAGTTCGACCTTCTAGGGAGGGCATCGCCGGTAGCGGACAGGTCCTCGAAAGTCCATTCCGAAGAGTGGTAATTCCGTCATTTTTTATGCGCTGTAAAGGTGGATTTTTTAGGGATCCTTATGATATAATGAGCAGGACATGCTGACATCAGGTAACATATTTTCCCATAGAAAAGAGGTTTTTTCGTGATGGAATATGTGAACGAGTTGGACACTATATCGGCGGGAGCTGCGGCAAAGGATGCGGCTCTCAAGGTACATCGTCTCACTTTCATGGAGGCTACGATGATGGTCGTCGGGTCTACCATTGGTTCCGGTGTTTTAGGTTTAGCTTTTGCCAGTCGCAATGCCGGCTGGCCGGTCCTGCTTACGTGGCTTGTCGTAGCAGGCTTTTTTTCTGTCATTTCCATGCTCTACGTAGCCGAAGCGACGCTTAGGACGGCGCGGCCCTTGCAGTTGTCGGGCCTTGCTGAAAAGTACGTCGGTAAGGTCGGTTCCTGGCTGATGTTCTTTTCCGTCGGGGCTACGTCTTTTTGCAGCCTCATCGCTTACACCAGCGGCTGCGGTAAGATTTTGAGCGAATTTTTTGGCATTTCGCTGGAGCTTGCCAGCGTTCTCTTTGCCGTCGGGGCGACGAGTGTCGTCTGGCTGGGCCTTAAAGCGACGGGTATTGCAGAAAAATATTTGAGTTCAGGTATGACGGCCATGCTTATCATTCTCGTCGGCGCGTCGTTTCTTTCGGCCCGTGTACCTGTGGCAGATATTTTCTACGCCCATTGGCTCTATGCCGTGCCGGTCTTTAACATCGCCGTCTTCTGTTATGCCGTCCAGTACATCGTACCGGAAATCTCCCGCGGCTTTACTCATGATCCGGGAAAACTCGTGCCGTCCATCATGGCCGGCGCCGGGATTTCCTTCTTCATCCTGGCCTTGGTGCCTCTGGCCGTCTTTCTCATGCTGCCCGTCGGCGACATTACCGAAGTCGCATCTTTGTCGTGGGGGCAGGCTTTGGGTTCGCCCGTCTTTTTTGTCATCGTCAATCTCTTTGCCTTCTGCGCCATGCTGACCTCCTTTTGGGCCATTGCCGAAAGCTTCTTGACCAACATGATCGATCGTTTAGGCTTCAAATCGGAAACGGACGTCCGCACGCGGGCTCTGTGTCTGGCCGTCATCGTCATTCCGCCGGTGCTCCTGGCCTATAGCGGTCTCGTCGGCTTCGTCAATGCCATCTTCAGCGCCGGGACCTTCGGCGGCATCATCATGTCGATCCTGCCGGTCTTCATGCTGCGCCGGGCGCGAAAACACGGCGACAAGCTGCCTTGCTGGAAGTGCGGCTGGATTGCCCATCCCATCGTGCAGACCCTGGTCGTCCTGTTATTTGCCGGTGCCGGCGTCTACGCCGTCCTGAGCATCTTCGGCTGGCTGCCTGCTGCCTGGTAAAGGGCAAAGATTTTCATACAAAAGACAAGTACCGCTTCACTGCCTTCCATCGTTACCGTGGGGGCGGGGGAGCGGTGTTTTATATTGCCGCCGATACTGCCTCTTCGGAAGGTAGCCTTTTACGCCTTTTTCGGCTATAATAAAGAGATACCTAAGCTGTTTCAGATTTGCCAAAGGGGGATTTTGTTTATGAACTTTAGAAGTACGCGCTCTGATGAATGTGTTTCTCCATCCTATGCCTTGCTCCACGGCCTGGCTGCCGACGGCGGTCTCTACGTGCCGGAAGCCTTTCCCGAGGATGTCCTTTCTTATAAAGCCCTGAGCGGCAAATCCTATCAGGACATTGCCGAAACCGTCTTGGCTCATTTCTTCACCAACTTTACAGCGGAAGAACGAAAAGCCATGATCGCCTCGGCTTATAATGACGAAACCTTCCGCGACCCGGACATCGTGCCTCTTCATTCCATCGACACCGATCTCTCTGTGGCCGAACTCTTCCACGGTCGGACCCTGGCCTTTAAGGACCTGGCCCTGTCGCTCTTCCCGTACCTTTTGACGGCTGCCAAAAAGCAGGAGCAGGAACAGCGTGAGATCCTCATCCTGACGGCGACCAGCGGCGATACGGGCAAAGCCGCCCTCGAAGGCTTCAAAGACGTGCCCGGGACCAACATCATGGTCTTTTACCCCAGCGAAGGCGTCAGCCCCATGCAGATGCAGCAGATGCAAAAGCAGGAAGGGGACAACGTCCGCGTCTCGGCCATCCACGGCAACTTCGACGATGCCCAGAGCTTCTTAAAGCGCGTCTTCACCAACCCCGACGTCAACGCCTATGCCAATGACAAGGGCGTCCTCTTTTCGAGTGCCAACTCGATCAACATCGGCCGCCTCTTCCCGCAGATCGTCTACTACGTTTCGACGTACGTCACCCTCGTCGACAACGGCGCCATCAGTGAAGGGGAAACCTTTGACGTCATCGTCCCGACGGGCAATTTCGGAAATATTTTGGCCGGCTACTTTGCTAAGAAAATGGGCATTCCCATCGGCAAATTGATCTGCGCCTCCAATAAGAATAAGGTCCTGGCCGACTTCTTTGAAACGGGCGTCTACGACATGAACCGTGACTTCTATACGACGGACAGCCCGTCCATGGACATCCTCTTGTCGAGCAACTTTGAACGCTTCCTGTTCTATGCTGCCGGCGAAGATGCCAAAAAAGTCGACCAGTGGGAAAAAGATCTCCTGGAAACGGGAACTATGCGGGTCACGCCGGAAGAACTCCAGGCCCTCCGCAAGGACTTTGAAGGCGGCTGGATTGGCGACGAAGAAACGGAAGCCGTCATCAACCACGTCTATAACGACTTCGGCTACCTCCTCGACCCCCATACGGCCGTTGCCTACGGCGTCGGCATGAACCGTCACCGCTTAGGCCTTGACGAAGGCCGTCACACGGTCATCATGGCCACGGCCCATCCCTATAAGTTCCCGCCAGTTATCAGCGCCGCCTTGGCCCTTCGCGAAAGTGCCGATCCCTTCGACACCCTCGTCGATATCAGCAGCGTCACCGGTATTGCGCTTCCGAAACCCTTGGCCGACCTCAAGCATAAACCCGTTTGCTTCGACGAATCCATCGATAAGGAAGCCATGAAACAGGCCGTCTTATCCTTCGTCGACGCCATTTCGTCCAAAGCCTAGAAAGAAGGGCAGACTGTTGAATAAAGGTGTTATCTTCGCCATCCTGTCGGCGTTGGCCTTCAGTTTTCAAAATATCGTCGTAAAAGTCTTATCCTATACGGTCAGCACCGGGCAAATCGCATTCTTTCGCGGTTGGCTCAGTGCCCTGATGATCGTAGGGCTCATGCGCCTTCAGGATGTGCATATGTCCAATCGGGATATCCCGACCCTGACCCTCCGGGGCCTCCTCGGCGGCATCGGCATGATCTGCAGCTTCTATGCCCTTCGCGGCATGCCGCTGGCGGACGTGTCAATCATTTCCCAGCTGTCGGCCTTTTTCGTCATGCTCTTTGCGGCCATCTTCCTCAAAGAAGTCCTGCCGCCGGGCTCGAAATGGCCCTTGGTCTTCATTTTTGCCGGCGCCTGCCTCGTCGTTCGGCCTTGGAATTTTGATTCCTTCAACGTCTATTCCTTGTTCGCCTTAGGCCAGGCCATCTTTGCCGCCGGTGCCTATACGACGGTCAGCAAATTGACTGGAGCCGGCGGTCACCATCCCTATGAAGTGGTCATGTATTTTCTGATGAGTGCCGCCTTATCGGGGGTCATCATCATGGCCCTGACCGGGGACTTCGTCGTCCCGACGGGAACGGACTGGCTGCTCTATCTGGCCCTCGGCATCCTGAGCGTGTTGGCGCAGATTTGGATGACCAACGCCTACGCCTCGGCCAACCCCGTCGTCGTCAGCTTCGTCACCTATATCGGCGTCTTCTTCAACGCCCTGTGGGGCTTTGTCCTCTTCGATGAAGCACTGGCCGCCATGACCGTTTTCGGCGGCGCCCTCATCATCGGCGGGTCGATGTACCTGACCAAACTGAAGCACGATAAAATCGCGGAAATGGCTAAGACGCGAACTCGAGAAAAGAAAGGGGAAACGTAATGCTTCCCGACAGAATCCATGAAACCCATCTTAAAATCGCCTTGTTCCTGGCCCTGTTGATCATCTTCGGCGGCATTCACCTGCTCATCCCCGACTTTTACGCGACCGTCTGGGACCTTTCCATGAGCGGCAACCTCCACGGGACCATCGACTACCTGCGTTCCTTTAGGGGCTGGGCCGTCTTCATCAGCATGATCATCAACATCGTCATCAACGTCGTCGGGTTCCTGCCGTCCATCTTCATTTCGACGGCCAACGGCGTCGTCTTTGGCGTCGTCGGCGGAACCGTCGTTTCATGGATTGCCGAGACCATCGGCGTCATCATCAGTTTCTTTTTCATGCGGGTCCTGTTCCGCAATAAGGCCCAGAAAATCATTGAGACCAGCAAGATGCTGAGCAAGATCGACCACTACACGACGTGGCAGGCCATGGCCATCGCCCGGGCCGTCCCGTATTCGCCAAACGGCCTCATCACCGCCCTCGGCGCCGTGAGCCACATCAGCTACCGCGACTACATCATCGGCTGTCTCATTGGGAAATTACCATCCGTTGCCATCGAAGTCCTCGTCGGGCACGACCTGGTCATGATGGAAGGCCATTCCCAGCGATTGGCCGTCGTCCTCTTTGCCATGGCCATCGTCTACGGCGGCCTGTGGTACTGGAAAAGGCGGCAGGATGCCCAAAAAGTCCTCCATAAAATCGAGGAAGATATCAAAGAAAAAGACGACCGGCCTTGAACTCGTCTCATTAGCAGGAGCTCCCATCATGTTCGGATAGAAGGGAGCTCTTATCATTTGTGAATCGATCGGAAATCGCGTTTTCACGAAAAAGGCGTCGTCATGAAACACAGTCATTATTCGTAAAAAGGGGATGCCCATGAATTTCTATAAAGCTGATAAAAGTCAGATGGAAGCCTGCAGCCGCGTCCTCAAGAGCGCCTTTGCAGGCTATCCCTTTTTGAAATCTATACGGGAAAACCGCCGCACAAACAGGAATTTTTTGAGCGCATGATGGACCTGTGGTTGAAATCCTGTTTTGAAAAAGGGCGGGTCCTGGTGGCAGAAGATGATGGCGTCATCACAGGCGTCGCCGTCCTGCAGGGACCCCATGACGACGATATCGAGATCATCGACGTCCATGGCCCTGACGTTGAAAAACTGACGGCCCTGGCTGATCCGCAGACCGTCTCTGATTTTATCCATATGTGTGACATCTCCGACGCTGCCTGTCAGTCCCTTGCTGGCGAAAAATGGTATCTCGTCCTCTTGGCCGTGTCCGACGAGGTAAAAGGGCAGGGCATTGGTAGCCGGATGCTGCGTGACGGCATCCTTCCTTATATTGCCAAAGAGGGAGGCGGATTATTTACCTTCAATACCAATGACGGCGGCAACCGGAATTTCTATACACGGCAGGGTTTCGAAGAGTTCGATGAATCGTACCTTCACGAAAAGGCGTCGTCATGGGCAACTGGAGTTATCGCAAGACCATCGCCCCTTTATAAAGTTAAGTAAAATGTTTTTACAAAATCAAAATACATCTCGATAGACCATTTCTTCGATTCATGATATACTATTACAGATACATTTATAAATACGTACAATTTTCAATGAGGTGATTATTGTGGCAAAACAGATTTTTGTTACGGGCCATAAAAACCCGGATACGGACTCGATTTGTTCGTCCATTGCATATGCAAAATTAAAACAGTTACAGGGTATTAACGCTGCGCCGATCCGCGCCGGCGAACCGAATAAAGAAACGGCTTTTGCGCTCAACTACTTCAACGTTACACCCCAGCCGTTGGTAAAAGATTTCTACGTCAAAGTCGGTGAAGCCGTCTACTCCGACGTCGAAGGCCTGGCCATCAACGCCAGCCTGAAAGACGCTGCCAAATGGTTTACCGACCATGAAAGCGACGTCGCTCCTGTCGTCGACAACGGCCAGTTCGTCGGCGTCATCGAAAAAGCACAGCTCGCCGATCAGTTCATCAAGACCGTCATGGGCGAAGAACTGAGCACCGTCAAAGGCCTCGTTCACGACCCGGAATTGGTCTTCAGCCCGAACGACTGCGGCCATGACGTTCCTGAAAAAGGCCGCTACGCCGTCGTCGAAAACGGCAAATACGTCGGCATGGTCTGCGCTTCTTCCATCGCAAGCGTTGAAAAACAGCAGGTCATCCTCGTCGACCATAACGAAAAGAAACAGATCATCGACGGCATTGACGAAGCTTCCATCGTCGGCGTCATCGACCATCACCGCATCGGTGGCACGCTGGCTACCGACGGCCCGATTTCCATCCTCTTCAAGACTGTCGGCTGCACGGCAACGATCGTAACCGGCCTCTATGAACAGGCTGGCATCGCCATTCCAAAAGACGTCGCAGGACTCCTCCTTTCGGCCGTCATTTCCGACACGGTTCTCTTCCGTTCGCCGACCTGCACGCCGACCGACCGGGAAGCTGCCGAAAAACTGGCTAACATCGCCGGTGTCGACATCGAAAAATACGGCATGGAAATGCTCAAAGCCGGTGCCAACGTATCGGACCTCACGCCGGACCAGATCGTCCACAACGACATGAAAGAATTCACCGGCGGCGACGCTACCTTCACCGTCGCTCAGGTACAGGTCATGGATACGACGGACCTCCTCAATCAGAAACAGGTCCTCTTGAACGCCCTCGAAAAACTCCGGGCTGAAAACGGCTACGTCGCTTCCTTCCTGATGATCACCAGCATCATCGACGAATCGACGAACCTCATCTTCGCAGGCAATATGGACGAAGCCGTAAGCTCCGCTTTTGGCAAAGACGTCCTCGACAAAGAAGTCTACCTGCCGAAGGTCATGAGCCGCAAGAAACAGGTTATTCCGCCGATCCTGTCTGCAATGAAATAGTAATGATTTTGAGAGGCCCGAACCTTCTGGTGAGGGCCTTTTATCTGTCAGCTAAAGGGAGTTTTTTAGTCAACGACTCCCTCTTATAGAAGCGGGAGCTTGTAAGTCAGAGAAACATAGGTGCAGCGATGTTGAGAACAACATCTCCCTAATTCTGCCTACATCATCGGGCAGTTGACGATGCCCGTTTTGCCAAGGAGATTTACTCCAAGGCAGTCGTTTTTTTCTCGTAACGAGGATTGTTATCTCCAGAAATCCACATCGAACCGAGGAGCTGGATATTCATAGCTCCGATACGGTCATCGTTGGATTGGTATCCGCACTGGCAGCGATACAGGTGTTGGTGAGGCTTACGATTTTCCTTACGGATTGTACTGCATTTCGGGCAACGCTGAGAGGTGTATTTTGCCGAGACTTTCAATACTTCCGAGCGATTTTCGTGAGCCTTGTAGGTCAGAAATTGCTCAAGCTGATAGAAAGTCCAACTCCGCAGGTCATAGTTCTGCTTTGCAGTTTGGGAGAGATTCGATGCTTCAAAGCTGACACCCGTTAAATCTTCCAGCACAAACAATGTATCTTTTCCGTATTTCGTAACGAGTGTCTTAGAAATCCGATGATTTACATCAGACATCCAACGGTTCTCTCGTCCGGAAAGGGCTTTGAGTCTGCGCTTTGCAGATTTTGTGCCTTTTGATTGGAGCTGCTGTCTGACTTTGAGAAACTTGTTCCTTTTTGCCGCAATTTTTCGCCCGGAAACAAATTCGTTTTACCTTGCTCATCGTAACTGACCGTCAGGAATCGTAAACCACGGTCCATACCGACAACGTGACGGACGTTCTCCTTCTGGAAATCTTCGACAGCTTTGGTGACGGGAATATGCAGATACCACCGGCCTTTGAGTTCAACTAACTTTGCCGTACCAAGAGTCCATGAGCCATCCAGATATTTCGAAAATGGCTTCCTTTCAAAGGTACATTTTGTTCTTTTACCAAGGGTGTTGATAGACAGGCTTTGGCCGTTATCCACAAAGCTGTAATCACGATTGCGAACCAAATCCGCTTGCGGGCGCTTGAAGAAGATGGGCTTCCAAAGCCATTCGAGCGTTTTCGTGATGTATTTCCAGTTACCATCTTCGTCCTTGTATTTGTATGGCTTTTGAAATAGCTGCTGACTGACCGTCTTATAGCGAGCCATAGTCGTCTTGATGGACGATTGTGCAAGCTGCGACTTTAAGCCAAACAACACACGAAGGTCGCTGTACAGCTCTTTGTTGAGTCTTTGGTAAGTCAAGTTGAATTGATTGTCGAAGATATATTGCGACACAAAATTACAAGCCTGACGATATTGCTCCGTCATTTGGCGAAACAAAATCTCTTGTTCCGGAGAAACATGGATGCGAAGTTTTATGGTTTTGGTTAGGTCGGACACTTTTTCTCACCTGCCTTTCATAAGAATATATTGCATTCATTAAGACCACCATATCATATATGTTACTAAAACTCTAGTATTTTAAGAAAGTGAGGTGAGCGGGCATTCCGCCCCGACCTAAGAGGTCGGAGTATCTTGCCCGCATTTAGATGAATCCGATTTTAGACACCTTGAACGACCGCCAGTGTGAGGCCGTAAACCATACCGAAGGCCCGCTCCTGATTACAGCCGGCGCCGGATCGGGGAAGACCAAGGTCCTGACCTGCCGCATTGCCCACCTCTTAGAGCTCGGCGTCTCGCCGTACCGGATCCTGGCCATCACCTTTACCAATAAGGCTGCCAAGGAAATGAAAGAGCGTGTCCAGAACCTCGTCGGGGCCCAGGCCGATTCCATCTGGCTCAGCACCTTCCATTCCTTCTGTGCCAAGCTGCTGCGCTTTGAAATCGACGGCTTTCACGGCTACACCCGGAACTTTACCATTTACGATTCGTCGGACCAACTGGTGCTCATCAAGGACTGCCTGAAAAAGTTGAATCTCGACGATAAACAATTTACGCCGCGGTCGGTCCTGGCCACGATTTCCGCCGCCAAGAACGTCCTCATGGACGCCAAGGCCTTTGCCCGTCAGGCCGAAGACTTTTTCCAGCAGAAAGTATCCGAAGCCTACGAGCTCTACCAGGCCAAACTGAAGGAAAACAACGCCCTCGACTTCGACGACCTCCTGTTCTTGGCCGTCCGCCTCTTGGAAGAAAAAGACGACGTCCGGGAAAAATATCAGGAACGGTTCCAATACGTCCTGGTCGACGAATATCAGGATACGAACCACGCCCAGTATGCCCTTACTAAGATCCTGGCTGCCCAGTGGCGCAACATCTGCGTCGTCGGCGATGCCGACCAGAGTTATCTACGCCTGGCGCGGTGCCGACATCCGCAACATCATCGACTTTACCCGGGACTATCCCGACGCAGCGTCGATCAAGCTCGAACAGAATTACCGCTCGACCAAGACCATCCTGAACGCCGCCAACGCCGTCATCGACAACAACGAAAGCCGGCCGCGAAAGACACTTTGGACGGAAAACCCGTCGGGCAACAAGGTCATCCATTACCAGGCCCAGACCGAACACGACGAAGCCGATTACATCGCCGGCGCCATCTACAACCGCCACGAAATCAGCCACGAACCCTACGGCGACATGGCCATCCTCATCCGGACCAACGCCCAGTCCCGTGTCCTTGAAGAAAAATTGATGCGCTACGCCATTCCCTATACCATGGTCGGCGGCACCAAGTTCTATGACCGCAAGGAAATCAAGGACGTCCTGGCCTACCTACGCCTTTTATATAACCCCGAAGACAGCCTGAGCCTGACCCGTATCATCAACGTCCCTAAGCGAAACATCGGGGCCACGACGATGGAAAAGGTCGCCGCTTACGCTGAAGGGGAGGGGATCTCCCTCTTTGAAGCACTGTCGTCACCGGACGCCATTCCGGTCACCAAACGGGCCCAGACGTCCCTTGAAAACTTCGCCGCCATGATCTTCGACCTCCTAAACGACATCGACGGCATGGATGTCCTGAGCCTCATCGAAAAGGTCATCAAAGATACGGGCTACGGCGAAATGCTCGATAAAGACGCCGAACACGATCCCCAGGGCGAAAGCCGCAAGGAAAACGTCGGCGAATTCCTGTCGGTGGCCAAAGACTACATGGACAGCAACCCTGACGGCAATTTGCAGGACTTCCTCGAAAACGTAGCCCTCGTCAGCGACGTCGACGACTTTGAAAGCAGCGACTCCAAGGTCACCCTCATGACCCTTCATTCGGCCAAGGGCCTTGAATTTCCCGTCGTCTTCCTGGCCGGTCTCGACGAAGGATTGTTCCCCCACAGCCGGACCCTGATGGATCCCGAACAGATCGAAGAAGAACGGCGCCTGGCCTACGTCGGCATCACCCGTGCCGAACGGCAGCTCTACGTCACCAACGCCATTACCCGGACCATGTACGGCCGCGTTTCGGCCTACATGCCCAGCCGTTTCCTCGGAGAAATCCCGCCGGAACTCGTCGAAGAATACCGGCGTAAGAGCGCCATGCCCCAGAGCCGGATGACTTCCATTCCCGGCCAGCAGCGCGTGTCCATCCTGTCCAAGCCCGTGGCCACGAGCCTTCCCAAGAAGCACGCCGTGACCGACTCCTTTGCCAAGGGCGACAAAGTACGCCACAAGATCTGGGGCATCGGCACCGTCCTCGACGTCATCGGCGACGGACCGAACATGCAGATGAAAATTCAATTTCCGACGAAAGGCGTCCGCCAAGTCGTCGTCAAATATGCACCGTTAGAAAAAGTATAGCTATCTCGATACGCTGTAAAGGAAGGGAATCTTATGGAACAAGAAAAAGCGCGGCTCCTGGCCCTGCGCCAAAAAATCGATGAACTGAGCTACCAGTATTACACCCTCGACAAGCCGACCATGACCGACTACGAATACGATATGCTCTACCGGGAGCTGGAAAACATCGAAAAAGCCCACCCCGAATGGGTGACGCCCGACTCACCGACGCAGCGCGTAGGTTCTAAGATTTCCGGCGGCTTTGAAAAGTATACCCACGACCGGCCCATGCTGAGCCTGGGCGACGTCTTTAACGATGACGAACTGCGCGAATTCGACCGCCGCGTCCGCAGCGACCTCGGGGGAGAAGCCTTAGAATACGTCGTCGAACTCAAGATCGATGGCCTGGCCGTCAACCTCATCTATGAAAATGGCCAGTTCGTCCGCGGCGTCACCCGCGGCGACGGCGTCGTCGGCGAAGACATTACCAACAACGTCCGCACCATCCGCACCATACCGCTGCGCATCGACAGCACGTCACCGCACATCGAGATCCGCGGTGAAGTCTACATGCCTGTAGCCTCTTTTACGGCCCTCAACGAACAGCGGCGTAACGACGAACTCGAACCCTTTGCCAATCCCCGGAACGCCGCTGCCGGCTCCCTGCGCCAGCTCGATCCCCAGATCACGGCCCAGCGTAAACTGGCCTTCTTTGCCTACGCCTTAGGCGGCAATACGGGCATCACCATCGAAAGCCAGGAAGAACTCCTGCAGGATCTGCGCCAGTTCCACTTCCAGGTCAATGGGGAATACCGGAAATTCACCGACATCGAAGACGTCATCACCTTCATCCACAGCTGGGACGACCGCCGCGACAGGCTGCCTTACGCAACCGACGGCATGGTCGTCAAAGTCAATTCCTTTGCCCAGCAGGCTCAGCTCGGCAATACGGTCAAGATTCCCCGCTGGGCCATTGCCTATAAATTCCCGCCGGAACAGGCCGAAACCAAGGGTCCTGGCCATCTCGGTCAGCCTCGGCCGCACCGGGGTCCTGACGCCGGCAGCCGACCTTAAACCGGTACGCCTGGCCGGAACGACGGTCAAGCGGGCCACCCTTCACAACGAAGACTATATCCGCGACAAAGACATCCGCGTCGGCGACCGGGTCATCATCCAGAAGGCCGGCGAAATCATCCCCGAAGTCGTCCGTTCCCTGCCCGATAAGCGCGACGGTTCCGAAGTCGTCTTTTCCATGCCCCATACCTGCCCGGCCTGCGGCTCAGACGTCGTCCGCCGCGATGGGGAAGCGGCCTGGCGCTGCGTCAATCCCGACTGCCCGGCCGTCATCGGCGAAAAGATCGCCCACTTCGTATCCCGCGATGCCATGAACATCGACGGCCTCGGTGACGCCATCGTCCAGCAGCTCCTCACCAAAGAACTCATCCACGACGTAGCCGACATCTACGGCCTTACCAAAGACGAACTCGTCGCCCTCGAAGGCTTTGGCGAAAAATCGGCGGATAACCTCTTAAAAGCCATTGAAGCCAGCAAGAGCGTCGGCCTGGCACGAGTCCTCTTTGCCCTGGGCATCCGCTTCGTCGGTGCCAAAGCCGGAAGAGTCCTTGCCGAATCCTTCGGCAGCGTCGATGCCCTGATGAAGGCCAGTGCCGATGACCTGACCGCCATCGACGACATCGGCCCGCGCATTGCCGACAGCATCGTCTCCTACTTTAGCGAAGAAAAAAATAAGGCCCTCATCGAAAAACTGAAGAATCACGGCGTCGACATGACCGCTGAAAAGAAAGAACTCATCAACACCACCTTCGACGGCGAAATCGTCGTCCTCACAGGGAAACTAGAACTCTTCACCCGGAAAGAAGCCGAACAGGCCGTAGAAGCCCGAGGCGGCAAATGCACCTCGTCAGTAACGAAAAAACGACCCTCGTCGTCGTCGGTGCCGATCCGGGCAGCAAGTACGAAAAAGCCCAGCAACTGGGAACGCCCATCATCAGCGAAGCCGAATTCAAAGAATGGCTCGAACGATAGGGAAGATAAGGATATAACATTTCCTGCAAGAACTATTCAAAACTCCGAATATCGTAAGGAACGGAAGAAATAAAAATGGATGCCAACTGTATAAGCAGAAGGCATCCATTTTTTGTTCCTGTAAAGCCGGTGAAGCCGTTAAAAAGCTTTGCGTGATGAAAGTTTTACTAGCAAGCTCAAAACAAGGTTCAGAAGAAACTTTTTCATACAGCCTACGGCTTTCTTTATCGTTTTTTTACATTCTAATAAGGCATGGGGAGAAACGGTCGGTTTTTTTTTGTCTTAAAGAATGGTATAATAAATTATTGTAAAGTCTTAAACGGAGGGAAATCTCCGGCTTTTTGCATGTCATATACAATTATAAAATAAATGACAGAGCCCATACTCTGCCGTGAGGAGGAACTGTTTTGAAGTGTTCGCCGCAGTCGTGTTCGATTTCGATTAAAAATAAGTACAGTAATGAGGTGCTGCCCATTGTGCTGGCCGTTGCCGACTATATCGCCATTTGGCTGGCGGAATACGCATCGTTCGGAATTCGAGAATTCTTTATTCCGGACACTCCATTTCGGTTATCGTGGCTCAGTATTCATGTCATCGTCCCGGCGGTATACTTGCTATTTTTGAAGCTGCACCACCTCTATACGCGACGCATGCAGTTTTGGCAGATCATTTCCAATATTTTTAAGGCGACGTTCTATTCCATTGCCTTACTGATTTTCTTCATCTATATCGCTCAGACGGCAGCCGTGACGTCGCGATTGTTCGTGGGCTTATTGGCTATAACGTCCTTTCTCTTCTTGGTCATTGAACGCTACGTTGTCAAACGCATTTTGATCCGCATGAAGATGCTCCAGCTGCCAGTTCTCATCATGGGCGCCGGTAAGACGGCAGCTCTTATGTTGGAATACTTCAAGAACGATACAGGTGTCGGCTATGAATTTATTGGCTTCCTTGAAGACAATACCCCGGATCCGAGAGTTGCAGCTATGATTCCTCATCTGGGAACCTTCCATGATGCCGAGCATGTCATTCAGGTAACTGGTGTCCAGCACGTCATGGTTATCGCACCGGGGCTTAAAAATCAGGATATTCAGAACATCGTCTATCGGGTTCAACCACTGGTCAAAAAAGTAGCTTTCATTCCCGACATGGGCAGCTTGCCCTTGGCCACCCTCGAGACCAATCCCCTCATCGACGGTCGAGTTATCTCCCTCAGTTTCCGGAACAATCTGGCGCTGTGGTATAACCGGGCTATCAAGCGGACTTTTGATTTGCTCTGCACCCTCATTGGCATTATCTGTTTGTCCCCGTTTTTCTTGGCCGTAGCCTTGTGGATTCGTCTCGATTCGCCGGGGCCAATCATCTTCAAACATCGACGCATCGGTCGAGATGGCAAAGAATTTAACTGCTATAAATTCCGCAGCATGTGTGTTGATGCCGACGTCAAGCTGAAAGAACTCCTCGAACGAGATCCAGAAGCCCGGAAAGAATGGGAAACAGAATTCAAACTGAAAAATGATCCGCGAGTTACCAAGAGCGGGGCCTTTTTGCGTAAGACAAGCCTTGACGAACTGCCGCAGTTATTCAACGTCCTGAAAGGGGAAATGAGCCTCGTCGGACCGCGGCCGATTATTCAAGATGAAATCAAGAAATACGGCGCCTTTATCAAAGACTTCTATATGGTCCGCCCCGGCGTCACCGGCATGTGGCAGACCAGCGGCCGCAGTGATACGACCTATGACGAACGAGTCCAGATGGATACCTGGTACGTAAGAAACTGGAACGTCTGGTTCGATATCGTCCTCATTTGGAGAACCGTTGCCGTCGTACTGAAACATAAGGGCGCTTACTAAAATGGTTTTAATATAAAAGGCCATGTCAGACGATTGAAACACAACTCGCTGAAGTATGTTGAAGATGATCGATACACTTTGGCTAAATAGAAAAGTCTATAGGAGTTAGTGATGTTGAAAAAATCTGTTGTTATCATTCCGATTTATCGTCCGGATGATAAATTTAAAAAGCTTCTTGCTATGCTGAAGCAGCAAAAAGAGGTTTCTTTTGATGTGTATATCATCGATTCTGGTTCGTGCGTGGAAGATTACCTGAATGAACTGGATGGACTTTCGTATACGATCATAACAACGACTCCTCAAAACTTTAATCATGGCGGGACACGACAGGCCGCAGCAGAGGCTTGTAAGGGGTATCAATATCTGATTTATATGACCCAGGATGCTATCCCTGCGAATGAATTTACGCTGCATAATCTTTTAACTGCTTTTGAAAACCCTAAAGTCGGGTGCGCCTATGGGCGGCAGCTTCCGCATAAAGACGCTACGATTTTGGCTGCGCGAGCAAGACATTTTAACTACCCTGAGGGCAGTCGATTTAAAGGTACTGCTGATGCTCCTGAATTGGGGATCAAAGTATCTTTTATTTCTGATACTTTTGCAGCTTATCGACCGGCAGCTTTGGAAGAAATCGGTGGTTTTCCGTCAGATGTCATCCTTGGTGAAGATACCTATGTAGCTTCCAAGATGGTGCTTGCCGGATGGTTGAATGCCTACGTAGCAGATGCTCAAGTCTATCATTCCCATAATTATACAATTATGCAGGAATTTAAAAGATATTTTGATACGGGTGTATTTCATGCCAGAGAATCATGGATTCAACAATCCTTTGGTAAAGCAGAAGGTGAGGGAAAGAAGTTTGTCCTTGATGAGCTGAAATATCTAATAAAAAACAAGCC
>ENA-OQJN01000504-OQJN01000504.1-human-gut-metagenome-genome-assembly--contig:-NODE-504-length-15815-cov-2.874873_pt1 | contig 15815 bp, 22 predicted proteins | sample MGYA00242610_ERZ504777 | MGnify/ENA primary metagenome ERZ504777 (study PRJEB26092, sample SAMD00036350) | human gut metagenome | host: Homo sapiens | study: EMG produced TPA metagenomics assembly of... | reverse complement strand
GATCCAGGAGGGAAAGACAGTCACTGTCACCGGCGCGATCTTCGGGAGGATCCAGGTCAGTCAGAATAAAAAAATGCAGATCACCACACTCTATCTGAAAGACATGACCGGCACTTTGAAAGTGATCTGGTTTCGGATGCCGTTTCTTCGCAACACACTGGGGCGGGGCGGCGTGATCACTCTGCGCGGAAGGATTGTGCGCAAAAAGGACGCACTGGTGATGGAGCATCCGGAGATTTTCTATCCCAGTGCCTCTTACGAGGAAAAAAGAAATACAATGCAGCCCGTTTATGCCCTGACGGCAGGACTGACCAATAATGCAGTAAAAAAAGCGGTCGCTCAGGCATTGGAGCAGGTGGAAGGAATCCGGGAATTTCTTCCGGAAGAGCTGATCTGCCGATATCACCTTCTGGATCGAAGAACTGCAATGGAAGGAATCCATTTTCCAGAGACAAAAGAAGAATTCTATGAAGCAAGTAAAGCGCTTTGTATTTGAAGAATTTTTGATTTTCGTGCTTTCCCTGCGAATGATCAAGGAACGGGAAGACCGTGCCAAGAATCATTATGGATTCTGTGATCAGCCGAAGGTGGACGAATTTCTTTACGCACTTCCCTATGAACTGACAGGCGCACAGAAGAAAGTATGGCAGGAGATTTTGCGGGATATCTCCGGAGAATCTGTCATGTCAAGGCTGGTACAGGGTGATGTGGGATCCGGAAAAACGATTGTGGCACTTCTTGCTTTGATGTATACCGGCTTAAATGGATATCAGAGCGCGATGATGGCACCTACAGAAGTGCTTGCCAGACAACATTATGAAAATATCAGCGGAATGCTGGAAGCATACGGAATCCCGTTGAAAACGGAGCTCCTTACCGGTTCCATGACAGCAAAGGCAAAACGGGAGGCTTATGCCAGAATTGAAGCGGGAGAGGCAGATATTGTGATCGGAACTCATGCACTGATTCAAGAAAAAGTGCAGTATCAGAATCTGGCGCTGGTGGTAACAGATGAGCAGCATCGTTTTGGAGTCAAACAAAGAGAGACGCTGGCAGGAAAAGGAGTGTTGCCTCACATTCTGGTCATGAGCGCCACCCCGATCCCGCGGACACTGGCAATCATCCTCTACGGAGATCTGGATATTTCAGTCATCGATGAATTGCCGAAAAACAGACTTCCGATCAAAAATTGTGTGGTGGATACCGGATATCGGAATACAGCGTATACATTTATGAAAAAGCAAGTGCAATCAGGCAGACAGTGTTATGTGATCTGTCCGATGGTCGAGGAGAGTGAAGCGCTGGAAGCAGAAAAATGTAACCGATTATTCCCAGATGCTTCAGGATATCATGGGTGAGTCTGTCAAAGTGGGGTGTCTTCACGGAAAAAATGAAGCAGGCACAAAAAGATGAGATCATGGAAGCATTCGGGAAAAATGAGATCCAGATCCTTGTATCCACGACGGTGATCGAAGTCGGGATTGATGTTCCGAATGCAACAGTTATGATGATCGAAAATGCAGAACGTTTTGGCCTCGCTCAGCTTCATCAGCTCCGCGGCCGGGTAGGAAGAGGAGGACATCAGTCCTACTGTATTTTTATGAGTCCTTCCAAATCAAAAGAACAAAAGAGCGTCTGGGTATCCTCAATCAGTCCAATGACGGATTTTTTATCGCGGGAGAAGATTTAAGACTTCGGGGACCGGGCGATCTCTTTGGAATCCGGCAGAGCGGTCTGATGGATTTTAAACTGGGAGATGTGTTTCAGGATTCTCTGATCCTAAAACAAGCTGCCGAAGCTGCAGGAGAACTGCTGCGGACGGATCCCGGACTGAAATCAGAAAGAAACCGGCGGCTGGCCGATCGCTTAAAACACTATCTGTCAGATGTGATGTTAGAAATGACACTTTAAAAATACCAGAACTTACCAGATTAAAAATAAAATTCCTCCATATACTATGGATGTAACACAAGCGAACGGAATGCAGACACATGAGACGAGCCGCATCACAATGCAGCAGCTTTCATGTCGATGCGGCCCGGGCTTAGGTTATAAAACTACAAAAAGAGGTAACAAAAGAAGTTACGAAAAGGAGGAAATTATCATGGCAAGTCGTTCATCTAATCGAGCAGCAGTACCAGAAGCAAAGGGAGCACTGGACAAATTCAAATACGAGGTAGCAAGCGAGCTTGGAGTACCGCTGTCAGACGGTTACAACGGAGACTTAACTTCCAAACAGAACGGATCTGTAGGTGGTTATATGGTAAAGAAAATGATCGAGCAGCAGGAAAAACAGATGGCCGGTAAATAAGCAGTCACTGTTGCCAATGCGAAATCAGGCGGAAAAAAGCACTTGGGATTGACCTGAGTGCTTTTTTCTGCTAAAATTCAGCATAGTTGAGAAAGTGGAGGTGCGCAATGAGAGTGATCGCAGGAACTGCAAAGAGACTGCAGTTAAAAACTTTGGACGGAATGGAGACCAGACCAACAACAGACAGGATCAAAGAGACACTGTTCAATATGATCGCGCCGTCTGTTTTCGGAAGCGTTTTTCTGGACTTGTTTGCCGGAAGTGGCGGAATTGGCATCGAGGCATTGAGCAGAGGCGCCAAAGAGGCTGTTTTTGTCGAAAAGAATCCAAAAGCGATGGCCTGTGTCAAAGAAAATTTAAACTATACAAAGCTTTCTGAGAAAGCGATGACCATGACGAAAGATGTTCTGACAGCTCTGTATCAGCTGGAAGGCGAGAAAGTGTTTGATTTTGTATTTATGGATCCTCCGTATGATCAGGATCTGGAGAGACAGGTTCTTACGTATCTGTCCGGTTCCGAACTGATTTATGAGGATACCGTGATCATTGTGGAAGCATCAAAGCATACGGACTTTTCTTATCTGGAAGATTTGGGCTTCACACTGATCAAAGAGAAAGAATACAAGACGAACAAGCATGTTTTCATTGAGAAAGCTGGAAAGGAAATGATATGTTAAGAGCCATTTATCCGGGCAGTTTTGACCCTGTTACATACGGACATTTAGATATTATCCGCAGATCCTGTAAAATTGTGGATGAACTGGTTGTCGGTGTGCTGAATAATAATGCGAAAATGCCGTTGTTTTCTGTAGAAGAACGTGTTAAAATGTTAGAGGAAGCGACCAAAGATCTGACAAATGTCAGAATTGTTCCATTTCACGGACTTTTGATAGATTTTGCCCGTCAGATGGATGCCTTTGTGATCATCAGAGGACTTCGGGCAATTACAGATTTTGAATATGAATTGCAGATGTCGCAGACGAACCATAAACTGGAGCCGGATCTGGAGACGATGTTTCTGACTACCAGTATCGAATATTCTTACTTAAGCTCTACAACCGTCAGGGAGATTGCCGCTTATGGGGGAGATGTATCACAGTTTGTGCCAGAAGCGATAGCAGGAGAGTTGGAAGCGAAGATGAAAGCAAAAAGGAGAGTGTAACTATGAGCAGCCGTATTGAACAGATTATTGAGGAGATTGAAGAGTACATTGACAAAGATTGTAAGTTTCAGCCGTTATCCTCGACAAAGATTATTGTAAATAAAGAACATCTGGATGAGCTTTTGAGAGAACTCAGAATGAAGACTCCGGATGAGATCAAGAGATATCAGAAGATCATCAGCAACCGGGATGCGATCCTTGCGGATGCAAAAGCAAAAGCCGATGCGATGATCGAAGAAGCACAGGTACAGACAACAGAGCTTGTCAGTGAGCATGAGATCATGCAGCAGGCATATGCACAGGCAAATGAGATCGTGACACAGGCGACTGCACAGGCTCAGGAGATCATCGACAATGCAACAATGGATGCAAATGAGATCCGTATGGGTGCGATCCAGTATACCGATGATCTGCTTGCCAATGCAGAGAGTATTATCGGTCATACATTAGACAGCTATACGACAAAATATGACGGACTGATCAACTCCCTTCAGGAGTGTTATGATGTTGTCCGCACGAATCGTGCAGAATTAGAGTCTCCGACTCCGGAAGAAGGACAGGAGTTCTCAGGCGAAGCATAAAAGATATAAGATGCCAAGCAGGCTGGTTACCAGAGTGGTAGCCAGCTTTTGTGTTATGTAGGAAAAGATTGAAAAACCGGCTTTTTGTATCATGCACTGTGTCTGGGCGGCGGCGCATATGCCTCCGAATGCTGTCAGAGAGAGCGCCAAAATGTATTTTACAGGAAAAGAAACGGCAGACATTCCAATCAGCTGAATCCCGTTTGTGATTTCCAAAACCGGCAGAAGAATTTGGACCGCCGGAAAGCAGGATGCCAGGTTTTCTGACAGTGCGATCAACACGGAGAAAAGAATCATATAGCCCCCCACTTTTGTGATTGCTTCAAAGCTGTCCATAATGCAGTGATCCAAAATGTCAAAGGACCAGAACGTATTTTTCTGCCAGCCTGAATCCGGAGCCTGAAATGCCTGTTTTCCCTTCAAATACGTTCTTCTCGTAAAAAAGCTGACCAGAATGGGCGCAGCTGTCAGGATCAGGATGGACGGAATCATCAGTTCGCTTTTTCCCAGTGTTTTCCAGACTACAAAATTGAAAATAAAGACCGGACTTGTATTGTTGCAAAAGGAGAGTAGATACGCTCCTTCCTGCGGTGAAATCTGTTTTGTATGTGTCAGGTCTGCGGAAATTTTGGCGCCCATAGGATATCCGCAGAGAAAGCCTGCAATGATCGCAAAGCTCCCGTTTGGAGAGACCCGGAAGATTTTGTTCAGAAGAGGGCCGAACAGGCGGGCAATCAGACGGATGCAGTTGGTGGACATCAGCAGGTTTGTGATGATCAAAAAGGGAAACAGTGTGGGAAAGACTGTATGAAACCATAGCAGCAGACCTTTGCTGGCTCCATTAAATACATCTTTTGGAAATAAAAGCATAAAGGCAAAACAGATCAGAACTCCGATTCCGGCCAGATTTTTTCTCATAGGAAAACTCCGATTCACTTGTTGTTATATGTATATGACGATATGGGACATTTATCAGTGGAAAGTTTTAGAAGAAACCGGCATACGATAATTTGAAACATCCAACGGGAGAAAGTTCTATGCGTCACAGATATATCAGCTATTTTGCGGGAATTTTTCTTCTGGCATTTTTTGCCGTATTAAATACCGGGGTTTTTGATTTCTGTCAGTGGATTTCAGAGACTTCAAAAACCGGTGGTATCTCAGCCTGATTTTCGCAGGCAGCCTGTTTCTGAAACCATGCAGGTTTATTTGAAACAGGCTGCAGATCCGGGACGGGACGTGGGACTCTACTGGATGGCAACAGACTTTGAAAACCGCAGATTTCCAGGAAAAGTCTCACCTTCCGGATTTCAGAAGCTGTACCGCCAATGGCGAAACCAAACGGGCTGGGATGCTTATGTGCAATCATGCAGGGCAATCTGGAATGATGTAAAATATTTCCCCATCCCGCAGTCTCTGGATGATACCGAGGATAAGATTTCTTATGTTGATTCCTGGATGTTTGAACGAAATTACGGAGGAAAACGGGGGCATGAGGGAACAGATATTATGGCAGAGAAAAATACGCCCGGGTATTATCCTGTTGTAAGCATGACGGATGGTGTCGTAACCGAAAAAGGCTGGCTGGAAAAGGGCGGCTGGAGGATTGGGATCACGGCACCGACGGGAGCGTATTTTTATTATGCACATCTGGATTCTTATGCGGAGCTTGAGAAGGGAGATCCGGTAAAGGCAGGAGATCTGCTCGGCTATATGGGGGACAGCGGATATGGAGAGGAGGGAACAACGGGGGAGTTTCCGGTGCATCTCCACCTTGGAATTTATCTGAAAGAAGGAACGGAAGAAATCAGTGTAAATCCGTATCCGGTGCTGCGGTATGCAGAAAATGCCAGAATAAAATGTGTGTATTCCAGGTAGTCTTACTATAGGAATTATGGTATAATCATGTTCATGTGGAGGAATGAATATGAATTTACCAAATACATTTGAAGAAAAGATGAAACACCTTTTGGGTGAAGAATATGAGGATTATTTAAAATGCTATGAGGAGCCGCGTCATTACGGACTCCGTGTTAATACAAACAAAATTTCCGTGGAGGATTCTTGAAAATCGCTCCATGGCCGCTGCGTCCGGTTCCATGGATCTCAAATGGATTTTATTATGACGAGATCAGATCAGCCGGCAAAGCATCCGTACTATTTTGCAGGACTGTATTATCTGCAGGAGCCAAGCGCGATGACACCGGCAGACCGGCTTTTGATCGAGCCGGGAGACCGGGTGCTGGATGTATGTGCCGCTCCGGAGGAAAGGCGACAGAGCTTGGGGCAAAGTTACAGGGAAAAGGAGTTCTGATGGCAAATGACATCAGCAATTCCAGAGCCAAAGGTCTGCTGAAGAATATTGAATTATTCGGAATCGGAAATATGCTGGTGCTCAGCGAAGAGCCGGGCAAGCTGACCGAGTATTTTCCGGAATATTTTGACAAGATCCTGATCGATGCTCCGTGTTCCGGAGAAGGAATGTTTCGAAAAGATAAAAAGATGGTCAAAGCATGGGAAGAGCATGGTCCGGAGTTTTTCTCAAAAATTCAGCGAAGTATCATCACGCAGGCGGCATCCATGTTGCGTCCTGGTGGAATGATGCTGTACTCTACCTGTACCTTTGATCCGTCAGAGAATGAGCAGACCATCGAATATCTGCTGGAAGAATATCCGGAGTTTGAGATTTGTGAGATGGCAGGATATGAAGGCTTTGCACCGGGAATGCCGGAAGTGACAGACAGCAAAAACCCAAATCTTGCAAAGACAGTCCGGATTTTTCCGCATCGAATGGAAGGGGAAGGACATTATCTTGCACTGTTGAAAAAGGGGGAAGGCTCTCCGATTGCTCTGAAAGAAAAGGATTCTAAAAAAGGCGGAAAACTGCCGGAAGAGCTGGAAGAGTTTTTCCGGAACGTTTCCTGGAAACCGGAAGCATCAAGACTGGATATCCATGGAGAGAGAGTCTACTATATGCCGAAGGGACTTCCAAAGCTGAACGGTGTCCGCTTTTTAAGAACCGGATTGCTGCTCGGAGAACTTAAGAAAAGCGGTTTGAACCGAGTCAGGCGTTTGCAATGTCACTGAAAAAGAAGAGTATGCCAATATTCTGGATTTGTCCGTACAGGATGAACGTGTGATCAAATATTTAAAAGGAGAGACTCTGGATGTAGAAGATCTTGTCTCCCGCAAGGAGAAAGGATGGTATCTGGTCTGTGTGGACGGATATCCGCTCGGATTCGGAAAACTGGCAAACCAGACGCTGAAAAACAAATATCTGCCGGGCTGGCGCTGGCAGTCATAAGGATGAAAAGAGATGAAGATAAGACTGGATAAATATCTCGCAGATATGGGAGTGGGCACAAGAACAGAAGTAAAGCGGGCGATTTCCAAAGGCAGAGTGTCTGTGGATGGCGCTTGTGTGAAAAAGCCGGAAACAAAGATCGATACCGAAGAGACAACCGTTGTATTCGACGGTCAGACCGTCGGCTACACAAAAAAGAATATTATATGCTGCACAAGCCCGCCGGGGTGATTTCGGCAACAGAGGATGCCAGAGAAAAGACGGTGATCGACCTGATTGTTTCCCGCAAAAGAAAGGATCTGTTTCCGGTAGGACGTCTGGATAAAGATACCGAAGGGTTGCTGCTGATCACCAATGACGGGGAACTGGCGCATCGGCTGCTTTCCCCGAAAAAGCATGTAGATAAGACGTATTATGCGAAAGTGCAGGGGATCGTTACGCAGGAAGATGTCCGTAAATTTGCAGAAGGCGTGGATATCCATGAGAAAAAGCTGACTGCTCCTGCAGTGTTGGAGGTAGTAAAGTCGGGAGAAGTTTCAGAGATTCTTCTGACGATCTGCGAAGGGAAGTTTCATCAGGTGAAGCGGATGTTTGAAGCAGTCGGTAAGAAAGTCATTTATCTGAAGAGGCTCAGTATGGGACCGCTTCAGCTGGATGAAACTTTGATGCCCGGCGAATACCGGGAATTGACAGAGAAAGAGAAGGATACACTATGCTCAGTGGAAAAAAGCAGTAATTTTTGATATGGATGGGACGCTGACGGATTCCATGTGGATCTGGCCGGAAGTGGACCGGATCTTTTAAAGAATACCATCTGACCCCGCCGCCCGGATTCGCCAAGGCATTGGAGGGGAAAAAGCGTACACAGAGACCGCACAGTATTTTCTGGATGTATTTCCAGAGCTCTCCTGTTCGCTGGAAGATGTGCAAAAGGAGTGGATCGATATGACACTGCATCTGTATCAGACCCAAGTGGAGCTAAAGCCGGGGGCAAAAGGATTTCTGGAATTTTTAAAACAGGAGCAGATCCTGATGGGAATTGCTACGAGCAATGCAAAGGAGCTGGCTCTTGCCGCTCTGGACGCGCTGCAGATCCGAGAGTATTTTTCTTCTGTACGCACCGGATGTGAAGTGAAAAAAGGAAAGCCTGCACCGGATGTTTATCTGAAAGTGGCAGAGGACCTCGGTGTACAGCCGGAAGAGTGTCTGGTATTTGAAGATGTTCCAAAGGGGATCGAAGCCGGGCGCAATGCGGGAATGACAGTGTGTGCAGTGGATGATGCATTCTCGGCAAGTGATGAAAAAGAGAAAAAAGAAAAGGCGGACTATTTTATCCGCAGTTATGATGAGATCCAAGCAAAAACATATGAAAGATGTGGAGTATAAATACATGAGAGAAAGGTTTTTACCAATTTGCAGACAGGATATGAAAGACAGAGGATGGGACCGGGTTGATTTTGTCTATATTACCGGGGATGCGTATGTCGATCATCCATCTTTTGGTCCTGCTGTGATCACAAGACTTCTGGAATCCAGAGGCTATCGGATCGGGATCATTTCCCAGCCGGACTGGAAGGACAAAGACAGTGTGACCATATACGGAGAGCCAAGGCTTGCATTTTTAGTATCTGCCGGCAATATGGATTCCATGGTGAATCACTATTCTGTCTCCAAAAAGCGCAGAAAATCCGATGCCTATACGCCCGGAGGAGTGATGGGCAGGCGTCCGGATTATGCAACCGTGGTCTATGGAAACCTGATCCGTCAGACCTACAAACAGACGCCGGTTATTCTCGGCGGAATTGAAGCGAGCCTTCGAAGGCTTGCACACTATGATTACTGGTCTGACCGGCTGAAACGTTCCGTCCTTCTGGACTCCGGAGCAGATATGATTTCCTACGGGATGGGCGAACACTCGATCGTAGAGATTGCGGAAGCCCTGGATGCAGGAATTGCCGTGTCAGATATCACTTACATCAGCGGGACAACAGTCAAGACAAAATCTCTGGATTCGGTTTATGATGCCGTGATGCTTCCGTCTTTTGAAGAATTAAAAGCGGACAGGCTTTCTTATGCCAGAAGTTTTTACACCCAGTACTGTAATACGGATCCATTTTCCGGAAAACGTCTGGTCGAACCGTATTCCGAACATTTATATGTGGTACAGAACCCTCCGGCAAAACCGCTGACGCAGATGGAGATGGATGATGTCTATGCACTGCCGTTTACCCGCTGTGCCCATCCGGATTATGAAAAACTGGGAGGAGTTCCGGCGACCGCAGAGATCAAGTTCAGTCTGATCAGCAACAGGGGCTGTTTTGGCGGATGCAGCTTCTGCGCACTGACCTTCCACCAGGGGCGGATCGTACAGACACGAAGTCACGAATCTCTGCTGCAGGAGGCAAAGGAGATCACGCAGGATCCTGATTTTAAGGGATATATCCATGATGTGGGCGGACCGACTGCAAATTTCCGGCATCCATCCTGTGAAAAGCAGCTGACCAAAGGCGTGTGTAAGACAAAACAGTGTCTGTTCCCGACACCTTGCAAAAACCTGAATGCAGATCACAAAGACTATGTAGCACTTCTGCGAAAGCTGAGAAAAGTTCCGAGAGTGAAGAAAGTCTTTATCCGTTCCGGAATTCGTTTCGACTATCTGCTGGCGGACGCAGATGATACGTTTTTGAAAGAATTATGCGAGTATCATGTCAGCGGACAGTTAAAGGTGGCACCGGAACACGTTTCAGATCCGGTTCTTTCTATGATGGGAAAACCGGCCAACAATGTGTATGAGACCTTTACGAAAAAGTTTTATGCCATGAACCAGAAAATCGGAAAAGAGCAATATCTGGTGCCGTATCTGATGTCCTCTCATCCGGGATCGACGTTAAAAGAAGCAGTGGAACTGGCAGAATACTGCAGAGATCTTGGATATATGCCGGAGCAGGTGCAGGATTTCTATCCGACTCCGTCTACAATTTCTACCTGTATGTACTATACCGGTGTGGATCCGCGGACAATGAAACCGGTCTATGTTCCGAAAAATCCGCATGAGAAAGCCCTGCAGAGAGCGTTGATCCAGTATCGGAATCCGGAAAACTATGATCTGGTTGCAGAGGCGCTGAAAAAAGCCGGCAGAACAGATCTGATCGGATTTGAAAAGAATTGTCTGATCCGCCCGCGCAGATTGAAAAAGGAACAGCCTGTCAAAACGGGCAGACCAAAACAGAAGAAAAGACCATACGGAATGTACAGAAAAAGAAGACAGAAAAGAGGCGTGGAAGATGAAAATTGCAGTGATCACCGGGGCATCCTCCGGTATGGGGCGGGAGTTTGTCCGCCAGATTCCGCATTTCTATATGAACCTGGATGAATTGTGGATCATTTCACGCAGAAAAGACCGACTGGAAGCGATCGCGAAGACCTGTTCGGTTCCGGTCCGCATCTTTGCAGGAGATCTGACAGATCCGATGTTTCTTCAAACGGTCAAAGATACACTGCAGCGTCTAAGACCCGATATCCGGATGCTGGTGAATGCAGCAGGCTTCGGAAAAAGCGGTACTGTTTTGGATATCGCAAAAGAAGAGTGGCCCGCACAAAGTGAGATGGTGCGTCTCAACTGCGAGGCATTGACAAACATGACGCTTTTGTGTGCGCCCTATCTGTCACAAGGAAGTCGGATCCTGCAGATTGCATCTGCTGCGGCATTTGCTCCGCAGCCCCAGTTTGCGGTTTATGCAGCCACCAAATCTTATGTACTCAGCTTTTCCAGAGCTCTTGGCGCAGAGTGGAAGAAAAAAGGAATCTATGTCACTGCAGTCTGCCCGGGACCTGTGGACACAGAATTTTTTGAGCGGTGCGGGCAACCTGAAAATCCGCTCAAAAAAATGACAATGGCAAAGGCTCCAAACGTAGTAAAACAGGCACTTCTGGATGCGAGACGAAAAAAAGCAGTCTCAATCTTCGGGTTCTGGATGAGGGCACTGTACATACTGGTCAGGATCGTTCCGGTCAGTTGGATTTTAAACGTACAGACCATTGGAAAAAAGTAGGAGAGAAGAACAAATGAAGCGAATCGAAAAAGGAACTCCAGGTTATCTGGATTATAAGAAAAAAGTAGAAATCATCCGGACTGTGATTTATTTTCTGCTCGTAGCTGCCATTTTTACACTGGGCTACGTACAGACAAAAACAAGAAGCAATCTTCTGACAGTGGTGGCAATTCTTGGCTGTCTTCCTGCCGCAAAAGCGCTGGTGGGAGTTATCACCAGGTTTCCTTATGCTTCTGTAGATCAGAAGCTGGTTCATGAGGTTGATACAAAAGCACCGCATACGACCAGAGTATACGATCTTGTCCTGACAACCCGTGAAAAAATCATGCCGGTGGAGTGTGTGGTGATCTCCAACGGAACGGTATTTGGATACACAGACAGCAAAAAGGTCGATTTAAACGTCCTTTCCAAACATATCAGGGATATGATGACGCAGAATCGTCTTTCGTATTCCACTGTGAAATTTTATCAGGATTATAAAGGTTTTTTCTCTCCAGGATCGAAGGACTGGAATCGATCGCCATGGTAGAAAATGCCAAAATAAACGGAGAGGAAGAAGCGCAGACCAGACAGCTTCTTTTAAACCTCTCCATGTAATGAGGAGTTACAAAACATGCAGGAAATCAAGATTACAGAACAGGAAGCCGGGCAGCGGTTTGACAAGCTGCTTTGCAAATACTTAAATAAAGCCCCGAAGAGTTTTTTGTACAAAATGCTCCGGAAAAAAATATTACGCTGAACGGGAAAAAGGCGTCCGGCAATGAAAAGCTGGCAAAGGGCGACTGTGTAAAATTATTTTTATCAGATGAAACGATCCAAAAATTTTCGGAAGCGTTTTCCGGCTATACAAATGTCAGTCTGGACATTCTCTATGAGGATGCGGATATTATTCTGATCAATAAGCCTGTGGGGATGCTCTCCCAGAAAGCAGCAAGGTCAGACGAGTCTTTGGTGGAGCATCTGATTTCTTATCTGATCCAGAGCCATGCACTGACAGAGGAGGATCTCCGGACATTCAGACCTTCCATCTGCAACCGTCTGGACCGCAATACAAGCGGAATTGTAGCGGCAGGGAAAAGCATGGCAGGACTGCAGTCACTCAGCCAGATGTTTCATGATCGCACCATTGGAAAATATTATCTCTGCCTGACAGCGGGAATCATCGAAAAACCGAGCCGGGTAGAAGGATGGCTTTTTAAGGACGAGCGCACCAACAAAGTAGAAATACTGTTTCAGGAAAGACCTGGAAGTGCACGGATCATCACCGAATACCGTCCGATAAAGTCCCATGACGGTGTAACGCTTTTAGAAGTGCATCTGATCACCGGAAAGACCCACCAGATCCGTGCCCATCTGGCTTCGGTCGGACATCCGCTGATTGGAGACCACAAATACGGAGCATCGCAGATCAACCGGGAATACGAGCAGAAATATCACTTGCAGTCACAGCTTCTTCATGCTGCCAGACTGCAGTTTCCGGTATGTACGCAAACCTTATGCAACGTATCCAAGAAAGAGTTTACAGCGCCGCTTCCGAAACAGTTTTACAGGATTGCAGCCGAAAAAGGGGTGTTGTAATGGGAACCTGGAATTCAAGGGGACTTCGTGGTTCTACCCTGGAAGATATGATCAATTACACAAATACCCGGTATGAAGAAATGGGACTGGCGCTGATCCAGAAGGTGCCGACCCCGATCACTCCGGTTCGGATTGACAAGGAACGGCGTCATATCACACTTGCCTATTTTGACAAGGTCAGCACCGTGGATTATATCGGAGCTGTTCAGGGAATTCCCATTTGTTTTGACGCAAAAGAGTGTGCCGCAGATACATTTCCGCTTCAGAATGTTCACGAGCATCAGGTTTCTTTTATGGAGAAGTATGAAAAACAGCAGGGGATTTCTTTTCTGATTATTTATTACAGTCAGAAAGAAACGTTGTATTACATGAGATTTGAAGAACTTTTGAAATTCTGGAAACGGGCACAGTCCGGCGGGCGCAAAAGTATCCGGTTTGAAGAACTTTCCCCGGAATATTTTATGGCTTTGAAAAATCATTGTTTTGTCCCGTATCTGGATTATATTCAAAAAAGATTTGGATGACAGGGGATTGACAGAAGAAATGAAAGTTCGTATAATTACAGAATGATTTAATGTATTAGCATAGTAAAGTGAAAGGGTGTTATGAATTATGGAACAAAAGTTACATACTCCCGAAGGAGTTCGAGATATTTACAGTAATGAATGCAGAGCAAAGCTGGCAGTACAGGATAAACTTCATCAGGTGCTGCATCTTTACGGATATCAGGATATTCAGACTCCGACTTTTGAATATTTTGATGTGTTCCGCAAAGAGATCGGAACGATTTCATCCAGAGAGCTGTATAAGTTTTTTGACCGGGAGGGGGATACACTGGCACTTCGGCCGGATATCACTCCTTCGATCGCAAGAGCGGCAGCAACCCTGTTTGAGACCGAAGACTTTCCGATCCGTCTTTGTTATGTGGGAAGTACCTTTATCAATCACAGCAGTTATCAGGGACGCTTAAAAGAGAGTACACAGCTTGGTGCTGAGCTGATCGGAATCGATTCTGTGGAAGCAGATGCCGAGATGATCGCCATGGTCGTAGATGGTCTGAAAAAAGTAGGACTCAAAGAATTTCAGGTGAATATCGGGCATGTGGATTTTCTGCAGAGCCTCATGGAAGCTACAGGACTTTCAAAAGAGCAGCAGGAAGAAATCTATAATCTGATCGCAAACCGGAATTTCTTTGGAGTCGAGGAACTCTTAGAGCAGGCGGATGCCTCCCCGGAATTAAAAGAGACGTTCCGTCTGCTTCCGGAGTTCGCAGGAGATGTGGATGTGCTGAAAAAGGCCGTTGAGCATGCACCTACCGATCAGGCAAAACAAGCGGTGGGACGGCTTTTGAAGATTTATAAACTGCTTGCATTGTATGGGGCTGATGATTATGTGACCTTTGATCTGAGTATGAGCGGTCATTATGGATACTATACCGGGATTGTATTTCGGGCCTATACTTACGGAACCGGTGATGCCATTGTGACAGGCGGACGTTATGACCATCTTCTGGAAAAGTTTGGAAAGCAGACGCCGTCGATCGGATTTGCCATTATCATTGATGAGCTGCAAAACGCTCTGTCCAGACAGAAGATCACTGTGGAGACCGGTCACAACAATCTCATCGTCTATACCGATGCCACAGAAAATGGCCATTGCACTGGCAAAAGATTCCGTGAAAAGGAAAATACATGGAACTTTTGAAACGGACTGAGGAAGATTCAAAAGAGACCTTTATCGCTTACGGAAAACGGACACATGCGGTCAGCATGCTGTATTTGAACGAGAATCTGACGATTGACATGGTAAACCTCTCTACCGGAGAAGAAAAGAAGGTAAATGCCAGAAAAAAGCGAAAGCGAGGGAGAACAGATGAAATATTTAACCTTTGCCCTGACCAAGGGACGCCTGGCAAGTAAAACACTGGAGATGCTGGAACAGCTTGGAATCACCTGTGAAGAAATGAAAGAGAAGGATTCCAGAAAACTGGTGTTTGTCAATGAAGAATTAAAATTAAAGTTTTTCCTCGCAAAAGGGCCGGATGTTCCGACTTATGTCGAATATGGAGCAGCAGATATCGGAGTTGTCGGCAAAGATACGATCGTGGAAGAAGGACGCAACGTACATGAGGTACTGGATCTTGGATTCGGCTCCTGCAGAATGTGTGTATGCGGGCCACAGGATGCCAAAGAGCTTTTGGAGCATCGTGAGGTGATCCGCGTGGCAACCAAATACCCAAAGATCGCAAAGGACTATTTTTATAATAAGAAGCATCAGACCGTAGAGATCATCAAGATGAACGGCTCCATTGAGCTGGCACCGATCGTCGGGCTTTCTGAAGTGATCGTTGATATTGTGGAGACGGGATCCACCTTAAAGGAAAACGGACTGACGGTGCTTGAAGAAGTGTGTCCGCTTTCTGCGCGCATGATCGTAAATCCAGTCAGCATGCGGATGGAGAATGACCGGATCCGTGATCTGATTGGAAGGATCCGAAATCTTTTGGAGGGGGAAACAGTATGAGAATTGAACGATTAGATGAAACAACTAGAAAAAAATCTGCTCGAAGATCTGCTCAAAAGAAGTCCCAACAGTTATGGAACGTATGAAGCAAGTGTCCGCGAGATTCTGGATGAAGTAAAAAACAGACGTGACGAAGCCGTGTTCGCTTATACGGAAAAATTTGACGGTGCAGCACTTAATGCGGATAATATTCAGGTAACAGAAGAAGAGATTCAAAAAGCCTATTCCCAGGTGGATTCCTCTCTTCTGAATGTCATCCGAAAATCACTGAAAAATATCGAATCCTATCATGCAAAACAGATGC
>ENA-OQJN01000503-OQJN01000503.1-human-gut-metagenome-genome-assembly--contig:-NODE-503-length-15821-cov-3.101950_pt1 | contig 15821 bp, 16 predicted proteins | sample MGYA00242610_ERZ504777 | MGnify/ENA primary metagenome ERZ504777 (study PRJEB26092, sample SAMD00036350) | human gut metagenome | host: Homo sapiens | study: EMG produced TPA metagenomics assembly of... | reverse complement strand
ATTGACTGCTATTTCATTTATTGAAAAATTACTCATAGCGACCTCCTGAATTCTTATTTCGCGCTTTGTGTCCCTGTTTGTAAGATGGGCTTACACATCATAAAGCTGGATATGAAGCTGCAGACACCGCCCTGCAAAATCGGGAAATGACATTCATAACATTTATATTATTACAGACGTAAGATTTTCTGTCAATATTTTTCATTGTTTGACTTTCTTATAAAATCCCCTTATAATATTTTTATTACATATGTAAGACTTGGAGGAATGAATATGAGTAAACTGCCACAAATTTCTGAAGCTGAATTTGAAGTGATGAAGGTCATTTGGAAGTATGCTCCCATCAGTACAAATGAAGTGACTGAAAAACTGACTCAGACAACCGACTGGAGTCCAAAGACAATACAAACAATGTTGAAGCGGCTTGTAACAAAAAAAGCGCTTACTTATGAAAAACAAAGCAGAGTCTTTGTATATACCCCTTTAGTTCCGGAAACTGAATATATCCGTCAGGAAAGCAATTCTTTTTTAAACAAATATTACAATGGAAACATCGTTTCTATGCTTACCTCTTACTTAGAAGATGATAAATTATCCAAAACAGAACTTGATACCTTGCGTCATCTTCTCTCTGATACTCACGAATAGGAGGAATTTATTTGTTTGATTTTGGAATCCATTTTTTAATATGCAATATTTTTATTTCCATTTTCATTGGAATCATGACAGGCATAAAACACTTATTGCGGAAATGTTTATCTGCCCGCATGCAGTATCGCCTTTGGTTTCTTCTGCTCAGTTTCATGGCTGTCCCTTTTTTACCTGCAAACATTTTCTCTATCTTGCAGAAATTTCCAGCCTTGCACCTTTCAGATTTTCCGAAAAGACTTTTTCTCTCTGTCCCTGATGGACAGATTTTCATAGGAGAAAATTCTACCATTGGAATAGTAAATGATTTTGCAGTCTCAATCAGCAGTAAAACATCATCTCCTGTTCACTTACTCCTTTTTAGTTTATGGGCTGTCGGTGCTGTCACAATGTTCGTTTTAGCTGCACGTTCTTTTTTAAGGCTCCGCACTTTGGAACAATCTGCACTGCCATTACAAAATCAACAAGTAAAACGGCTCTATGAAAACTGTTGTAAAGAGATGCATTGCAAAAAGAAAATCCCGATATACAGTACCGCATTTTTGAAATCACCTGTTACTGTGGGGCTCATACACCCTCGCATTTACCTTCCGATTCATTTGATTTCAGATTTTAATGCAAAGGATATGCGCTTCATGCTTTTGCATGAATTACAGCATTGCCGTCAAAAAGATACGCGCATTGTTTTCCTTATGAATTTGGCTGGTATTCTATATTGGTTTAATCCTTTTGTCTGGTATGCCTTAAAGGAAATGCGATGTGATCGTGAACTTTCCTGTGATTCGGCTGTGCTGCATCTTCTTGACGAAACAGATTATCAGGCCTATGGAAACACACTGATCAATTTTGCCGAAAAAATTTCTCACATTCCTTTTCCTTATGCAACCGGGATGAGTGGAAGTATGAAGCAGATTACACGGAGGATTCTCAATATCGCTGCCTTTCAAAAAGAAACAAAACGGGGAAAAGCGCGGGAATTTCTCATTTATATCCTCATTGCATTTCTATCATTGAGCTATGCACCTGTACTGGCTGCCGCAGGTTCTCCGCAAAATGAATACCGATTGCCAAACGATATGAAAAATATTTCCACCATTGATCTTTCCAATCATTTCAATGGCTATCAAGGCAGTTTCGTTTTATATGATACAAATCAAAACGCCTGGAATATTTTTAACATCGAAAATGCCAAAGAACGAATCGCCCCAAACTCTACTTACAAGATATACGATGCCTTACTCTGTTTAGAATCCGGTATCATCACTCCTGAAGATTCAGATATGACCTGGAATGGCGAAGATTATCCATTCGATGCATGGGAAGCCAATCAGACCTTATCTTCTGCCATGAAAAACTCTGTGAACTGGTACTTTCAATCCATTGATTCACAATTAGGATTTCACTCTGTAAAATCATTTTTACAGAAGATTCAATACGGAAATCAACAGACCGGTTCAGACATCGACTTATACTGGACAGATTTATCTTTAAAAATCTCTCCGATTGAGCAGGTCAACCTGTTAAAAAAATTCCATGACAACGAGTTTCAATTTGCTCCACAAAATATAGACGCTGTCAAAAAATTCCATCCTTCTCTCTTCCGGTTTCAAAAGTTCTCTTTATGGAAAAACCGGAACTGGGCGGATTGAGGGAAAAGATGTAAATGGCTGGTTATCGGTTTTTGGAAACCGCAGACAATGTATATTATTTTGCAACAAATATTCAGGGAGAAACCGAAACTACCGGAAGTAAAGCAACCGAAATCACAACTTCTGTGCTCTCGGAATTAAATATTGGGAAATAAAAAGCGAAAGAACCGACAGATTTCAAAAATAACTCCTGTTCGGTTCTTTTTGTTGTTCAATCGGATGTCACCTCGCAATTCGATACTGATATTGTGGAATCTGATGGATTCCATCTTCTAAAACCTTATTTCCCAAATATTGAAAACTTCCATCCTCTCGAAATTTCACAGTAAGTTCATGTGTAATCACTGCGTCATTGGAAATGACCATATCACAAACCGCCTCCACTGTCAAAGTAAGCGCCCCATCTTGATGTTCCTCTACTTTTATTACTTCTGGTAAAGAAGTTCCAAAATGAGTCGGTGCGTAATTGCCACATCCAAGCTTTGCCCATACATACTCTTGTTTTTCTGCATCAAATGTAGCTATATTCCGCAACTGTTCTGCAGTAACAGGAAGATATTCTGACATCAGTTGTTCAAATTCCTCTGCGGGGATTCCATTTTTTCCTTCTTCCATAACAAATCTTTTTTGATATTTCATCTGGTAGAGGTATTCATATAGCCCATTGTAATCCAGCCCCTCTAAATGTTCACGATCCCAATTAGAACATAGTAAATTATTTCCTTGATATCCCAATGGCAACACACATTTTTTTGACAATTCAATACATTCTGCATCTAACGGTTTTACCCTGATCATACAACTTCCATCCACAATTTCTGATACTTCCGGCGGTTCCGGTACACACAATTCATAAGCAAACCATCCCTTTTCTGTGTATCTCCATTCTTTCATTCTTGTGTAAGAGCGATATGCAATCACCGGATCTCCTTCCTCATTCCAAACTGCTCTGACTGCTAACAGATACATCTCTTTCCCGTCATAAAGATATTTTCTTCTCTCAATACTTCCGTCTTGTAAAATATCATATAAAATTACATTTCCTTCAACTCCCTGCTCCGAACTGTGTAAGAAGTTTTCCATCACCTGATAATTTTCCATAACAGAGTATTCCTCAGAACTAATTACCGGAACTCCCCCTCTGCCGAGTATCTTTTTCATCTGCTCCATAACAGAATCTGTAAGAACTACATTCGATGCATCTCCCTTATCCGCTTCAGCGTAAATATCTTGAACCAACTTCAAGGCAGCAATACTGTCTTTTTCTGCCTTCTCACGCTCTCCTTTTTAATCGGAAGATGATATCCCTTTTCATAAGCCTCTCTCCACTGTTCATCTGTCAATCTTGGTACATACCACCTCGGCTCATCTTCTTCTGGTGACAAAATTGTATTTGACACATAATGAATTTTTCCACCTTCAAGTGGTTCCACAACTAATTCGCTTCGAAATGCCTGATCCAGCATTTCAATTTCCCAAACAGCTTCTACCACAAGTTTTAATTTTCCATCACCCAGTTCTTCATAAGAAATCACTTCCGGATACGGTTCATAAGGAAACTCACAATCATGGAGTCCCCTCGGACGATAACGATATCTCTGCGTATCGGGATTATAAACTGCATTTTTCTGAATCTGCTCACTCGTGATTGGAAAAAGTGTTTGTAATACACTTTCAAACTCTTCTTTCGGTATCTGATATTCCACCCCCTCTTTCATCGCATACGGAATCTCTTTTCCATAGATACTCGGATACTTTAATTCATATAGATCATAAAAATTCAGGTTTGAATAATCCTCTTCCTTCCAGTTTGTGATCAGCATATTATTCAACCTATATCCGATTGGAAGTACATATTTTTGATTTAATTCTCTAAGTTTCTGATCCAACGGTTTTACACGAAATCCTTTCTCTCCCGGCGGTCCGTCAAATCCCGGGGGATGATATTCTTCGATGAAAAAATATCCTTTTTCTGTATATTTCCAGGAATGTACCTTAAATTTGTGATAATAAATCATACAGGGTTTGTTATCCGTCCAGCGAACTGTGCTGACAATGGCATCCATATCATCACCATCTGTATGCAGTTCATAACGAACTACACCACCCTGTTCTATGACAGAATATATCACCACATCTGCCGATTCTCCCCTTTTTGCCTTCTCACAATATGTTTCCACCTGCTCTGAATGAACCATATCAACTTGATCTTTCATATCTACTGCGGCATATCCCTTTTGTCCCAGATAATCAATTACTTGCTTTTGAAACTCCAGACTGTCCAGCAGCTTGTTTTCTGCTGCCTTTTCATATAATTCTCTCGTTCCTTCCATCAACTCTTCAAAATCATCAGCAATCTCCTTCTGCTGAATATCTTGAACAGTTTCCTCGCTCTTTTCTTCCGGAGTTGTCTTACCACACCCAGATAGAACCATCACACATATAACCAGTAGTGCAATCACTTTTCGCTTCATACACATATCCTCTCAAATATTACAATTGTAAGTTTCTATTAAATCTTACAACTGTAATAGATAAAAGTCAAGAAAACTTTATTTGATACCAAGCGAACAATTTGAAATCTAAAAAGAGATAGACGCATTCCTGTAATTCATAAATAGCGTCAATAGACAAAAAAAGAATCTCACAGTATAATTAAGGCATCTTTCCGTATAAAAAATATCTTGGATTAATGGAAGTTAAGGGAGTAATATAGACATGAAAAAATTAATCGTTGACGATAAAATTGTATTAATACCTATGACGTCTCAGTTGTATCATATAGAAAGAAAAAATTATATAGCAGATCCTATGATGTGCGAAACACCTTACATTTATACGCCAGAGATCGCTCAAAAAGATTTTGAAAGAAAAGCAAATAATTGCAACAGAGTATGGTTTGCTATATTATTAGATGATATTGTAATTGGTGATGTATACCTTAAAAACATAGACTTACAAAAAGGTAGTGGCACCCTTTCCATTGTGCTTATTCAAGATTGCTATAAAGAAAAAGGCTATGACACAGCGGTGGAAAGAACTGTCTTAGAGTACGGATTTAAAGAATTAGGATTATCGGCCATTTATGCTGATGTGGTTTTAAGAAATACTCGTAGCCAACATGTTCTTGAAAAAATAGGATTCGAATATTTACATGAAGATAGTTAGCTGAAATACTATAAATATACCCCAAAAGATACCAGCAATGCATTTTCTGTCAGGCCAAAGTATCCAAAGGAGTGATCCCTCTTTTGCAGCAGCGTTCCATAAATTGGTGCATTTAAGGTCTCGTCTTTTTCCAGCAAAGCAGAAAGTGGGAAACCATCTGTTCATAAAACGTCATCCAACTACCTCCATCGATTTCAATTTTTATTTCCTCTTTCTCGGCTTTGGCGCAGGCAATTCCTCATACATGGCCTTAAATAGACCTGTCAAAAATTGTTTACTATCAACCTCATCTACTAACAGCATTTCTTTTGCTCCTTCATAAGGCAATTCATAAGAAATTGTCGGCATATAGGAAATCGCTGAGCTTACAGGTTTGATCAGCAGTCTGTCGTCGTAGATACCACCAACGATCTTCCCTCTATAATAGAGAATAAACTCTCCCATCATTGCCCTGTAATTGATTTCTTCCAACTCAGACAACTGCCCTAAAATAAATTGCAAATATTCTTTACTTGATGCCATAATCCACCTCTCCGTTTCTTTTTACCAACCTTCACAAAAAAACTTCATTTTAATCCATTCTGTGAAGTTCCCATTTTATATTTCACCAATGTTTCAAGCCTGTTATCTCTCCGAACACATGACTTTACAATGTTTCATATAACAAGCAATCCCATATTTTAATATTTTCTCCACTCCGTTTTCTAAAAGCGTCTCCTCATACTTCGTTTCCTCTACTTGTTTCAGGGCTTTTTCGCAGGCATTCAGAAGATTCCCGTCTCCGGCATACTTGATTTCAATGATGATCCCCATTTCACTGTCCTCTGTTTCTATCATAATATCACTGTACCCGTCCCCGGTTTCCCTGTTTGAGAATACTCCCCAGTCTTCTTTGACACCTAAAATGCCGAGCAAAATTCCATGGTAGAAATTCTCTTTTAATGATTTCTCCACAAATGTATCTCGAATACTGATTGTCTTTTTCAAGTACCCTTCAAAAAGACGTTCTACTTTTTCTGCATCTCCGCCTTTCAGTGCATCACAGAGCTGTTTTAACGTATCTCCGTCTTTTGCAACACCTTCCTTAAAATATTCCATGATCTGCGTTTTAAAAATATCCCGTACTTCCAGATTCGGAATTGCAAGTTTGTAATGACTGGCATCCAGTCGCTGCCTTTGTGTTAGATATCCGGTCATAAATAAAAGACTCCAGATATTTTCCACAGACTGATACATTTCCTGATAAGTAAGTTCCTGCCGAATCTCTTTGACAATTTCTTCTCCCGCCAGCAAACGTTCAATCTCGCGCTTTGTTGTAATATTTCCTGACATTTGAATGATTTTCTTGACTGCCTCATTACTACTGGTATGAACCCAATAATTTTCAGGAAAAGCCGCAGCATTCTCTTTTATTTTATCACAATGATTCAATACATCCCATGGACAATAGACATCTGTACTACCAAACCGATATCCATCATACCAGTTTCTCATTTCTTCATAATGATCTTCCCGATCATAATACCGCAGCATTTCTTTGACATCCTCATCCGTAAATCCAAAATACTCATCAAAACGCTCATCTGTAATCGACAACACTTTCAGGTTGTTCAATCCCGTAAAGATACTTTCCTTCGATATTCGCATACACCCGGTCATTACTGCAAATTTCAGGCTGTTATTGGTCTTCAACGTCTGTTCCAGTAAATTACGGATAAGAAAAACCATCTTGTCATAATATCCGTTTTCAAACGCTTTCGCCAATGGAACATCATATTCATCGATCAAAAGGATTACTTTTGTTTCATAGTGTTTCTCCAAAAGTTCTGACAAATTTTTTAAGCTCCAAAAAAGCGTAGCCTCACTCATATTTTCATCAAGAATCGCTCGATATTCTTTCTTCTCGTCCTCGCCCAGTTTATCACTCATTTTAAGGAATCCTGCCTTTTGCACTGCTCCCTTTATGGTCTTGACAGTTAACTCAAATGCAGCCTCATAAGAAGCAGCATTGATGCCTTTTAGTGAGATGGAAATAACTGGATGCTTTCCCATATATTCTTCACATAACTTTTTATCTTTCGAAATCTTCAATCCATCAAAAATGCTCTTGTCGCCCTCTACAGAAAAAAAGTGTTCCAGCATACTCATATTCAGAGATTTACCAAAACGTCTTGGTCTGGTAAATAAATTTACCATTCCCCAGTTGCGGAGCAGTTCAGAGATCAATCCTGTCTTGTCTACATAATAAAAATCATCTTTGATGATCTGTTCAAAATTTTCTATTCCTATCGGGAGTTTTCTTTTCTCTCTGCACATTCTCTTCCTACCTCCTGACAACTATATTATAACAAATGTTTGCCGAAAATCCTATACTTCAGTCTGTACAATTCGGGTAAATTGTTTCTTGCTATTTTCATAATTCAAAATTCCACAACTCTTCATATGGATTTGTTTTTGCAAAACCGATCCGCACGACCCGGCTGCTGAACACTCCAAACTGCTCCTGCAATACCTGAAACGCTGCAAGCATCTCTTCTTTAGAAAGTTTCTTTCCAATCGTTGCGTGGGGAACCCATTGCATCGGACGATAACATTTGTGTACCTTGACATCCGCTGTTTTCAATAACTCCTTATAAACCTTCTCTGACAGTTCTTGCAGGTAAGTATTTAAAACCGGTGAAAGATACAGCACATTCGGGAAAAACGCTCCCACTGAACACCAGATAATCTCCCCGCTTTGAAACATATCTCTCGTTTCTTCAAACAGTGAGATTACCTGATCTTCGCTTCGCGTTTCAAATGCAGAAATCGTCAAATGCGGAGGTACATTTTTCTCGATCATAAATGGATTTCCGCTTCTTTTTGCAACCTGAGTGATGTATCCCTGCATTCGACTGGTCGTTTTTTCATCAAAATAGATCGATACTAAATACATTTACACTGCCTCTCTTCTGATTTTCCATCCTTTTCATATAAAAAGTGTCCGCTCCCACACAGGTCATTCGGACACTTTAATTTTTCTTCTATATCGTTTAGTACAGCTTCGCTCCGACTTTCTTCGGCTCATACCCCGCTTCTTTTAACGCATTCAAGATCTTCTGCTTATGCTCGGTTCCGAATGCCTCCATCGTGATACGCAGCTCCACAGCCGCATTCCGGTTGGTGCTGACAAACTGATTATGTTCCAGTTTGATGACATTTCCTTTTTCGTTTGCAATGATCGATGCCACTCTTACCAGTTCGCCCGGCTTGTCCGGAAGAAGCACTGCAACCGAGAAAATACGGTCTCTCTGGATCAATCCATGCTGTACGATAGAAGACATGGTGATCACATCCATATTTCCGCCGCTTAACACGCAGACCGCTTTTTTGCCTTTCAAATCCAGCTGTTTTAATGCTGCCACAGAAAGGAGTCCTGAATTTTCTACGATCATCTTATGGTTCTCCACCATATCCAGAAATGCTCCGACTAATTCATCATCATCCACCAGAAGAATCTGATCTACATATTTCTGCACATATGGCAGATTCTGTTTTCCGACCGCTTTTACCGCAGTACCGTCCGCAATCGTGTTGGCACTTGGAAGTTCCACCACTTCTCCGGCCTTTAACGCCGCAGTCATGCTCGCCGCTTCTCTCGGCTCCACACCGATCACCTGAATCTTTGGATTGAGCATCTTGGCAAGTGTCGCCACTCCTGTGATCAGTCCGCCACCGCCGATCGGAACCAGAATATAGTCCACCGTCGGGAGCTCCTGAATGATCTCCATTGCAATCGATCCCTGCCCGGTCGCCACATCCAGATCATCAAAAGGATGGACAAACGTATAACCATGTTCTTCCGCAAGCTTGTATGCATACGCACAGGCATCATCGTAGACGTCTCCATAGAGGATCACTTCCGCGCCATAGCTTTTGGTACGGTTTACCTTAATCAGAGGAGTTCCGATCGGCATTACGATCGTTGCCCTGCAGCCATAACGTTTTGCCGCATACGCAACGCCCTGCGCATGATTTCCCGCAGATGCCGTGATCAGTCCTTTACTTCTGTCTTCTTCTGACAATGTGCTGATCTTGTAGTAGGCTCCGCGCAGCTTATACGCTCCTGTATGCTGCATATTTTCCGGTTTCAGATAAATCCTGGCACCTGTTTGGGCGCTCAGATATTCGCTGTACACCAGCTTTGTCGGAGTCGTCACCTGTTTTACTACTTCACTTGCTTCTTCAAATTTCTCCAAAGTCAACATCTTCCATCCCTCTTTCTGTCATTTTGACATATTTTTATTCTTCTGTTTCTTCCGTCTTGGAATCACTGTAAAACAACGCATTGACAAATTCATCTGCATCAAACTTCTGCAGATCATCAATAGATTCTCCAACCCCGATATATTTGACCGGAATTCCAAGTTCTGACTGGATTGCCACTGCGATTCCGCCTTTGGCTGTTCCATCCATCTTCGTCAGGATCACCCCTGTGATATCTGCAACCTCATTGAACTCTCTTGCCTGAGCCAGTGCATTCTGTCCGGTGGTCGCATCCAAAACAACCAGCGTCTCTCTGTACGCTTCCGGATATTCCCGGTCAATCACGCGGTTGATCTTTTTCAGTTCTTCCATCAAGTTCTTTTTATTGTGAAGGCGTCCTGCTGTATCGCACAATAAAATATCCGCTTTTCTTGCGCGCGCTGCTGCCACTGCATCAAACACAACAGAAGCCGGATCTGCACCTTCCTGGCCGCCGATCATCTCTACTTCTGCACGGTTGGCCCATTCTTTTAACTGCTCTCCAGCAGCTGCACGAAATGTATCTGCAGCTGCCAGAATGACTCTTTTATGCTGCTCTCTGAATTTCCCTGCCAGTTTTCCAATGGTGGTCGTCTTTCCCACTCCGTTGACTCCGATCACAAATACAACGGACTGTCTCTCCTCAAATTCGTAAGCAGTCTCTCCCACATCCATCTGCTCTTTGATGCTGTCAATCAGAAGCTGTCTGCAGGCAGCAGGTTCTTTGATATGCTGCTCTTTCACTTTCCGGCGCAGATCCTCTATAATCTCCGTCGTAGTATGTACTCCAAGATCTCCCATGATCAGAGTCTCTTCCAGCTCCTCATAAAAGTCCTCATCAATTTTGGAAAATCCGTGAAAAATACTGTCCATTCCGGATACGATATTATCTCTTGTCTTTGTCAGACCTGAGACAAGTCTTCTAAAAAACCCTTTCTTCTCTTCCATATGCTCTCCTTCCTTTTTTCTGACATCAGGTCAGATCTTCCTCCAGCAGATCTACAGATACCAGTGTGGAAATTCCTTTTTCCTGCATGGTGATTCCATAGAGCCTGTCTGCTGCCGTCATCGTTCCTCTTCTGTGAGTGATGACGATAAATTGAGTATGTTTTGTCAGCTTGTGCAGATACTGCGCAAACCGGTCTACATTACTGTCATCCAGTGCCGCCTCGATCTCATCCAGAAGACAGAACGGAGACGGTTTCAGATTCTGGATCGCAAATAACAGCGAAATGGCTGTCAATGCTTTTTCTCCACCGGAAAGCTGCATCATATTCTGCAGTTTTTTTCCAGGCGGCTGCGCAATGATCCGAATTCCTGCCTCCAGGATATCCTCGTCCTCCATCAGTTCCAGCGTTCCCTTTCCGCCGCCGAACAGTTGCTTGAAGACCGCATCAAACTCTTTTGATATTCTTGCAAACTGTTCCTCAAACTGAGCACGCATTGCCGCGTCCAGCTCTGCAACAATCTGAATCAGCGTTTCTTTTGCCTCGACCAGATCCTCATGCTGTTCTTTTAAAAATTCATAACGCTCGGCAACCTGCTTATAATCCTCAATCGCATTGACATTGACGTTTCCAAGCTTACGGATCTCTCCTTTTAAAAACAGAATCTGTTTTTCATAAATGCACGGTCTGTCAGTGTCTCATCCCGCAGCTTCAAAGCGCCATTGTAGGTAATCTCATACTCTTCCCACATATAGTTCATTTGTTTTTCGGATGCTTCCTCGCAATCCTCTTTCTGGCTTTCAAGTCTGAATAACTCTTTGTCCAGCTCTGCCATATGACCGGACAGCGCTTCTCTTTGTTCCAGAAACGCCTTATGCTTCTGATTCAGCGCTTCTCTGTTTTCGGTCTGTCCCGTGATTTCTGTCTCAATTTCAGAAAATATCTCTGTGGATTCTTCGATTGTTTTTTTCAGATCCTGAATCTTCTCTTCTCTCTGACTGATTTCTTCCGCTGTATTTCCTTTATTCTGATCCAGCTCTCCGGCTTCTTTCTTTAAACGAAGCATCTCCTGATCGATACGTGCAATATTCTCCTTGATAAAAAGATCCTGTTGCTGCAAACCTGCCAGCGATAAATGTACCTCTTCAGACTGTTTCAGCTGTGCAGCTTCTGCCTCGCGGTGAATTTCCAACTGCTTCTGCAATTCTTCGATTTTCTGATTCAGTGCAGCTTCCAGTTCTTTTGACGCTTCCAATTCAACCTGAATCGACTCCCCGTTTTCACGGATCTCCCGCAGCGTTATTTCCAGTTCTTCCTGTTCTTTTGCATAGCTTTCACAACGTTGTCTGGATTCCGTCTGCTGCCTTTGCACCTGTTCCACATTCATCCGTGCCGTATTCTGACGGACAGATGCTTCTGTGATCTTCTGCTGGATCTCATCAATCCCGGCATAACATTCTGCTCTCTGTGCCTTAATCGCACTGATCGAGTGCTCCATCTCTTCCATGTCACGCTTTAACAGCTTTACTGTTTTTTCAAACTCCTCGATCTCGCGGCGTCTGCTTAACAGATTACTGGAGTTCTTAAACGCACCTCCGGTCATGGAACCTCCCGGATTGATCAGCTCTCCTTCCAGAGTAACCAGTCGGAGGGATTGCTTATATTTTCTTGCGATCCGGATTCCACAGTCAATATTCTCCACCACAATAGTCCGGCCGAGAAGCTGTTTCGCCAGTCCGAGAAAACGCTCTTCCACATGCACCAGCGTATGGGCAAGTCCGATCACGCCTGTTTCTTTTAGTGCATCCATCTGCCACAGCTCTGCGCCGCCCTGCATACTTGTCAGAGGCAGAAATGTCGCGCGTCCGTACTTATTCTGCTTCAAATATGCGATCATCCGCTTTGCAGTCTCTTCATCGTCCGTCACAATATTCTGGATACTGCCTCCAAGCGCTGTCTCTACTGCAATTTCATATTCTTTTTCTACCTTGATGATGTCCGCCACAACACCGATCAGACCTTTTTCCCGGTCCTTGCAGCTCATAACACGACGGATGCTGTTTCCGTATCCGTCATATCGTTCTGTAATATTTTTCAGCGACTCCAGTCTGGAGGATTCTCTGTGATATGCAGTCTGACCGATCCGCAATTTTTCCTGCTTCTCATCCAATTGGCGCTGAAACTCTGCGATGTTCTGTTCATTGACAGAGATCAGATCCTGAAACGCCTGAATCTCCGCTGTGATCTCTTCGAATCCCCGTCTTTGCTGCTCTAATTCCCGTCCATACTGCTCTGCCTCACTGGACACTTCCAGAATCTCTCTGTGGATCTGAGCCCTTCTGGTCGTGATCTGCTGCTGTGTGGTATCAAAATGCTGGATCTTCGCCTGCGTCGATGCCCGGTTATTCAAAAGCCGCATAATCTCTTCTTTACTCTGCTCGATCTCCATCGTCTCTTCTGCAATCTGTGACTGCACCTGGATCAGCTGCTCTTTTGCATCCGTATCCTGATTGGATATCCGCTCCAACTGTCCGTGGATCGCTTCGCTGTCCTTTACAAATCCGGCTTTCTGCTCCTTCTTGGCATCCCACTCCTGCTGGATCGTACGGCGGCGATTCGCATAATGTTCTTCATTGATCCTGGCTGTATTGATCTGCTCTTTTAAAACATTGATCTGTCCTTCCAGCTGCTGCTTCAAAAGCGTTGTCTCATTCAGCTGGTTCTTCGATTTTTCGATCGCTGCATCAATCTCTTCCACCTGTGTCTCCACAGCCTGATATTGTTCTTTTGTTTCTTCATAGCGACTCTTTGCCGCTTCCATCTCATCAGAAGTAATCCGGACTTTTTCTTCCAGACCCTGAAGCTGATCCTTTAAACGCTCTGTCTCCAAAAGAAACATATGAATATCATAAACCTTCAGCTCTTCCTTCTTCTTCAGGTATTCTTTTGCCACTGCAGACTGCTTTTCCAACGGTCCGATCTGTTTCTCAAGCTCTGAGAGAATATCACTGACCCGGGTCAGATTGTTCTGTTCTTCTTCCAGCTTTTTCAGGGAAAGCGTTTTGCGGCGCTTGAATTTTACAATTCCGGCTGCCTCATCAAACAATTCTCTTCTCTCTTCCGGTTTTCCGCTCAGAATCTTATCGATCTGTCCCTGCCCGATGATCGAATATCCTTCTTTTCCGATTCCGGTATCATAAAACATCTCATTGATATCTTTGAGTCTGCATCCGGTTCCGTTGATCAGATACTCACTCTCACCGGAGCGGTATAGCTTTCTTGTCACTGTCACTTCCGAATAATCCACAGGGAGCTGATGATCCGAGTTGTCCAGTGTGATGGCTACCGAAGCATAACTCAACGGCTTTCTGTTTTCCGTTCCGGAAAAAATGACATCCTGCATGGAACCGCCTCGAAGCTGCTTTGCTCTCTGCTCTCCCAGCACCCAGCGGACTGCATCTGCCACATTGCTCTTTCCACTTCCGTTTGGGCCCACGATTCCCGTAATTCCATTGTGAAACTCAAATTTGATCCGATTGGCGAAAGATTTAAATCCCTGTACCTCAATACATTTTAAATACATAAAACACCCGCTTTAGTTTTGTTTTTTCAGCTTCAGAATTGCCTTGTAAGCGGCTTCCTGTTCCGCTGCTTTTTTCGTCCGTCCGCTTCCTGTCCCATAGACAGTCTCCCCGATCTTCACTTCCACAGTGAAAGATTTGTTGTGGTCCGGACCTTCTTCTTTAATCAGGTGATAAGAGATTCCCTCTTCCATATCAGCCTGTACGATCTCCTGCAAAATAGTCTTGCTATCATAAAAGAGTTTTTTGTTCTCCAGATCTGTCAGGATAAACCGATGAATAAACTCTTTTGCATTAGTAAAACCACCGTCCAGATAAATCGCGCCGATCAGAGCCTCCATCGCATCCGATGTCACAGACGGCCTCTGACGTCCTCCTGTCGCTTCTTCTCCCTTTCCGAGAAGCAGATAACTGCCCAGTTCGATCTCCCGTGCACAAAATGCCAGAGAAGGCTCACACACCATACTCGCTCTTGTTTTTGTCAGCTTTCCTTCCGATACTTTCGGTGATTCAAGAAATAAAAATTCACTGGACACCAGCTCTAAAACTGCATCCCCTAAAAATTCCAGTCTCTCATTGCAATGATATTTTTCCAGATGCTTTTCATTTGTATAAGAACTGTGCATCATCGCCTGCTCCAGCAATGAAAAATCCTGAAACTCATATCCTATCTTTTTTCCAGCTCTTTTAAATTTTTCTTCATATTTTTCCCTTTATCTAAAACTTTTTGTTCCGGCCTGAATAATACAGTTTGGGTGCGCGACAGAATCACGCACCCAAACCGATCGCCAGAGACAAAAAATCTCTTCTTGCCTTTTATCTACTACTTTTTTAATCTGGTCTACTGCATCCTGCACTGTTGAAATCTTTTCAGCCTCATCGTTGTCGATCTCAATGTCGAATTCTTCTTCAATTCCCATGATAATCTGGAAAATATCCAGTGAGTCAGCTCCTAAATCATCCACAAATGTAGTCTCCGGATGAATGTCATCCTTAGAAACGTTCAGCACGTCTGCGATAATATCCTGTAATTTTTCAAATTCCATAGTTTTCTTCCTTTCTTTGTCCCATTAATCTTCTTTTTTTTCTTCCTGTGCGGACTGGATCGATTCGCGGATCTTCTCGTTGATCTGCTGATTTTTAAAATTGTCACACACTGGATGATTGAATTACATACTTCTTTTGAAGTAGAGCTTCCATGTGTCTTGACAACTAGTCCGTTTAATCCCAGCAGCGGCGCTCCGCCGTATTCGCTGGCATCAAAGTCTTTCAGTGTGGATTTGAGCGCCGGTTTGACCAGAAGCGCGCCTATCTTTGTCCGCAGTGAGGTCATCATATTCCCTTAATCTTGCTGATCAGAGTTCCGCCTACGCCTTCAAAGAGCTTCAGGATCACGTTGCCCACAAATGCCTCGCAGACGACTACATCCACAGCTCCCGCCGGTATATCCCTTGCCTCTACGCTCCCCACAAAATTAATATCCCTGCATTCCTTGAGCAGCGGAAAGGTCTCTTTCACAAGAGCATTCCCTTTTTCTTCCTCTG
>ENA-OQJN01000502-OQJN01000502.1-human-gut-metagenome-genome-assembly--contig:-NODE-502-length-15860-cov-2.950804_pt1 | contig 15860 bp, 18 predicted proteins | sample MGYA00242610_ERZ504777 | MGnify/ENA primary metagenome ERZ504777 (study PRJEB26092, sample SAMD00036350) | human gut metagenome | host: Homo sapiens | study: EMG produced TPA metagenomics assembly of... | reverse complement strand
ATTTGTCTTTGCCTACTTGTATCTTCACCCCGTAGCGGGAAGCCGTACTGTCGACGACCGGATAACGAGATAAGATATAATGTCCCTCCCCTTGGTTGAAAAGGTGGAAACCTAGGGATTCCGCGATTTCCGGTACATGATCGTGCTTGATGCCGTCTTCTTCATAGATATGCCCTTCTTGGATTCCTACGATATCCGTCTGGCTAGCCTCGATCACTTTCGCTGTCTGGCTAGGGGGAAGCTTTCCCCCTAGGGTATTCAACCAAATATTGAAACTGCTGACTTTTACCGTTGCCGGCTTGTCGCTACATGCGCTCAATGCACAACAAAGTATGGCTACGCAGCATAAAATTTCACTTATCTTCCTCATGTTTCTCTGGTATTTACAGGAACAAATATATTAAATGTCCCGTTCTTTTCACTACTAAGACTTCTTAATTTATTTTACCATCGGCCAAGGAAACTTCGATACAAGCTGGATGCGTTGACCTGTAGCTTGTGATTTTCGGGCGGCCTCGATAATCTCTAATACGTGTAACGCATGCTCGACATTTATACGTGGTTCCGTGTTTAATGCCATGTGTTTGCTGATATCGGAAGCTCCTTCTTGCCAAACATAGCCATTGGTGTCCGGAACGAAACGTTGGGGTACCGGATGATCCATCGTCGATAAGTCCACCCCGTTTGGTGCCCAGTCGTAACCTACCATATGCATATTGCCGTGTGAACCGTATAAGGAGATCGTCGCTTTCTCCTGTCCTTTACCTAAATGTCCGTATGGATCGAAATAATTGAAACCACACTCGATATGAGAAAGGACTCCCTTTTCGTGTTCCATGATAATCATGGCATTATCTTCTTCTCGAACTTTGATTTTGCCCTTATCGTCTACGGTTCTCTCCGGGGTTACGATTGTAGTCATGGCAACAACGGATTTAGCCGGTCCCAATAATCCGGTTAGGGTAGCGATGTTATAGACTCCTAAGTCGGGCATACTGCCACCTAGCGGTTCGTAAAAGAAAGCAGACCAAGAAGGGCCTTCATGTCCGTAATGTCCGTGCGCACATGCCAGATTACCTAGGGTTCCTTTATTGATTTGTTCGGCCATAAAGGCAAATTGAGGACTGTTTACAACGGCAGGCGCACCCCAGATACGAAGTCCCTTGCTCGTAGCGAGATCGTATAATTCTTTGCCTTCCTTATAGGAATTCGCCAAAGGTTTCTCGCTCCAGACATTTCTTCCCGCCATCAAAGCCTTACGGTTCAACTCTCCGTGAACCTGCATATCGGTCAATGTAAGCATCAAGTCGAACTTGGAACCGCTAAGCATATCATCGATATGCTTGTACCATTTAGGTATATTATATTGCTTGGCCGCCTTTTGAGCACGATCCGGTTTGATATCGCAACAAGCCACGATTTCTACATACGGGCATTTCGATATATGGGGAAAATATTGGGTAGATACACTTCCGCAACCGATAACGGCTACTTTCACCTTTTTACCTTCCGACTCGAATTTCTCCGCATAGGCGGAAAGAGGGGATAGTAGTGACGCTAGACTTGCTGCGGCAGATACTTTAAAGAATTCTTTTCTATTCATGGCATTGATTTCTTAATACAATTAGTCTAAATCCTTAATCTTCACATTCTTGAAATATACTTTACTTCCATGGTCCTGAAAACAAAGTTTACCGGTGGTAGAGATACCGTAATCGGGGAAAGCTTCCCATTTACCGCTATAACGACGCATCTTCCAATCTTCGGACCCTTCTTGGAAAGAGAAAAGTTTTTCTCCGTTCAGCCAGTGCTCAACATATCCATCCTTGTAAAGTACCATAGAGGAGTTCCATTCTCCCGGAGGGTTCACCTGTTTGGTTTCCGGTACATACATAGCGTAGTTGCAACCCGTTTTCTGCCAGTCTTCCAATCCCTCTTTTCCGGTCTCGCTGACCCAAGGATAGTTATCGTCATCGATCAACTGGTATTCCGGGCCGGTTTCAAAAGGAGCTTTGTACTTAGGCCCTTCTTGTACGTGATATAAGAATCCTGAGTTTCCTTGCGCCCCGATTTTCCAATCCCATTTGATCTGGAAGTTATGGTAATTCTTAACGGTAACGATATCGGTACTTACCTTGATCGTGGTATCCGCTATCACGTCACCACCGTTTCCGTAGCCGACGATCACCCCGTCTTCTACCTGCCATCCCTTGACATCACCCCCGTTGAACATTTTCCAACCGGTAAAATCCTTGCCATTGAATAACAAGGTGTAGCCTTCCGCTTTTTCCTCCTCAGTCAATACATTATCTTTTACTTCCGTGGATGAGGAACGACTTCCACATGCAACCATACACATCCCGTAAATGGTTACTAGAAAAATAGATACGATCTTTTTCATATATTAGAATATTTAGTTTAATTATCTCCTTATGATAACGCCATTTGATATGGTTTATTTGTTCATTGGCAAAAATACTGCACATAAAGGATTTGGATAATAGAGTATCTAGCTAAAAAAAATGGATTATCTTTGCGTTATTCAGTAACCATCTAAAAGTTCTGGTTTATGGCGAAAATAAAGCATGGTTTTTCCGGTCAGCGGTTGATTGTCTATCCTTTCTACGTTATAGAACAAGCGTTGAACAACCCGTTAGTCGCGGACTTGGTCGTACACTCTATGGGGTATTTTCCGAAGGCGGAAAGCCATTATATTGATCGTGCGTCCGGTTGTGGAGAGTACCTTTTAATTTATTGCACCAAAGGAGAGGGTTGGTACGTGTTGGATGGAAAACGATATGTCGTACCCGAGAATCATTTTTTCATCCTCCCGGCAGAGAAGCCCCATCAATATGGTTCGAGCGAGCATGATCCTTGGTATATTTATTGGGCACATTTTAAAGGGAAAAAGGCGAAGTATATCAGCGATCAACTGCAAGGGGTGATCCCGATCGACATGGATGATAATTCCCGTATCGGCGATCGTATCGCTTTCTTCGATGAACTATTGAACGTGTTGGAGAGCGGGACGGATGAGGCTACGGTTAATTATGTCAATTTAAGTTTCAATCATTTGATCGCCTCTTTCCTCTATGTGAAGACGTATAGGGAGGCTAAATTCTCCAAAAGCAAGGCGGAGAATACGTTCTTTATTAGTTTGGCGACCCACTTCATGACGGAGAATCTGGAAAATAAATTGACATTAAAGGAATTGGCCTCTCATTTCGGCTATTCGGAATCTTATATGTACAGGCTTTTCTTCAAGGAAACCGGCTATGCGCCGATGAATTATTTCTTACATATGAAAATAGACCGGGCTTGCCAGCTATTATTACATACAAATATGAAAATCAATCAGGTCGCCTTGAAACTGGGCTTTGACGATCCCTACTATTTCAGCCGTATCTTTAAGAAGATAGTAGGTACATCGCCCAAGGATTACCGGCACTCGTTGCCGAAGTGAGATATTTACGATGAACCTAAACGGGAGCTTAGGGCTGGCGGTATTTATTCCGGTCGGCTTCCGTTATTTCCCGGATTACACGGCAGGGATTGCCGGCGGCTATGACATTGGCCGGAATATCTTTGGTTACGACGCTTCCTCCGGCGATTACCGTGTTATCGCCAATGGTCACCCCGGGAAGGATACAGGCTTGCGCACCGATCCATACGTTATCGCCGATAGTCACGGGAAAAGCGTATTCCAGACCTTCATTACGTTGCTTTACGTCAAAAGGGTGGCCGGCGGTATAGATGCCTACGTTCGGGGCGATGAACGCGTTATTGCCGATACGAACTTTCGCTCCATCCAAGATAACGAGATTCACGTTGGCGAAGAAATTATCCCCAATCTCGATATTATAGCCATAATCGCATTGGAAAGGGGATAGGATAACGGTGTTCTTCCCTTTCTTGCCTAGAAAAGAGGTTAGGATCCGATCTTTTTCTTCCTCTTGGTCGGGGGGCAATTGGTTGTATTTGAAAAGGACGCATTTCGCTCTTTTCATCTCATCTTGAAGCTCACTATCATGATTCGCATTGTATAATAGACCTTCCGCCGCTTTTTCTTTTTCTGTTTTCATATGTCTCTTACTAAGATTTATAAAACGATGATTTGCGCGAAGATACTATTTTATTGGGAGGAGTTTATCCTCCGATTCGTATTTCCAAACCCATTTTTTCCCCCATCTCCTTAAAGGGGAACAGCTCTTCTTTGGCTAGCATTTGCTCGCAGGGATAAGGATAGGTGAGACCTAATTGCTCGTATTTATCTTTTCCCAATGTATGATAGGGAAGCAGGTGTACACATTTGATACGATTTTCTTTCGCCAGCATGAATATTTCCCGAAGCGTATTCTCATTGAAATTGAAACCGGGGATTACCGGTACACGGATCGTTACTTTATTAGCGCTCTTACTGGATATATACCGTAAATTCGTGAGGATCGTATCCAAGTTCGCTCCGGTTTCTTTCTGAAGTAAATCCTTGTCCGTATGTTTGATATCGAACAAGAACAAATCGATAAGCGGAAGCGCTTGCTTTATCTTATCAAGATTCACTTGCCCGCAAGTCTCCACGGAGGTATGCAGTTTCTCGTTCTTGCATTGGATCAGCAAATCCATCAATCCCTCGAATTGCGTGAAAGCTTCGCCACCGGAAACGTAACCCCTCCACCGGAATTCAGGTAATAATCCCGGTCACGTAAAAGGATTTCCATGATCTTGGATGAGGTAATAGATTCACCGACAAACTTAATGGCGTTCTGCGGGCATATACGCTCGCAAGCCTTGCAGGCTACACAGGCCTGACGATTAAACACCGGAAAATGGTCTTGGATGGAGATATTGCCCCGTGGACAAATCGCCTCGCAACGTCCGCATCCGATACATTTATTCTTGACATGGAGCAAATGCGGTTTCCTTTTCTGGGATTCCGGATTGGAGCACCATGAACAATGTAGGGGACAACCTTGAAGGAAAACGACGGTCCGGATGCCCGGGCCGTCGTGAACGGCGAACCGTTCGATCTCCATGATTGATAACCTATTCTCGCTAACCTTATATTTATTTATCATACAATACCCTGCTTAAAAGTTCCTGTTGAATATTGGGAGATAAATCGACGAATACCGCGGAGAACCCGCTTACCCGGACTATTAGGTCCGGGTAATTTTCCGGGTGCTCTACCGCGTCTTCTAAAACTCCCTTATCTACTACAGTCACCATCAAATGGCAACCCCCTTTCGCAAAATAAGTCTTGAACAGGCTCTTGATGACAGCCCTGTTCTCGTTGAACATGGAAGGAGAAAACTTAATGTTTTGTACCGAGCCTCCATGATACTTGGCGTCGAACTTCGCCAAGGAATTCAGCATGGCCGTGGGGCCGCTTTTATTCGCTCCCCCTTGCGGATTATTGGCAGGATTCATATACATGCACGATAATCGTCCGTCGGGTGAGGCGGCGGTCCGGTTTCCCCATTCCGTGTTTAATTGGTTATTGCTGATAACGATCAAGAAGTATTGCATACCGATGGCGATACCGCGATCGCGTACGCCTTTCGCTACGAACTCGTACAAATCGTTGGCCATCGTATCGGCAGTCTCAAGGTCGTTACCATATTTATCACAGTTCAGGCAATCTTTTCGTAAAGCCTCATAGCCGTTGAAATTAGCTAGCATGGCATCATTCAATTGCCGTAACGTGTATTTTTTTTGATTGAATACCAGATCCCGGATTACCCACAGGGAATCGGAAGTGTTGATATTGCCATACGTCTCGTTTGTCCCGCCTAGATAACGTACGCCTCCGTCCAAAAGCGCTTTTCCCCGTGCGATGCAATCATCGGTCAATAGGCTGGTAAACAAGAAACTTACGTGCTGGTTCATCACCTCATACGAATGGTATTGGGCTTTGACAGACAGATCCAGATAATAATCGAGTAAAGCCTTGTAACCGTCATAGAATTCCTCGAATGTCTGATACTCCTCTAATTTCTTTAGAGGTACCGGCCCGGATTTACGTTTACCGTCAATCGGGTCGATACCATCATTCATATAAATCGTAAGTAGTTTTAGTAAATTGATGCAGATGTTGGGCGTACCCGTACTCTGTCCTTGTATCACGAACTCGGTACAACCGAAAGGCACGTATTGTTCCGCCGTTTTCTCGTCTACACGCATTCCGTACATGACGGCCGGGACGTTTACATCATCATTGTAAAGGGTCGGGTAAGTAGCTCCCGCACCCAAAGCGTCCAACGCTTCGTCCCAGATTTCCTCGGAGGTCTCTTTATCGAAGCGCAAAGTGAATTGCGGCTCTACATATCTGCAATTTTTCGCTACTTTCATGGCGATATGCAGGAATACGTCGGCCTCTTTCGGGGTGCTTGCGTCCTTTACCGCCTACGATGATACGTCCGTTTACGGTGGTACGGCGATTCTCAATCATGGTCCAAAGCGAGTGGATATATCGGTATGCCTCTTCGTCGGTCAATCGCCCGGACTTGAGATCGGCTACTAAATAAGGGCCTAGATAATCATCCAGACGACCGTAGTTTATAACACCGGCCAACAAAGCGAATAACCAGAATAACTGCATCGCTTCATGGAACGTACCGGGTTTCTTCTCCTTGATGTTCTCTAGGGCTTGGCAGATACGCTCTAATTCTTTTTGCCTTTTCTCGTCGGCTGAAGCCATTTGATCTCTAGCGTCTTGCTGGAGATGAGAAGCACAATCTACAAAAATATCCAGACATTGGATGCCTGCTTTGTAAAAGTTATTATCGGGTTGCTCTTTGAGTTTCTCCAGTAAATCAGAGCGAAGGCCACCAATGCCCTTATCCAATAGTTTCGGGTAATCCAGCATCATTCCAGATAGACGTGCGGTAGCGATCATCGGGTATTCGCAGTCGATGAACATACCCAATGTATCCTCGGTGAGGACCTCCTTGTTGAATTGGGTCTTTAAATCGTGATCCAACCAATAATCATATAACGCATCCACCCGTTTTCGTTCAGTTTCATCCAGTTGTTGCTGGAAGGCACGGAGTTTCTTGAATACGCAATAATGCCCGACACCCCCTAATGAGGTTACGCATCCGAACCCGATGGGTAGGAAGTCCGTACGTCCGGCGATCAAGTCTTGATCCGTGATCTTGCGAAATAGCGTGGGGTATAAAACTTTCAGGCATTCCACTTCACGTATCTCTTTGGGTAGGGCGGCACAGGCTTTATGGACTGCCGTATACCGCTCCATGATCTCCAGTTGTACGATCAGAGGTTTCTCGCAAGGTAATTTCTTGCTGATCTCTACGTTTTGCGCCCCTTCTACATTGAAATTTGCCATATGACTATTAATGTTTGCTTCTTTCGGCTTCCCGCCAGTTATTTTGGTAACCGGTTAGTAAGTCCGTAAAACGTTTCGTGATCAAGTGCGGACGGGTGATCGCGCTACCTACTACTACGGAGTGAGCTCCGAGGAAGATACATTTCATGGCATCTTCCGGCGAGTAGATATGCCCCTCCATAATGACGTAGGCCTTGCCCTTGAAGTCACGGCACATACGGGCGAACTCCCGTAAATCCGGTTGCTCGATATGTTTGGTAGCTTCCGTATACCCATATAAGGTAGGGCCAACGATATCGGCTCCCATTTCTACGGCACGTACGGCTTCCTCATAATTGGATACGTCGGCGAAGATGATCGCTTCCGGAATTTCCTTTTTCAAGATCGGTAGCAGTTCGTATGCCGGGTGGCCTTCATGGGTTATTTGGCTCGTACAGTCCAAGGCGATAATCTCGGCTCCGGCTTCCCATACGGCTTTAGCGGCCTCTAGGGTGGGAGTGATAAATACGTCTGTATCATCGTGCCAGATTTTCCAAAGCCCGATTACTGGTAAATCCACTTCTTTTTTAATCGCCTTGATCTGCTCTGGGTCGTTGGCACGGATACCCACGGCTCCTCCCCATTGGGCGGCTTTTGCCATTTTTACGACAAAGTCTACTGAAAAAGTCGGATCATCGTGTTGTACTTGACAGGATACGATCAGTCCTCCCTTGAATGAATCTAAAAGTTCTTTCTTATTTGTTTTCATATTTTTTTCGTTACATCGTTTTCTCTAAAAGCGCGGCGCCGATTATTCCGGCGTCATTTCCTAATTCCGCACGGATGACTTGGGGGATACCTATTTCCTCGGCGGCGAAGGTACAAGTATGTAGTTTCTCGTTTAAAGGTTTCAACAGCAGGTCACCTGCATGTGCGATACCACCCCCTAAGATGATTACTTGCGGACGGAAGATGGTTATGAACGTGGAGATTCCGGCGGCCAGTTTACTGATATAGTCATCGACGATCTGTTTAGCGAGGGAATCCCCTTGTTTAGCGGCCTCGAAAAGGATTTCTCCATTGACTTTATTTTCGTCTTCGCCGCAAAGTTTCCATATCAAGGTGTCCTTATTCTCTTGTAAGGCCTCTTTCATGATGCGGATTAATGCGGTAGATGAGCAATAAGCTTCCAAACAGCCTTTTTGCCCGCATGTGCAACGTTCGCCATTGTATACCAATTTGGTATGTCCAAGCTCTGCTCCCATATTATCGGCTCCGGAATAAATCCTCTTACCCATGATAATTCCGCCTCCGACTCCCGTTCCTAGCGTTAACATGATGGCATCGGTATATTGGCTGGCCGATCCGGCCAAGACCTCTCCATAGGTCGCGCAATTGGCGTCGTTGGCTATATAAGTAGGCAATGAGATATGCTTCTTTAAATAGTCGTAGATGGGGACATTCTTCCATCCGAAACAATTGGCATGTACCAAAAGGTTCGTCTTTGGATTTACGTAACTGGGCATGCCGATGCCCCAAGAAGAGATGTCTTCCATTTGCAAGCCTGCTTTGAGAACCGCTTTTTTGCTGACTTCCGCCATGTCGGTGGTGATCTCCTCGATCGTGCGTCCGGCTTGTGTCGGTATACTCTCCTTTGCGATAATCTGGTGATTCTCATCTACTACGCCAGCGACCATATTGGTACCGCCAACGTCCAGACCGAGATAATACTTGGTGCTTTCCATCTTTGCTCTTTATTTTATGAGGTCAATAGAGTGAATTATTTGTTGGCAAAGATAGAGGAGTTGTCTGCCCTAGACAATGTGAGGTTTAGCCTAAAATAATGGACTATTTTTGCATAAGTGCTCTCGCAAGCTTACGAGAGTACTTTAGAGAAGAGGTGTTATCGAGAGGAGACTTCTGTAATAACCTTCAAATATAGTGTGACTGTGTTTCTTTATGTTTAAAGAATCATATCGTAGGTCGATTCTATTATTTTTCTCGATGATGGAGCAAGCCTCTTTTATCATGGGCTTGAAGTCTTCTTCTGTTTTATCTTTGTCTCCGTTGGCTAGGTAGATATATAATTTTTTTCTCCTTGATAGGTTTCCGTGAACACTCGTAACCTATCAATCATCATATTTTCGCTGTATTTATAGTTCGGTGATATGGCTATAATATAAGGAAATAAGTCTGGGTGTTCCATCATCGCATAAGTGACGAATGTCCCTCCCAACGAATGTCCGACTAAAATCCTGTTATTTCCCGCATGGTATTTTTCTTGGATGAAAGGGATTATTTCATTCGTTAATGACGAGAGCATTTCTTTTCCATGTCCCGGGTTGTCATATCTTTTTACCGATAAGGAATCTGTGAAAGGCGGGGTCAGCTCACTTTGCCTGTTTGAATTAAATATTCCAACAATAATACAGGGTATGTTGGGATGTGTCAACTCGAATGTTGAACAAAATAAATTGAATGTGGGGGGATATTGTGCGTCTAAGACATAAATAGCGAGTAAAGAGTCACTTTTAAGGCTACCATCTACTCCGCTTAAATAGACTTGCATTTCACGGGTCTCTTCAAAATAGTCTGAGTTGTAGATATATCGACTCCCTAATGCCTGCATCAAGTAGAAATCGGCTTGCGCATGTATCCGGCATATTCCTGAGAATAATACGATAAGAAAGAGAAGAACTGTTTTTGTTTTCATAAATAGTGATATCTAGAATTATGCAAATATAGCGAAAAATAAAGTCTTTAAGTATGTTTAAAAAAGGACCGGACGATGGGTATCGAACGGTCCTTTCTTTAATCTTTATGTCGTATGCTGTTATTCAGCTTCTTTTTTCAGCAGCTTCCTTTTCTGCCGGAGCATCTTCCGGGGTGAAGTCAGTGATGCCTGCGTTGATCAAGATGTTATACCAAGAGAGTAGTTTCTTGATGTCGCTCGGATAAACACGCTCACGATCATAGCTAGGCAATACCTCGGCAAAGTACGCACGCAATTGGTCCGTCGTGGCTTTAGAAGGTACTAAAGAGGCGGCTTTTCCCTCTTCTTTATTCTTTACGCTAGTCAATACCTCATGCAAAGGCACTTCTGTTTCATCCGTATAGATTGCGATATCGCCTAATGAGATTACTTTATCTTTTGCGTATGCGGGTACTCTCTTGTTATCAGTCAGCGATTCAACGATCAACATGTTTTTTCCATGGGAAACCAGTTTATACAGACCGGGTTTTCCCGAAATAGACAAAATAGTCTTCAACATAATGTTTTTATTTTCTATTAGTGTTAAACTTCGAGGTGGCAAAGGTAATAAGAAAAAGTGGAATTCTTCCGTCATGAGGACAGTTAACTTCGTTGGAGAAGTATCTTAGGTGCATCGACAAAGTATCTTAGGTGCATCGACAAAGTATCTTAGGTTCGTTGACGAAGTATCTTAGGTTCATTGGATGATGAAGGTAAGATACTGTAAAAGCCACTCGTCCCGCTATCGGTGATTATTGGGATTGAAGCCAACATAACAGTTTGCCTACTTGCGGTATAAGGGCCTGTCTGTTGTCATTATAGATAACGTAATCGGAGCGATCTTTCTTTTCCTCGTCCGACATTTGGCTGTTGATTCTGCGTTCGATTTCTTCTCTCGAGGCTGAGTCCCTCCCCAAGGCTCTTTCGATGCGGAGTTCTCTTGGGGCATAGACCATCAAGCTTATGTCTACCACTTTGTAGAAACCGGATTCGAATAATATGGCGGATTCGATGGCACATAAAGGGGAAGTCTGTCTCTCTACCCAAGCCGAGAAATGACGGTTTACCTCAGGATGAATGATCTGGTTGACCTGTTGTAATTGTTTCGGATTATTAAAGATGTGGGAGGCTAGAAGTTTCTTGTTCAATCCCTCATTCGTATAAATCTCCGGACCGAAAAGGGCTGTTAATTTCTCACGGATAACCGGGGAGTTATTTGTCAGCCATTTACTTTCCTCGTCCGCTATGTATACGGGTACACCGGATAACGCTAATAAAGAGGCTACGACGGATTTGCCGCTCCCGATCCCTCCTGTAATACCTATTTTAATCATGCTTATTGTTGTGTTCCAAAATAAATTCTACCTTATCTGGCAATAAGATTGCCGTATGCACCCAGTCTGGTTTCTTGGTGAGTTTGACGGGTAGGGTACCAGATACGTTTTGCTCCAGATCCTCAAAAGGTATATGAATCGAGAACATATCTTCCGAAAGTCCTTTGAATCGGGACAAGGGCACACTGCAAGTCACTTTTACGACCGCCGGAAACATACGTACCGTATAATGTGGCGGTATATGACTGCAAGAGACAGGTATTTCCAATGTCTTCTCCGTGTACTCCTCTATCGGAATCGTGATGGATACACTTTCCGGATCGAAGTTAACGCCGTCTACCTTGATCAGTTGTACGGTTCTCGTAATGTTTTTATTCGCCTTTTTAACCTCGGTGAAGACCGTCTTAACCGAGGTCAGTGTATCCAAGATCGCCGCGGTGGCATAAGCGTTGATCTTTTGAGGGGTGATTCGGATATCCCCGGATAGTTGAAAGCCGGCTTCCAGATGAATATCGCCATTAAAGACGACCGGTATTTCCTTATGGACCCGCTGACTGAAATCCATATCTATTTGTTGCGGATCAAAACTTTGTAATGCCGTAGTGGCTATCAATTGTTTTTGAATATCGTTCTCGATCTGCCTTTTACTTACTTGAACCGAACCATTTTTCTCCTTCGTATTCTTCATGTTCACTTCAATCGGAGCAAACGATCTTCCAAAAGTATAGTTGAGTAAAACGCTACCCTTGTCTTTTACCTTTGCGGTAATCGTTTCCACCTCAGGGGCATTAAACGCTATATCGGCAGGTACGTTCTTATACTTAACCGGAAAAACAAGTTCTATCTCATATTCCTGCTGCAAGCTTTGGAGTAGCCAGAAACCGAAAGCCAAAAGGGCGAAAAAGAAAAAGACCAAGACCTCTTTCCATCTGTCTCCGTGGAAAAAAGCCTTAGTCTTTGCTTGGATAGACTTGAAGGAATTTTGTATGTTCTCAAGTCGTGACATATTCTGTAGTTAGATTATTTCTGCTGCTGAGCGTCTTCCGCTGAAGCGAAAATGAAGTTTTTATCTACACGGATACGTACTCCATCCGCTACCTCGATTAGCATATAAGTATCACCGATCTCTTTGATCTTTCCATAGATACCTCCGGCGGTAATCACTTTATCGCCTGTTTCAACGCCTCACGTGATTTCTGGATTTCTTTTTGTTTCTTTTGTTGCGGACGGATCATGAAGAAATAGAAGATAGCTACGATAACTACCATCATCAAAATACCGGACCACTGACTTCCTCCAGCTGGAGTTTGAAGTAAAATACTGAGTAAGTTCATACTATAATAATCGTTTTACAAGTTAATATCAATAATGATATGCACAAATGTAATGATAATAATTAATCTTTGAGCAATAACTTCTCTTTTTTAATTCGTTGACTATTGAATCCAGAATTCCGTTAATGAATGTTCCGCTTTTAGGTGTACTATAATACTTTGCGGCATCGATATATTCATTTAAGGTAACGTTGATGGGAATGGTCGGGAACGATAAAATCTCGGCTAAGGCGACTTGCATGATGATCAAGTCCATATTGGCGATACGTTCGGTTTCCCAATTCTTCATATGTTTGTCGATGCGTTCACGATATTCCTTACCTTTCAACAAACTTTGACGGAATAACTTGATTGCGAAAGCCTTGTCTTCCAAATCCTTGAACATTGGCAATAAGGCTTGTTTGCTACCTTTCTTCTCCTCGAATTTCTTGATAGTCTTCAAGGCGAAAGTCTCTACGATCTCGATATCGTCATTCCAGTAGATGCTTTTATCTTCCAGATATTCCTCTATCATCTCGTTTCCACAGATTATTTTCTTGAAGATCTGGCGCCAGAACTCACGATCCGTCTCGTACGAGTCTTCTTCGTTTTTCAAGTATTCGGCGTAAATCTCAGAACTTAGGATCGTATTCAATACGTTCTTAATGAACTCCTCGTCGTTGCTCCATGAGAGACCTTGCTCGTCTACATACTTTTTCAACGTATCGTTTTCCGCTAATTGAGCGACGAAACGATTGTCTATGAAGCGTGTATTCGGGTTTAACTCCTCGTCGGTAGGCATGTATTTGCACTTCCGGGTGTCAAGGATCCTTCTTTGCAGGTTGGTAACTTCGATAATTAGGAGTAAGAAATAATAATATAAGTCATATGACTTCTGAAGGCTGAAAAGCAATTCGTTTTCCGCAACTTTGAGGTCACCGTTTCCGTTTTGATAGTAAGAGTATACTATCTGTAAAACTTTAATGCGGATTAAAATTCTGTTGATCATCGTTTGAAGGAACTTCTTATTATAAATTAGGCTGCAAAGGTAGTCGTTTTTTCCATAAAAGAATCCGGATTTACTTAATTTTATATGTGTTAGATGATATTTTACAAATTTAGCCTCAATGGGCGTATTTTCGATCGTTAAAATAGTTGCTAATTAAAAAAAAATGCACATATTTGAAGCAAGTTCTATAAAGTGGGTGGGTTTTTAACGAATGTTAGCTGTCATGGAAGAATCAAGGAATAAAAACATGTTGAAGGTGGCGACAGGGAGATTCTATACTCTAAAGCCATTAAAGCGGGAAAACGGATTTATTATCTGGATGTGAAGAGGAATTTGAAAGATGACCTATTCGTTGCCGTTACGGAAAGTAAGAAAATTCAATCAAAGGATGGTTTGCAAATCTCATTTGAGAAGCATAAGATTTTCCTTTATAAGGAGGACTTTGAGAAGTTCATGGAGGGAATGCAAGATGTAATCAGTTATATCAAGAACTCAAATCTGAAGAAATCTGCGGAAGACGTGGTGGAACCTGAAGAGGAGGAAACGATTCATGGCGATTCCCCAGAGGAGGATATGGCTTCCGGTGATATAAAGTTGGATATTGAGTTTTAATATAACACGAAGAGAAAAAGATAACGGGCTGTTTTACTCATAGAGAGAAACAGCCCGTTATGTGTTAGGAGCTTTCCGCAAAGGAAAATCCTATTCTTTGCTGCGAATTATTCAGCCGGGTGGATAGCCTCTGTAGGACATGCGTCAGCGCAAGTTCCACAATCTGTACACATTTCAGGGTTGATGCTGTATTTATCACCTTCTGAAATTGCTCCTACCGGACACTCATCAATACAAGTTCCGCATGCAATACAATCATCGCTAATTACGTAAGCCATTTTTTAAACGTTTAAATTGATAACTATTAGTAGGTGCAAAAATATAGCTTTCTTTCTATTTAAAAAATATCTACTGGCTTATTTTCTTCAAAAATCTTCTTTTTTGCAATATCTTTGTCGGGTTTTCGTTATTAAACAAAATAGGTTGAGATTTGAGACGATTATTACTTATATTATATGTGGTAAGCTTGGCTACCATGGGAGCCATGGCTCAAAAGGAAAGGGTGAGGAATCAGCCGTACGCTGATTTGAAATGGCTTCATCTGGGGTTTCATGTGGGTATTCACTCGCAGGATTTGTTATTGACCCATACCGGTGTCATGACCAATGGAGAGACTTGGTTCGCGGAGATTCCTTCTTACTCACCCGGCTTTAGTGTCGGGGTGATCGGAGATATGTATATGAATCCTTATTTCAATTTACGTTTCACGCCTTCTATCCATTTCGGAGATAAGAAATTTAAGTTTCGGGAACAGGCTACGGGAGAGGAATTCATCACGAACGTTCGTTCCAGTTATCTGAATTTCCCCTTAGACGTTAAATATACGGCTTTACGCTTGAATAATTATCGTCCTTATTTGATCGGCGGTATCTATGGCTCCGTGGATATAGGCCGTAAGAAAGGTAATCCGATTCTATTGAAAAGCACGGACTTCGGATTTGAGTTTGGCTTGGGATGTGATATCTATCTACCCTACTTTAAGTTATGCCCGGAGCTGAAATTCTGTTTCGGATTGGTTAACCTATTGGAGAAAGATCGTCCGGACTTGGTAGATCAAGCAAATATCAAATATACGGATGCCTTATCGAAAGCTACATCCCGTATGGTGATCCTGACATTTAATTTCGAATAAATAACTCGATATAGATATAAGCGGCCGGAATAGCCATCATTACGCTATCGAAGCGATCCAGCATGCCTCCATGTCCGGGTAATACATGCCCGGAATCTTTCACGCCTAACGTACGTTTCATCAAAGATTCGATCAAGTCGCCCCAAGTCCCGAATACTACGATCGTGCCGGCTAATCCAAGCCATGTGTACCAGTTCGTGGCCGGCATGAACCAAGCGAATATTTGGGAGGTTATTAATACGAATGCCAACCCTCCGTAAAAACCTTCCCAGGACTTCTTGGGAGAGATACGTTCGAACAATCTTCTTTTTCCAAGCATAGATCCCACTAGATAAGCTCCCGTATCATTTTACCCATCGAAACGAAAATAGCCAAAGGCACACA